>Ga0214196_1000240_pt1 | contig 19026 bp, 22 predicted proteins | sample TroBogEpilimnion_38_FD_153034 | JGI IMG/M metagenome (GOLD analysis project Ga0214196, IMG submission 153034) | Freshwater microbial communities from Trout Bog Lake, WI - 25AUG2008 epilimnion | ecosystem: Environmental > Aquatic > Freshwater > Lake > Epilimnion/Euphotic zone | place: Trout Bog... | reverse complement strand
TAGTTCTTGTAGACATGGACGATGTAGTTGCCGGATTCTATGCTGAATCAATTAATAGAATGCAAAAAATAGATAAAAATATTAATACCCATAAAAAGGGTAGCTCCTATTTTTTTGAAGAAGAATACCCTAAATATACACAAGAGATAAGGGATATATTTCATTCAGAGGGTTTTTTTGCAAACCTTCCGATTATTGAAGGATCACTTGAGGGCTGGCAGATGCTTTTAGATAATGGTTATGATCCTGTATTTTGCAGTTCGCCTTTACTAACAAGCCCTTATTGTATTGAAGAAAAAAAGCAATGGATTAAAGAAAATTTCGTACCTCTTTTTGGTCAGGGTGTATTAGATAGAGCAATATTAACCAGACATAAACATAGAGAAAAAGGAATAGCATTAATAGACGATAAGCCTGAAATCCACAATTCGGAATCTGCTCAATGGATGCATATATTGTTTGAAAGTGAATTTAATTTAGACTCAGATAATACCTATAGGATTAGTGGGTGGAATGATGATAGGCTATTAGGATATCTGGAAATAGCACGCGAAAATTATATTAATAACCACGGAGGTAATAAGTAATGAATGAACAGTGTTACTACCGCATTAGCGTTAAGGGTATAGCAGTAGATGAAAAGGGTAGATTTTTACTATCAAAAGAAGAAAATGGAATGTGGGAACTTCTAGGTGGAGGATTGGAGCACAATGAAGATCCAGTCGAAGGTCTAAAAAGAGAAATTAAAGAAGAGACCGGGCTTGAGGTTACTTATGTTTCTTCATCTCCTATATATTTCATAACATCTCCTAGGTTGGATCATGACACATATATAGCCAATGTTATATATGAAATAAAACTAAAAGATCTTAATTTTAAGGCTTCAGATGAATGCATAGAACTAAGATACTTTACTGTTGAAGATGCCAAAAAAGAAAAGTTGTTTCCTAATGTTTTAAATTTCCTAAAAGTGTACAGTGCAAAGAATCATTTAGCTTAGTATTTTTGTATATTTTTTATGCTACAATATGCTTATGGCTAAAAATACATCACAATCGAATTTCAAAAATCTAAACTTCATGAACCTAAAAAAGCAAGAATACTCAATGCTTTTAGGTCTACTATTTTCATTGGTTTTCTTACTTAGCGTAATCACTGTCGCTAAGAATGAGTTAACTAATACATTGAAGTTCGCTACTTTATCTAAGGGTTCCCCTAATAATCTAGCAGCTATCCTAAGCATCGTCTTCGTGCTTTACGGACTGACTAAGTCTAAGAAGATGTGGCACCAAATCTCTATTACTTTAAGTCTTGGCATACTTTTTGCAGCTTACTCTGTGTACCTATTCGCTCTATCTTAATTAACAAACATCATCAATGTTAGATAATAAGTTAATCCTAAGAAAATTAATGGATTCTAAATACATTCTATTTTCTTTAGCTATACTATTTTTAGTATTTTGCATTGCCATAGATCCAACAGGACTTGGAAATAATAGGGGATTTAGTTATTACGGAACAATGGCAAGAACTCTATTTCCATACTCTTTATCTCTTTTATTTATGGCAATTTTTGTATATCCAGGTAAGAGAAAATATCCATATAAATTAAATATCTTAACTAGACTAATATCTTTTTTATATCTATTTCTAATTCTAGTTCCTTATACTTTTTCCTCAATTTTTAACAATTTACACATTGCTACAGGTAGTTCGCTCTTCTTTCTTCAGTTGGTCGCCAGTCTATTGTTTTACTTAGCTACTAAGAAAAATAGCTTTCTGTATTCGCTCATAATACAATTCTTATTCGGCGTAGCCTCAGGTTTATTCTTAATTTATCCTAAGGGATATTTGATACAATTTCAGGTTATCTATCAGATAACATTTATGATTGCATACCTTAATTTCTTGAGATTCATCTATGCCAAGAAATCTACTAAAAATGTTAAAATATAGTTAGTTAGAGAAATATTAAAAATGAGTAAAATTGGAAATTATCTTCAAGAACATCTAAACGGTGAGCTTATAGAAAATAGTGAAATACGTAAGTATTACTCTATGGATCAGGGCCCGCTTCAAGTTGTACCTAGTTTTGTGGCATTTCCGGCTGATGAAAGAGATGTGCGTAAAATTAATAGATTCTGTTTCCAGTTATCTCAAAGGGGTAAGTATGTTCCGATCACGGCTAGGGGTTATGGAAGTAGTTTTAATGGATCTAGTCTTAGTTCTGGGCTTATTATGTCTACAACTAATCATCTCAATAAAATACTGGTTGTAGATAATAAGAGTGGTCTTGTTGTGGTGGAGGCTGGCATAAATTACTCCGATCTTAATAAACAATTACAGTCACGAGGGCTATGTTTACCATTTAAATCAGACCAAACTAATCTGAGTTTAGGTGGTATTATTTCAGGCAATTATGGATCTATAGAGAATCATGTAAAAAGATTACGAATTGTACTTTCCAATGGTGAAATATTGGTCACTGAAAACTTAAATGATAAAGAACTCAGCAAGAAGATGGGTCAATTAAATTTTGAAGGTGAAATATATAGAGCTGTTGATGCAGTGCTTGAAGAAAAGAATGATTTAAGTGAACTCAGCAAAAATATTTCTAGTTCATCAGCTGGGTATGCACTTGATAAAATTAAGAATAAAAATGGTTTTGATTTAACACCTTTATTTATTGGAGCTGAAGGAACTCTAGGGGTTATAACTGAAGTTACTATAAAAACTGAAATCTTAAAAATCGAAGACGAGAAGTACCTACTAGCTAGTTTTGAAAATTACCAGGATTTATCTAATGGACTGAATGTGTTAAATTCTTTATCAATAAAGCCAGATTCAATTGAATTCTTTGATGAAAGTGTATTTAAGTCACTGGATTTTATTAGTCCAAATCTTATAAACAACTGGATAACTAAGCCTTACTCTAAAGCATATTTACTTATTGGATTTATGGGTGTAAGAAAAAATGTAGATAAAGGCTTGTCTAAGACTATGAAACATCTAAAAGAATTATCTTCGAACATCTTTGTGGTAGATGAAAATGAAAGCGAGATATCTCTCAAGCATAAACTTTCTAATCTTAAAAAAGTTCTACTTAGTCATTACGACAAGGGCCAACGAGGAGTAAGAGTAATAGATTCTATGGCAGCTCCATTAGAATGTATAAAAGATCTTCTTAATGGACTCGATATATTATCCAAAAAGTTAAATATACGGTTAGCAATATCAGGGAATATAGCTGATGGTAATATTAGCGTTATATCTATTTGTGATGTAAACGAAATAGGAGATAGACAATCCTTCTTTAAGCTACTCCATGATTCAAGTGATCTAGTTATTTCTCTTGGAGGAAGCATCTCTTCAGAAGGAGGAAGAGGTAGAACTCTTACTCCGTATATGAACAAAGAATTCAATCCTCAAATGATGCTAATATTTAAAAAAATAAAGAATATCTTTGACCCTCAATATATTCTTAATCCAAATGTAAAATTCGATACCACCGAAGATCAAATAAAAGAATTACTTACAAATACCTATCAGCCAAGATACATAGAAAACTACTAAGAATATTGTAAAAATACTATAAAAATGGTATTATATTTTTCTATGGAAGAGAAATCTTTAACTTATAACCAATATGCTTGGCCAAGAGCTATTTTAAAAATGGCTGCAGGACTAGCTCTATCTATTACTGTAATTGGAGGTGTACATGCAGCTAAGGCTTCCACTGAAACCTATGACTATTTAAGTAATTCACCTAATATTGAATTTACTCCCCAAATGAATCAGGAACACGATCAGTTGCCGGGCGAAATTAGTTCCGAAGCTTTGTATGCGGCCGAGTCTTTCGCTATTGCAGGATTATCTAGTTTAATAGCATTTAGACAATTCAAGAAAATCAGACAACAAAATAATTAATAATGAGTTACAACTGTGGTTCCAATAGGAGCCCAGTCGTATACCCATGCTGAATCCGCCACTCTTAGACCTAGGCATCCATGAGATGTGTTAACGTTTCCAAAGACGCTATCTGGTCTCCAGTAGTTTCCGTGAACCGCATCACCATTCTTATCAAAATACATTACATAAGGAACCTTTGGCTGATTATATTTACTGCCATCAGGATTGTATCCCCACATATTTACGCTTCTAACTTTCTGCCAAATTGTGAATGTGCCAACTGGAGTTGGAGTTGAAGATTTACCTGCACTCATTTGAAAACTCTTTACAAGCACTCCGTCTTGATAAGCATAGAGCATTTTAGAAGTTAGATTACCTTCTATTAAATATTTATAGCCTGCGGGGGTGTTATCTGTAGCGAAAGGTATCGAAACTCCATTGAGACTAAAACTAGCGCCACCACCATTCTTTAATGCAGTCTTAATTCCTGACGATAGTGAACTAATTGAAGCTGCATCCAATTTAAATCCATTAGATCCATTATTTACAATTACGCTCGATCCGTCATCATGAGTTATTACCGTACGATTAATTGGAGATACGTTTATTTTGTTTACTAAATTATCTATATAACTATTTAATGCCGATTCGTTTATCGAGTATTTATTATTTTGAAGTTTAGACGAATCGATTAATGAAGTAATGTCAGCAGAAGAAAGCTTAAGGGTTTGTCCATTGGATGATATGGTTATATTCTGATTCTCGACAGCGTTTAGCCGGGTAAGGAATTTAGAATGATTAAGCTTCAAGTTTAGAGCAATCTTCTGTTCTTTGGCTAAGGCGTTTTGCGAAGCTAATATTTTAGCATTATTAGCCATCACCATAAATGAATAAACGGATAATAGGCTATATGAAACTAGAATCATTACGGCAAAAATACTAAAGAATGCCTTACCAAATGGTATAGCTATAGATTTTGCTTCAACCTTTGCAATTGTTCTGACGTTGATTATTTCTTCTACGTCATTCGCTACTGTTGGATAAATAGCATGTATCGGAGACTTACGTCTTACCGGTATAAAAAATTCATTACCAACAGCAACTCCATTAACACCCATGGATTGTGCCATTATTGCCCCTCTTTGTTTTTCACACTAAGTCTTATTTTTATTTTTATGTTATCTAATGTTAAGACTTTAATATCATTGTAGTACTTGTTGAAAAATAAACAATAGCATTTTTATAAATTCAATAACAATTACTTTATTTCAAGTAAAGAATAGGATATAGTAACAGATAGATAAACAGGAAATATACTCTTGAGCGGTCATTCAAAATGGTCAACAATCAAAAGACAAAAAGGCGCTAAAGACGCAGCTCGCGGCGCTCTATTTACAAGATTAGGGAACGGAATCGCAATCGCAGCTAGAAATGGTACAGATCCAGATACTAATTTTTCACTAAGAATAGCTATGGATAAAGCTAGGGAGGCTAATATGCCTCAAGCTAACATTCAGAGAAGTATCGATAGAATCAAAGATAAATCCTTAAGTGATTTAACGGAAGCTCTATATGAAGGATATGGACCCGGCGGAGTAGCTATATTAGTTGAAGTAGCTACGGATAACATAAACAGAACCTACCCAGAAGTAAGATTAGCATTTACTAAACACGGCGGAAATATAGCAGAGAAGAATTCAGTGGCATTTATGTTTGACCGAAGAGGACTAATTAGAATCAAAGGTTCTGGAGATGAACTTATGCTCGAAGTATTAGATGCAGGTGCTGTTGATGTAGTTGAAGAAAACGGTGAACTTATTATTTATACTAAGGCCACAGACCTTGCTGCCGTAAGAGATAAGCTTTCTAAAGATCATCAGATATTAGATGCAGAGTTAACTTATGTTCCAAACATGAGTGTTGAAGTAAGTGATCAGACTACTGTAAACAAGATCATGAATCTAATGGAAGCACTTGAAGATAATGCTGACGTTACTAATACATATGTAAACTTCGATATTAAAGACGACTTAATAAACGAATCAGGAAATTAATAAAGTGCGAATTCTAGGCATTGATCCTGGAACAGCAATTGTAGGATTCGGAGTAATAGATGTATTAGATGGTAAATATAAAATGGTTGACGGAGGAGTAATTAGAACTCCTGCAAAAACTTTTGATCCCATAAGACTACACACAATTTACGATGAACTAACGGCTATCATTAAAGATACTAAGCCAGAATTTATGTCAGTAGAAAAACTTTTTTTTGCCACTAATGTGACTACTGCAATGAGTGTATCCCAGGCAAGAGGAGTGATAATGCTAGCCGGTCAGCAAGCTGGATTATCTATACATGAATACACCCCACTCCAAATTAAACAGGCCTTAACTGGATATGGTAGGGCAGAAAAAAAACAAATTCAGGAGATGGTTAGAATTCTGCTTAATCTAAAAAAAGCTCCTCAACCTGACGATTGTGCCGATGCTTTTGCTGCCGCAATTACACATGCTATGAATATTAAAAGCTAATATTGATATAATATAGCTATGATTGCAAGTATCTCTGGAAGAGTAGAAGAAAAAGAATTAGAAAAAGTCATTATAGAGACTAATGGTATTGGCTATTTGGTAAGTATTACAACTAAAGATTATGATGAACTTGAAGTTGGAAAAAATACAAAATTATATATCTTCGAAAATATTCGTGAAGACTCATATGACCTTTATGGATTCGTATATAAATCTACTAAGAGTCTATTTAATCAATTGATTAGCGTTAAGAATGTTGGTCCTAAAGTAGCACTTTCTATTTTAAGTCTTGGATCAGACCAAGAAATAAAGAATGCCATTGCCGGAGGAGACGTTAAGTTCCTAGTTACAGCAAAAGGTGTAGGCAAAAGAGCTGCCGAACAAGTGGTGGTTGAACTTAGAGATAAAGTTGGACTTGTTGCCACTGATGAAGCCGAGAACGTTCTAACGAGAAGAGGTATAAATATTAACGATGAAGCCCTGCTAGGACTTATGAGTCTTGGATATTCTCAGTCGGATGCATCTACGGTACTCTCTAAAGTTGATATTAATTTGCCAGTTGACGAGAGAATTAAGGAAGCATTAAAAGGATAATTATGAAAATTCCAGAAATAAAATTAAATGACGGTAACAAAATTCCACAATTCGGTCTAGGACTTTGGAAGATCAAAACTTACGAAGAAATAAAGATAGCTTTTGATTCTGCTATTGAGAATGGATATACCTTATTCGATAGTGCGCAAGTTTACGGAAATGAAGAATTTTTAGGTAGAGCAATTAAAGAATCTAAGATAGATCGTTCAAAGCTTTTTATAACAACTAAAATATTTATAAGTAATTTCGGTCATAAGAAAGCTTTAAAAAGTTTTGATGAATCATTAAAGAATCTAGATATGGAATACATAGACTTAATTCTTCTACATTTTCCAGTAACATTACTTCGAAAAAAAACCTGGTTAGCACTCGAGGAAATTAAAGAAAGCGGTAGAGCTAAGTCTATTGGGGTAAGTAATTACACAATTAGACATCTTGAAGAGATGAAAAAATATGCAAAAATTATCCCGGCCGTAAATCAGGTAGAACTTCACGTATTTCTTCAACAACCAGAACTTATAAAATATTGTCTAGAAAACAATATTGTAATAGAAGCATATTCTCCGCTCGCACACGGTAAAGCTATGTATGATAAAACGGTTAGCGAAGTTGCAAGTAAGTACGGAAAAACATACACCCAGATTATGCTAAGATTCTTATTAGAAAAAGGTCTAGTGGTTATACCAAAATCTACACACCCAGAAAGAATCAAAGAAAATATTGAAATATTTGATTTTAAATTAGACGAAGAAGACATGAAGAAACTAAGTAAACTAGATAAAAATCTTAGGACTTGTTGGGATCCTACATTAGTACCATGATAGATAGAATATTAGATACATCACCGCAACCAGAAGAAGAAAAAGAATTAGAAATAACTCTTCGGCCTAGAGATTTTTCAAGTTACATTGGACAAGAAAAATTAAAGCAGAATTTAAAACTAGCTATTACTGCTAGTAAAAAAAGAAATGAACCAATTGATCATGTTCTTTTGTATGGGCCACCTGGACTTGGAAAAACCACTATGGCTTCTGTGATTGCCAACGAAATGGGTGCTCAAATTAGAATTACTTCTGGACCTGCAATTGAAAAAACTGGAGATCTAGCAAGTTTACTTACTAATCTTAAAGACAACGATATTTTATTCATTGATGAAATACATAGATTAAATAGCAATGTTGAAGAAGTTCTATATTCTGCAATGGAAGATTTCAAATTAGATATCATGATAGGCAAAGGGCCTAGTGCTAGAAGCCTTAGGCTAGATCTGCCAAAGTTTACTATCATCGGAGCTACAACAAGAGCAGGAGCGCTATCTGCACCTCTTAGAGATAGATTCGGAATTGTTCATCGTCTCGAATTCTATTCTGAGGATGAAATAGAACAAATTATAAATAGAGCTGCAAGCATACTGGGCACTAATATAGATAAAGACGCATCCAAAGAACTTGCGAAGCGTTCTAGGCTTACTCCAAGAATTGCTAACAGACTTCTAAAAAGAGTTAGGGATTACGCTGATGTAAATGGTGACGGGATTATTGATACGATAATTGCAGAAAAAACTTTGAAACTATTAGAAATCGATGAGAATGGTTTAGATAGCGTAGATAGAGCTTTACTTAGAGCAATCATCGACAACTACGATGGTGGACCAGTTGGTGCTGCAACTCTTTCAGCTTTACTTTCTGAAGACAAACAAACAATTGAAGACTTTATAGAGCCATACTTAATGCAGCTTGGATTACTAGAAAGAACTCCAAAAGGAAGAAAAGTTACACCTAAAGCGTATAAAATTAATCTTTAATCTATATTCTTACGAATATAGTATGAGTTTTTATTTACTTTACCTTCATAAGTTGCAATTAAATTATATTTTGAACAAAGCAAGTCATCTTTTTCACAAGAGCCTCCATTGCTGTCGGTAATTTCATAGGCAAACATATCTTTCATTGGCATTGAAGATAATTCCAGATTTTGTGTAGAATCTTTAGACGAAGGATCAAGTAAATTACTTTGATCAAAATTAACTAATTCTTTATTTCTAAAATCTAAATTATTTAAATCCGATAGTGAGGGGTAGTGTCCATTTTTTGAGTAATATGTTTCAAGAACAGACTGAGTATTTTTAATTTTAGTTACTCTTTGGTCGTTTCTCGTATTTATGGAAATTCCTTGATGAACGTAAAATACTAACCAAGCAAGAAAGCAGGTTCCTATAATAACTACTATTAATTCGTAAATAGTAAATCCGTTGTTATTTATTTTTTTCATTATTTATAAATTATATAACTTCCTATTAGTTAGGGGAAATGATGTCTTTAAGATCTATCACTCCTAGAAGTGCTTTTATTAATCCGTCTATTTCAATAGTCTCCCCCATTCGAACTAATGAGACTCTGTCTTTATTTACTTTAAGTTTAAGTGCTTCAAATAATCCATAATCTCCTAGGTATCCCGTAAAGTGACATTTTTCACAACCTGCAGATTCTCTGTATTCTGTAGAATCTAACTCAAGTTCTCTAGCTACAACTTTCTTGTATTTCTCAATATCGTCTAGGGTAACCTTAGTATTTATACCAAGAGCACTCTCTACTAATTTAACTGAAGAATATTTTTCTTGTAGAACATAACAACAATAGGTGCAGTGTTTTTTTACTGTCTTGTAGTGCAGTGTAGTTTTTAAATGAACTAAGTTCTTATGATCAAAGAATCTAAGAATTTTTAATTTAGAAATCAGATCCATTCTAGATGAGCTATTTAGTTTTAGAATAAATAGACTAGTCTTGGCACGATCAGAAATTAATTCAACTTCTTCGATAGAATTTAAATTAATTTCATATGCGTCATATCTTCTAGCTAAAGCGGATTTTAACTCTCCGAGAGTACCGTGATTTATTTTAGCTACAGTCTGTTTATTCTCAACTAATATATTTTTGATAACTCTGCTTATTGAGCTACTGAAAACATCATTATTTCCAGAAATAATTATTATTCCATTTCCATCCCCAATAGTTTGTTGTACTTCTTTTAAATTATTTCCCCATAGACCAAAATCGGTAAGCTTATGCTGAGTGTAATTAGTTAATATGTTTATAGTCGCTTTATATCCATGAATATTAGGAATAACATTAATTCTAAGTTTGTTTCCTTCAAATTCCTGTCTAGCCTCATCTAGGATATTTAATTTATTAATATCAGCCCAGTTAATTAAATTGAGTATCAAATTCTTGTTACTTTTAGGTAGCTTATTTACTACTATTAATCTTCTATCTACTCTAAATCTAACAAGGATATATTTATCCGTATCTTCAATATGAATAGTGCTAGCTCTATCTTTTAGAGCATTTTGAAGTATTGCTTTTAAGTCTTGATCTAGTTCTTTTCTAATTATTCCACCCATATTTCTACTTCTTAATATATCAATAATTAAAACAATATTGAATTTATTAATTATTCTAACAGGGTAATATTAAATTTTTCTGCTAAAATATATTTTTAATTAAACATAAGCGTTTTACTAGTAAAGACATAATCGGATATAGTATAGATAAGTAAAAGAAGGGTAAATATGACAGAAAGTAATGAAAAAGCGGGGAAAACCAAAGCTTTAGGTCTTGCTTTGGAGCAAATTGAAAAACAATTCGGTAAAGGTTCAATAATGAAACTAGGAGAATCTACTCACACCAAAATAGAAACATTTCCAACAGGTGCACTATCGTTAGATTTAGCACTAGGAGGCGGTCTTCCAAAGGGAAGAGTCGTAGAAATTTATGGTCCAGAAAGTTCTGGAAAAACTACAATAACTCTACATGCAATTGCTGAAGTACAACGTGCAGGTGGTGTGGCGGCATTTATTGATGCCGAGCATGCGCTAGATCCTGTATATGCTAAACGAATTGGCGTTGACGTAGAAAACTTACTTCTCAGCCAGCCAGATAATGGGGAACAGGCTTTAGAGATCTGTGAAACTCTAGTTCGATCTAATGCTGTAGATATTATTGTTATCGATTCAGTTGCAGCACTAGTACCGCGAGCTGAAATTGAGGGAGATATGGGAGATTCACTTCCTGGTCTACAAGCAAGACTTATGAGCCAAGCTCTAAGAAAACTAACTAGCGTAATTAATAAATCCAATAGTACCGTAATATTCATTAACCAGATTCGAATGAAGATTGGAGTTATGTTCGGTAATCCAGAAACAACAACAGGCGGTAATGCTCTAAAGTTTTACGCATCAATAAGAATGGATATTAGAAAGATAGGTCAAATTAAGCAAGGTGAAGCTATAGTTGGAAATAGAACTAGAATTAAGATTGTTAAAAATAAAATAGCACCACCATTTAGAGAAGCTGAATTCGATATTATGTATAACGAAGGTATTTCAAAAAGCGGAGATATTCTTGATCTTGCAGCTAATCGAAACGTAGTAGATAAAGCGGGAGCTTGGTATTCATATAAAGGTGAAAAGATTGGTCAAGGGCGTGAAGCTACTAAGACCTACCTAGATAAGAACCCTAAGATGCTACAGGAAATTTCTAAGGCCGTAAGAGATCAGGTTGCTAAAGAAGAGTAATGAAAGTAGTTAGTATAACGACTACTTCAGACGAAAAAGAATATTTAGTTATTCTAGAGAATAACTCTAAGTTCAGAGCTAGTTCCAATGTTTTATTTAAATATGAACTAGCACCAGGTAAAGATCTTAGTTCAAGAGAAATTAAGGAAATTAAGTCTACTGCGAGCGACGATAGGATGTATCACGCTCTGCTTAGACTAATTACCGGTAGACTTAAAACCGAATACGAGATAAAACAATATCTAAAACGAAAAAATGTTGAAGAAGATAAGATTAATTCTTACGTAATAAAACTGAAAGAAGTTAAATTAATAGACGATAAGAAATATATTGATAGTTATGTTCATGACCAGAACCTGAAAGCTCCAATTTCTAAAACAAAATTAATTTTTAAACTTAGAAGTAAGGGATTAGCTAAAAATATTATTGATGATTATTTTAATTCTAATAAGCAGGACGAAGAAGCAGATTTAAAACGACTTATAGAAATTAAAAGAAGACAATTAAAATTTAAAGATGATTTAAAGTTAAAAGCTTATTTAGTTAGAAGTGGCTATAACTATTCTTTGGTTAATAAAGTATTAAATAATTCTGAATATTAGGAAGCTACGTTAACTGCAGCTGCCGGAACTTTGGATAATAAATCTTCAATTACTACTTTGTTTGGAGTTATGTTCACTATTTGATCTCTATGCACCGTTAGGCTTGCACCGTTCAGGCTTTTGAACAAAGGCTTAGATACAAATAACTTAGCTATAAACATAGAAGTATTATCGAAAGCGTAATCTACAACTTTACCAATTTTAGATGCACTAGCAGTTTCAACATTTTTACCAATCAGAATAAAATTCATATTTAGTAGGTCTTTTATTCTAACTAGATCGACTTCTTCTGAAAGATCCGAATGATCATTAATAAATATTCCAGATAAATCGTACTGCCTAATGTCTTGAGTGAGTAATATTAAAGATTCTTTACTTTTAGAGTCGGTAACTCTAAAACCTTCGATCTTTAAATTACTAGGATTTATAATAGGGCCAACTAGGTATGCAACTTCTTGACCAGTTCTCAATGAAATTACTTTTTTATTAGCAAATTGCCCACTTAGTATTAACATAATTAAATTATACCTATAATATGGATTAAAGAGAAAGACTATGAAGATTAAAACATATAACAATTTAAATCTAGAAGAATTTATAGAATTAGGTAAAACCCTTGGAAGAAAATTAAAGGGAGGTGAAGTTTTGGTATTAGCCTCAGACCTAGGGGGAGGAAAGACTACTTTAACAAAAGCTATAGCTCTAGGCCTTGAATCTAAAGATCATATAACTTCTCCAAGTTTTACAATTTTAAATGAATATAAAGGTAGACTTCATATTTATCACTTCGATTTTTATAGACTAAGCGATCCAGGAATAATCAGACATCAACTTAGTGAAGTGGTGCACGATAACACTTCGGTTGTACTAATTGAATGGGCTGATATAGTTGAAGGAACACTTCCAGAAGATACAATAAAATTAGTTATAAATAAGACCGAGAATGATAGCAGGGATATAGAATTACATATTCCAGAAGGAAAAGAATATTTAATATGAAGATACTTTATTTAGATACATCAAAAGAAGATGCCGAAATTGGTTTATATGAAGATCAGAGAGTTTTAACTTTCGTTTCATATTATGCTCACCGCGAACTATCTACTACCATTCTTAAAAAAATAGAAGAAATTCTTAAAAACAATAAAACAGACTTTAATTCACTAGGGGGTATTCTTTGCTACAAGGGCCCTGGAAGCTTCACTGGACTTAGGATAGGAATAAGTCTCGCAAACGCACTTTCATACGGTCTAGGTATTCCAATTGAAGGCATAATGGAAGATGAGCCAATCAATGAAGGCATAGATAATCTAATTAAAAGACAAAGCACTAAACAGCTCACACCATTTTACGGAGCAGACCCTCACATTACTTTGCCTAAAAAATAATTTAATTGTTTGAACATATCTATAAATAACTGTATATTTAGTATTAAGGAAGAGTGATCATGGGGATTTCCCATATGAATAATATTTAATCTTCCGATACATTTTAAAGATTTAAATTTAGAAAAAATATTTTAACTCAAGTTTTAACTAGTGAAGTGATAGCGATTGTTAAAAAGTAGAGATTAAACAATATTTATACTCTAAGGAAAAGGAGAAAATATGTTACCAGCACTATTAGCGGTAGTAGGTGCCGCTCTTGGATTTGGCGCAAATTATGTCGTCAACCAGAAGAAGATGGGATCTGTAGAAGATAAGGCTAAGAAAGAAATTGAACAAGCTAAAAAAGAAGCCAACAAAATTAAGTCTGAAGCCAAGGAAGAAGCAGATAAATTATTAGATGAAGTACGAAAAGAGGAACAAACTAGACGAAAAGAAACTAAGAACATTGAAGAAAGACTAGTAAATAGAGAAGAAGCTTTAGACAAGAAACTTGATGAATTAGATAAGCGAACTGAAAGAGTTCGATCTAGTGAAGATGAAATAGAAAGCTTAAAAAATGAGATTCGAGATATTCGAGTTAAGCAGCAAGATAAGCTAGAAAAGATTGCAAAGCTTACTAAAGATGAAGCTGCAGGCAAATTAATGCAGATGACCGAACGAGATATTAAAAACGATCTTACTGGTCTAATTAATAAACTTCAAAATGAAGCTAAAGAAAATGCTGAAGAAAAAGCAGCCTTAATTATCACTACTGCAATGGAAAGAATGGCTAGTGAAGTTACTGCAGAAAGAACAGTAACGAGTCTTAGATTAGAAGACGAAGAAATGAAGGGAAGAATAATTGGAAAAGAAGGAAGAAATATACAATCTCTACAAAAAGCTACCGGCGTAGACATAATGGTTGACGATACCCCAGGTTACGTAGTCTTTTCTAGCTTCGATCCAGTTCGAAGAGAGATCGCTAAGCAAACTCTTGAAATGTTAATGAAGGATGGAAGAATCCACCCAGGAAGAATCGAAGAAGTAGTAGAGAAAGCTCAAAAGAATGTAGAAAAAGATGTTATTAGAGCCGGAGAAGATGCAGCTAGAGAAGTTGGAATTATTGGAATACCAAAAGAAATTCTTCATCTTCTAGGTGAACTTAGATATAGAACTTCATACGGACAAAACGTTCTAAAGCACAGTACTGAAATGGCACACATTGCAGGAATGATAGCCGAAGAAGTAGGTGCTAATGTTAAGACTGCTAAGTATGCTGCTCTTGTTCATGATTTAGGAAAAGCTCTTAGTCATAAGATAGAAGGAAAGCATCACCACATTTCTGGCGAAATGCTAAGAAAGTATGGAGCACCAGAAGAAGTAGCTTTAGCTGCTGAACAACACCATGATGACGTTGAAGCAACATCTGTAGAAGCCTTGATCATTCGAGTTGTAGACGCAATAAGCGCATCAAGACCGGGTGCAAGAAATATCTCTGCTGAAAACTTTGTTGAAAGAATGCGAGATCTAGAAAATGTTGCTAACGGCTTTAGCGGAGTAGATAAGTCTTACGCTATTAGTGCTGGTAGAGAAGTAAGAATCTTTGTAAATCCAAAACAAATCGATGATCTTTCTGCAATTAAGCTCGCTATAGATATAGCAAATAAAGTTGAATCCACTCTACAGTATCCAGGAACCATTAAGGTGAATGTGATTAGAGAAACTAGAGCTATAGAATTCGCTAAATAGAACTAGAAAAAAGCCATTAATTAGGGTATAATAACCCCTAATTGATCGGGGTGTGGCGCAGTTGGCTAGCGCGCCGCGTTTGGGACGCGGAGGTCGAAGGTTCGAGTCCTTTCACCCCGACCATTTATGTATCTTGTATAAATCCACCATATATTTTTACGGTGGATTTATTATTTGATAAACAAAACCATGCTCTGATTATTATTCGCATAGAATTGTGAGATAATTACATCTATGATAAATGAAAAATTCGTATATCTTGGAGCTATAATAAATGTCATTGGAAGTTCTACCTATGCATGGAATACACTTAAAGGTAAGACAAAGCCCAATAGAGTAACATGGTTTCTTTGGATGTTGATACCAATGATTGCATTTTTCGCAATGATTGGTGAAGGTGTTGGCTTAACTTCACTGATGACTTTTATGGTTGGCTTTGGTCCTTTCTTAGTTCTTACGGCGTCACTGATGAACAAGAAAGCATATTGGAAAATATCTACTCTAGACTGGTGGTGCGGTGGTCTTTCTGTTCTTGCAGTTATACTGTGGATAATTACAGGTACGGGAGTAATCGCAATTATATTGAGTATATTAGCCGACTTGCTCGCAAGTGTTCCAACAGTTATCAAATCATATAGAGACCCATCGAGTGAACATCATAGCGTATTTCGAAATGGCGCTATTAGTGCAGCGATAACTATGCTAGCAATTCAGCATCAAACCTTTAGTGCATTTGCTTTTCCTCTTTATATATTTCTGAATTGTTCAGTACTTTATACCTTAATTAGGTTTAGGCTGGGTCTAAAAATCAAAAGTTTGATTCTATCTAATAGGAATTAACAAATTAAAAAAACAGACCTCTTTGTTGAGGTCTGTATTAAAACAAAAATTTAAATTAATTTATTTCTATTTGTGTGTAATTGTGGTAACTGGATTACTTAAAACAGTATTACCGTGAATAACTTTATTGCCTTCAACTACTCCATTTATGCTAGAGCCACTGCTAGGAATTATTCCTTCACCATAAGAGGCAGTTACGTTTACGTAATACCAACCTGTTTTGCCATCAATGTCTGCATTAAACATATAGTATTCTTGTGGAGTTGAAGTACCATCGTTGTTTATTAAATTAGGACCATTTTTAATATCTATAGCCCAACTGGATTTAATAACATCTCCAGGTTTAATTTGTCCAGCAGGATCATTTACAAAACCTTGATCGCTATTGTAGGGCATAATTTTCTCAATATTTACAGACTTACCGTCGAACATTGAAGATCCGTCTAATTCCATATCTTCAACAACCAGAACTTTTTCACCATTCTTAAATACTTGGCTGATTTCTGCAGGAGCCTTAGAGCTAAAATATTCTCTAGCAGCTTCTACACCTTTGAAAGCACCATATGAAGCTAAGCCTAATACAGCTACTGCACCAATTCTTCGAGCAGTGTAGTTAGGGGTCTTCTTTACTTCAATTCTTCTAGAAGTATTTTGGTTGGATGTATTTGCTTTATTCATGATGTATATTATAGCACTTATGCTAAATATGTCAAGTATTTATTCTTTTTATGGTTATATAATGTAGAATAATAACATGAATATATTTATAGCCTTATCAATTGTCTTTATGTTGCTCGTAATTAATGAAATCTGGTGGAGAAGAAAAAAGAAACACTCCGAACTATCAAGAAAGCTAATACATATTCTCGTTGGCAGCTTTGTTGCATTCTGGCCGTATATTATGTCTGTTAATTCTATAAGAATAATCAGCGTCCTATTTATGATAGTAGTATTTAGTTCTATGAAATTTAATATATTCAAATCCATTCATAGTGTAAAAAGAGATTCTTTAGGAGAAATTTACTTTGCTATTTCTGTAGGACTTATTACATTTATTAATCCCTCACATTTGGTATATACAATCTCATTACTTACTATGAGTCTGGCTGACGGCTTAGCGGCACTTGTTGGTACATATTACGGTATGAATAGGAAATATAAGGTATACGGAAGAACTAAGACTGTCTTAGGTAGTCTTACATTCTTTATTGTTGCTCTTGTACTAATCTTAATTTACATAGACAAGACCGGTCATGTATTTAGTCTAGGTTACTTGGCTGTAGCTGCTGGATTAACTCTGATTGAGAATATCTCTCCGATGGGCATGGATAATCTACTAGTTCCTTTGGTAGCAGCCCTATTTCTAGCGGCCTAGTAGTGTGCTCTTAGAGCATTGAATATTACCACTACATCTACTACTTCCTGCAAGATCGCACCATATAAAGGTTTAAACTTACCGGTAGCAAATATTACCATCAACACCACACTAAGGGCTATACCAGCTAAAATACTTTGCTTAGCAATAGAGAAAGTTCGTTTAGCAATTTTATGCGCAGATGCTACTCGGGTAATATCGTCTAGCATAATAATCATATCAGCAGATTCACTAGCGGCAGTTGATCCTCTAGCACCTAAAGCTATACCTATGTCTGATGCAGTTAACACTGGTGCATCATTTATCCCATCTCCAACAAAAGCAACTGGTCTATTCTTGAGTCTCTCTATAGCATTAAGTTTATCTGCGGGAAGGGCATTAGCTACAATCTCTGTTATGCCAATCTTAGCTGCAATTCTCTCGGCAGTTTTTTGGTTGTCTCCAGTAACCATGATAAGGTGTTTTATTCCTTGACTAGTAAGATCGAAAATAGTTTTCTTACTCTCGTCTCTAAGAGTATCTTCAAGAGTAATATATCCTAAGATTTCGTTGTCTCTAGCTACGAATACAGTTGTAGTATTAATTTTGCTAAGAAGTTTAGCTGGAACAGATAAACCTTCATCTTCTAGTAAATCTATTTTTCCTACTAGAATTCTATGATTCTTAAAGTTGGCAGTAAGACCTTTACCGGGGATTTCTTTAAGTCCCTTGATCTTTGGAAGTTTAATATTCTTAGATTTAGCTTCATCAACAATTGATTGAGCAATAATATGTCCAGAATATTGCTCTAGACTTGCAGCAAGTGTAAGCACTTCATCTTTAGATTTAGAAACAACTAGATGTACGTCTTTTACGCTTAGGATGCCTGTCGTAAGAGTCCCAGTCTTATCGAAAGCAATAGTTTTAACTTCTGCTAATCTTTCTAATGCACTACCTGTTTTTACAATAATTCCATGTCTAGATGCTCGACTCATTCCTGAGATTAGAGCTATTGGTGCAGCAAGTAGAAGTGGGCAGGGAGTTGCCACGATAATAACTTCCAGGAACCTTATGGCGTGTCCACTAATCACCCAAACGGTTACCGCGATTGCGTAAGAAATAATAGTGAAGGGAATAGAGTATCTGTCTGCAAGTCTAACAAAAGGAGACTTACTAGCAGCTGCAGACTTAACTAATTTAATAATCTGTTGGTACTGTGAGTTTTCGGCAGTTGCTAGAACTTTAGCAGTTAGAGATCCTTCAATATTTACAGCACCAGACAACAGCTTTTCTCCAACTTTCTTAGTAACGGGAATACTTTCTCCGGTAAGTGAAGATTCATCGAAACTACTAGTTCCTTCTGTGACAATGCTATCTACCGGAACTACTTCACCAGGCTTTATAACAATGTAGTCTCCAACTTTAAGTTCTCCAACTTTAACATCAACTAAATTCTTATTTTTAAGTAAATGAGCTGACACAGGAGCTCTTTTTAGTAAGCTGTCT
>Ga0214196_1000194_pt1 | contig 21939 bp, 31 predicted proteins | sample TroBogEpilimnion_38_FD_153034 | JGI IMG/M metagenome (GOLD analysis project Ga0214196, IMG submission 153034) | Freshwater microbial communities from Trout Bog Lake, WI - 25AUG2008 epilimnion | ecosystem: Environmental > Aquatic > Freshwater > Lake > Epilimnion/Euphotic zone | place: Trout Bog... | reverse complement strand
CCAATGTGTTAACTAAATTATCACTCTTTTTTTCTTTTGAAAGTGGACTTCTCTTCTGGCGCAGGGGTGGACTAGTATGCTTGGCGCAGATTCTTTTTTAGTGGACTAGTATGCTTGGCGCACAACAATACTACCAAATCCCGCGTCGAACGCAATTTGTGTAATAGATAGTTTTGAATCTTTAATTAATTGTGTCGCGACTAATAAGCGATAATTCTGAACATATTTGATCGGACTAATACCAATCTCTATTTGAAACACTCTTCTAAGGTGACGGCTTGTTATTTTAAGCTGCCTAGCTAAATCTTCTAGGCTAGACTCCTCTAAAAAGCCATCTTTAATTATATCTAGGGCATTTTGAATTAATCTAGAATTTTCAGGAGAAGCCATGTTTTCTACGATATCTGGCTTACAACGTTTACAAGGCTTATAGCCAGCTGACTCTGCCATAAGATGGCTAGAAAAGAAACGGCAATTTTCTAATAAAGGATTTTTGACTTTACAACTTGGCCTACAGTAAATACCTGTAGAAGTTACAGCGTAATACAATCGTCCATTAAATCTATCCTTTGTTGAGATCTAGATATTTGTAACTGAGCCATTATTTCTTTGGCAAATTAGGAGAAAACACCATTGTTACTGTTATTTATAATTATTATTATAAGTTTATACCCTATATACAGTGTAATATTTAATTAACTATAAACGATCGGGTCTGTTGAAAAAGGTCATTTCAATGAGTACTGGCAAATATAATGCTAAAGGCGCAATAATTTACTAAAAATGTAGTAATTTTTTGACAAGCTTAATCCTAGAAAAATATTGAGTTTTTTATAGAACCTATTATATAAATAGCACGTAAAATATCTAAAATAGTAGCTTGTATAAGCCTTTTAAGGTTCTGAACTGCTCCGGTCATATAAGCCTGAATTTGGACTTTAGATAAACCTCTATATTTTGCTCGCTTCAGCCCGTGTAAATTCTTTGCCTCGGCATTTATACCTTCAATTTTCCACATCCTTTCTCTTAATGAAGCTTGGAATGTTGGTCCTTGCATACGTTTAAGTTGTTCTTCAAAAAAAGCTTGGTCTACGCTACGGTATATATATCGAGAGTGTGTGTTTTTACGTTTCTTTAGAATACAAGTCAAGCTTAAATAACAATTTTTACATTCATCCGACTTACTGCGATACATAGTTGAATTATTGTCTGAAGCACATATTTCTAGGTGCTTACCAGCAGGGCATTGGTAGTTATTATATTCTTCACTATATATAAAACCATATTCTTTAACTTTGCTAACCTGACCACTTCTTGAAGAGAATAGAGGAATAAAAGTTGTAATATTCTTATTATTTAATGCTTGAATATTTTCAGCTGCACCATAACCTCTATCAGCTATAACTTCTTGAATTGATAAATTATATTTTGCCCTAATATATTCTAATCTATCAAGGTAAATCTGCGTTTCATGACATGCACCAGTAGTAACTTTATTATCCAAAATAATTCTACTATCAGCATCTATCGAAGTATGCACTTTGTATTTCAATTTTTTTGGTGCACCTTCCTTTTTGGCTAAAGTGCTTTCAGGGTCTGTGGTGCTAACGTGAGTTTTGTTAGTTAACTTCCTTGAAGGAAATGGAGCAGTCATATCTTGTCGTGGTTCTATTACCTCTATCTCCTGTGAAGTATCTCTAGCAACCATGGAATCTAATGAAGCATCGGCTTCTATTAAAGTACTATCCGTAATAATCCGTTGGCCTTTTACTAACCCTGTTTCTTTGCATACTTCTACCACCTTATCAAAAAAAATCTCAAAGATTTTTTCTCCATAACGATCTTTAATCCTACTCAAAGAAGAGTGATCAGGTACCCTATCGTTAATACTTAACCTACAGTACCAGCGATAGGCTAAGTTACATGTTATTTCTTCACACAATCTACGGTCATGTTCGATACCAAAAATATATCCAACCAGTACCATTCTAAAAAATAATTCAGGATCAACTGAAGGACGTCCGTTGCTCTGACAATAAAACGGTTCTGTTAATTGACGAACAAACGATAAGTCAAAAATCTTATCAACTTTTCTCAAAATGTGATTTTGTGGTATAAGTTTTTCTATATCTATATAGTAAAATAATTGAGGTTGATATATCTGTATACCTTGCATGTCTTACCCTTTTTAAACACTAAGATAAATTATACAACATCTTCTACTTAGATTCTAATATCTTTATGACTTTTTCAACAGACCCGATCATTTATTTTATAATTAATTTGACTTATTAAAACAATAATTCACTTGTATCTATAAGTAAGCTGTGTTATCTTACTTATAGATACATTAATGATTTCAATAGTTATGCACGCAAAAACCATTTTATCTTCTAAAGGTCAATTAATAATCCCAAAGTTTTTGAGGTCTAAATTAGGCCTACATTTAGGCTCAGAAATAATGATAGAGCTTAAAGAAAATGATACCCTAGAGCTAAGACCGATGAGAAAAGATATAAAAAGCTTTTTCGGTTTAGGGAAGAATAAAACAAAAACCAAAATTATGTCAATTGAAGATATGGATAATGCCATTTGTAAAGCGGTGACAGATAATGATAGGCATTGATACCAACATACTAGTTAGAGCTTTCCTAGAGGACGACGAAAAGCAGGCTCAAGAAGCTCAATCTTTTCTTACAAAAGCTACCAAAGATAATTCTTTATTTATCTCGTCTTATGCTATTTTGGAATTTGCGTGGGTTTTAAAAGTCAAAAATTATACTAGAAAAGAGATATACGAGGCCATAATATCTTTAACTGATTCGACTGGTGTAGTTATTAGTCAAAAAGATGTTATATTAGAGGCTTTAGCAAAATACATAGCCGGTAGAGCTGATTTTGGTGACTATATGATTTGGGCTGATGGGGAAAAGAATAAAAGTCGTAAAGTCAAAACTTTTGATATAACATTTCAAAAAGAACTACAAGAACAAAACGTTTAATAGAATACTCACCTACTCCACAAGTGTTAGTTAAATAAGATCTTGTTTTATGAGATGGCAATATAGCGCAATAACACGAACATATTTGTTTTGAAAATTCCCTTCGTAACTAATGACTTTCTTTGTTGTGACCTCGCTACGTGTAGCGGCTCGCTTTCATCGGGAATAACTGGCTCAAATTAAATGACTCTATAAATTCACTGTGGCTCGATTTAATTGACGCTGAAAATATCCTGGCTCACATTAAATGATTTTATCTTTTCTTCTGGCTCACTTTATTTGATTCTATTAATTCCAACAAATTTACTAAATATTAAATTCTCAAAATAACATTTTGTAACTTTGTATTGGCTAAATTATTGTATAAACGCTCGTTATTTTAATAAGAAAAATCAAAATAAAGTCGTTGATAATTTTACAATTTCTATTATAAAATTAGTAACAAAATTTGGTTTTCTTCTAATTATACACTTTAATAGTTCAACATATAAAACTGAACTCAACATAATTTTTTAAAAATACTAGATAATTGTCTTGATAACTATAACGTTATATGTTACAGTCCTATTAAGGAAATATATTTAAGATTATGATCAAAACTTTCAGCCATAAAGGTCTAAACAATTTCTTTAATAATGGCGATACTACAAAAATACAAAGTGATCATATAAAAAAACTTAGGTTGTTATTGGCTAACTTAAATGCCGCAACTAAGGTAGAAAATATGAATTTACCAGGGCTTGGATTGCACAAACTGCAAGGCAACATGAAAGACTTCTGGTCAATTAAAATTAACGAAAATTGGCGTCTGATATTTCGTTTTAGTAATGGAGATGCTTATGACGTTGATTATTTAGATTATCATTAAAGCGAGGTAGATATGTTCAATCCCCCACACCCAGGCAGTATATTAAAAGAATTGTATTTAGAACCTCTAAATTTAACGGTTACAGAGGCGTCTCTATCACTTGGAGTTACCCGTAAGACCTTATCCTTTCTGATCAATGAAAAATCTAGTATTAGTTCTTCTATGGCCATGCGTTTATCTGCAGCATTTCGAAATACTAACCCTGAATACTGGCTTAACCTTCAGCAACAGTATGATATCTGGAATGCAAAAAAAAACGTTGATGTTTCTCACATTAAAATATTACTTCGTAAGTCTGCTTAATTTAAAATAACAAGCGTTTATGCAATAATTTGACAATATAAAATCACTAAATGTTATTTTAAGAATTTAATATTTAGTAAATATTGTTGGAATTAATAGAGTCAAATAAAGTGAGCCGGAAGAAAAGATAAAATCAGCTAATGTGAGCCGGGATATTTTCAGCGTCAATTAAATCGAGCCACAGTGAATTTATAGAGTCATTTAATTTGAGCCGGTTATTCCCGATGAAAGCGAGCCAAGGTGTTTTTGAAAGCGAGCCGCAACAAGTATGTGCGCTAACTGATAGTGCTAACGCACGTGATTATTGGTTTAAAATGAAACCCCGTGTAAAAAATGAAGAAGAATTAGAACTGTCGACAATTTGTCGACAGTTGAAACTAAAAGCTCCTGATGGAAAGATGCGTGAAACCGATTGCGCTAATACCGAGTCTTTATTCCGTATCATTCAATCTATCCCATCGCCTAAAGCAGAACCTTTTGAACGTTGACTTGCAAAGGTTGGTTATGGTATACAAGAAATTTCTGACCCAGAAAAATCAATTAGCAGAGGTAGAGACAACTGGAAGAAACACGGTCGTAGTGAAGAATGGATACAGCGAAGAATGTTTGGTCAAGAAACTCGGAATAAGTTAACCGATTACTGGCAGACCATGAAATTAAAGAAGGCGAAGAGGCCCAGATGGTCGGAACGTCTGATTCAGGCAATGCATTGCTGTATCTTTTATATTTACTAGAGCTAAGGACAGTAGATAAAAAACTTTTTTTACTATACATTTTAACGCAATCCCTTTCTTCTCATAGGCTACAAGGATTTTTATTCATTTTAAATTCCATACCTCAATAATGACAAAGAGTAGCTTTTCTTTTCGATTTTAGAACTCTTTTACTAAATTGGGAAGTTATTTATCACCTCGTCATACTTTTTTTGTGCATCTGTAATTGATAATTTAGAGTATATTTCTAATGATTTTCTGGAATCATGTCCAGAATAAGGCTGTATAAGAGCATCATCCACTCCTTACTTTTTCATCCAAGTCAACAAAAAATGTCTCAACTTATGAGGAGTCATTGTATGCTTCATTTTTGCCAATTTACTATAATGCAATAGTATTTTTCTAATACCTCTATCTGTATAGGGTCCCTTACGTATTGATTCAAATAAGTAAATTGCTTGTTTTTCTTTGCAACTTTTTATATATGCTACCAACACTTCTCTAAAACCTTTCGGGAATGGAACGACTCTATCTTTGTGACTTTTACCATCATTAATTTTTATTTGGCACTGACGTAAATTACGTCTTCTAGCTTTATCTTAATCAGTTCTCCAACTCTTATTCCTGTGTACAATAGAGTTTTGATAAGAACCATATGAGCTACATTTTGTCCATTCCATACTAAGTCATAGTAATTATTTATTTCCTCTTCTAAAGGAACATATGGTAATTTTTTAGGTTTTTGTTGTACAACAACCTTCAATTCTGTCCGTAAGTGTCTGAATAACTCCTTTAGATAAAAATAATCTGGTCTTTCCCCCCTGAGTAATTTAGCTACTTGTTTAGCCTTTTGCTTTACTGTCATCTGTCTAGTTATCATTTTTGCTAAACCTCAATTGGTATTTTTTCATTCATATCTAGGTAATACAATCCATATTGACTTACATGGTGGTAGAACAATGGTGTTATTGCTCTTTTATCTTCTAATGTTAGAAGTTGTTCAAGCTGCTCTTCTTTAATAATTTGCTGAAGTAATAATGTATTGATGTATACTAAGGATGATTGAACTAAATGTAGCGATAAAATAGATAATTCATGATCAATCTCATCATTAGATGATAATATTCCTCTTTTGCCAAAAAAGATAAACTTATTCCCTGAATGCCAGTTTTCAATAACATTTAAAGCTTCGTCTATTTCTTTTCTTAAATCTTCTGAGATTAAGATATTTACATATGAATATTGATCTTACAGCCCTGCCAAGTTCTAAAAGTGCCTTATAAAAATGATCTGCATACTCTTTTGGAAAAATCTTAATATAAACGCAGGCATTAAATAACCTTGCTCCATCTAGATGAATCAATACATTATTTTTTCTACATAAACTAGAAATATCCTTAATATATTCCAGAGGCCATACGGCTCCACCATCAAAATTGGTTGTTTGTTCAAGAGATACTAATCTAACTTTTGGTATATTTCTTAAATTAGGACGAGTAACGAACTCTCTAATTTGATCTACTGTAAATATTCCTCTATTTCCTTTTATTAGTAGAGGAGTAGTGTGTACTTTTGACCAGCAATAAGACCCGAGCGTACTGATAAAGGATGTGATGTTTCATCCAGTATTAAATAATCTCCCGGTTTTTGTATATGAGTTTTATATGCAATGACATTACACATTGTACCTGAAACTAAAAATATTCCCGCAGGCTTACCTAACATTTCACAGCTTTCTTCTATTAATTCATTTACAGTTGGATCTTCTCCTGCAGCTTCATTACTAACTTTAGCTCTCGCCATAGCTTCTCGCATTTTAATAGAAGGATTAGTATTTGAATCACTAAAAAAGTCGATTTTTATTTTCATACTATTTTTTATAAACTAAAACCACCTTTTTTATAATCTTAATAACATCCACAATTTCTGGTTTAGCTACACCTAGATGAATTACTGCTCTAATATGATATTCAAGCCAAGGAAATAATTAGTAAACCATAGGTTTTATATTCATTTAGGAAGGTATCATTAGTAATATTTAATTGCTTTTACACTGAAGCTTACTATATTAGTCTCAGGATATAAAAGAATTAATTTTATATTTGTATTTTTACCATCCAGATATCACCAAGAATATAAGACATAGATTTGAGTCTAGATACTGCAACCCTACCTATTTCAGGAATCGTGCTAAATATAGCTATTATGGCTCTTACATAGTTATTTTTATATATACTATCCATTACCTCGGCTATCAATAATTTGCCTAGGAATTCTGCCATGCAAGGAGCATAAAAATAGGCAATTAGCCCAAAAGATACTACTTCGGCTAGACTGCATAATAGGAAGAACATACCTTGCCTGTAGGTCTCTGGTATTGTTATGCTAAAATTAGAGCCACCAATCCAAGTCACGGCAATAGTTACAGTATTTAAAACTTTCTTCAAAAAACACAGCTTTTTCTTTCTAACTTTAGCCTCTTCCTGTAGTCCTGTACTACAACCTCCTCCTTGAGTGGTAGCTTTTGGATAAGGTTTAGGACATATATTTACTAATTTACTCATGAAAAACTAAATTAGTAAATTGGTATTATTTCAATATAATCAAAGTTTCTAATTAAAAACAATAAAAAACATTCAATTATTAATTGCGGTAGTTTATAAACACATCAAAATATGGTACAAATACTTTCAATTAAATATGGTTATTTGATATGAAAACTGGTGTTGTAAAAAATTATATACCTGCTACAAGATATGGTTTTATAACTGATGACGATGGCAGTGGTGATATTTTTGTACATTTGAATCAATTAAAAGAGAGCGGTTTAAATGAACTAAACATAGGTGAGAAAGTAAGCTTTAAAAAGCAAAAGAAAGGTAATAAATTTTACGCTTCTGATATAAAACTGTTATAATTATTCACCTTTCCTAATTACAACCATTTTTCATCTTTTTCCCAACGGGTGGGGGTAATACACAAACTTTTCTTTTATGAAAATGCGTCTTCACTTAAGGAATGGAAATGTCGATAGTACGACTGCTACAGCTAGCAGTAAAACTTCCTTTTTTACCATGATAGTGTATTAGGAAACCATTTAAAACCAGGGGCAAAGTTAGTATGCAACGACAAATTTCTTTGCCTGTTTGGAGGTAAACGAATTAATAGACATGTTGAAGAGAGACGAGTTGTTGTTGATAATAATTCTCCTCATATTCCGCTGGTGTCAAATAGCCCAGCATATTCAAAAATATTAGTTCTGGCACTTTCACGAGTTAAGTAACGTTCAAAATATCTTCGTCTGTAGTTTTTCCTACAAACTAACACTAACTTTCTTCGCATACCAACTCATTAACAAACAACTTTGCTAATTTATAGGAAGGATCTAAATAAACCTTGTTTTTCTTCAGCTATTTTTTGTTTAAAAATTTATATGCAATTTAAAGTCAGATTCTAGCAATTCTGATATTGCTATGGTATATATTAGTACTAGTAGTAGCAAATCCATTAACAGTAGATAACACAGATCCAAAAATGCAAAATGACAAGGAAGATACAATAAATAAATCACTACTGCTTAACTGGTTGTATTCTTCTGATAAAGATATTCCTCTTGAAGAGCTAGGCAAATGGATCACAGCTAAAACTGATGGTAAATATTCTTTAGTTAAGAATAGCAACATGAGACCTCCAAGTCTCCTAGATGAAATTAAGCATAAGTAAATATGAAAACTAGTGATCTAAAGAAATTAGCTGCAATTTTAAGTGAGTCTGATCAATACAGAGTAAGCGAAAAATATCAAAAACCAGAGTTTTATAATATAGGCAATCCTAATGAGAAGAAGCTAGATTGCGCTAGGTCAGAAGCAATGCAAATAGATTTCAAACATATAAACGACACTTGTAAAGCTTAAAATATCTCATTACCAAATGGCTTCATGATAAATTGCCACCCAAATGGATTAACAGAGAACAACCTTTGTGGTATAATCACTGATTTATAGAATATGAATTATCAAGATACCAAGGAATACTTATCTGGTACTATAGAACGAATCACCTACCACAACACTGATAATGGCTTTTGTGTACTTCGTGTTAAGATTAAGGGCCATAAAGATTTAGTAACTGTAACTGGAAGCGTGCCATCTGTATCCGTTGGAGAATATATTAAATGTAGTGGTATTTGGCATAATGATCGTAATCATGGTAAGCAATTTAAGGCTGATTTTCTAAAGTCCCTACCCCCAGATACATTAGAAGGAATTGAAAGATATCTTGGTTCTGGATTAATTAAAGGAATAGGAGCGCATTTTGCAAAAAGGTTAGTATCAGCATTTGGCGACAAGGTTTTTGAAGTTATTGAAAATAAACCTGATCTTTTATCAACAGTAGATGGTATAGGTAAAATAAGAGCACAAAGTATTTGCGCCAATTGGCAAGACCAGAAGATTATCCGTGAGATCATGGTTTTCCTTCAATCTCATGGGGTAGGAACTACTAGGGCTACTAGAATCTATAAAACATATGGCGAGAAAGCAATTGAGATAGTATCACAAAATCCCTATCAGTTAGCTAAAGACATACGAGGTATAGGATTTATCTCAGCAGATACCATTGCTGGTAATTTAGGGATAGCAAAGAATTCTTTAGTGCGAGCAAGAGCTGGTATAGCTCATGTTCTGCTTGAGGCAACTTCTGATGGGCATTGCGGCTTACCTAAAGAAATACTGATACAAAGTAGTCAGAAATTACTGGAGATAGAAAAAGATTTAATTGAACTAGCTATAGTAGAAGAAATCAAGTTAAAGTCATTAGTTGCTGACACTTTAAACAATATCGAAACTATTTTCCTGACCAGTTATTATGTATATGAAAAAAATATAGCCAAAATACTACTTAATTTAGCAAAATCTCCTGTACTATGGAATCAAACTGATACCACTGAAATTTTACCAATAGTAGAAGAGCAGCTTAATATTAAATTAGCTAAAAGCCAGAAACTTGCTATAAGCAAAGCATTAGAAAGCAAGCTAATGGTAATTACAGGTGGACCAGGGACAGGGAAAACTACTTTAGTCAATGCTTTGCTTAAAACATTAGCAGCAAAAAAGTTAAATATTAAATTATGCGCTCCAACTGGTAGAGCAGCTAAACGCCTTAGTGAAAGTACTGGATTAGAAGCTACAACTATACACAGGTTGCTTGAAATTGATCCAGCTTACGGTAGCTTCAAACGTAATGAGGAATCTCCGTTGTTATGTGATTATCTAGTAATAGATGAAACTTCAATGGTAGATGTTCCTTTGTTCTATTCTTTATTAAAAGCTCTTCCCTTACATTCAGCACTACTTTTAGTTGGTGACGTAGATCAATTACCTTCAGTAGGTGCTGGACAGGTTTTAAAAGATATTATTAGCTCCAGAGTTATATCAACCGTGCAATTAACTGAAATATTCAGACAAGCAGCAACAAGTAAGATTATTACGAATGCTCACTCTGTAAATCAGGGCATGCTACCAAATCTACAACCCCCTAAAGAAGAATCAGATTTTTACTTTATAGAAGCAGAACATGGCGATGATATTATAAATAAAATAATTACCATGATAAAGGACCGGATTCCAGAAAGGTTTAATCTAAACCCTGTGCATGATATCCAATTATTATGTCCTATGCAAAGGGGTGGAGTTGGAGCTAGATCACTTAATGTGGAATTACAGAAAGTCTTAAACCCTAATTATAGTAACGGTATACTCAAATTTGGTCAGATCTTTGCTGTTGGTGATAAAATCATGCAAACAGAGAATAATTATGATAAAGAGACATATAATGGAGATATTGGCATTATCCGAGCAATTAATGAGCAAGACCAAGAAATAACAATCAACTTTTATAATCGTGATGTAACTTATGATTACACTGATCTTGATCAAATTACCCTAGCCTATGCCACTACCATTCATAAATCGCAAGGATCGGAATACCCAGCAGTCATTATTCCACTAACTATGCAAAGTTATAGGATGCTAAGACGTAATCTTATTTATACTGCTATTACCCGTGGTAAAAAACTGGTTGTAATTATTGGTCAGAAGAAAGCATTAGCGATAGCTGTAAAAGATAATACTAGTTCACATCGATATTCAAAATTAAAGGAATGGTTAATGGCTTGATAGTTCCTCCAATTCCTAGATTGTATTACTCATTAGTATATACGATGATGCTAATTACTTTTGTACGACTGTGCTTAGCACTATTTTGTTTTTGTCTCAAGTAATCAAGATATTTCATATATCCCTACTCTATTTTCCTATAACGCTAATTCTGGATAAGGTAAGGATTTAACGTCCAATCAAAGTTGTAACTTATTGTCGGTTTAGTCTTTTTAAGAGAATAAGCAACTAAAGCAGAGAGCATATTTACAAAGGCGTTGTCGGTGACCTATGCCTAGTATGTTCAAGATTGAATGTATTTTTTAGATAGCCAAAAACAGTTTCAATTAAGTTACGTTTTCTGAGCATAATCTTGTCTTTTAAATCCATTAGTTTATTTGCCAGATTTTTCTTAATTCCATGTACCATTTTTAATCCTCTTTCATATAATTCTATGAATAAACTCTGCTTGATATATCCCTTGTCTGCATAGATAGACCATGTTAAATCCTTTGTTAATTCAACAACTGGAGACCTATCATCTACATTACCTTTAGTCACTTTTTGTTGATTTGCTATATTTAGCAAGTCCTTTAAAAATCTTATTACCGGATTGTCTTTTATTGTTACAAACTTTAATTGGGGTAGTATCGATAAAATAAGTAACTGTTGTCTTACCAAGTAGAGTATGAACAAGTATATTCAGCGGCATAAATAATCTTGGCATCAATGCAATAAAACGGTTATAACTTAAGGCATTTGGGAAGTCATCTTTATGAATATATTCTATGCAAGTTTTATAAAAATATTTGAAGTTTTTAGCGTAAGAACTATGGTACATTATTACTATTGTCAACTGCTCATCTAGTGATATTTTATGCTCTCGATTCCTTTGTTTTAATGATGGTAATAGTTTTTGTTTTTCGTATTCTGAGTAAATTTTACAAAAATCATCTATAAAACTATATAATTCTGTGATATCTTTTTTCATGCCTGTGTTTGTTATTTTTCCAAAAAAACATTTATCACAGGCGCTTTCCTCTTGCAACCCTTATATTTACTAGCTTCTTATTACTTCCTTATCCAGAATTAGCGTCATAAATATTGCAATAATGTCTATAACACATTGCTGAAAGATAACATTTAATCTTACATTATTGTTGTAATAAGGTATATGAATCACACATCTAATTTTCTACCTGTGCCATATCTTTATATTTTAGCCTTTTGTGATAAGAGTTTCTTTGGTACCTTTATTTTTCTTCTCTTTAACCAATAATGCAGATTGACTGGACTGGTGCCATATTTCTTTGCAATGGAGGCTTTAGTTTCTCCATTATCTAACAACGCAACAATTTCTCCTCTATGTAGATCTAGTTTGCTTTCTTTAATTCCTTTTGGCATCCTCTTTAGTTTTTGCTTTCTCCACTGTATAGATTTCAAGTAGGATTTTTGCTCTTCTATCAGCTCTTTTCTAAATAGGGATTTGAAGTCTTCCTTCATCGTCTGGATACGCTACTTAAGATATTTGATAAAAGAAGATAATATATCCTTTTTAGGTTCTTTCATGCTTTATATGCCATAAATTATATTAATATAGGTTTTATACATATATGGAGTTTAAACAAAAGATGTTAGAAGAATATATTTAAATGATGATAAAATAAATTAAGATGTGTATTAATTGTATACAGTGATGAATATTAATACACTAAATTATTACTTTACCATGTATACTAAATATAGTGTACATTATCATATAAATAATAGCAATACTAACTCAAAAAGGTGGTGTAGGGGGAACTATATCTGAATAAATCAAAGGTATTACTTATATATTCTGACCCTCAAGGATTGGCTCGTGATTGGCACACTGCTGGAAGTAGTGAGATAACTGTAATAGGTATAGATAGACCAACTTTAGATAAAGATATACAAAAAATAGTTGACCAATTTGATTGGGTCGTTATAGATGAAGAGCCTTTGGCGCTATACTTCTATATGAAAGAAAGGATTGTTTTTGGCTCTGTTCATCTAAGCATACGCGTCAAGTTAATGGTGAAGGTAATATAAGTAGAGGGAGAGGAGGCAAGAAAATATAGAAAATAAGTGAAGTACAAGTGTTAATAGTATAAGTTCCAATAGCAATCAATCTAAACAAGGAACTTATACCATGGATAAAATAACCAATTTATCAAAGGCATGCAAAGAATTTTTTATTGACAAAGCAAATGATTTATCAATTGTTACAGGCTTCATCAAGAGGAGACGAAAAATAACTGGTTCATCTTTTATCAGAGCCCTAGTCTTAGGGAACATGATAGATGGGCATTGCAGCATAGAAGTAATGTGTCAGTTATTGGGTGAGGATTCTATAGATATTACTAAGCAAGGCTTAGACTTCAGATTCACAGAAAGCGCTGTAGAATTTATGCAAGCAATGTATGGGGAATCCTTGAGTTTATTTAAGAATGAGCTTCAGCTTGATTGTCAGATTCTTGGGCTTTAGTAGCGTAAAATTACTGGATAGTACTCACATTAACTTACCAAACAATATGGAAGATATTTATAAGGGTTGTGGAGCTAGCTATAAGAATCGAAGCAATAAGACAAAGTCTACAATTAAGCTACAGGTAGTGTTTGACTATTTAAATCAAATGTTAGATAGATTGGATTTAACAGAAGGCATTAGAGCAGATCAAGGCTAGGAATCATTGGGAAGACATAAAAACAAATGACTTATTGATAGCTGATTTAGGATACTTTGTGCCTAGTTGTTTCAAGCAAATTGGCGAACTCGGAGCTTATTTTATCAGTCGCTATAAAGCTGACACTAACATATATGACGCTGAAACAGGCGCAAAGCTAGATTTGCCAGAATTATTGGCACATCAGTCTTTCGTTGTAAGAGATGTGCTTTTAGGCAAAGAAGCAAAATTATCGGTGCGTATTATCTGTCATAAATTAACTGATGAACAATCAGCTGCTAGGAGAAGAAAGGCCAATCTTTTGGCAAAGGGTCACGGATATAAGTCTTCACAAAGGAATCAGAAATTATTACAGTGGTCGATATTTATTACAAATATTGCCGAAAACAAGGTTAGTGCGCAGCATATATGGACAATTTATCGGGCTAGATGGCAAATTGAGTTGTTATTTAAACTATACAAAAGTCACATAACAATTGAAGTTATCAAAGGGAAAAATAACAGATTTAGGGTATTATGCGAGTTATATGCCAAGCTGTGTGCACTCGTAGTCTTTCATGGAATATCAAGTTGCGTAGAGTTAAAAACCGATACAGAACTTAGCCTTACGAAAGCACTAGTTGAGCTTAAAAAGAGAGCCAGAGAACTATTTTTGACTTTAAATCAAAAGTTTAATCATTTACAGGATTTTCTTAAAAAACTGCTTGTTGATTGGTCAAAATTTTGTTTAAAAGATAGGTATAGAAAAACGAGAGTATCTACCTTAAATATGCTAAAATCAATTGCCGTTAATCCTTAACTTGACGCATATGGTTCATCTAAGTGTGTAAATTCATACATAAGCCCCTAAATATTGTTATGAATTTACACACTTGGATGGAAAGTCCCCCAGCAAAGTCCATCAGGGCTGTAGAATAAAATTTGATCAGTATATGGTTAGTTTATTTTTGCTATAAGCCGGATACATGTCTGCATTTTGCTTTTTGCTGTTAGATATTATTTTTTTCTTGCATCATCGGGTAGATCCATACATGTTTTTTGGTTTGAATCACTTATTTTTGGATTATCAGCTTCCCATATTTTCACAGCGCTATGCTGCACCTTAATATCGCCCGCCTTGTTAATTTGAATGAATGCAGGGAAATACTTGCCTACGCACCAACTAGTGATGCCACCAGCAATCGTAGCTAGTATCAGAGTGATTGCCAGATTCCTCAGAAACTTACTGCCGTGATTTGACGTAACATCCTCCACTTCCTCTTTAACAGATTGTGCAAATTCAACTATCTGTTTCTTCTGGGATTCTAGGGCACTTAGTTGAGTTTCCTGCATTTGTCTTATCGATTGCTTGGCAGTCTCTTCTATTACTTTTTGATTTTGCATAACACTATCTTTAAGAGCTTGTTCAAGCCCTACGATATGGGTGGTAATTGTTTCCAAATTTGATCTTGAATCTTTATTGACGATTCAGAGAAAGCTGACAGGAGAACGGTTATTGTCTTAAGCGTTTCTTGTATAGATGTGTTAGTAGAAGCTAATGATGATTGGGTTTGGTTGGCATGGCCAACAAAAGCATTGGAGGCAAAATCTACCTCATGATGCAAATCTTTAATTGCCTTTTGTAATAATTGTAGATTTTCCTCTAAGTGCTTCTCTTGAGCCACTTTTGTTTTTTCTACAATTGCGGTATTATTTTTCTGGTCAATAGCTAATGTGACTATTTCCGGTTCTTGTTCTGTCATGGTTAAACCCTTATTAATATTAATTTTATGGCACTAATTTTCAGCTAAACCAGCTTAGTTAAGTTCCAAATTCCTTTTCTTCACCTTTCTTTTCATTAAGTGTCCACTTGTAGTCTATGAGATTTGTCGATAGAAGCGTTGTTTTTACTAGCACCAGTACTATTATCGTTAACATCCTCAGCATCACTCTTAGATTCTCCATCATGCACCATATTCTCTATAGTTAATTGGTCTTGATCTAATAGTTCTGATTCTTTGTTTTTTGGAACAGACCCTTCCTTTTCTAAAAACCCTTGATGCTTTTCTTTAACAGTAACTTCTTCAGTTTGTATTTTAGCTAATCTAACCGCTGGTTCTGGAAGAAGTACATAGCATTGTCCAATAGCTAAGCTTGCTAAATCATCTGGTTCGACTAATGACTTTCTTTGTTGTTGCTCGTTGTAGCTAACTCCATCACGAAATTCATTCGCTCCAAAGCTAGTATTCTTCTGCTGACGAGTAATAGTCTCACTGCCGCACATAGAGCTAATCATCTTGGCAATTGCAGGTTCAGTAGTCCTAAAGAAGAAAGAAGTACCAAACTGACCAAAGATAGTAGAGCCATCATAATGGCCATATTGTGAATAGAGCTGATTCAATGACTGCATACCAGCAAGTACGCAAGCACCATATTTACGCCCCTCTGCCATTAACGGCAACAATGCTGGTAATCTACCAAGAATCTACCAAGAGCTGGCAATTCATCAATGACAGTCCATACTCTTCTATCTTTGGTAATTCCTGAATCCATAAGCCGTGCTAAGGCAAGCTCGGTTAGACATGATACTAGTGGTAGAGTCAGGCTTCGGCTACTTGGCTTAGTCGCTAAAAACAGCCAAGATGGTGAGCCGTTTTTAATATTGGCAAAATGTTGCTTCATAGAAAAGCTCCCACCACCACCCGCGCTCCTCAAATAAGTTAGAGGTTTGGCATTTGCCGCTAGGACAGATACAATTGATGCGGCAGTTTGTTTTGAATCAGCACTTAAATAACGTCCAGCTTGGGTATTATTCAGTGTCCTTTTTAAGTAGTTAATATCACTATGGCACACCCATTTGAGTAATCTCTTCGATAGAAGCGCTCGATGGCCTTAAGAACTCAATACAGGAATTAAACACAGCCTCTGCCGCATTCTCCCAGAAAGGATCAGAATGACTAGAGTATTGTTTACGATTAAAGCCAATGAGTATTTTTGAGAACCGTTCTAAATCCTCACGTGTTCCACAATCTGCCCAAAAATCCCAAGATCGCCCCCTGCTATCAAATGGATTAAAAATAATATCGCCACGCTGGGGATTATAGTACTTGGCAATCATTTCACCGGTTTGATCAATAACTATAGTTGGTTGCCCAAGATTCTCTACTTGTGGCAGAAGGCAGTGCATAAGATTAGTCTTACCTGAACCAGTAGAGCCAGTCACAAGAAAATGCCGAGTTTCCATATCCTTGACTAATGGCATTGTTCCTATAGAGAAGCGGCTACATTTACCAAGCGAGCGTAATTTGCTACGAACTTGTCCAGCTGTAAGTACATAGCCGCTACCTTCATTCTTTCTCTTATCTTTTAGGCCACTACCAAATTTACTCCAAAGCAAAAATATAATAACAAAACTAGTGCTAGTAGCACTTGCTGTAACTAGTCCTATCTTAGTTAGTAAATCCCATGCTTGATTATCGGCTCTTTGGAATATACCCATATTATATATTTTATGTGGGTTGATATCGTTCCACTGGGAATTATTAGTCCGAGCATTAATATAACTGATATGATTTGGTTCTTTGCCTATAACTTCTCTTACGACATTTGCTGCATCGCTGAAACTAATAGTTATAACCGACTTTCTATAAGAAAGGAAGCCGCTCCAATCAAGCCTCTGCAGCGATCCCAAATTAATCAGTAACGCAAGAAGTATCCCTACTAACAACGATACATGAAAGCTTCAAAAAAACACCTGACCAAACATCCTCACTTTGTGAAGAAATACCTGGCCGCCGCCTATAAAGTTATTGAACATGTTCATCTTCCTCTTTATGTGAAAACTCATTAAGCTCACTCTCTAATTCTTCAATAGAAGGCAGAGAGGTTTTTATTTGTTCTGGTAAGATTCTCACTAATGCGATATTCTGCAAGTCCTATAGGTTTATTTATATCTCTAAGTGCATATTCAGCTTTTATTTGTTCGCCTTTATCTTTACAAAGTAAAATGCCAATTGAGGGGTTATCGTCTTTATGCCTTAAAATATCATCCACAGCTGATAGATAGAAATTTAATTTACCAGTATGCTCAGATTTAAATTTACCTGTTTTTAATAATTCTACTACTACATAGCAACGTAGCTTTAAATGATAGAATAATAAATCGATAAAATAATCCTCATTGGCTACAGAAAGCTTATATTGCTTACCTACAAAAGCAAAACCAGCCCCTAACTCTAACAAGAATTTTTCTATATGTTTTATAAGCTCTTTTTCGATTTCTCTTTCATGGGCATCTTTGCCTATGCTTAGAAAATCAAACTTATATGGATCTTTCATTATTTGGCTTGCTAAATCAGATTGAGGCGCTGGTAGAACATTATCAAAATTACTGATTGATTTGCCTTCCCTTCCATACAACCCTAATTCTATTTGATGAGATAAAATATTTCTAGACCAGCCATGCTCTATAGTTTTTTGTATATACCAAAAACGTTCTTTTTTGCTCTTGATATCATATAATACCTTAATATTATGACCCCATGGGATTTGGTCAACAAGCTGTTGACTAATTTCAGTAAAGCTGTAGTCTTCTGCAAATTTGTGCATATATTTTAAATTTTGAACAGATAATCCCTTCATTTCAGGAAATTCTTTTCTTAAGTCATTAGATATGTTTTCAATAACCTTAGCTCCCCAACCTTCTTGTTGTTGATCTAATATCTGCTTACCAATTCTCCAACAGAGACTAATCATTTCTTGGTTCACTGCTAAATGCGCTCTAATTCTTGCATTACTTATTTCTTTCTTTAATGTCTGTATTAATTCTCCATAACTCTTGTTTAATTCTGTAGCCATTATATACCCCTGTAAAATTTAAATTTTATTACTTTATTCATTTAACCAACACAATACTACTTTGCGTGAGTATTTTCTATGGTGCTCTGGAGAAGCTGAATGGTAGTACCTCACAGCCTTATGCCAAGTCCCATGTTGAGCATATAACGATCCAAGTAATTTAGCCGCGTAGTTAATATTGCTTTCAGGAGTAAGCATTTGGGCAAGGTTATCAAATTCTCCACCATGCCAACGGTGATTGAGTTGCATCACACCAACATCAATATTAGTCAAACCAGCATTTAGCTTCTCCTCAAGCACTCCTTGCGCAGCAGATAGAGACTCAAGGAACACAGATCTACCACCAACATTAAGAGCATAAGCTTTCATTCCAGACTCAGTTTTTGCAATAGCAGCAAGAAGTCCAGCTGGTATTTGGTGCTCTCTTTCGGCATTAGCTATCAACAAAGATAGTTCTTTCTCACTATACCCAATTGTCACCTTATCATCTGCCAAAACAACAACCGAATTACCACATAGAACCAAGGAAATAATCAGCACTAATGCCTTTATTTGCTTGGAAAACTGATGGTATCTTGACTTTCAAGTATCGTGAGCTAAAAACCTTAAGTTTTACTTAAACAATAACTAGAAAAAAAAGACCCAATATTTTAATGCAATATTAAAAACTAGCCTCGTGCTTGAAAAGCTCCGTATGGAGCTTTTCAAAAGGATATTTAAAATGTTTGAAAGTTTTTGCCAAATGTAATTTGGCTTCTAAGAACCTGCCCTAAGATGAATATGAGCCATTTACCGTTCTCTTTTTAAGATAATTAGAAAAGTTATACATTGCTTTATTGCAACTGCAATTTTTGTTTTAGAAAATATTTATTTTAATATCTTTCTCTTATTTCCTTGCTTTGTTGCAACTATTTTCTAGTTATTGATAAATAACTAAGGAATAGTTTTATATTTCCCTTTTTTTGTTGGTTTTATTATATATTTCTGATATAATAACTGTATACTAAATTAATTATGTTTATGGAAATAATAGAAATTGATCCAAGGGTTTGCAAAAGGTGGCAATATGCTGATCGCAATTCTTTTGAATTTGGTGATACTAATATTTTAGCCGAAGACATAAAACGTAACGGGCAGATAACACCCGTTTTTGTTCGAACCTTAAAAAACAATGACAAGTTCAAGTACGAGGTAATTGCAGGTAGTAGACGTTTGCAGGCTTGTCTTGCCGTTGACTTACCTATGAAAGCAATATTAACTGATGTATCAGATACAGAAGCGGCAACTATTCAGATTAAGGAAAATGAACAACTTGGACTTTCTGAATACTCAAGAGGTATGTCATTTGCTAAACTAAAACAAGATGACAAACTAACTCAAGAGCAATTAGCCGAAATTGCAGGGTGCTCCAGAAAAAAGATACAAAACTTATTAGCATTTGAGAAAATAGATAAAGCTATCTGGAATGCCGTTACAAATATGAGTAAAGTTTCAGCTAGATCTGCGGAAACTATCTTAGCCCTTTCGAAAAAATCAATTACCCACAAAGAAGCACTTATCGAAATTGCTGAAGAAATTAGAAAAGGTGCCGGTAGTGTACGTATCGAAAAACTAGTCAATGAAATCTTAAATGGAGAGTTTGGTAAAGAGGAAGAAGAAATTATCACTAACCATACTGGTCAAGTCCTAGCTAAATGGAAAGATGGCAAGCTATTTTTTGCTAAAGATCTAAAATTAGACAAAAACAAGTTCAACAAAATGCTGGTTGATTTCTTTAATATGGAAAACCGGTAAAACAAAAAACAGGAGAATTAATATGAATAATTATGAGTTTGTCAAATTTGCCGCTAATAGATTCGGTATAGATGAAACATTAGCTGAAAGCATGGTCGATATGTTTGCTCAGAGCTTGCAGGAACTTATGTCTTGCGGCCAATCTGTAACCATTGACGAAATCGGTGAATTTAAGTCAGTACCCCTGTTCCCAAATGGATTAAATCACCACAACAATATCGCTCTTGCTAAAGCAGGAAAGCGTAGTATTGTTAGCTTTAAAGCTAGCGAGAGTTTAACCAAAGTGGGGGCTTGAGCAAGTGATTCAAGTGAGGTCAGGAAAGCAATTAAAAGATTGGGTAGAAATCACCTCCCCTTACTTAGATCGCAATAATGATTATATCCAGATCTATTTAAAAAAAGACGAGGAGGGATATCTATTAAAGGATGGAGGTTCAACTATTACGGGGCTCATCCAGGAGGGTTGCTTGCTTGATACTCCAAAACGTCAAAAGCTTTTACAGCTAACGTTAAATGGTTATGGCATCATAGAAAATAATGGCGCATTACAAGTGAAAGCTACACCTGATAATTTTGCTCTGCGTAAACATTTTTTGTTACAAGCTATTCTCGCTGTAAATGATATGTTTTATCAGGAAACATGCTAATTCATAGTTCCCACTTCCTAAAAACAAGATAGAAAAATAATCATGAATAACGTATGAAAGACAAATAAATATGAAACATATAGTATTAGGTACTTTGGGGTTGATTTTAATAGTAGGAACTTTAATAATATCAGTGAATGATTTTGTACAAGATAAGATTAGTTTTTACCAAATTAAAAATATTGTAAAAAACTCTGAGATTAATGAATTAAGAGGCAATGAACATTTATTTTCATTGAAAACAAAAACATTTGAGTTAACTCAACTAAATAGCGTTGGCACTAATGCAGGGGAGTACTATTTAAGAAGATATCATGGTGCCGTTTTAAAAATTAAAAATCTAACAAGCAAGACCTGTACTATAGAAAAGTCATTTTTTGATCAATTTATTGGTTATAGTGACTTTATTGAAATACGAGATCAAATCCTACAACCATCAAAAGAAACTTTAATATTTTTTGCTTATAAAAATCTTGATTTTAGAGGGTACCATACAAAGTCAACAAGACATACATCTCTCCTTACATTAAATAAAAATTCTTCTTTGCCAGATGAATACTTCAAATATGACACGATTCATAATCTTTTAAGTACCTATAGAAGTTTGATGTGGAAAATATCTTCAGAACGAATTGAAAGTTTGGAAAAAGAGAGCTCTAAATCAATTTATGCTAATTATGATTTTCAATATGCTTTCCGTTTGAAAGAAGAAGTGGATCAAAGATAAGTTCCTATCCGAAATCATATTTCGAAATTATTACTGTAAAAATGATACCAGCGGCAAACTGTTGTGCGCCAGGTATTTTAGTCCACCCCTGCGCCAGAAGAGAAGTCCACTTCATACTAACTTTTTTGCTGCACTTTGTCATCCTCCATTTTAAATTTAGGTATAAAGTTTTTTCTATAAGAATCC
>Ga0214196_1000192_pt1 | contig 21973 bp, 15 predicted proteins | sample TroBogEpilimnion_38_FD_153034 | JGI IMG/M metagenome (GOLD analysis project Ga0214196, IMG submission 153034) | Freshwater microbial communities from Trout Bog Lake, WI - 25AUG2008 epilimnion | ecosystem: Environmental > Aquatic > Freshwater > Lake > Epilimnion/Euphotic zone | place: Trout Bog... | reverse complement strand
CAACACAACAGATTTGGGAAAACGAACATCCCGAAAGACACCCCGTGAGACTTCACTAAAGACTTTCCGAAAGTCAGCCCGAAAGACATCACGAAAGACTTCCTGAAAGACATCACGAAAGTTGGCATCTTGGCTTGGCTTTGTTTCAGTCTTGGCGACATCTTTATCGGCTGAAACATAATCCTTAAGCGCACAGGTAAGCTGCAGCTCCTTTTTGCATTGTTCAAAAGCTTCATCGTTTCCAACCCCCATCATGAGTGCATATTCCTTGATGAAGGTAAAAATATATACCCTGGGTAGAAAACTGAAATCCCCTTCCTCTATTTTTTCAAGATAGTTCTTTTTGACCTTGGTCAGCAGGCTGACATCGTCAAGAGAAAGGTTTCTTTCCGTTCTGGCATTTTTCAACTCCCTTATAAGAAGCTCCAGTGCTATGCTGCTTGTCCCCTGTTCCGTCATAGAAAACAACCCCACTTACAATAACTCAAGGAAATGCTAAAACTTTCAGTCTTGCGAATTTACAAAAAAGCTCCTTTATCCCTCCTTAATCAATGCCATAAGAGGAAATATTCATCCATATTTCACGTCCTTCATCAGAGTTTCTGCCAAGTGAAAACAGTGCCGCCGACCCGGAAACCGTCCCCTGCATCTCTTGACTGATCTTTTGATGAAGGGCTTCAAGCTTAACTCCACTATAGTTTTTCCATAGAAGAAAAACTCTGTCGCGCGGGAAAAAAAGTTTTTGCAGCCTTGCTTCTGTCACCTTATCGGCACGGTAGAATAGAATTCGGGACACAGTCTGGTCTGATTCCGGATGTTCAGATAATAATGAAAACTCTTTAATCGACTGCAGATATGAATACCTTTTCTCAGGTATAACATGATTATTCCTGCTCAAGATATGATAAGGAATAAGATCATCGCTGATAACAACAAGATGCTTGTAGCTGCCAAGAGATCCGGCAAATGGCTCATAAAATGCTTTGTTAAACCATTCCTGTTCTGAGGAACTCTGCCTACGGACAGAAGAACTCGATGCAAATTCACTCCTGAAAGCCTCTTTCTTCGAGCCCGACGTATTAAGCGAGTCGAAACACACTTCGCTTCGAGCTATCTGCAACTGCCTCCTGCTGATCAGCATGGCACCACAAAGGCTGTCTGAAATAAGAGTTTTAATTATCGCCTGCTCCTCCTTCATGGCTGACTGAAGTGTATGAAGCGTTACCGGGATAAACTGGATCGCTTCAGCTGCAACAGGGTTAACGATCCTCACCTGGGGAAGAAGCTCAATCAATCTGCCTCTTTTGATGTTAAGAGCCTGATCGGCACTCCGGTTTTTTTCAAATCCTTCTGCCCGAATGAAAATATCAGCTTTTCGCTGAAGCAGCCCGGAAATTTCATGCTGCAGTTGAGAAATTTCCGCTTCGAGAGCTTCATGACCTTTGCCAAGATTGAAGCATTTTCGATAAATCTGCAATGAACGCTGCAGGTCAAGATGACCCGATTGTTCTGCAGCATCAAAAAGCTCAAAAATTCTTGATTTTTCAAGCAGCAAGCCAGTCAGACGCCTCGCTGATTTTTTTTCAAGCTGAAAAAGGTCTTCTGTCGGATACGGTGGAGCATAATTTCTGTTTATTGCTCCACCCTGCTGCAAAGCTCTGATCCGCTCGTCATCTTTAAGCAACTTGCTCCCTCCAAGCATTAAAAGAGCGGATGCCTGGGCATACTGCATATTTTTTAGACGAAAATATTCAGCAGCTTCGCGAAAAGGATCGGGTTTGAGCACAATGACCGCATTCGATTCAAGACGAAGTATCTGTAACAGCAAGGGATTGCGGGACTCTTCGGCAAGAATAAGTGCCTTGAATAAAAAAAAGCTGGCATTTCTGCGATGCTTCTCAAGAAGCCGAACACTTTTTGATGCTGCTCTGAGCGCCTGAATCCTTTGCTCCAATGCACCTTTCATCGCTAAAACCCTTCCCGACTCAGCAGCAATCTTTACGGCAATAGCATCAGCCTTTTCAAAAACAAGTTGCGGCTGCGACACCTTGCATTGCAGAAGCCCTGCATAAGCTGTAATCCTGGTAGCAGGATCATGCTCCACACCTGATAGATGACGATATATTTCAATGGCTTTCTTATAATCGCCAGACTTCTGGTACAAGGAAGCCAATTCAAATCGGACAGCAGGAGAAGGAGCAACTATATGTTCAAGAGAAGCCGAAGCAGCGCCAAAGCTTCCTAATTCGCGAAGCCAGGTTGCCTTATCGGTAAACAGTGACGTACGAAGGGAATCAGACAGTATCCCTGACGGAAGTTTTTCAAGACGTGCCGTGGTTTTGATCGCCTCGTAATACTCCCCTGTCAGTCCTTCAATAACCCTCTTCGCATTCAATGCCTTGACGACCCACGGCGTGTTTGCTTTCAGAGTATCAAGGGCAAGCGCTTTGTTATAAAAATCAAGAGCCTTCCGATAGTCCCCGCGACTGCTACAGTAAAGTGCCTGTTTGTACAACATATCGAGAGATTCCCGCAGGTTATTATCGGTACTGCAGCCTGAAAAAAGAAAATAGAGGCCAAGAAGCACTATTCCTGACGGAAAACTCCGGAAATTAATGTTCATGACACGGAGCCTCCAACTCCCTGAAGATATCGAGCCTATAGTGTATTTTACCTATAATAACTGCAAATCAACAGGTATTTTATATACAACTCAACCAATGAGCAAAAAATAACTGGTTATTCCTGCTACTCATCTCAGCAAAGACGGAATAATTTAAAACGACCTGATAGGCCTTACACGACTTGTGTTTGTCTTATTTCCATCGAGCTGTTGGCCATTGCTGAAGTCCTGCGCCCACGCTTTACCGGCATCGCTTTCGGAGGAACTCCAGTAATAGGTAGTAACAATGCCGCCAAGAACACCGCGATGAATATAGATCTGATTCAACTGCTCTTTGTTCGGTAAAAACCAGTCGCTATAACCATCCACAAACGTGTTGGCCGCAACCTTGGCACCATACCAGTTAAAAAACCCTTCCGCTTTGCCAGAAGAACCCGTCATATCATCTTTTGCAGCAATTAGACCATGCTGTCCGGTACCATCAACATAGAACACAACTCCGCCGTTATAGCTATCACCAATTTTTGGTGTGGCCGCAATGGAAAGTGAAGAAACAGTCACCATACTCAGGCAGGCAAGAAGGTACATGATCCATCGCCGGGTAACATATTTTTTTGCATAAAATTTCATGAGTCGATCCGTTTATAATTAACAATGCAAATTTCATACTGAGGCTCTATACCATTAATATTAATATAAAAAGGGGTGACAGGGAAAGAAAAATATTGGCATAACTACTACGTAATAATCCAGATATCAGGAAATATGCTCTTCGCCCAAAAACTTGCTCATGAATACGGAGAGAACAGCCTCACCGCTTTTCATGATGGAGCGGCTGGAATTACCGCCGAGGCTCTCGACATTACATGCAGAACAATGCCGACGAAAACAGCTACACCAAGCCTTACGTCCTGAGGTACACCAAGAAAAATGCAGCCTGTACGCCTTTAAAACACCACCACCGCCGGCTACTACCCTCAGCACAGCAAGCTGTCTTCACGATTCTTCCCTCCACAGAACTCAGAACTATCTTTCTCAGCACAGTAACATTGACCGGTCGACCCTTCTGGCAAGCATCAGGGAAATAAAACGTCATAATCTCCGGAAAAAAGTGTTGAGCGAAGGTACCCCCTTTTGCCAATAACTGAATGGGTTCGTTCTGTAAATTTTATTAGAATGCCGCAGATCGTCAAGCCCTGGCACTGTCTGATTAACTGATTGGCCGCTCGCATGAGGTGCCTGAGGGCATGATGGAGCTTGCGCCGGGACTGGACGTTGCGCTCGTAGCTGAGGATGCAGAATGCAAGGTCTCCGGCTTCAGGTGGATTTAAGCCGTCGGACTCGAGAAGTGCCTGAAGCGACTGGAGGTGAAGGACCCAGATGGAAACTTTGGTTTGCCATTGTAATATCTCCGGTTTTTTTAGTCCGAAGGTACTGTTTATGATGTTACAAATCCGGATTGTGGGGTGGCACACTTTACTCCGGTAGAGGTGGTACACTTTGCACAGGTGTGCTCATGCCAAGGTAGTTTTGCCTGCCTGACGCGGCCCTGCGATAAGAACAACAGGCGTGTCACTCTCAGCAAAAATGCAATCATGATCACATATAACCGTAAATTATGGATTCTATAAGGATATAATATGGAATATGCAGCCAACAAATTTTCCTCTAAGCCTTCAGCACTGACTACTCCTCCCGTCCCTCCCATAACTATACGATAAAAACACCGTCCCCAATTTCTCGCAATTTCTTGTGTCAGTGTGTACAATTAGTTCAACTTAAACAATTTGCTCCTACCCTCTCAAACATCTTCTTCAAATATACCGGCCCACCATCTGGCATAAACAGGACATTGCGCTCTTCAAGGTCTGCTTGTTGGCAGGTAACATTGAGCAACCCTTCAAATCGAGTCGCTGACAGAATAAAAGCGTTCAGTGTCAGTTTTGGATCACCGAGCTTCTCCTCGATCACTTTGACTTCCTTGTAAAGGCCAAGCTTGGGATCGGTCAGGTTCATCTGGCGTAACCCTTTTGGATCAATAAAGTTCAGCCATTGTTCTCCTGTAGTGTCGTCTACCAACCATAGCAGAAAATCTGGATAGAAATTTCCTGCCAAAGCAAATCCAAGACCCTTGGCTTTTGTATCGGCATTGCGGAGCAGGTAGAGGCTGCGCTTGCCAATAACTTGTTGGCCGATTGGTGATTTATAGAACGCTTCAAGGTCGTGCACAAACTGTACTTCACTTGGTGCATCGAATACCAGTGGTCGCATTTTTAAAGGAACAGCTCCTTCGAAAAGCCCTGCGAATAAAGGGTAATAGAGATGATGATCAAAGCTGAGCGCAACCATCTGTCCTGCATTCCACTGGTTTGCTTCGCCCAGTCTCCCATTCGTCACAAGTTGCTGGAGTGCCCGGATTTTCTTCTCATAAGCTTCGCCATCCTCAGTGTTATCGATGTCAAAGTGGTAGAGCTTGAGTAATGCATCATCTTCTTCTTTGACATTCACAATGTCGTAAAACTGTCCTTCATACGCAGTTTTCAATGACTTGTAAAAACGATCGGTATAATCCTGCAGTAACCGGATGAGAATATCTTCCTGTTTCCTTATAGCGGTGATAGACCTGATAGTCAGCTCTTCCAAGGGTATGAAGAGGGTATACCACTCATTGTGCGTCAGACAGAAATCAACCAGTCGTGACTGTTCAAGGCGGAGATTGCTCCAGCTGCGCTGCAGCTTATACTCCTGAACCGCCAGATAAATCCGGTCGAAATCAAACATTGCCATGGTTGCGCTGGCAATCTTTCCACTATTAAGAATGGCGATTTGTTCGTGAGCACTCTCTTTATTCTGCGAGCTCATGGCTTCAATCTTTGGATACAAATCGAGATCGATATGAGCCTCTTTGATTTTACCTGCAAACTCGGCAGGCACTTCGTAAAGCCATGGAAAATGAGTGCGCTTGAATCCCTTGATCTGGTTGTCCTTATAGCCGTCTTTGAGCAACAGTGTTTTAAGCTTGTTTGTGGGGAGATTGGAGCGGGTTTTGAAATCAAGCTGGATCATCTCATCGGATGTGCTGACACCCTCTTCTTTCAGGTACTCTTTGAATGTTGCCATATAGCCGGCATTCACCCCGAAGATGTTCAGTGTTTCCAGTCGCTCAAGATATGCACCTTTTGGCCGCTGGCCTGGAGTACTGCGCTTGAGGGAATACTCCTTACCCTTTAACCTCACACCCCGCCCGAATAACTGGATAATTTGCGAACCCTCACCTTTACCCATGTTGAGCAGCCCCATCGTTGAAACTCGCCAACTGCTCCACCCTTCGGTAAATTTTCGTGAGCCGATCAGCACATGCAACCGACTCTCTTTTTGATTAAGTGTGCCGAACATCGACCCGCCAAAATCGTCAGCTTCCGTATCAAACATTGTGATGTTTTCGGCTTCTTTGAAAAAACCGGCATCATCGCCAATATTGATCAGGCCAAACGGTTCTGCATCACCAACACGCAAGGCCAGCTCACCCTTGCTGCTCTTCAAGTTGATCACCTTAAGCCGTTGCGGAGCATCGGTATTGAATAGCTTTCTGAGGATATCCGCATACACTTCTGTCGCATTGCTCTGCATCAAAGGAGAAAAGCGATCATGGAATATATTCTTACCTTTTGCATCCAGCAGAATTGCAGTATTTGCCATTAACTCCTTAAGCCACACCTTGGTTTTTGCTGCGTCATTTAAAAACCCTGCAAAAAATTTGAGAACATTGAGGATATCAGAGTCTTCTCCGGCAACAGTATTACCAACAAAAATCCAGAGAGGTTTTTCAATGTTGAAATCAGTCAATTTTGCTTTGTGGGTACTCCACAGATATTGCTGCTGATAAAAGCTCAGGAGACAAGCGGTAAAGTATTGACGGGCGATGTCCTCGTCTGTATAATCTTTATCCTTCAGATTGAGAATCAGAGACTCTTTACCGTAACCATCCTCATAGAAAAACTTGTAGGAGTAATCGAAAAGAATGCTTTTAGCATAAATCTCACGGGTTGCCATTGTTTTGGCCTTACGCTTTTCATCGCTGGTCAGAACCAACTGCTGCTTTTGTAAACTCTCCAGTTTTTTCAGGTTGGCGGTGTCAAACAGCACTTTAGATTTCTTCTTGCGCATCTCCTCTTCTGCCTTGAGCACCGTCAGCCCTTTTGCCACTGCCTGGCCGAAAGTAGCCGAATACTCAAATGCAAAACCCCCTCGTACAAGTGATTCCCGACGGCTCATCCAGGCACCTGCAGCTGTGCCCGTTCCACGATGCCCTTCATCCACCAGCACCAGATTATTTCCCTCAAAGGATTCTACAGCGACAGTCTTGTCGCCCATATCATCACCTAATTTATTGATATCAATGATCTCTATTGTACCTCGCAAAACGCCACTGCGATTTTTATCAAATAGTCGGCAAAAGCCAAACCCCGATAACTGCAATTCTGCCAAATGCTGGCGCGATAAACCTTCGTTTGGTGTGAGCAGAATGATCTTGTCCGGGTATGCTTCTTTTCGACCATTTTGGAAGTAATGGAGATACTGCCGAATGTTAACGTGCAGCAGCAACGTCTTGCCGCTGCCGGTTGCATTCCAGTATGCTAATTTGTTCAGTTCATCTATAACAAATGGCTGCAGGTGATGTTCGGCTTCCTGCTCTCTGTTGTAAACCATCAATCCTTCATTCAGACCATCCAACAATTGTTCCCGCTGGTTACAATACCAGTCAAGATAGATTTCGGTAAAAAGCAGGGAAAGGTACTGGAAGTACTTCATGTTGAGCACAACTCCTTCAGCTTTGTTGCGCTGCTCTGTAATGGCGTTCCAATGCTGAACTATGTTGATATCATATCGACGAAGGGTTTGATCACTGATACGATCCACCTCAAAGAGATTCTGGTGCAGCTCATGAAAAAATCCAGATTGACCATCCTCCTCAATTCCTTCATGCCGATCCTCTCCCAAACGATTTTTGAGGGCATGTAAGCTACCACCTTTAAAAAAGCCCATCATCCATTGATTGAGCACCAGCTCTTCATGGAAACTGCGTTTTTTTGCTTTACTCATTGTCACTCCCATCCGCTTGGTACACTTCCGACTGCTCCAATAACAGCGTCCGTTCGCGCTCCAGCTCTTTTCGCAGTTCTTCTTCAGATGGCAATACCAATTTATAGCGGCTGGCGAACAACTGTTCACTACCATTCAAGACCGAATAGCGAACCACCGACTCGTCCTTTTGCGAACACAAAATAATGCCAACAGTAGGATTATCGCTCTCGCCCCTTTTCAGATCGTCGTACATGCGTACATACATGTCCATCTGGCCGATGTCCTGATGAACAAGCTTGCTGCTCTTCAAATCAATCAGCACAAAACACTTGAGCAGGTAGTTGTAAAAAACAAGATCAATATAAAAGTCCTGCGACTCGGTACTGATACGCTGCTGACGGGCAACAAAAGCAAAACCTTTGCCAAGTTCCAGCAAAAACGCCTGCAACTGATCCATCAACGCCTGCTCCAGTTTTGACTCCAGCAGCTTTCCTGTGCCTGGCAGCCCTAGGAATTCAAGCATGACGGGATCGCGCACAAACTCCCGGGGGCTCTGTGGAAAAGTCGCGATATTGGCTTCTGCCTCAGCCTCCACGCTGGCCTTGTCGCTGCTGAGGAGCAAGCGCTCATAGTACAATGTGCCAATCTGCCGGTCCAGTACGCGAACATTCCAGTTTTGCAAAGCAGACTCATTCATGTACCACTGCCTTGCTTCGGGGCTATCAACACGCAGCATTGTCCGATAATGCGACCAGCTCAATTCGCGACGCACTGTGTCGTAAATTGGAAAAGCAAGATAAAACCGGCGCATGTGCCGCAAATTAGTGGCATCGAACCCCTTGCCAAACTCACCAGTCAATGATTCTGCCAGTCGCGACAGCAGCTTTTTGCCATAAGCAGCGCGTGCCTGCCCGCCTTGCTCAAACTCCACGATATGGCGGCCAATCTCCCAGCAGGTACGCACCTGAATGACATCCACTGTCCGCTTTGCTTCATTGCGAGCATCAACAATCAGAGCGCGCAACTGAGCAAGCAATACATCGATATTCCCCGAGAGGCTCCGATCATGCTCGTTCATAGGCACCTCCATGGTTGCATATTGAAAAGTCCCATTTTATACCCCCTCCACGCTGAACATGCGGCTCAGAAACTCAGGCTCGATCTGGCGAAGTTTCAGGGTTTTGGTAATACCGCCCTCAGCTTCGGTAGTGGTGAAGACTGCGGGAATGTTATGGTCACCGTTGATGTAGACAATATCGAATTCACTGTCTCGCGGGTTGATGGCAAGTTTTTCACAGAGACGGTCCAAGGTTTCATAATCAACCAACTCCAGATCCCGCCATAATACGAGCGTTTTTTCGCCTGTCGGGAGCAAGCCTGTTACCAGCACAAAGCCTTTGCCCTGCTGCACATCAATATGCTTTACGCGCAAGCCGATGAGGTAGTTGAAAGTCTCAATCAGGTCAATGGTGCGCTCTTCATATGCGCCTGCCGAATCCACCGTAACCTTGAGCTTACAGTCAAATGGCTTGTTGAAGTGCTCCACCGAAAGAAGCGACCCCCAGCTTTCGATGTCGAGCAGATAGCGCAGGAGATACTCCTCCTGTGCTGATTTTGGCAGTGTGTCGAGCAGCTCTTGTTGCTTTGGGGTACGGCGGAGCTGGAGGTTGTTCAGAGTGTCTTCGTAGCTTTCGATTTTCAACACCTTGAAGGCATGTGAGATACCGGTTTGCGGAGCTGTAGCCTTGCCATCTTTCCAGTCGGCAGAGTAGACAACCTTCTGGATACGAGGTTTCAGAACGGTATCGAAATACTCGCCTTGTTCGACGAGGATATATTTGCGTTGACCTTTTAGTGACCTAATCACCACATGACCAGAAGAACCTGATCCCGCAAAGTAATCTAATATTATATCCCCTTCATGTGTATTCCATCCAAAAACCCGAGAAAGAAGGGCCAGTCCTTTTTCATGGGCAAAATCAGTAAAACTACCACTCGCTGGTATGTCAAGCCAATTATCACTAACAAGTCTTCCTGACTGAGGTGCGATATAGTATTGAACGACCTGTTTTTCATTTAAACAAAGGAAATCAAGGTCCACACCGGCCTGAATATTTTCGATATACCATTCATCAAGTGACGTACCCTGCGGAGCAACTGTTTCAATAAATTCTTGATAATTCTTAGCAGCCTTTTTAGCACGCACGGATTCCCATCTCCATTGCCCTGTTTCTGGTTTTATTCCAAATATCTCATATCGCATTGTAGGTCTATCTGTTCCACGCCAAAACGTATCCCATTTTCCTAGCTTATCAATTCCATGTTGTTGAACCAGATGTGGAAGACGAGTCTTAGCATTCTTTGCGAAAACGTGAATAATATCATGCCCCTGATTCAGCTTTTCAATGTCTTCAAATTGAGCTTGTACATTCTTAATGCCTCTTCGAACCACTACAGAATTTTTTCTTTGTGCAAAAACCGATTCGAAAATGAGCATTGAACGTGCAGATTCTTCATCACCAATTTGTTGAAAAAACAAAGCATCATTAGACATCAAACTGTTAGCTAATTCTGCTCTGTTTTTCATCATAGTTATCCAGCTTGATTTCTGAAAACCGTCTTTATACGGAAAGCCATCGTCACCTGTATTGTACGGTGGGTCAATGTAAACACACTTCACCTGTTCCCGATACCGCTCCTGCAATAGATTCAGTGCCTGAAAATTGTCCCCGTGTATCAACAGACCATCAAGGCTCTCATCCAGATTATCTATCGCTGCCAGCAATGAGCTTTTGAACGCGGCATCAAAGAGCGCTGTATCAACCATCAGGAATGGGTGCACTTTCAGGTATTCGACACTGCCAGCTTCTGCTCCACTGAACAACCCCGGCTTGTCAACTGCTTCGGTATTGAGCATCCCGAGGCTTTCCCACTGCTCCCACTGCTTCTGGTTGGCGGCAATAGCAGGATAGATGCTTTCCGGCAGACGGTCGAGGGTAACGCAGTAGTGGGCGGAAACAACAAACTTCTTTTTCAGCCAAAGCTTTTTCTGGAACTCTTCGAGCTGGACAAGGAAGGTGATCAGGTCGAGTGCAATGGAGCGCAGGGTCTGAATCATGCGCAGGCTTTTTTCGATGTCGGCAAACTTTTCAGCATTTTGCACGTCATCGAGGTGCATCACTTCGTTCTTGATGTAGAAGTCAAGTTCACGGCGCATAAAGCCGCCTAAATCCTTGTGGATAAAGTAGTCGGCGCTGTTTCGGGTGGTATAGTTGGTGATGCATTTTTCGAGCAGGGTTCGCTGCGGGTTTTTCTCCGTAGGCTCCCGCTTGCTCAAATCCAGCCAGTGGCTTTTCACCGTTTGGTCATCCAGAACAGCCCTGACAGCCGCAAGTACCAGTTCCTCCTGCTTGGTTCCTTTCGGCATGGCCTTGTATTCAAATCGCAAAACCAGCTCTCCCTTGACCACTTCGACCGGCAGCAAGGTCTCTTCATATTCATCGCCTTCATCGTCAACAAGCGTGCGGGTGTGCGGTTCGATCAAGGCAAAACGGCGCTCCTTGTCATTGTCCTTGCGGTTATCCTTGGCGGTATCGGCAGTCACAAGACGAAAGCTGACCGTACGGCCATCGTCAAGCTTGAAGCCGTAGTTTGAAAAGTTTTCGCCGCTTTTGGTATAGTATTGATCCTTGTTTGCCCAGTGCAACATCACCTCTTCACCTGCGTAGGGTATGGCGTAGGTATCGCCTTTGTAACGACGCTGGCTGATAAAGTCCCCTTTGTCGTAGTAGCGGGAGAAAAAGGTGAGCAGATGTGTGAAAACGGTATTTTCGTGCTCGGATACGCCGGTGCCATAGTCAGCAATCTTCTGGCGCAACGCAAGTACGCCGGGAACGGTTTCAGGAACCATGCCGTCGGCAAGGTATTGTGCCTCTTTCTTGCTCAACTCAGTCTGAAGAGCTGCTATGGAGGCGGCACCAGATGCAGCAAGGCTTTCGTTCACCTTTGCTTTCAGGCGATTGTCGAGATAGTCATTGATCTCAACCACCCGTGAATTGAGAATACGGTATACCCCAAAATCCAGTTCGGGCCGGTCAATCTGGAATATCTCTTTCAGCTTTTTTACAAGATCTTCGTATTTGCTCATGGGGTATCTCTGAATAGGTTCAATTATTTTACCGCCCAGTGAATGGTAAAAAGCTCCTCGGTAGTCGTGTTTTGAGCGAGTCGGCGTTCAAGCGATGTGATCAGGGAATCGCGTTTTTCCATGATCTCGTCTTCTACCTTAAAAATCTCCTGCCGCTGTCTGCGTTGCTGCTTTTCAAGTTTTTGTATCTGCTGCTGAATCGAGTGCTGTTCATCAAGAGTAACTGCCAGCCTTGCCTGACGCCGCTGTGCTTTGATCTGCTCTTTTGTATCGGTAAGGGCTTTTTCGGCTGAAAGCACCATGTCGTCGGCCCACTTTTCAAGCTTTTCACGGGCATGGTTGAAGTGGACACTATTCTGTTCCAGTGAGCAACTATACCCGCCTCTATGGTTTTTCCGAGACCGACTTCATCAGCAAGAATAACACCCTTGGATAATGGTGACTGTAATGCAAAAAGTGCAGACTCAATCTGATGGGGATTCAAGTCAACGGCAGCATCAAACAAGGCCATGGATAAACGATCCATGCGATTTGCTGCGCGACGTGTCAGATCGTGAGCGAAGTACTTGCTTTGATGCAGCGTGATGCTCATCGGCTATATGCAAAAATCATGAGGTTCACTTTATTGAAAGTGAGTAAGGTTTAAATGTAAGCTGGTGTTACACGCTCTCATGATCTTTTATTTATCATTTATTCACATCAAATAAAAGATACAAATGGTTTAGAGCATAAGATTTATGATTCGAATATACTGCCGGTTATCGGTCATAAACTGTCTGAGGTAAGAAAAACTTTAACTTTTCAGCGACCGGTAACACGATTTTGCTGTCTTATAGAAAACTTCGTTTAATGAGACACCAAAAAAAAGAATCACGCCTGATATTTCCGACTAAACTGAAAAGCTTAAGTACCCGATATCTCCTGTGAACAATCCAAGGTGAATAGGCCCACTCGTTTCAAAAATCCCGCGCATTTGTGTATCTTCGCTCGAACTTTTTTCTTAAGAAACTGAAAATGCACACACCACAATGGAAAGAACGCTTACTATCCTGAAACCCGATTGCGTCCGCAAACAGCTGATCGGCGCAGTCATCGACAAAATTGAACGCGCAGGCTTCCGTGTTGTCGCCATGAAAAAAATCAAGCTCACCAAAGAAACAGCCGGCGAATTCTATGCCGTCCACCGCGAACGCCCATTCTACGGCGAACTCGTTGACTTCATGTCATCAGGCCCATGCGTACCAATCATCCTTGAAAAAGAAAACGCCGTTGCCGACTTCCGCACCCTTATCGGCGCAACCGATCCAGCCCAGGCCGATGAAGGCACCGTCCGCAAACTCTATGCAGACAGCAAAGGCGAGAACATTGTCCACGGCTCCGACTCAGAAGAGAATGCAGCCATTGAGGCAGCATTTTTCTTTTCAACAGCAGAGGTTGTCAGCAGCAACTGATTCCCAGTAAAATATAGCACAATAAAAAAAGCGACCGAAAGACCGCTTTTTTTATTGTGCTTCCTGATTATTCGGCGTTTCCCTTTTTCATCTCCGAAAGGAATGAACTGAAGGTTTCGCCGTACATCTCCCATACCGTCATAAAAAGCGCTGCAACAATCGGCCCGATAATAAAACCGAATATTCCGAACAACCCTATTCCACCGAGCGTCCCAAAAAAAATAAGCAGAGCGTGCATCTGTGTATCCCGCCCGACCAGAATAGGGCGGAGAATATTGTCGATCTGACCGACAACAAGCGTGCAGAACAAAAGGAGTCCTATTGCCTGAGGATAATGACCTGTCGCAGCAAGATAGATGCCCGCCGGAAACCAGACAAGCCCGGAGCCGATAATCGGCAACACGGAAATCACCGACATAATGGCACCCCAGAATATTGCACTCTCAATACCTGCCAGATGCATGGCAACTCCCGCAAGAACACCCTGCAGAATGCCTATCACCATGCTCCCCTTTATGGTCGCACGGGTCACAGAAAGAAACTTGTCGAGCAGTCGATGCTGATCGCTCTCTGTCAGGGGAAGATATGAGAGTACTTTTTCAAGAATCAGCCTTCCATCCCGTAAAAAAAAGAACATGGTGTAGAGAAAAACAAAAATCAGAAAAAGATCATTAACCGCCGAGTAAGTAAATGAGGATACGCTTTCAAAGAGCATCGACCCCGCTTTGCTTACAAGCTCACCGGCTTTCTGAAGAATATTTGCACGATAGAGCTCAAGCTCGGCATAATACGGCAAGGTACGAAGCTGCTCGTTGAATGCTGCCGGCTCCTTGAACTGCTGCTGAATCCATGGAACTGCAACACTCACGATCCTGCCTGCCTGCTCTGCAACAATACCAAGAAGAACAACTAAAGGAATAATCACAATAAGAAGCAACGTAACCATGGTCATTGCCGCGCTCAGGCTTTTACGCCCTCTGAACCAGCGCTCGAACTGATTGAACACCGGCATGGCTAGAGCTGAAAAAATAGCCGCAAGAACAATAACCATGAGAAAATAACGGATCATGGCAAAAAAAATGGCGGAGATGAACAGAACAATCAGAAGAAGGATCACCTGGTTTGCTTTTATACTGTTCATAGTCTTTTATGTTAGGTTCTTCCTTTCATAACAATCGCCGGATTTAAAACCACTCCCGACACTCTTCACCAAGAAGTTGAGCACGGACAAATGCAACAGCAAAAATCCCGGCTGTTTCTGCCCTGAGAATTGTTTTTCCAAAAGAGATGTCGGAAAAGCCAGCGTTTCGGGCTTCCAGCACCTCACTTACAGTGAAACCGCCTTCACCACCGATCAGAAAAAGTATGTTTTTTCCTGAACAACGCACTCCGGAAGCTTCTTCTGAACCCTCGTAAGGAATCAATTTCAAATCGTAATTGTTAAGAGAAGTAACCTGTTTGAACGAGAGCGGTTCACCGAGCTGAGGCAGGTAGCAGCGCTTTGACTGCCGGGCCGCTGAAAGCAGAATGGTCCTCCATCTGTTCAGCCTGCCCTGAACTCTTTCACTCGTTGGCTGACTGACGGTACGTGCCGTAATCATGGGAATAATGGCTGACACCCCGAGTTCAGTGGCTTTTTCCAGAAAAAACTCAAACCGCTGGGGAGCCTTCAGCAGGGAGAGAGCAACGGTAACTCCTGTTTTCGGCTGTTCAATCAATGCATGATCGAGAATTTCCCCTTCCAGTGATTGTTTGCCGACATCCAGAATCCTGACGTCACACCGAAAACCATTACCATCGGTAACAAGAATTGTTTCGCCCGTTTTTTTTCTCAGAACCCGGACAAGATGATGAAACTCATCACCGTCAATAACAAGTCGGGCAGCATCGAGAGTGATGTTCTCTGGTGAGGTATAAAAGAGTTCCATTCGTTCTTACTCCTTTACAGCTAAAGCCAGCGCTGCAAAAGAGACTTTTTCAACCCCGGTCTGAAGCAATGCAGAGGCTGCAGCGGCCAACGTTGAACCGGTTGTCACTATATCATCAACAAGAAGCACATGACGCACCGTAACACTTTTTGCAACATAAAAGGCACCTTCAGGATTTTTTTTTCGCTCCGCAGCAGAAAGTCCGGTCTGCGAAACAGTGTAACGCTTTCTGACAAGAAGTTCAGGCATGACAGGTTTTTGAAGCGTTTTACCAATGCCTTCAGCAATTTTCTCAGACTGGTTATAGGAACGTTCAATTTTTTTCAGATGGTGAAGCGGTACCGGCACAATGCACTCTATATCTCCAATATCACCACAGGAAAGCATCCATTCGCCTAATTGACGTCCAAACATTGTACCAAGAGTAAACAACCCTTCATATTTCATGGCATGAATCGCATGCTGCAGCGGGCTTTTTTTATGAAACTGGTAACGACACCAGCCACGCTCAAAACGAAATGTTTCGCCAAAATTTGAAGTAATAACATGACGCAATACCTGTTCTGCCTCTAAAGAGTTATTAAACGGATCAAAATCGGTCATGCACGAGCTGCAGCAGCCCTTTTCTGAAGGAAGCAGAAGTTGCCTGCAGAGCACACAGACATTTGGGAAAAGCAGGTGAAGAAGCTGTTCAAGCACAGGAGCCTCCTTTTTATTGTTAGCCAAAGCACAATGCGGCAGCGCCGTACATTCCTGCTTTGTTTCCAAGCAGTGCAGGTACCAGTTCGAGCCCGTCATGCATTGAAGGAAGCGTCGATCGCTTTAGCTGATCAAGGGCTGGACTGAAAATAAGGTCTCCGGCGGCTGAAATACCACCCCCTATAACAAATTTTCTGATATCCATAAGCGACACAACGTTTGCAAGCCCCACACCGAGAATGGAGCCAATCCTGTCCCAGACAGCAAGGGAAACAGCATCCCCCTCCTTCGCGGCATGTTCCAGATGACGCGGCGAAAGCTTTGTATAGTCATTATCACAGAACCTGCCGACAGATGAGCCGGAAGGAGTAGCCTCAATCATCAGGCGGGCAAGCTCCACAATACGCTTTTTCCCGATAAGACCTTCAAGAGTCCCCTTGATACCCGCATGAGTGCTGGATCCTTCAAAATCAATAATCATGAATCCCACCTCGCCTGCCGTACCGTTAGAACCGCGATAAAGCTTTCTGTTCAGAATAATTCCTCCGCCCACACCTGTACCCAGGGTCACCAGGAGAAAATCTTTAAACTCGCGCCCTGCCCCGTACAACGCTTCACCTAAGGCTGCGGCATTAGCATCATTGTCAACAAAAACCGGTATCGACAGTTCTTTATGCCGCTGCAGATAGTGCAGTACATTGTCGCGCAAGGGAACAACAGCCCAGCCTGGAAGGTTCGGCGGATAACTCAGCGTTCCTGTTTCAGCATTGACCGCACCTGGAGCCCCGAGCCCGATTCCTGCACAATCGAGGGGATCTAAAGTCAGGGAAGCAACGCGGTGAAGATCGGCAATAATACCTGCAAGCTGTACAACAATCCCTGCCGGTCCTGAAGCCGTATCAGTTGGAATCGTCCGGTCGGTTATTATTCCACTCTTCTCGTCGACTATCGCAGCCTTGATTGCCGTGCCGCCAAGGTCTATGCCAATTGCCCATCGGGACATGCTTTGGGTCTCTTTATCCTCAGTTATTGAATACTTAGCTGTTATTAGCTGTTAAAGGGCCTTAAAAATTTCCTGCCATACGATCCTGAGGCAAAAAAGTCGAGAATTTCGATAATTTCCGGTTCCTGAGGCAGTTCCGACGTAATCTTTTCAAGAGCATTATTGAGCAGAAGGCCTGACTGAAAAAGAATCCTGTAGGCACTTTTAATGAGAGTTATCTTTTCAGAACTGAACCCCCGCCGTTTCAACCCAATGGCATTGAGACCCTCGTAACGGAAAGAGTCGTGCCCACCGGCCATGACAAAGGGAGGTACATCAAGCGATGCTCTTGCAATTCCACCGACCATTGAAAACCGACCGATCCGTACAAACTGATGCACACCGGTAAGCCCACCGATAACAGCATAATCGCCAACTTCGCAGTGCCCGCCGAACTGCACAGAATTTGCGATAACGACGTGATTACCAATGACGCAATCATGCCCGGTATGAACATAGGACATAATCAGATTATCAGAACCAATGACGGTTTTACCACTTGCCTTAGTCCCCCGATTAAGGGTGACACACTCCCTGATGACCGTCCTGTCTCCAACATAGAGATAGGTTTTCTCCCCTGCGAACTTAAGATCCTGAGGCTCGGTTGCAAGAACAGCACCTGAATGGATCCTGCAGTCACTGCCAATCCTCGCACCCGACGCAATATGAACGTGGGGAAATATCAACGTGCCGTTTCCTATTTCAACATCGTCCTCAATAACCGAGAAAGGTCCAACGGTTACGCCTTCTCCAAGAACGGCACTCCTGCCGATCACTGCAGTTGCATGAATACTGCTTTGCATATTGTTTATTCTTTCAATGTTTCAAACTTTTCCACCAAGCCGGGCTGCTTCAACTTCCTGGCAAGCAATTGAATAACACGTTTAGCATCTTCTTTCCTGCCGACGTTCCGGTATGCTCTTGCCAGGACATAAAAAAGCCGTGGATCGGCTCCTGGCGAAGCGTGTTTTGTCAGTTTTTCAAGATAATCAATATACTGCGTCGCTTTCTGCTTTTCACCAAGCCGAACATAAAGGGCCACTACCGAACCGGCAAGTTCCGGGTTTAAGGGATACTGTGCAGGAGGAAGAAGTTTCCCCGAGGTGTCGAGCACCTGCAACGCCAGCATTCCCCGCGGTACATCACTGAAGGAACCTGAAGCATCGGGTATGTTAAGCATCCCCTGAGGATCACTGGCCAGTTCAAGAGCCAGCCTGACAAAGAGAGGTGAGTAGTTGCCGCACAGCCTCCTTGAGGTTTCTTCAAGAAAGACCTTCTGATTATTAATATTTCTAAACCTGTAAACATCCATAAGGTTCTTATAGAGCAGTACGGGATCCACATAGCTCATAGGATCAGCGCTTTTAAGGGGCACCACCTTATAAACAAGCCCGTCAAGCCGAAGATAACTCTCAAGCCCGATCATGCTTTCGGGATCGACGGTCAGGGCAAAATAAACCGGACGCTGTGAAAAGTTGTTCATGAGAATCTCATAAACGGCAATATCCTGAGGCCTGAAATATCCCTGCCCATTATAGGTCATTCCAGGCTTCAGCAGCCATGTCATTGTATCAGTCGGCTCCGAGGGCAATGCATACCCATGAAGACGAGACTCGCGCACAAGTTTCTGCCGGGCAGAAAAGGCCGGAAGCACTGCATCAACCGAATCAATAGGCATATAGGTGATACCAGCTATCTCACCGTCGCTCATGCTGAACACAACCGGTTTTGCTCCCCTTGGCCGGGTATTTTTCAACTGTTCAAGATACCAGCCGGTATTGGCAAGGCTGAGGTTGACCACGCGTACATCGGTTCTGATGCCTGTAACCTCCTGAAGATACCATAAGGGAAAGGTGTCGTTATCACCGTTGGTAAACAGAATAGCATCTTTTTCACAGCTCTGCAGCATATTCCATGCCCAGTCCCATGGAACATAGTTGCCCGACCTGTCGTGCACCCTGTAGTTTACCTGAAGCATCCTCGCATTGATCAGCAGCAAGCCGGCAAGAACCGTCAGCACGGCAAGAACAAGCTGGTTCCTTTTACCGGTAACCTTCAGGCGCTCTCCAAGCCAATACCACAGGCTTTCGATTCCTATCCCTATCCAGAGGGCAAAGGCAAAAAAACTGCCGACATAACTGTAGTCACGCTCTCTCGGCTGAGGTTCAGTCTGGTTAAGATAGATCACAAGTGCTGCGCCGGTCAGTACAAACAGCGCGGAGACAACAAGCCCCATCTTCCATTGTCGCTGGAAATGTGAAATCGCTCCGGCAAGACCTACCAGAAACGGTATACCCCAAAGTACCGACCAGTCAACTCCCGCGCCTTCCATGTCATGCTCACGTCCGATAAACTGCCAGCCGAAATACCGGAAGTACATCTTCTGCATCTGATAGGTGAGAAAATAATCGAGATCACTCGAGTACTGCTGGTAATAATACTGATGGACCGGTTCAGGGGACCAGCGTCTCGGCCAGAGGGGCATCTCACCGTACTGCTCACGGTTGACATACGAAAAAAAAGCCTCGGGTGTGGAAGGATTATTTTCGTTCAGGGGTGGCCCTGCCTGCGCACGAACATAGATCAGGCTATAGGATGTATAGCCGATAATGATCAGAAAAAGCGAAACGAAAACAGTATTCAGAAGCGCTATCCTATGCCTGTGGGAATACCAGGTACCATAACCCAGCACCCCTACAAGCAGAAAAAATCCCCACCATGAGGTCAGATGAAGGAACACCGGAAGACCCCTGATAACCCCTATATAGATCAGAAAAAACAATCCTACAGCCGTCAGAATAAAAACCGAGAAGGATTTAACGGTTACCTCGTATTTTTTAACATAGTAGACCACTGCAACAGCAAACAATGCAAGAAGACTGAGCAGATGCACTCCAATCGAAAGCCCGATCATGTACATCACGAGAAGGAGCCAGCGCTCGTGCCCGGGTTTGGGATCCTCTTCATACCAGCGAAGGATCAGCCAGACGACCATGGCCGTAAAAAACGATGACGAGGCCCATACTCCTGCTTCAACGGCGTTAAACCAGAAACTGTCAGACACAGCAAGTGCGAGAGCACCTATTATGGCTCCACCATAGGCCGATACCTGTTCAGCCGGACTCCAACGGTCAGGATCGGTTTTACGGTACAGAATGATAAAGCGTATGGTGATGAGATAGGTGAGCATCACGGTTGCTGAACTGACCAGAGTACTGATCAGGTTAACCCGGGCACCGATATCACTGAAAAACGGAATCATTGAAAACAGATGTGCGACCAGAAGAAATAGCGGTGCTCCCGGAGGATGAGGAATCCCGAGGGTATAGGCCGTAGCGATAGACTCTCCGCAATCCCAGAAAGAAAATGTGGGAGCCATGGTACGGAGATATAATATTCCAGCGGCCAAAAAGAGAACAGCTGCAAGAGTGCGGTTAATTGTCCGGTGTGTCATAAAAAAATATCAGTTCAATGGGCCTGTTACCCGAAAATAAAATCCCCGGCAATAAGATCGGCAAACAAAAAACCTTTCGGTGTCAGGTAAAGACGCCCTTCATGCTCTTCTATCCATCCTTTCTGTTCAAATCGGACAATAGTCTGTGAAAGTCGAAGTCCTAATTTATTTTCTTTTCGCAAAAACTCAACATCAAGACCGCTGTTTATTCGAAGTGAAAGAAAAACCTGCTCGGTAAACCGCTCCTCAGCTGAAAGCTCTTCACGAAAAACAACTGCACTCCCGGGAGCCGCGATATATCGGGTAAGGCTTGAAACATTTGCTGAACGGATCTCCTGCCCTCCGGAAACAAGAAAACTGTGTGCGGAAGGGCCAAATCCAAGGTATTGCTCTCGCTTCCAGCTTGCCAGATTATATCGTGAATGGCAGCCCGGCAGTGAAAAGTTGGATACCTCATAATGTGAATATCCCTGAAGCACCAGTTCACTGATTGCATGTTCATACAAGGAAGCCTGCGCTTCATCATCAGGGACGGTGATTTCACCACGTGCAACATTACCGAAAAGCCTGGTCTTCGGCTCCACAGACAGCATATAAACCGACAGATGCTGGGGCCGGAGTAAAAGAGCCGCATGCAGATCAGCCTCCCAGAGCGGAAGATACTCTCCGGGAACCCCGCAGATGAGGTCAACGCTGACTGACTCAAATTTCCGGAGCGCACCCTTGGTTACCTCTTGTGATTCGTGCGCCGAATGCGCCCTGCCGAGCGCCTGCAGCTTTTCGGCTGTGAATGACTGAACGCCGAGACTCAGCCTTGTTATCCCTGCTGCACGGAGTTCACCCATGGCATTACCGCCAAGATCCTCTGGATTAGCCTCGAGGGCAATCTCAATATCAGGCGCAAAGCGACACAAGGAGGAAATCTCGTCGAGCCATTCTGCAAGATGGCGCACAGGAACCATCGAAGGAGTACCACCTCCAAAATGAATGGCACTTATTGTCTGTCCTTTCAGATCGGACGATCGGGATGCAGTTTCTATGGAGAGAGCCTTAAAATATGCACCGATATGATCCGTGCGCGTCACAAGGTAAAAATCACAATAGCTGCAGCGGTTTTTACAGAAGGGAATATGCACATAAAGACTCAGCATACTCTGAAGAAGGTGGCGTAAGGAAGAGGATTACAATCTTTAACCAGCAAGAATATACTCCGTAACAGCTTTATAGAGATCATCAGCTATAAATTCAGGAATGATGTTGCGCTGCATACAGAGTTCTTCCTCATTGTGACCTGTTCTTACCAGCACCGACCTAAGTCCCGCACGTATACCGCATTCCACGTCAAGCGTTTTATCACCGATAAAAAACGATGCTCTTCTATCAACAATAAGCCCTTCTGCAAGAAAATCTTCAATGGCACGCTCTACCATACCCGTCGCCGGTTTCCGAAATTCAATGAAACGATCGTAATCCGGATGAGGATACTCGGGATGGTAAGGGCAGTAATAACAACGATCGAAGCCGGCATTGTTAAGCAGAAGCAG
>Ga0214196_1000191_pt1 | contig 22012 bp, 25 predicted proteins | sample TroBogEpilimnion_38_FD_153034 | JGI IMG/M metagenome (GOLD analysis project Ga0214196, IMG submission 153034) | Freshwater microbial communities from Trout Bog Lake, WI - 25AUG2008 epilimnion | ecosystem: Environmental > Aquatic > Freshwater > Lake > Epilimnion/Euphotic zone | place: Trout Bog... | reverse complement strand
AGCTGGTACATCAACTCAAGCTGCAATAGTGTACTCAATAGAACCAGCTAGAGTAGGTTGTATTCAGGGTTAAAATCTAAAAGATTAATTATTAAAGGTCGGATATCCGGATCTCATAATTTTTAATTTAATATAATATATAATTAACATATGAGTATTTCTTTATTTTTGTTTGGATTAATATTTGGTAGTTTTATTGGTGCTACTACTTGGAGACTTCATAAGTTTAGAAAAACTCCTAAGAAAATTTATCAGGGTAGATCAATTTGTGAGAATTGTAAACATGAATTATCTCCACTAGATCTATTTCCTCTTCTAAGTTACTTATTCTTAAAAGGTAAATGTAGGTATTGTGGTCATAAGATTGGAGGGTTTGCTCCTTTTATCGAGTCTTTTACAGGTTTAATATTTATACTTAACTATATTTACTGGCCTTATGGTTTTGAAGGAATTCATATCATATATTTTGCTCTTTGGTTATTAATAGTTGTTGGATTCTTAATATTAGCTATATATGATTTTAGATGGAAAACTTTACCTAGTTCAGTTATATATATAACTGCCATATTGTCTATATTGGGTTTATTGGTGTATATAGTTTCCACTCGAAATTATTCCATCTTATTTTCTAGAATTTGGGGTGTACTCATTGGAGGGGGAATATTCTGGGTAATATATCAGATATCTAATGGGCAGTGGATCGGAGGAGGGGACGTCAGAATCGGTTTTTTATTAGGGTTAATTGTGGGCGGGCCGTTGAATATACTTTTGATGCTCTTTATTTCATCGGTCTCAGGGCTTATATATAGTCTTCCTATGATGTTTTTGAGAAAATTCAATACAAAGACTCAAATACCATTTGGACCCTTTCTTATATTAGGCTGCGTAGTAATTTTTCTTTATGGAGAACGAATCATTTCTTATCTTAAAAACAGTGGTATTTTACCCATATATTAATAATTCTTATGTTATAATTTGATTATGAGTGCAAGGGTATACCCAAGGGGTTTTACAATAGTTGAAGTTTTAATAGTTCTTGCTATTTCTGGAGTTATTATGGTAGCCACGCTTCCGTTTATAAGCAATAAACAGAATAATACTCAATTTACTGTTGGCATAAGACAAATTCAGAATCAGCTACAAGATATATTAAATAACGTTTCTACCGGAAATGTAACTGTGCCCGCATCAGTTAGCTATTCTTGCACATCAAGTAATGGGGCGGGTCCTGTGATTACTAGTACATTATCTAATTTGGGAACAAACTTCGGCTGTCAATATATTGGAATGGGTATATATTTTGGTAAGAATTCTATGCAGATCATTCCCATTATCGGCCAAAAATATTCTGATTCAAATCTTACTAAAGTAACTTCTCTGGCTTCCGCTAAACCATGTCCAATGATTTTTGTTACCAATGGATGTAGTCAAGTAAATGGAGCATCTACTATAAATTATCCAAGCTCAATTACTATGAGTAAGTATAGCAATACAATTGGCACAGGATTAGTCGCAATATATTCTATTACTAGCATTTCTAGCGATGTTTCTAATGGTAGTGGTGGAGTAGATTTATTAAATTTAGGATTAAACGCATCAATAGGAACTGGGATACCTAATAGTGGAAATATTCAAGCGAATACTTATAATCAGCCGATTGATATATGTTTTAACAGTGGCACAAATTCTAATTCAGGAGTAATTCATCTTTCTCCAAAAGGAAATCCAACATCAGTCGATTTAGATATAGGTTCAGTAAAATGTTAAAAAATAATAAAGGTGAAACAATAGTCGAAGTTTTAATATCTCTTGCTTTGATTGGAGTTACGATAACGGCGGCTTACGTAAGTGTTGTCACTACTTTTCATAACATACAATACTCACAACAGAAACAAGATGCTGTAAGCTTAGCAAAATCTCAGATCGAACAGATAGCTGCAAGTAGTACAAAATCCACCGTTCCTTCTTGTTATCCAATGGATTCTTACACTAATTGCTCATATAATAATGCGCCCTATTTCGTTATTGCAATAACACCATCTCCAAGCGCTCCAGACTACAAAATAACTGTTAAATGGAAAACACCTTCTAATTCTAATGCGGTAGTAACTATGTATTACACCAAAAGGGTTAACTAGCTTTGTATGAGTATTAATAAAAAAGGATTTACTATCGTAGAGCTTATGATAGCTATTTCTATTTTTTCCGGATTATTAATAATCATGGTTTATTCTTTCTTGTTTTCTTTAGATGCTTTCATGAAAGCGTATGTTTCAAGTAAGACGCAAGAAACACTAAGAAATGTAGATCAATCAATCTCTACTTCAATAAATCTGGGAACTAACGGAGTCGTATATCTAAAACCAGTTCAGTATAAGATTACAAATGGAAATTATATAATTACTTCTCAAGGTTTTTGTATTGGACAATATAGATATAGTTATATTTTAAGTCAAGAATCAGATTCAAATGGAAATTATAACTACGTAAATCTTTCAATCCCAATTCTTAATCATAATTTAGTCCAAGATGTAATGACTGGAGGATGTAATTCAAATATGTCTGCACAAGACCTTTCTTCTCCTCTAAACACTAGTGCGCAACAACTCTCATTATCCTCAAAAGAATTAGCCGGAAATAATATTGGTATATTAAGTTTTTCACTTTCTCCTACTTATGCATTCGGAAATACTCCAGTCTATAATTTTTTAGCAACATTCGGTTATGGAAATAATCTCAATGTTTCTTATGATGAATCGGGAAACTTAAGTAGCTCTAGTTGTCCCGGTACATTCCATGGAGGCAACTTCTGTGCTTTATCAAGTTTTAATGACTATATTAATCAGAGAGTGTATTAAAATATGTATATGAATAAGCTGAAAAATAATGAATCTGGAATAATCTCAATACTAGTTACAATAGTTATGATGTTAGTTCTAACTCTTCTCGTTCTAGGCCTTTCGCAGCTAGGTGTTAGCGAGCAGAAAAATGCTCTAAAGAGACAACTTAGTACCACAGCATATTATCTAGCTGAAAGTGGAGTAAATAAGCAAATTAATAGTAAAACTGCCGATAACTCTGGATGTAACACCCAGATAACTGTAGATGCTAACCTAAATTACTCAATACCATGTACTACTGTAATCTCAACTACAACAAATTATATATATGGATTGAGCAAAAATCAGGCTAAAGTTTTTCAAATTAACTCTACAAATCTTCTCAAGACTTTATCATTTTCATGGACCAATAGTTCTAGTAGTCCAATAATCAACTGTCCTAATACTAAGGTCAATCAATTCAAGCCAGCTGCACAATGGACTTGTGGGGATGCAGTTATGTTTGTTAGTATAGTTGCTGCAGATAATTTTAATAGTTCAACACTATTTTCTGAGGGTTCAGCAAATGGTTATTATAATTTCTATCTTGTTCCTACCAATACTTCTGGAAGCACAAACTATCTTGCCAGTGCCACTTCAATAAATGATTTAGTTACATCTTATTGTAGTAGTAGCGGATCTGCAACAACATGTAATAGAACGTTAGATCTTAGCGCTATTACCACCCATAATTACTATGTTAGGATAGTACCTCTTTATACCTCCGCAACCGCCACAATAACGGCGACTGATTCCGCAGGTGCAGTTAACAGCAATCAGCTTGAGATAGATTCCACTGGTAGGGCGGGAAACCTCCTTCAAAGATTAGTGGCTAGGGTCACAAAGTCCACATCTGCTAACACTGTTTTTGCTAACCAAAGTATCGAGTACCAGACTCCAATTTTTGCAGTGCAATCTACAAACACTATATGTAAGAGATTTGAAGGTTATTATAATTCTTCTACAGATAACTATCTCAATATAGACACAACTAGCCTAATAGAGAATTGTACCCTTTAAATTTCATTAGTGTGGAATTTTTCGTGAACTGCTTTTAGGTGAGGGTCTGTAATATGAGTATATATTTGAGTCGTAGAAATATTACTATGACCTAACATAGTCTGTACGCTTCTAATGTCTGCACCATTCATAAGTAGATCCGTTGCAAATGAATGTCTCATTGTGTGAGGGCTAACGTGTTTTACTATTCCTGCAAGAGCAGCATATTTTGAAACCATTCTTTGAATACTTCTAGGAGTTAATCTTTTAAAATCTCCAGAGTTATCCATAGACTTAGTACCTGAATATCTAATGAATAGGGGATTAGATGAGTCTGCACGAATTGCTAGGTATTTTTTTAACCAATCTGAAGCTTCGTTAGAGATAAATATAGGGCGATCTTTCTGTCCTTTACCTCTAACCATAAACTCTCTTCTTTCGAGATTTAAGTTGTTTCTATCTAGAGAAACTAGTTCACTAACACGTAATCCTGAACTAAAAAGTAGTTCAAGGATTGCTCGATCGCGAACTCCTATTTCACTTGTAGTCTTAGGCTGTTCAAAAATTCTTTTTAGTTCTTCATTATTTAAAAATGTTACTTGAGGTCTTTTAACTCTAGCTAGCTCTATTTTATCTGGACTAAGAGTTTTTAGGTCTCGCTTAGCACAGTACTTTAGAAAACTCCTAAGCCCAATTAGATGGTAATTCTGAGTCGTTTTACTTAGCTCTTCGTCTCTGTTGCTAGCAAGTCTATTTAACCAAAGCCGCCATTTTCTAATTAGATCGCTATCTATTTCGGACAATTTTATATCTCCAGCATAATCTTCAAGACGGGTTAGGTAGTGGTCGTAATTCCTTATTGTTTTTTGAGATCTATTTTGTTCTATCTCTAAGTATTCTAGGAATTCATTTTTGGCTTTATTAAACTGCATATGCATATTATATCAATATTTTGCGACATTAAATTAATTCTGTTAAGCCTTATTTATCTGTTAAAATTAGTAATTAAATAGAAAGGATATTTTATATGGAGAAAACTTTAGTAATACTTAAACCTGACGCAGTTCAAAGAGGACTAGTTGGTGAAATATTGACTAGATTTGAAAAAGTTGGACTTAAGATTGTAGGAATGAAAATGTTAGTTCCAACTAACGAAACTTTAGTGAAACACTACCCAGATGAACTAGGAGATATTATCGGAAACAAGACTAAGCAAGATTGGGATAAATACGGTGTAGAATATACTGAATCTGCTGAAGAAATTGGAAAGATAATTCTAAATGCTACTCGAGACTTTATGAGATCTGGACCAGTATTAGCATTTGTACTTGAAGGCGGACATGCAGTAGAGGTTGTACGTAAATTAGTTGGAAGCACAGGTCCAAAAGACTCACTTCCTGGAACTATAAGAGGGGATTATGCGCATCTAAGTTTAGGTAGAGCATCAATCGCTAGAAAAGGTGCTGCAAATCTAGTACACGCATCTGGAACAGTAGAAGAAGCAAAAGTAGAAATTGATTTATGGTTTAAACCTGAAGAGTTATATGAATATAAGACTGCTCAGGAGCATCTTACACACGCTTAATGTGAATTAACCTAGCTTTTTATAAATCTAGGTTTTTAAGCCCCCATAGTTCAAAGGATAAAATAACTCCGTCCTAAGGAGAAGCTGTAGGTTCGATTCCTTCTGGGGGCACCAAATTATCTTATTTTTGATACAATACACGTATGTCTAAAGCAATAAAACCAAATAAAAAATACTTTAGTGATCAACTTGATGGAGAAGAGGTGTTATATGTTTTTCGAAGGCATCCTATTGTGATGCGAAAAGGATTAGTTATATCTCTACTGTTCCCATTATTAGGTGTTTTGCCAACTCTATTTAAGCCTACTTTAGGGTTTACTTGGTTCTTTGCTGGTATAGGACTCGGTATTTTAGCGGGAGGATTAATAATTTTCCCTTACTGGGTAGGTTGGTACTTTAGTGTATTCATTACGACCAATCAGAGGTTTATCCAAATTACTCAAAAAGGTTTTTTTCATAGATCTGTTGCAGATTTATCTTTAAATCAGATTCAATCTATTAACTATGCTATATCTGGAATACAAGAAACTTTATTAGGTTTTGGTACAATAATGATGCAGACTTATGTAGGAGATTTAATATTAAATGATATACATAAGCCAGCACATATTCAGAAAAAATTGGTTTCAATTTTTAGAGATCAAGGAATAGTACCAAGTAATTATCCAGGTGGAAATATAAATAATGAAGAATTTGAAATTGAAGAAATTGAAAAATAAAAGGGTAAAATTACCCAGTAAAATATCTAATCCCTTAAGAAAGGGATCTATTACAGTAGATAAAGTCAATGAGGCTATCAAGAGTGTATCGAATATAACTAACGATACTGTTTCGGATCACCGAGAAGATATACTTTCTACTGCTAGAAAATTTATTTATCCTTTGCAGCATTCGAAGCATAAATTCGTTAGATTATCTGTAGGAATAGCTCTAATTGTATTAGTTTCTTTCTTTGCCTACTGTTCTATTGAGTTATATGCGCTGCAAACTACTTCAGGTTTTCTATATAGAGTTACTGAAGTAATTCCTTTTCCTGTAGCCAAAGAAGGTGGAAGGTGGATTTCTTATAATAGTTATCTATTCGAACTAAGAAGAAATATGCATTATTACATAACTCAGCAGCAAGCTAACTTTAATACTAAAGATGGAAAAAACCAGCTTACTATACTAAAGCAGCAGGCTATGAAGCGAGTAGTTGATGATTCTTATGTTTCAACTCTTGCTGATAAAAACGGCATAAAGGTAAGCGGAAGTGAAATATCTTCTGCTATTAGCATTGTAAGACAGCAAAATAAGCTCGGAAATAACGATCAAGTACTTGGTAATGTATTAAATGAGTATTGGGGCTGGAACCTGAATGATTTCAGGAGAGAACTAGGAATAGAGCTGCTAAGCCAGAAAGTTGCCGCCAAATTAGACGCAAACACCACTAATCAAGCTAATTCAGTTGTGAGTTTATTGAATTCAGGACAAGACTTTGCGGCTGTAGCATCTAAATATTCTCAAGATAGTTCGACTGCTTCTAATGGTGGGCAATATGGATCTGACATAACATTAAATAATCCAAATATTTCTCCTATAGTAATCAATAAACTCTTCTCAATGCAGCCAGGGCAGGTATCGGGAGTAATTAACAGCGGTACTAACTTAGAAATACTTAAATTATTAAGTAAAGCAGGCAATAGTGTGAAGGCTGCGCACATACAATTTAACCTTCAGTCTATCGAAACATATACAAAACCCTTAAAAGATAGCTATAAGCCCAACATTTACATAAACGTCTCGCTTAATTAATTGATTAAATAGTCTTTTTTTGATATCTCACACCTTAAATTCTTTTTTAGTACTTGGCTGCAAATTGAAGAATCCTAATACGTCTCACTAGATGAGCTATATTATATTTTTATACTAAAAATAATTAATATTTAAAACGACAGAAATTGCATAAATAAAGTAATTGTGCTAATGTATAGCTATGAGTGAATCAATCCCAAATTTAGATACTCTAAATAGAGATGTTGAAATTAACGGTAAAATTTGGTCTACTAATTTGCCTGAAGGAATTGATCTTTTAAGCACTGAGAGTTCTTCTCCTTTAGATATAAATCCAAGCGCATTGGACGAGCTACCTCTGGGAGAGACTTACTTTACCCGAGATATAGAAGAAAAGGATGAATTTGGTGAAGTTTCTATTGTTCAGGACAAAAGAGTATTAAATATTACAGAAGGTAAAAAAGGTCGGGTATTTGGGCCTGTTATAGAGACTGGTAGCGTAAGTGAAACAGCTAGCTTCCCGCCGACATTAATAGATGCTTTGGGTTACGAGAAAGATGAATATGGAACAGTTTTAGCTGCACCAACACCCATTACTCTTAAAGCTAGAGCAGCTGAATTAGGTGTAGATGTAGAATTCTTCCCCGAATATGAAGAAATCCCATCAAAATATTATTTAGGAGCTTATGCTGAAGGTAAATATCCTATTTCTACAAAACATAGACATCTATATTTACATGATATAGGAGATGCCCACCTTACTGGTGTTATTGTGGGGGGTGAAGAACTTAAGTCTTTGTTGCAGAAAGCGGCGGCAGAGGCTTTAGCGAGTGGAGACGAAGAAGTGATGAAAACAGCCGCTCAATTTATTGATGGATTTACTGGTACCTTAAGAGCTGTAGCATTGTATCCCTTAAGCCAATTAGGAGATGTTTTTGGCAATGATAGAGCAAAAGATGAACTGTATAGAGACGCGAGTAAGGCTGGAATATCGAAGGAAGATTGTGATAGAATGCTTCAATCTTGCAAGAAGAGAGCTGAAGAACTTGGGATAGAAGTTAGAGAATTTATATAAAAGAATCCTAGTTAGATTATAAATTTGTTTTTATATATAGTTTGAAATTCATATTCCTAGCTATTTAAAAGTTTTACTAATAGTTTAAAATCTCTAAAAGCCCTGTATTTTTATAAATGCTTCGCTTAATTAATTGATTAAATAGTCTTTTTTTGATATTATTACCCCTGTATATTTGATGGCTTACTTGGGCTCGTAGTGAAGAGGCCTATCACGTCTCCCTGTCACGGAGAAGATCGCCGGTTCGAATCCGGTCGGGCCCGCCAAATTTAGATATACATAAATCTGCTTATAATAGGCAGATTTTTTTATATATAATAACTATATCGTTTGCCACCTTAGCTCAGTTGGCTAGAGCATCGCTTTCGTAAAGCGGGGGTCATCGGTTCGATTCCGATAGGTGGCTCCATATTATTAATGATTTAGTGCTAAAATATATTGAGTATATGATAACTTTATCCAAGAAATTTCTAAGAGATCAATATGTCTTACTTCTCATAAGTATTAACTTAGTGTTATTCATCATATCTACGGTGTTTATAATCCTTAGATTATCTAGTGGCCATAGTAGTAGCTATATAGTTCAGTGCAGAGATTGTTCTAATGCTAGCGCAGTTGAGTTTATACCTGGGGGATTAATAGATCTAATTAGTTTTATATTCTTTTCTTTATTAGTTCTATCAACTAGTGTCGTTATTAGTCTTAAAACTTATAATATTCACCGCCAATTAGCTGTTACAGTTTTAAGTTTAGGAATTTTATTGCAAGTGTTAACTCTTATAGTAAGTAATTATTTATTGGTTCTTAGGTAATGACAGATATAGAAATTCCTTACGAAAAGGATCGAAAAGGACACTATAGATTCTTTGAGATTTTACCTGGAGCCTTGAGCTGGGGAATGGTTATTCTTACTATAGTTATATCATTCTTGAATATTGAATTAATGGTAGTTTTACTTCTTACTTATCTAATAATTTTCTTTGTTAGATCTCTAGGATACGATATCAGAGCAATAGATGGTTATATAACAATGAAAAGACATATAAAAATAAACTGGGATCAGCTAAATGAAGACCTAGAAAGTGGAATAGTCGACTTTACTAATAAAGAGAGACCAAAATGGCATGCCAATAATATGGCTAGAAGGCTATCTTTCGATAAAATATATAAACCAAGTGAAGTTGTTCACGTTGCTATGATCGCAACCGTCAATGAAAGCGAACAGGTATTAAGACCAACTATTGAATCTGTTAAAAACAGTACTCACGGAGCTAAGAATATTATCTTGGTTATAGCGTATGAAGGTAGAGCGGGCAAAGTTGCACAAGATAGAGTTGAAGCATTGATTAAAGAATATAAAAAAGATTTTAAGGATGCTTTATGTTTTCAACATCCATCAGATATTCCCGGGGAAATTATTGGAAAAGGTGGGAATATTACCTATGCTGGACGTCAGCTTGAGAAATATCTAAAAGAAAAGAATATAGACTCCGAGAATGTCCTAGTTAGTACCTTAGATGCAGATAACAGACCAGATAAGAAGTATTTTTCGGCATTAACATATATGTTTTGTGTTGTTCCAAATCCCATAAGATGTTCATTCCAGCCACTACCTATGTTTACTAACAATATTTGGGACGCTCCTACTATGATGAGGGTAATTGCTACGGGAAATAATCTATACTATATCGTTCAATCTAAAAGAGCTCATCTACAGAGAAACTTTTCTGCCCATGCTCAATCAATGAAATCGCTTGTAGAGATGGATTTTTGGAGTGTTAGAACAGTGGTGGAGGACGGACATCAGTTCTGGAGAAGTTACTTTAGATACGATGGAGACTATAGGGTATACCCCTTGAGCATTCCTATTTACCAAGATGCAGTCTTAGCTGATACATATTTTAGAACTATAAGAGCTCAGTTCATTCAGCTTCGAAGATGGTCTTATGGGGCATCTGATGTTGCATATATTGCTTCTAAGGGATTCTTCCACAAGAATAAGATTCCATTAACAGATAAGTTATCTAAATTATTGCGTACTCTTGAAGGTCATGTAACTTGGGCGGTGGGTATATATCTCGTGTTTGGGGCAGTCTTTTTGCCGCATTTCTTTCACCCTCAGAATTTTGCAGCCAACCAGCTACCAATAACAGTTAGTTATATTCAAAGAGTTGGCTTTATTGGTGCTCTAGCTTCAGTGTATATATGCTTAGTTACATTACCTAAGCGTCCTGCTCGAATAAAGCGTCGCCACTCTGTAATTATGTTGTTTCAATGGATACTAGCTCCATTTACTGGATTTTTATTCGGTTCACTTGCAGCTTTTAACTCTCAGACTAGATTAATGTTTAAAAGATACTTAAGTAAATTTGATGTTACCGAGAAGGCAGTTAGATTATCTAATAAAAAAATTGTAAGTACTAAATCCGATCCTTATTAATCTTTATCGAAATAAGCTTTATAGTAGACTAGGGAAGTGTTATCAAAATTTGATAACGTACTAAATACGCAATTTCTCAAATCATCTACAAAAACTAGGCCATCCTTAACTGTATTGCTCAGTTTAATTAGTACTGTATTAGTTAATTCGTCAGCCTCTTCTAAAGCCCTAGGACGATGCTTTAAGCTTTCATATATAGAAATATATAACTTAGTTCTATTGAAGGGTTCTAGGCGTTTAGAATTATTTCTTGCTAGCGACCATATAGTTGAGTAATCAGGAGTCTCAATTGTAGAGAAGGTAACACTACATATTTGGCAATTTCTTCTTCTCCAAGTACCGTTCTTTCTAGCAAGATGCCTAGAGTTTGATATTTTAGTCGAGTTTTTGCAATAAATACATACCATATCAATATATTGTCATAACGCTAATGAAAAAGCTAGTGGATAACATGTTTAAAACGGTGGAAATAAAAAAAGCCCTCGACTTTATCGAAGGCTCCAGAGAACTATTATCATCTGTTAATTAGGACGAATTCTGCGAACTCTGTTCGTTGGTTTTGCGGTTTTGATCTCCTCAAAAAACAACTTGAATGCGTCTAGCGCACTTTGTGATTTAATCACTTGCTCCCTTTGTTTAACTGGTCTATGTTATCAAAGATCGTTTCCCGTGTCAAGAATAGAGAAGCTAAGTATAAGCTGTTTGTCTCTGTAATTTACTATGATTGGTGGGCGATAGAGGATTCGAACCTCTCACCTCTTCCACGTCAAGGAAGCGCTCTAGCCAAATGAGCTAATCGCCCGGAGCATCATAATAAATCCTATATATTATATGATTATTAGTCATTTATGTATATATATAATTTATATCAAATATGGTATACAATTAGTAGGTTATTTTATCCCCAGGTTTATTGTCAGTATTACGACATTAATTTACTAGCATTATATTACTATACTTGTTAAGATACTTGTTAAGGTGATGTTTTGACGAGAGGTTTTGACAGGTTTATACGTAAAACCTGATTATTGAACGATTAAATGGCATGCGAGATCATTTAATCGTTTTTTTAATGTTATAATACTTCTTGAGCGTTGAAGTGGACTCACTAACCACGGAGCTCCGTTGGGGATTCAAAACGTACGTTAACGTATTTGTAAGAGTATAAAGTTTCGGTGGGACCGCCTTAAATGGCCCGAAACGCGCAAAAATTGAATGGCATGCGAGATCATTTAATTAGGCGCGTTTTTATTATATTAAAAAGAGGTTACTATGGAAAAAAATGACAAATTATACGCAATGAGACATTCAATGGCTCATATTTTAGCTGCTGCTTTAAAAAGTATCTATAAAGATATTAGTTTTGGAGTTGGTCCAGTTGTAGAGAACGGTTTTTATTACGATGTAGTTCTTGATAATGGTAAAACTATTAGCGATGAAGATTTTCCTGCTATAGAAAAGGAAATGCATAAAATTATTAAATCGGACAGTCCATTCAAGAAAAGCCATAAAGATATAGATGAAGCTATAGAATGGGCTAAAGATAATAACCAGAAATTCAAAGTTGAACTACTTAATGACCTCAAGAGAGAGGGTACTACTGAGTTTAAAGATCTTGAAGCTAACGAGCTAGGCGTAGAGAGTCTTAACGATAGTAAAGTGAATGAAGTAAGTTTCTATACCAATAACGACTTCACAGACCTTTGTAGGGGTCCTCACGCTGATAGCACTGGAAAAGTGGGGCACTTCAAACTCATTAGAGTTAGCGGCGCATATTGGAGAGGTAATGAGAAAAATGAACAAATGCAGCGAGTGTATGGAGTTGCTTTTCAAACAAAGAGCGAGTTAGATGAATATTTGCATAATCTCGAAGAAGCTAAAAAAAGAGACCACCGAAAATTAGGGCAGGAACTAGACTTATTCGTACCAAGTGATTTAGTTGGATCTGGATTGCCTCTATTTACTCCTAGAGGTACGATTCTTCGTAACGAATTAGTAAGATATTCTGAGGAACTACAAAGAGCTGGTGGTTTTGAAGCAATCTGGACTCCACATATAGCAAAAATAGATTTATATAAAAAATCTGGCCATTATGATAAATATCCGGAAAGATTTGAAGCTACAAGTGTTGAAAGCGGAGAAAGCTTTTTAATTCGACCAATGAGCTGTCCTCATGCCATTCAAATTTACTCTTCTAGGCCTAGAAGCTACAAAGACCTACCAATAAGATACATGGAAACTACTACTATGTATCGTGATGAGAAAAGTGGAGAATTACATGGTCTTTCAAGAGTGAGATCTCTCACTACTGATGATGGCCATGAGTTCGTTAGAATAGATCAAATAGAAGAGGAAATAGCTAGTATTTTAAATATGGTAGAAAAAATGTATAAGACCCTGGATCTACCTTTGAGTATTGATCTATCTTTTAGAGATTCTAGTGAAAAATATTTTGGAGACAAGGAAATCTGGGCTAGGGCTGAAGGAATTATTAAAGAAGTGGCTGAAAACCATAAGCTTGATTTCAAAGTAGTTGAAGGTGAAGCTGCATTCTACGGTCCTAAAATAGACATACATGTAAGAGATTCGTTGGGCAGAAAGTGGCAATGCGCTACTGTTCAACTGGATTTTATTCAACCTGAAAGATTCGAACTCGAATATACAGATAGTGATGGGCTAAAAAAACGACCCGTTATGATACATAAAGCCATACTAGGATCCATAGAAAGATTCCTGGGTGTATATATTGAACATACTGCCGGTAAGTTCCCGATGTGGTTAGCTCCAGAACAGCTAAGAGTTGTCACACTAAATCAAAGTGATGAATTAGTTAATTACGCTAAAGATTTTGTAGCTAATGCGACTCAAAGAGGACTTAGGGTTAAGTTAGATAATGACAATGAATCTGTTGGTAAGAAAATTAGATCTGCTGAAGTTCAAAAAGTTCCATATATCGTAGTTATAGGAATGAAAGAAGTAGAAAATTCCATACTAGTTCCAAGAATTAGAACAGATTTACAAAATTCTGATTCGCAAGTAAGTGTATCTTCAGAAGAATTCATTAATAAATTAATTTCTGAGTACGAGTCTAGAACCAACAAATCCACCCTTTAAAATGTTAAAAAAAAGTACCCACAAACACCCACCGTTATTAGTAATTGTTGGAGAGACTGCCAGCGGTAAAACTAGTTTAGCCATAGAAATTGCCAAGAATTTAAATGGTGAGATTGTAAGCGCTGATTCGTGGACTGTCAGAAAAGGTTTAGATATAGGAACTGCAAAGCCAAATGCAGAGCAGAGAAAAGAAATAGAACATCATCTAATAGATATAGTTGATCCACTTGAAGACTTCAATGCTGCTGAATATAAGCAAAGAGCAAACAAAGTTATCAATGAAATATATTCTAAAGGTAAACTTCCAATAATGGTTGGTGGAACCGGGCTTTACGTAGATTCAGTTATATATGATTTCGAATTTTTACCAGTAGACCCAAATTTTGATAGAAAAGACCATGATTTAAAGAGCCTAGAAGAACTAATGCAAATAATTAAAGAAAAAAAATTAGATTACTCTACCGTGGATACTAGAAATAAGAGAAGGTTAGTTAGATTAATTGAGACCAACGGAGAGATTCCCAAGAGAAAAGAATTAAGGGATAATACATTATTAATAGGAATAAAAGTTCCTAAAGATAAACTACGAGAAAGAATATCTCTAAGAGTCGATCAAATGTTGCATGAGGGTCTGGAAAATGAGGTTCGAAATTTAGCAAAACAATACTCTTGGGATGATGAGATTATGAAGGGCGTAGGATACAGACAATGGAAATCTTATTTTGAGGGCACTCAAAATCTAGAAGAAACTAAGCTTCAAATAATCAACGCCACAATGTCTTTAGCTAAGCGTCAGAGGACGTGGTTTAATCGGAATAATAGTATTCAATGGATTGATTCATCTATAAAAATGGATGCTATTGTTGAGCTTATAACAACGCAGCTGAACATCTAGATTTTATTTTGCGCACTATTTTGATACTATTAATAAATGATTGAGCAACTCTTTGGGTCTAAAACTAGGGTAAAATTACTTCAACTCTTCTACGGTAATCCGAATAGGTCTTTTTATGTTAGGGAAATTACAAGAAAAATAGACGAACAAATAAACTCAGTTCGACGAGAATTAAGTAATTTATTATCCATCGGAATCATTGTGTCTGATAGTAATAACAATAAGTTATATTATGAAGTTAATCAGAAATTTAAATTTTACCCTCAACTTAAAGAAATTTTTGGTGATTCAACTCAACCAAAAAATGTTAAAAAAGTTGTTGAAGGAGATCCTGTAGATAATTCAGGTGATTTAAAATCTATAGGTCACGTAGAAATAGCTATTTTAACCGGACAGTTCACTAGGGATAATAGCGTTACAGTAGATTTATTAATTGTGGGAGAAGTAAATCCTAATTCTCTGCAGAAATACGTAGATAATTTAGAAATAAAAGAGAATAAAACTATAAGATATTCAGCAATGAAGATGTCTGATTTTAAATATCGAAATGATGTAAGGGATAGGTTCATAACATCGGTTTTAAATTCAAAAAAACAAGTATTGATAGATGAGCATAATATATTAAATGAAAATTAAAGGAGAATAAGATGGATTTACAGTACTACGGAGCAAACTGTCTAAGCGTGACTTATAAGAATACTAGATTAGTTATCGATGATAATTTAACTAGTTTAGATAAAAAATCTATTACTAAAGATTCAGATGTAGCTTTGTTTACCTTTAACGATTTTCAGAATACTGGAGCGAGACTTAATTTTAATGGATCAGGAGAATATGAAGTAGGAGATATTTCTGTAGTCGGTGTTGATACTAAGCCTTTCATGAATGACGATAGCGGTTCAATGGCTACTATGTTCAAGATCACAGCTGCTGACATCTCTATACTTGTTACAGGACATGTGTTGGGCGAGTTTAATGCAGATGAATTGGACCGAATAGGAAATATCGATGTTCTAGTGGTTCCAATAGGTGATAATGGATACACATTAGACCCAGCGGGCGTACTTAAGCTAATTAAAAATTTTGACCCAAAGATCATTGTTCCAACTCATTATAAGAGTGCAAAGCTTAAATATCCTGTTGAACAGATTGATATTGAAACGGCTATTAAAGAATTAGCTATGGATCCAAAAGATAAAGTTGCCAAGCTAAAATTAAAACCAGCTGAATTAACTGATGTAACTCAACTGGCTATCTTAGAAGAATCTTAAAACTATTTAGTTAAAAGACCTTGTTTTTTAAGAATTCGGATACCCTGTGTGCTAACTTTTATGCTAACTTTTTTACCATTCAAAACAATAGTTTTCTTTTGAAGATTAGGTTTCCAAACTTTCTTTGTGTGTCTCTGAGAAAAACTTACGTTGTTTCCGTATTGCTTTCCTTTACCAGTAATGTCACATTTTTGCATGATTATTATTTCCTTATGTATTCAAGGTGTTATTTTACTAAAAAATAGAGATATAGTCAATAAAGGAGTGGAAAACTATAAATTAAATGAGTAAAAAAACTGAAATGAAATATAATTTATATTATATATGTTGAATGATTTAACAGGAGCTCAGATAGCGGTAGTTTTTGTAACATTAGTTATTTCTATTACGTTACACGAAGCAATGCATGGATACGTTGCATATTGGCTTGGCGACACAACGGCCAAAGATCATGGAAGGTTAACCTTCAATCCATTAAGAAGTGTTGATATGATGACCACTATCCTTCTTCCTCTTATTATGATTTTGCTAGGGCTTTTCCCAATTTTAGCTGCTAAACCAGTCCCAATTGATTATTTTAGAATGAAATATGAAGAATATGGAATGGCACTTGTTGGGCTAGCAGGGCCTTTAACTAATTTACTTCTAGCTATTATTGCCGCCGTAGGTGTTAGAGTGTTCTTCAAGAATATAAGTCTTAGTTTAGCTAAAGATATAGTTATTTTTATTCAAATTAATATAGCTTTGTTCGTATTTAATTTGATTCCTATACCCCCGCTCGATGGATCTAGAATTTTGTATGCTTTTGCGCCAGATAAACTTCGAGAAATTATGAATAAAATAGAATCTTATGGTTTTATTTCAATAATATTAATTTTCTTTATAGTTATTCAAATAAGTTCCTTCACACAAGTTCTTACGAATATTGAAAACGGACTTCTTAATTTATTGATAGGATAATATAATTAAATTGTCGGGATTTTCCGAGCGTATGATTATCTGTTACATACGAGATAGGGAATTCAATATTCATATTTACCGAGGTAGATATATGAGGATACCCACCTGGATTTTTCCAGATGATCTTATTCGGGCCCGACATTCTAGTGCTCATAATTAATGGTCGGGATGACAGGACTTGAACCTGCGACCTCACGGCCCCCAGCCGTGTGCGCTAGCCAACTGCGCTACACCCCGATCAATTGTTAAATTTTATCATCTATAAGGACTACGTGTTAAGATTATTTTATGTGGAAAGAAACAAAACATGGTTTATATAAGCAATTTAACTTCACAAATTTTGATGAAGCTTTTAGATTTATGACTGAAGTTGCGAAACTAGCAAACAAATACAATCATCATCCAAGATGGGAAAATGAATGGAGTGTAGTACAAATTTGGTTAATTACTCATGAAGGTGAAGAAAAAATTTCAGATAAAGACAGGGAACTTGCAAACGCTATAGATCAGATAGATACTACTCCAAGACCAGAAATCGAGATGAAAGAACACACACTTAAAAATGAAGACCCTCTCGACATAGTTAAAATATTTACTGATGGAGGCTCTAGAGGTAATCCAGGTCCGTCTGCGTCTGGATATGTAATATTTGACGGTAACGATAATTTAATCGTTCAAAAAGGGGTCTACTTAGGTATAACAACTAACAACCAGGCCGAATATACCGCACTAAAGTTAGCCGTTGAAAATGCAGTGACATTAGGTGCCAAAGAGGTAGAAATATATATGGACAGCCTACTAGTTATTAATCAAATGAAGGGCATATTCAAAGTTAAGAATAGGGATCTTTGGCCAATTAATGAATCCATCAAAGAAATATGTAAAAAATTTAATAAAATAACTTTCCAGCATGTTCCTAGAGAACTAAATAAACTTGCTGATGCTGAAGTTAATAAAGCCCTAGACGCCAATCTAGCCAAAAATAGTCTTTAGCAGTATAATATAGGGGTAGATCACTGGCTGATCGCGTACATTAAATACGAGGAAAGTCCGGGCAGCACAGGGAAAAGGTAGTTGCTAACGGCAACCAAACGTTAAGTTTAGGGAAAGTGCCACAGAGACGATACTTCCGATTTTATCGGTAAAGGTGAAAAGAGTGAGGCAAGAGCTCACATTTTTGTGCGGTGACGCATGAAAAAGGTAAACCCTACCTGCTGCAAGGAGATGGATTTTTTGAGTCTAAAACTCAAAGTGTCCCGCTAATATCCACAATAACCGCTAGAGCCCACAAGTAATTGAGGGCCAAGATAGATGATCGGCTCCTATTTTTAAATAGGAACAGAACCCGGCTTATAGGTGGTCTACAAATTAAGCCAGCTTTAATCTAAGCTGGCTTAATTTTATTTGAAAAGTAATTATTTAATAACTGTTTTAACTACTGCAGTGAAAGCTTTTGGCTCGTTAACTGCTAGTTCAGATAGAACTTTTCTGTCTAATTCTACGTTTGCTGCTTTTAAAGCTGCAATTAGCTTAGAATAATTAGTGCCATTTAATTTAGCACCTGCATTAATTCTTGTATTCCAAGTTTGTCTAAAAGTTCTTTTCTTATTTTTTCTGTCTCTAGTTGCGTAAACTAGGGATTTAGTTATTGCTTGTTTACTTCTTCGAACGCTAGATCGGTAAGATTTACTAAAACCTTTTACTGATTTTCTAACTTTCTGATGTCGTTTATGCGCCGTAACGCCTCTTTTTACTCTCATAATTCTCCTTTAAGCACCAAGTTTAGTTTTAATAATTCGTGCGGCTTTCCCACTTCTTGTTTTAAGTCCTCTAAGGCTTCTCTTTCGAGAACCAGATTTTTTCATTAGAAAGTGGTTCCTGTTAGGACTTCCAACACGAACTTTTCCATTCTTAGAGATTTTAACTCTATCTTTTGTACCGCTATGAGTTTTTAACTTTGGCATGATTGCTCCTTATTACGAAACTTAATTGTCTACCTGCTAGAGTAGGGGACTGATCTACTATAATTGTATCACCAAACTTTTCCATGATCCTGTTAGCTAGGGTGAAACCCAATTCCTTGTGAGCTTGTTCTCGGCCTTTGTAAACTATATTGAACTTTACTTTGTTACCGCTCTCTAGAAATTTATTAGCTTTGTTGATCTTAATATCTAAATCGTGTTCGCCAATCTTTAAACCAAATCTAATTTGTTTTAATTCAATTGCTTTCGAGGCTTTTTTACTTTTCTGAAGTTGTTTAGTCTTCTTGTAGTTATATTTTCCCCAATCAGTAATTTTTGCGATAGGCGGATCTGCCTCTGGTGAAATTTCCACCAAATCCAAATCACGTTCTTCAGCAATACTAATCGCTTCTCTTAGGCTTAGGATTCCTAGCTGACTGCCATCCTCATCGATGACTCTAAGTCTAGGTGCCCTGATTTCGCCGTTTAAGCGAGTCATCTTAGATATAGACTATTTCTCCCTTCGTTCCTATTTATACTTTTATGATTACTCATTTTAACAGATAGAGCTATTTCGGTCAATAAAGCTTATATTAAAAGTCCCAGCTTTTTTAGCCGGGACTGAGTTTTTGATTTTAAATTGTGTTTTTATAATTGCTCCTTGGATGGAACAACGGCCTGCGAGAAGCCGTTGTTTCAGAAAGCCGTTTTTGTTTTTGAGCACTTATTTTATTCAGTGCTAAAGATATAATAGTTAATAATTTAAGCTACGTCAATAACATTTATGCTTAATTATATATAAAGCTGTGTATAAGTCTTCTAAGATGTTATTTATGGGCTAAAACACTTATTTACAACATATAATCTGAATAATTAAATAGTCACTTATTACTCAATATTTATATAAGATATTGCAAGTGAAGTAATAAATTACTGGAAATTAATGGAAGCATAAGCTTAATATATGATTGACTTTTTTGAATAAATTTGCTATATTGAAGGGGTAAGTAATTACAAAAACAAAAAACACTTACAATTTGGAGAAAGTTTCCGGCTCGAGGGTCAGAAACTAGGAAATATCGCTCAATATAGCCCTAAAGGCTATTAGAGCGGTCAGTCATAATGCCTTTAGGTAACAAGCGCTATATAATAATTTTTAATGGGCGGTTTTGTTACCTGGGCACCTTAGCAAAATAATTAATACTGCCTTATAATAGAAAGGCAGTATTTTAATTTAAGAGATCATGAATAAATATTTAAAGAGTAAAAAACTAAGAATAATTACGTTAATACTAGTATTAGATGGCTTATTTTATGGTTTATTTAATCCCAATAGCTTAAATTTATTGATTTTAATATCAGGAATTCTATTATTCGCGATTAATATTTACGTTTACGTATATTTTATTTTACTTTTAGGCTATAGATTTGGTTATTTTATAAAAAATCCAGTTAAACTTAGTTTTATAATTATGCTTGTTACAACTTTAATTTTATGTTTAGAAACTCTTGGGCAACTTTCCACCAAAGACATAATTGTAACTTTAATTTTGGGTGTCTTAATTTACCTCTATTTAGAATACATTCATCCTAGGCCTAAAAAAGGTTAAGTTATTTAATTTAAAAATGTATAATATATCCTTATGGACATGGACAGTCAAAACAATAAATTACCTAGACCAATAGACGACCTCAGTACTGGTTTGCATAACACAATTCCCGGTGCACCTTCATTTCCAACTAATCCTATTGTTACGGATAATAATAATCCTAGTTTTAATTTGAATAATCCGTCGCTAGCCCAAGATGATGATCTTATAGAGAAAGAATGGATAGAAAGAGTAGAGCACATCGTGCATACATACAAAGAAGATCCATTTAATCAAGTTAAGGCCTTAAATACTCTCAAGGTAGATTATATAAAAAAGAGATATAACAAGATAATTCAAGACGGTGAATAGAAAATGAAAACCACATTAGAAATCATTGCGATATTACTTGGAATAATACTGATTGTTTCTCCTGTTATTTTCTACAATATAAGGAAAAAGTTTAGAAAACAGAAGAATTACGAGAGATCTTTAAAAATGGTCCCATTATTAATACATCTTCCACCTTCAAGCGACGATATAGAGTCCTCCAATAGAGACCAGAGAGACGTAAATGAAGAAAGTATCAGTAAGGCTCAAACAATTTACAATATTATATCGAGCACCATTACTAAAGGTTTTTCAGGAAATTTCTATGGTCAAAAACACTTTGCTTTTGAAATAATTGGGGATAACGGATTTATTAACTTTTATGCGGTCGCTCCAGTATCTATGGTAGAGGTTGTCAAACAGGCAGTCATCAGTGCTTATCCGACAGCACAATTGGAAGAAGTTAACGAACACAATATTTTTAATGAAGTAGGTAAGTTGAACGGAGTCCTAGGCGGCGAATTTGAACTTAAGGAATCTTACGCATTTCCAATTGCCACATATCAAGATATTAAAAGAGATCCCATGCAGTCATTGCTTAGTTCATTAGCGGGACTAGGTAAAGAAGATGGTGTTGCTATACAGTTATTGATAAGACCAACAGATGATTCTTGGAGAAAAAATGCCACTAAATTATCTGCATCTAAGAGAAAAGGTAAAAAAGGTGGCAAGAATAAGATCCTAGATGAAATTACTTGGTGGTCTAAAAACATATTATTAGCGATAATTAGACACCCTGATGATGCAAAGAATAAAGATTCAGACAAGAAAGAATTATCTAATCTTGAGCAAGCTACCATCGACTCCATAGACGATAAAACGAGAAGCCAGGGCTTTGAAACACTTATAAGAGTAGTGGTGTCTTCAAATGTAAATACAAGAGCACAAGTTCTGTTGAGCCAAATTACATCTAGTTTTTCTTTATATGATCTTCCAGGTAAGAATGGATTTAAATTCGTTCATTCTAAAAAGATAGATGAGCTTGTAACGTCATATGCGATGAGACTTTTCCCTCAAGAAAAAACAGAAAATATTCTAAATTCAGTTGAGCTTGCAACCATTTTCCATTTTCCAGAACAGA
>Ga0214196_1000170_pt1 | contig 23343 bp, 24 predicted proteins | sample TroBogEpilimnion_38_FD_153034 | JGI IMG/M metagenome (GOLD analysis project Ga0214196, IMG submission 153034) | Freshwater microbial communities from Trout Bog Lake, WI - 25AUG2008 epilimnion | ecosystem: Environmental > Aquatic > Freshwater > Lake > Epilimnion/Euphotic zone | place: Trout Bog... | reverse complement strand
TAAACATTTCTACATAAATATTTATAGTTCCCTTATTCAGATCTTTTTTCTTTTTGGCAGTAAGTACAAAAATTTAAATTTTGGTGTTGACATTGATCACGGTATCAAAAACTAATTTTGAAATTAGTGATTGGTACAATACTGCTCATAGGTTTTGGCTTGGTTATTCTAGTGCAGGAAAAAAACAAAACATATGCAAAAAAGAATGAGCCAATAGAAGCAACAACGACAAAGATCGAGCTACCAGATACGACTATTGATACTGAAAAAAGATGGCGTGAGCATTTTGAAAATATCATGGCTATTCAAAAGGAGGAGATCAATGAACGTCTTAAAACAATGGAATCTGCGCAAGATCAGTTAGTAGCAAAAGCAAACAGTGCTATTGAGCAAGAATTAAGCGAGACCAAGGAAAAGCTTAAAGTAGCCCAAGAAGAATTAACTAGCGCTAGTTTGGATTTGCGCCGAGTAGCCGGAGAAGAACAAGAGCGTCTTAATGCTATACCAACATACCATAATGCTATAACAGCGGTAGAGTTTGAGCATGAAGTAGAGTTTGATCGGCCAAAATCAGCAGCAAACTATATTCCCGAAGGAACATATTTTACAGGCTATTTACTTGGTGGAGTGGTCGTATCAAGAGCCCTTAGTACGCCAGATGAGAATGCAACTCCCGTGAATATTAGATTAACTGGTAGAGGCAATCTCAACAAAGCCAATAAAACTGATATGGCTAAGTGCAGTATTATGGGCAGCGCTTATGGAGATCTATCATCTGAGCGGGCAATTATTCGTCTTGAGAAACTGGTGTGTGAACAGAATGGACTTTACCACACTAGTAAAATAGCTGGCCAGATTTTTGGTCCTGATGGCTATAACGGTATTAAGGGTACGGTAGTATCAACTGGTTCCAAACATATCAAGAATGCGATGATCGGTGGTTTAATTAGTGGTCTAAGCGGTAGTGCAAAAGGTCAAGAAGGTGGAGTGATTAGCGGGTCAGGGTTAATCTCAACTAAGAAAAAGGGTATGGGCGATATGCTTAGCCAAGGTGGCCTGCAAGGCGTCAGTAATGCTGGTGAAAAGGTTGCTGATTACTATTTGCGTCAGGTAGAGGCGATGTCACCTGTTTTAACGATTCCTTCTGGAGTTAGAGTTAATGCTCAAATAACTAAAGGTTTTTTTGTTGGTGAGGTTAATACCCATCAGAAAATCAAACAAGCAAAGCAATAGTAGAAAAAGGGAAATAAAATGATGTATTTGAAGAAAATAGTTAAGTATAAGGCAGTATCTCTTTTGTTAACAAGTATCGTTTTAAGTGGGTGCAGTACTTACAGCAGTAGTTTTTCATGCGGTGATGCAAGAGGAGCTAATTGCATGAGTATGGATAGAGTAGACAGGATGATTGCTAATGGCGAGATAGAGAATTTACATTCCAAAAAGAAAAACTGTCGCGGTCGTAAGTGCACGGAGAGTGAGAAGCACGATGCGCTGCTGCAACCTATGACAAAAGCGGCAGTATCTGATTATCAGTTAAGCGGGGAAGAAATCTAATGCTAACAATAGAAAAACAATTTAGTAATTTTGCCAAATTTTGTGGTTTTAAAGTAGAGGGCGAAAGAGGATTTAACCCAATGCACGAAACTATGGAAGCCTTAGAGCAAAATACTAAAGGAGCAAAACCTCTTAGTTCATCGCTGCTATACAAATTTGCTGAGGATAGTAGCGGGGTTGTATTTAGTGAAGGGAGTATTGGTTGTTGGTTTGAAATCGATCCTATTGTCGGTAGCAATGATTCTATTGAGAAAAACTTCACTTTGTTTTTTGCCGATGAGTTACCAGCTGGCGGTTACCTCCAGTTCCTTATAATTGCTTCACATGAGGTGGAGCATATTTTAGATATGTGGCAAAGTGGACGTAAATATGGCGGACAACCACTAGAGAAGATGACTGCTTATAGGAGGCATTTTATTGAGAATTTAGCGAGTGATTTTGCCTCTGCTGGTGATGGCAGACTTGCTCGCAATTATCGCAGTTTTGTAACCTATTCAATCAAGGATGGTGGTGATAAAGCAGTTGAGTCTTTGCTTAAGTTTAAAAAGAAATTAGAAAACAAATTAAGGGCAGAAAACCTCAATCCCAAAAGTTGCACTGCAGCTGATTTAATTGTTGTTGGTCGTGATTTACTGCAAATGAATTTGAACAAAAAAACGAAAAGACAACAAAAACCAAAATATAACATTTTGAATAATCTAGCTGATCAAATACTCGAACCGTTAGTGCCAAACACTGTGGAAATCGATCAAATTACTCACCATAATACAGGTTTAGTATCAAAAGTATTTGCCCCAAAAGAACTACCCGAATCATTTTGCCTTGCTCAAATGATTAACCTACTTGGCAATGATCACCGAAGTATCCCAGGCAGATTTGTGATTTCTTATACGGTAGCTAATAATCTCGGGTCAAAGGGATCGTCTGCAATGAATGCAGCTGGTAGTAGATCTATTCACGCAGCTCAGAAATCATATACCAAAAATGACCTGGTTGCACAAGAAGAAGCTAGGCAATGGGTTGAAGTCAAGGCTCTACATAAAAAGGGTGAAAGCTTCTTGCAGGAATCAATGTTAGTGATGCTCACAGCTCCAAGTAATGAGATTGAGATAGCTGAAGAAGTGCTAAAGAGTTTGTACAATACCTATGATTGGAAGCTAGAGCCGTGCAAGCGTATTATGCGTATTGCTTCTTTGGCAATGTTACCGATGATGCAATATTCCTACTGGCAGGCATTGAAGTTTTTTAAGCTAACCAGATATGCGCTTAGCGGCGAAGTTATCGCCAAATTACCGATTCAAGGAGAATGGAAAGGAGTTCCGACATCAGGAGCATTGTTTATAGGAAGGCGTGGCCAGATATTTAACTGGGATCCGTTTTATCGTATTGGCGGTGGCGGTAACTACAATTTTGTTGTTATGGCACCTCCTGGGTCAGGCAAGACATTCACCTTGCTAGAAGTAGCTCAAAGTATGGTATCAAAGGACGTTGCAGTATTTGTCCTGGATATCGGTGCTAGCTACAAAAACATTTGCAAAGTGCTGGATGGAGAGATGATACAGTTTAACCATAGTTGTAATATTTCTTTAAATCCATTTGCGTCTTTGGCAGATAGTGGCGCGGTGTTAATGAAGGCACTGCAGTTGATGGAGCAAGGCATTGACGATGAGGAAATACAATTAAAGACTGGATTAAGTCATGAAAGAATAGAGGCACTACGCATTGGAAAAAGTGGAGCAAGTGCCAGAGTAAAGGAAAGTGATGGTATTGAAATTCTAGGGATTAATGGATGGGATGAATCAGGCAATATTAAAACTCATTTTGTTACTAAGGACTCGATTATTTATGCCAAGGCCATGCTATCTACAATGTGCGGGGTTAATGGTGATGTTTGGGGAGAAGCAATAATTGAAAGAGCTATTAATGAGGGAGTAGCAAAATATGGAAGAGAGCTAGATATCACTAAACTTTGTCAAGTATTAGACAATCTAAAAGATAGAAAAGGTGAAGCAGTAGAAGGAGCATCAAGATTTGCTGATTGTCTTTATCCATACACAGAAGATGGTACCCATGGCCGATTTTTTGCCAGTGGTGCAGATGCAAGTTTCAAAAAGGAGCTAACAGTCTTTGAGCTTGAGGAATTAAAAAATGATGAGCCGCTTTTAGCAGTTGTCTTGCAGGTCATACTAATGCAAATAACGATGCAATTTCTGTGTGGAGATAGATCCAAACGTTTCATGCTAATTGTTGATGAAGCTTGGCTTATTCTAGATTTTGCCGCAAATTTTCTAGAGAGATTTGCCAGAACGGTAAGAAAATACGGTGGTAGTCTAGGTGTGTGTACCCAGGATTTGTCTAGTTTTAGCAATGCTTGTGGAAAACGTAAGTCCCAAGCGGCGGTTCTTGAATGCTCAACATGGAAATTGATATTACAGCAGAAAGAAGAGGGAGTAGCATCATTTAATGCTTCTGAGAGTTACAAAAAATTCGCGCCATTAATTGCAAGCGTTAAGAAATGTAGTCAAAACAAATATTCAGAAATTTTGATTAATACCGATGGAACAACAGTTGTTGGTAGGCTTGCGACAGATGCTTATTCAACGGCAATGTTTTCAACTGAAGACACTGACTTTAAATTCTTGGTGGAAAAGGAAAGGGAGGGGCTTAGCAAACATGAGGCGATAATGGCATTGTCGAAGAAATACGGCAAACTGCCTGAACTGAATAGAGAATTGAATTAATATGAGAGCCTTGATTATTTTAATACTAATCAGTTTTATGCAAAATCCGCTTGTGTTGGCTAATGATTTAGGAAAGCTAGGAAGTACATTTAAAATTGAGGAAGAGGCTTTTACGTTAATGATGAAACGCAAATTAGCAGAAATAGATATGGAAGCAGAAAGAGAAAAAATGCAAAAAATAGCTATAGATAAGGTAGAGAACCCAACTCCAGTAATTGGCATAACTGGTGCAGGCGAAAACAGGACATTTTATTTTGATCCAACATATACGTTAGATGAGGATGCAGTGTTGCCGTGCGGTAAAATATTACATAAGGCAGGGACAACGGTAAATCCTTTAGAGCACATGGATCTAAACAGGCGTTTATTTTTTGTCGATAGTAGAGAAGCTAACCAAGTGGAGTGGTTACAAGAGCAGCTAAATAATCCGCTTCCTGAGCAGAAAGAGCCGGTTGAAGATCGAATTATCTTAGTTGGTGGGAGCGTATTTAAGCTCAAGGAGCTACTTGGTCAAAAACACGAGGACAAGGTATATTTTGATCAAAGCGGTGAGCTAACAACGAGATTTGGTATCAAACATAGTCCGGCAATAGCTGTTCAAGAAGAGTTAAAAATACGTATTGATGAGATTAATTTAACAAACTAAATAGGTGGATATTATGCAAAATACAGAATTAAAACAAACTACAAGATTAGAAGATACCCTCTGCTGCATTGCAAACAAAATTATGAACACGCCATATAACTGGAGTTTAGTTCTAATGACAATTGTTATATGGGCTTTTGGTGGGGCTATAATTCCTTATTCGGCCAATAGTAATTTTGATATGGCGATAGCTATTAATGAATATGCCAAGCTAATAGGATTAGCGGCCATAGTATTAGGCGTTCTTAAACAAAGCTCATACTCAAAGCGTATGGTAGGACTTGGGGTCAGTTGTTACTTGCTTTCACTTGCATCTGTTTTAATGTCAAAAACGTTATTTGCCACAGGATTAGTCGGTGTACTGGCATTAAAGCCTTTGAGTATATTTTGCTTCCTACTTCTACTTAAGAGCATCTTGCATATTGCAAATGAAGATACAAAAACAGAGGCGCGTTAAAATGAAAACCAAATTGTCTATTTTTAATAGGAGTCAGTTATATAATCGTGCAAGTGTAGCAGGATTTTGGCTATTTGTATTGCTCTTGATAGTGTTGACTCAAGAGAGCAAGGTGATTTCACTTTTTGGCCTTTTGACATGTTATTTTTTGGTTCAAGTTGGCTGTGCTATCCAATGTTCGTTAATAAATTTTATTATAAAACTATCTAACTTATCTGCAGCATATGCATTAAAAGAAAAGAGACAAATATAAAGGAAAAAGGAAAGATATTTTTTAACAACAAGCATAGCGAATGAACAGATTAATTGAATAAGCAAAATGGAGATTACATATATGAGAATTTTTAATAAAGATAAAACACTCAGCAGCGTGCCTAAATCTTTTTTTCTTCGACATGTCGATACATTTATAGCAAGCGTTGTTCTTTCAGGGAGTGCTGTAAAAATCCAATTACCGCCAGATGAGAACGAAGAAGTGTATTTAGTGTCAAAAGAATTATTTCAAAGTTTTGTGAGATCAGATGAAATTAAACCTTTTTTATTGGAAAACCAATGAAAAAACAAATTAAAGCAATGTTATCTCAGCTACTGCACGGTTTGTTATATGTCCAAAAGCCAATCAGCATTTTAATGATATTGATTTTTATTATATTGCTGACTTTGGGTGTTGTTACAAAGTACGGAGGCAATTACGAGGCAGGAGTTGAATATAAACGAAAATATACAGTAGAAAAACAAGAGGTAACTCATGAGTAAAGATACGTCAAGGATATTAGAGAAAATCAAGGCATTAGAGGAAGAAAAGGCTAGATTATTGCCGTTACGTATAGAAGAAATTGTCAATGTATTGCAATCAAATGGAGGCCTAACTTTGGATAACAGATTGCTAGCAGGCCTTGCTATATATGCAAATAATCCGGTGAATGCTGCATCAAGCCTACTTATGGAGTTGATGAGGCTCGGACAAACTAAAATACCCAGTAACAAATTACATGATAACAAGTCATGCAATAGTGCTAAGTCGGGCAATACGAACACTAGTTTACAACCAGATGCAGTTAAAAAGGAGAAAGCTCATGGATAGAAAGGAGGACGCTAGAAAGAAAATACAGCTTGGTGGCTTGCTAGTAAAAGCGGAGCTTGATTATATGCATCCAGCAGAGGCTTATGTGCTCTATGGAATGTTACTTGACTGTAAGCGTGCTATGCAAGAAAAGCCTGCAGTGAAAGAGCGCTGGGCAAAGATGGGCCAGGAATTGTTGGTTGGAGAAAAGCAAAAATCTATCTAGTATATATAAGTCAGTAATTTAGAAATTTAAGGTATAGGTATTAGTGATGCTAGAAGTAAGAAGTGAATTAGAAAATCAAGTAGCAATATTTAAGAATGAGTCTGGTGATATTGAAGTTAGTGTAAAACTGAGTGATGAAACAGTTTGGTTATCGCTCAATCAATTAACAGAAGTGTTTGGTAGAGATAAATCAGTAATTTCAAGGCATTTAAGCAATATATTTAAGGAAGAAGAGTTAGAGCAGGAATCAACTGTTGCAAAATTTGCAACAGTTCAAATGGAAGGAGTTAAAACTGTTACTAGGCAAATAGAATATTACAATTTAGATGCAATTATCTCTGTTGGCTATCGTGTTAATTCTAAGCGAGGAGTTGAGTTTCGGTGTTGGGCAAGCGGTGTGTTAAAAGAGTATTTAATTAAAGGATATAGCATTAATCAAAAAAAGATCATGCAAAAGGAGCTTGATGATTTAAAGCAAACAGTTTTATTACTATCAAATACTTTGGTTAATCAGAGTTTGGTAAATGAGATGGGTGCTCAGGTGCTGAACCTCATAAAAGCATATACCAAAACATGGGATATTTTAATTAAATATGATGAAGACAGATTGGTTATACCAGAGTTTAAAGCAAGCAAGGAAGTAAAAGAACTTGAGTACTTTGATGCTAAACAAGCGATTATTAGTTTAAAACAAGAGTTATCACTGAAAAATGAAGCAAGTGAATTATTTGGTAGAGAAAGAGATCATGCTTTGGAAGGAATAATAGGTAATTTATACCAAACTTTTGATGGCAAAGACCTTTATCCTTCACCTATAGAAAAGGCAGCTCATCTTATTTATTTTATTATAAAAGATCATCCCTTTTCGGATGGCAACAAGAGAATAGGGTGTTTATTATTTTTGCTGTTTCTAAGTATCAGTAATTTTAAGTTAACAACAATTATTCCTGAAACACTAACGGCAATTGCGTTATTGATTGCTGAAAGTGATCCTATGCAAAAAGAGATAGTTATTAAATTAGTAGTTAATTTGCTAGATGAGGATATGAAGTAAAAATGAAACAAAACCAGTGTAAGCTGGTATTTGGAGCAGAATCTTGGCGGAGACACTCCATATACCAGCCGTACCTTCTGCAAAATATTATTAAGCAGATTGTCATGCTGATTCTAGTCATATTAATGCCTATATCAGCAACCGCTAGCGTAACTTGCAAGGGTCATTTTGTCAATCCCATTACCGATGTTTGTTGGGGATGCCTGTTACCGATTTCGATTGGTGGCCTTTCTATTGGCAAAGGACTAACTCCTAAAAAAAGAGATATCAAGAATCCATCATCTCCTGTTTGTGCCTGTAGCAAATTTGGTCAACCTATTCCAATTCCTGGAATATCTATTGGTTTTTGGGAGCCGGTGCGGATGGTGGATATAACTAGAACGCCTTATTGCATGGTTAATCTTGGCGGTATTGCTCTTGGTAATGATGCAAAGAAAATCAGTAGTTATGCTAGAGGTTATGACAAGCGGGCTACCCACTCAAGCTTCTATCATGTGCATTATTATGTCTATCCATTGATCTATTGGCTTGAGTTAATCACTGATTTTATGTGTTTAGAGCAAAGTACGTTTGACGTTGCTTACATGAGCGAGTTTGACATTACCTGGAATGATTCCAAGCTACAGTCTCTACTTAACCCGGAAGCTATTCTTTTTGGCAACCCGCTTGCGCAAGCAGCATGTGGCTTAGACTGTGCCAGCGCAACAGCTTCAACTGCGATTGACAGTATGTTTTGGTGTGCTGGCTGCCATGGCAACATGTATCCTTTTTCTGGGGCTAATGCGGATCATATCGGCGGTGTTCAAAATAGCTCATTACTAACCACAAGGATTATAGCAAAGATGCATCGCATTGGTTTGGCACAGGAGACATCAACAACAGATGCAAGCATAAACGGCGCTATTTGTAAGAAGAGTAGAGCACTTAAAATCAAGAAAAGCCAATACAAATTACAAATGATAAATCCAAAATCCAGTTCCGATGGAATTGGTTGTTGGCCTCTAGGTTTAAGCGATATGGCCTATAGCGCGTTTAAAGAATATCCATATGACGGACAAGATTGGGGGTACTTGATATGGCGCAAGAAAAACTGCTGCCTGTTTTAATTCTACTGCTTTTGTTTAGCTTTAATACAAAGGCGGAAGAAAGGTTTGAATTTAAAAAAGAAGATATGGAATTTGCTAAGGAGTTAGCTGCAACGTCTAGGAAAATCAGTATGACTGCAATTAAAGAAGAATGGATGAAATTACAGCAAATGCAACAAAGCAAAAATGGAGAAGATGGCCAAATTGACCAAACTGGTTTAGATGAGTTATTGACCTATGGGGATGGGTATTCCGGGTATGAGCTGAAGATATTTGTCTCAAGTTCCATGGGCAAGGAGCTACTTAAGAATTATCTCAATCAAGCTAAAAGATATAAAGCAACACTAGTCTTTAACGGGTTACCTGGAGGATCATGGCACAAATTATCAGAACTTGTCTATGAAGTAACTGGTGGTGATGAAGAAGGAGTTTCTATGCAAATCGATGATTTAGCATTTGTCGAATATGGCATTACCAGTGTGCCTTCTTTTGTTTTAGCTAAGGAGAAGAGTGTATTTGAAGAGGGAGCAGATGATGAATATCAGGTCACATCATTTGACAAAGTAATTGGCAATATCGGTGTTAGAAGAGCGCTTGAAGAGATGGTAGCAAAAGGAGAGTTATCAATACATGCATCTAAGATATTAGAGAGGGCTAAATCCAGATGAGCATTAGGTATATCAGGCATATTTTCATTAGTTGCGTGGCTGTATTTTGTCTACTGGTTCATGTTGCTTGTGGTGAATATCATGATGTAACTACTAGAGTTAATGTTAATGAACAAACGGATTTGTTTGAGAAATCAACAAATGATTATGCTGGTTTGCAAAGGCAAATTGAAGCAGGGAAGGAGGCTGGGCTTGAATCTGTTAGATCAGGCGGGGGGATGGAATATTTGGCAAAAGAAAGCAGAGAAGAAATAGAGCAGAATGCGTCTGGATTATCAAGTATTAAAGCTACTGAATTAAACAGTCGTGGCACTGAAGAAATGAGCAGACAAAATGTGATAGATGACCTCTATGTAGATTATACCAAGCCATTAAACAAACAGCAGTTAGTTGACGCAAAAAAAATAGCTGAAGGGCAGAATGAGCTAATGCGTAACTTGCTAGAAAAACTTCAAGATATTGGTGTTGATTGCAAAACGACCAAAGGATTGGTAGAGCAAGAGCCAACCTATTACTTAAAACTAGAGCAAACAAAACACAAGGATACTGTATACAACAAAACAATATGCGAGGAGCTCCGCAATATTTATCAATGCAATGACTCTATAACTTTGACTTGCGCACGAAAGGGCAAAGGATATGGGGAATGGGAGCCAAGAACAATTAAATTCTCAGGTGGAACGCTACATAACGAGAAGATGAACTGGGGCTGGGCAGTTAAGTGGAAGGACAAACGCTGGGGTTGGCATATTACACCTAATCACCCCAAGGGTTTTGGCAATTATCAAGTAGATTCACCTTGGAAAAGAAATCCAGGCGCAATAATAGCAGATGCTAGAGGATATATAGCGGCAAAGCTTAATGTGTCAATTGAGCAAATTGGTGAACATGTTGGTTTTCCAGCAAGTGGGAGAGGTCTTGGTAACATTAATGAAGGCTTTCCTCGTTGGCGTGCGGTATGGGACGAATATGAGTTTAGTTATCAGTTTCGGGAGGCATATGATCTTTGTGAAGAATGGCTCGAGGATTGGACGGAGAGGTGTAAATTACAATGATTACCCGTACTTTCAAAATATGTCTAATTTCAATAATGCTAGTACAAGCAATAGCTGCTTTTACAGCTAATGCTGGTAGTAGATTTGTTGAAACTTCTCCATGTTCAAATGCTGTTAAAACATGTGTTGGTGGTAGGGCAACAAAAATAATTGAAGGCTTTGAGGTAACATGTGATTGTTGGGAGTGGGCTTATGTCAAAACATGTAACTACCCAAGTAAGAATGATTGTCGTTTGTTTGAGCATTGTTATGCGGTTGGCGATCTTGATTGTTTATTGAAGGATTCACTTGGATCATGCGTTAACTTGCAACGTGAGTTCTCTTGTAAGTCTTGGGATGTAGTAAATAAAGATAATCAAACAGCTCGGATGGGTTTTGAGGAAAAACCTGGCAAGGATGGCCTGATATGCAAAGGAATACCTTGTATTGACGGTAACTGTGTTGATAAGAGCTATGAAACTAATGGGGAGATGATGGATTCATTGTCAAAGTTATATGCCACTAGCAATATGAATCCTGATAAAGATGGTAATTTCAACTTGTTTCAAGGAACTGACCAGCATTGTGCGAAAAAGCCTGTTGGTTATAGCAATTGTTGTCAAATAGATGGTAAGGGGTGGGGTAAGAATCTTGGAGCCAAATGTACCAAAGATGAGCAAACATTGATTGATATGAGATCAAAAAAGCTCTGCGTATATGTTGGTAAGCAGAGTACTAAGAAAATGAATGTTACCACAGCTATTAAGCATCGGTTTTGTTGTTTCGGCAACTTGCTAGACAAGGTCATACAGGTTGAAGGAAGAAAACAGTTAGGTAGAAACTTCGGCAGTGGTAGTGCTCCTGATTGCCGGGGTTTAACTCTCGAAGATATACAACACATTGACTGGAATTTAGTCGACTTTGGTGAATTTATCGATGACTTAAAGATCAAATTTGCCGGAACTTACAAAACACCTAAGGCAGGAGAACTAGCATCTACTGTAGGGGCTTCCATGGAAAGCATCCGTAAATACGATGATGACCCATCAAACCAGGCAAATAATATGAGTGGCTGGAATGGCAATGTACGAGATGCTTCATCAGAAGCAGATGAGGAAAGAAGATTAGAGGTAGAACGTTTAAGGCTGTTGGAAGTAGAACGTTTGGCGCAATTAGAAAGCAAGAGATTAGCAAAACTTGAAGCTGAGCGGCTAGCAAAGCTGGAAGCAGAACGGCTAGCAAAGCTGGAAGCAGAACGGATAGAGCAAGAAAGACTAGCTGCAATAAGGTTAGAAAAAGAGAGGATAGCAGCCTTGGAGAGGGAGCGCCAGAGGTTGGAGGAAGTAAGATCTAGGCAGCGGAAAGCAGAGATAACAAAGGAGCTGGAGAAATTAAAACGTGAAGAAGCTGAGATTGTTTACCTACTTACAGTGGCTCATGCATATGACCAATCTTTGCACACTAACGGTCAGAAGGCTCCTCCAGGGCATGTTTGGTATTATCAAATTAACCAGAATAGTATGGCAAAACGACTGGCAGATTTGCAAAAGATACAAAAATTGGAAGAAGAGTTGAGGAGGTTAAAATAATATGCGATACAAAGCAGTGATGGTCTTATTTATCTTCTTCCAGTTTATAGCAGCGATTGCCAATGCTAAGGAAAATTTCTTCGAGCAACGTTATCGTGGGTGGTTATGGTTTGATGAAAATGCCAAGGAGCAAGAGGAGTTTACGGAAGAAAACCAGGCACCAACTATAGCACAAATGGAGCAGGCTAAAAAAGAGAATGAGGAGTTTTCTAAGGAGCTTGATTTGTTAAAGCATTTAGCGATTAGGCATCCAAACAATCTTGAATATATCAAATTGTATAAATTAAAAGAAAAAGAAATGATGGATAATGCTCAAGTACTTGGGCTGAATTGGATAATGGCGAATTTCTTAAATCCCGACATTGTTGACGAGCTAAAGAATCCACAAAATATTTACGGTAGGGATATCAGAAATCAGCAACAGGATAATGATGAGAAGGCAACATTACAAGAGCTTGCAACAAAAGTAGAGTTGTTTGTCTTTAGGCAAGATAATTGTCTGCATTGTCCCACTTTAGAAAAACACCTCAATAGTTTTACTACAAAATATGGCTTCAAAATCGAGGCTATTAGCCCTGATCATAGTAAAAGCCCCTATTTCAAAACACATACGAGTCTAGAATTAATTAAGGCTCTTGGTCTTGAAATTATGCCAACTGTTATTGCGGTTGTTAATGAGAGTAGGCAACGATTTGAATTAGCACGTGGCGGTGTTTCAGTTGTAGATATTGAAGAAAAAGCCCTTCTTCTAGCTAAGCATTTAGGTATCTCGGTTGCAATGAATTATACAGTTGAGCCAAAAAAATCAGAATCAATAGCAACAATGGTTCGTCAAGAAACACAAATAAAACAAGGAAAGGGGTGTACTTCATGCTTAGAGTAATATTGCTATCAATTCTATTATGCATTCCTCAAATTGCTATGGCTGGATTTGATAGTCTAATTAAGGATGTATTTCCGAGCGGCACAATGAGCAATGTAACTGCATCGGCAATGGTAAAAGAGCAGGCAGCTGGTCATTTTATGGGTGGATCGGTAATTATCAAAACTCCGGCAGAGCCTAAATTATCACTAATTCAAGCTCGAGCGCCGTCATGTAAGCTTGGTGGTTTACCGTGCGGGGCTCAAATAGAATTACTTGGCGGAGCTATATCTTTAGTATCAGGCGCAGAGTTAATGAATTATCTCAAAACACTACCGCAAACTGCTGTTACTTATGGTGCGATGATGGCAATTAAAACCATGTGCCCACAATGTCATCAGCTGTTGGAATATTTAGATGGCAAGGCGGATTGGCTCAATAAAGCGAGCATGGATAAATGTCATGCAATTCAATTACTCATGGGTCCTATGTTTCCTGAGGAAAATGCAAAGTCTGAAGCTCTTCGTCAGTCCAACAAAGTACTTACTGGCAATGGCAAAGATATGGCTGATGTCCAGAACAAATCAAAGAAGGATGATGCAGATCCAACTATTGGAGTAGCAGAGCTGGAATCGCAACTAGGCGAGAACTACAATCTTGTCTGGAAGGCGTTGGCCAAGAAAGTAGCATCAGACACGGATGCCAAGGAACTCAAAGAATTATTGATGAGTATATCAGGAACTATTATTGGCACTAAGGGTGAAGATAGAAAACCAAAAGTACAGCATATGAAATCATTAGTGAACCGCGACTTAATCAAACAATTTATCGGGGCTGATGGTATTGATAGCGAAACTATGCGTTTGTATGTTTGTAATGAAGCGGAGCATTGCACAGCTCCTGTTGCAAAAGACCAACGTATACGCAAAGGTGCTTTTTTATTCCAAAGAGTACAAAAGATAGTTGCATCTATAGTAAGTAAGATACTGGCCAATGACGGCGTCCTAACTGAGGAAGAAGAAACTATTATTGCTCTCTCATCTGAGCAATTAATTCTAAAAATTGAAATGGATCTAGCTACTTATTCAGGCAAGAACAATGTCATTAGCAATCAAACTGAATATATCGAAGCATTAAGTTTTGATGTGGTTACTAGCTACTTACAGGCACTACTAACAGAAGTACAGGAAGCGGTTGGTGAATTATCGCATGTGCAGATGGCCGATGCTAAGAAGTTCGAAGCTTTTGAGCGAGAAACCAGAGAAACAATGCGTATGTTATCTGGGGCACGGATCGAAGCTAGGGGGCGTTATGAGTTAATTGCTAATAGTAAGGAAAGGCTCAGACGGGATGTGGATTACTTTGATCGGAATTTTGAATCATTCATTGGTAGCCAGAACAACTAGGATAGAAATATAAGAATAAAGCCATACAGGCATATAGCAATATAGAACTAATAAATAATAGATCCAAATAATAGGGAAAAAATGGAATTAACAATACACTTATACGGCTATGCCTATCATATGTTTAACACGCTCAATGCTATTGCCATGCTGCGCAATTCAACTTTATTTCCAGCAATGATTAACACTGTGGCATTAATGGTCGCTGTTTTCTACGCTTGGAAAATGGCAGCAAGTAGAGCAGAAGGGGAATGGCGGCAGTATCTGCTCAGAATTGGAGCGATGATTGTTGTAATAAATGCCTTACTCCTGCCAAAAGCATCGATGAACATTAAAGATCATGTCGAAAAGCATTTGTGGCGTGTGGACAATATTCCACTAGCCTTTGCTCTTCCTATTGGCATGATTGAAGAAGTCGGTCATCTACTTACCATAGGCTTTGAGCAGGCATTTAGCGCCGTTGATGGTAGGTCTGCCTTTAATTACTATCACCATGGTACAGTATTTGGAGCAAGGCTTTCTAAAGAAGTGCTGCAAGCACATGTGCGTAATCCAGAATTTGTTGCTAATATGAATAGCTTTATCAAACGCTGTGTTGTTCTTCCTGCAATGATTGGTCACCAGTTTACCAAAGAAGAGTTGATAGCTACTAGAGATATGTGGGGGCTAGTAAGTAGTAGAGCCGGTACATTTACTAGAGTACCAATGATTATAGGGGGAACAAGGCAGGAACCCTCACCAACCTGCAAGCAGGCCGTACCATATTTTGAGAAAATAATGAAGGAGTCTGCTTTGACTGATATTACGGCAATTTCAATTAAGTTACGCGCGCCTGGTGCTGGGGTTGAATATAATCCATCGCATCTTGGTATGAATGAAGCATTAAAAGGTCAGATTGAAGCACTTTATAATGATGAGAGTTCAGTTGAAACCATACTTAAGCATAATATGATGATCAACTCACTTAATCAGTATAGATCAGGCAAATACCCTACTGCTAAAGCTCAACTCCAACATGAAGCTGGTGGGTTGATAGCTGGAGATCTGGCAGAGCGTATATTAACTGGTCTTTTAACTGTAATTAAAAATCTCATATATGGCAGTTTCGTATTTGTTGTGCCACTCATGCTATTTGCCGGAGGGATGCAATCCTATAGAGGCTGGATCACGGTTTGTTTATCGCTACAATTATGGCCTCCACTCCTATCCATGCTAAATATGATGATTGATACAGCTTATGAGCCAGCGCATATAGTTAGCTACAGCAGCTGGTCAACTACCGTCAAGCAAATGGATTCTATAGCAAGTGTTGCGGCTAACCTAACATTATTGATACCATTTCTTGCGGTTTATGTAACCCGTATGAGTGAGGGTGGCTTCCTGCATTTAGCTGGTTCAATCATGGCCACTGCCCAGAGTGCTGGCGGGGCTGCTGCGGCAGAGCAATCCAGTGGTGGCAAGCAGTATGACAACCAGTCAATTGCCAATCGTAATCGGTCGAATGTTAATGAGAATAAGTATGACGATTCACGTCAGTTTGTCATTGGCACTAATAGCGGCATTAACTCAGACGGATCAATGGAGAAAATACTGCCAAATGGTCAGATGATTACCACTGGTGGTGCTGGTAGTACATCTTCAGTTGGCGAGGCAAGTTATCATAAAGGAGAAGGCGAGGTAGCTGCACAACATGAAGGTATACGCAAAGAAACTCAAGTGATGAAGTCTGAAAGCGTTGCATTAAGTAAGTCTCAAGAATCGACAGCTAGACAGGAAGCTTCTGCAGCCGTAACAATAGCCAACAACACTAGAACAGATAGTGGCTATAACATTGATACTAGTACCCAAGAAGGCAAAGAGTTACATAAAGGTTTGAATAAGATTGATGCCATGAGTAAAAGCAATGGCTATAGTTGGCAACAAAATGCCGAAGCTTATGCTAAAGCAGATTTAGCTCTTGGTGGTGGTTTTGCTAAGGCACTGGGTATCGATGTTGGCGGTGGTGGTAAAATATCCGCATCTAACCTTAGTGACCAATCTGATAGCTCCTCAGCATCAATAAATAACGAGACGAACGTTTCTGAGAGAAACGGTGTAAGCTCAAATAGCAGCAAACATTCAGCGTATCTAGAAAGTGTAGGCGTAGATAAAACCCAACAAACTAGTATGAATGAGTCGTTTAGTGAGACAACAAGGCTAGAGAATTCCGTAGGGGTGCATAAGGATAATCTCGATGCAAGGAATCAAGCTTTAGATTATAGCAAATCAAATAGCAGTGATTTTAATAAAGACATGACCCAAGATGTTATCGAAGCTTACAAAAAACAATATGGAGCATCAGATGCAATGGCTGCAAAAGAGGTGCTCTCAGGTAGTCCTACTGCTAAAGCAGTGTGGAAGCAGATTAGCACCAATAATGCAAATGAACTATTACAACAAGTTCGTGCGAGCGGCGCTACTATAGACAAGTCAACTTCTATAGATGATTTTAAAGAAGAAAACAAAGGAGCTATTAACAAGAACCCAGGAGGTGATGGGGGTTCTGTGAATAAATTTGCTAATAATAATGGCATGCAAAACAAAGACAAAGCAGCACAAGACATAGAGGAAACAAAGATAAACCTAAAGGGTACTCACGACACTAAAGTAAATGAAACCAGCGAAGATATTGGTTTAAAGAAAATGGTTATGACCAAAGATGAAGCACTGTGTCAAGATAACATGAAGAATCATGATAAAAATAGGATAGGAAATGACCGGCTTTCAAAGGCCTTAGAGGTCCTTAGCTACAATCCTATAACAGGTAAAAGTAACATCACGCCAGTAGGTCGCCCAAGCGAGCAACCTATACCAGAGTTTACCCCAATAATGAGTTATTATGGTAGTTCTGAGCAGATAAGTAGTTTGGATAAACATCAAGTAGTTAAGCCTTCTAATGGCACGCAAGACTTCTCTCCTGAAGCGGCAAGGAGTTTAATACAAGAGTTTAAACCAGATAATACCGGTAAAGCAGCGGTTATTAATGAAGGGCAGCATGTGGATGCTAGCAAGAAGATTAAGGGGTGATTATTTCCTACGATGAGGATTATAGATGTTATTAGGAAGATACCAATAATGGCTACTTGTCGAGGTACTTTCTTCATTACGACGACGAGTAGGCATAGGAGCATTTTGTGCGTGTGTTTTATAAAAATCGTAATTAAACAAAATAGAAATTGGACAATTTTTTAATATGAAAAATAAGGTTGGAATGAAAATAAAAGATGAAGCGATAATAGCGGCAGAAAGTGTATCAGATAAAGTATTTAAATACGTGCTAAAATGCATACTGATCCAAACTGTGCTAGCTACAGTAGTTAGGATTACAAAAATTGCAGAAGGTGTTTGTTTTTGTATATTCAGCTCTTTGCCTTGGCTATTGAAGACCTTCCCATCAATGAAAGTAACTTTAGAAAAGCATTTTAATATCAACACCATAATGATTAAGGAAAAAACAAATCCAATAATTAAAGATCCTATGATCATGTCCAAAGCGAATATGCAATTCCATAAATTATCTTTGTTTGCAAAAGATTCAAAAAGCGTACCACTGAAATTATTTTCAACACCTTTATTTTCTTTAGGAGCTTGCAATTCCTGCTTAACTATATTTTCTAATTTTGTTAGATCTTCCATGATGTTTTCTTACAATTTATGGTTTCAAGTATATACTGTTATTATATCAAAATACTATCAGTTCACCAAGCAAATAAAAGTTTTAATACTAGTTATTTCCTTGAGTTTGTGTGGTAATAATGTGTTTGCAGCTGATGGACAAGTTAATGGACAAATCGAGCAATTAATTAAAAACACCGAGCAACAATATAGCATTCCAAGTGGATTACTTGTTGCTATTGCCAAGATAGAATCTGGGATGAATGCGTATGCGCTAAACGTTAATGGTAAGTCGGTATTAGCTAGTAATAGCAGAGAAGCTTCTAGTTTGATTGCAAGTGCGCGCAAGGTTGGTATTAGCAATATTGATGTAGGAATAATGCAGCTCAATTATCGTTGGCATGCTAGTGGTTTTGCCAGCATACAAGAAATGCTAAACCCACAGAGGAATATAGAATATGCTGCATCGTTTTTGTTGCGCTTAAAAAAGCAACATGGTACATGGCACAAAGCATTAAGGTACTATCACTCGGCTAAACCAGAGCATCATAAAAAATACTCACGCAAAGTAGTATTGTGCTGGTTGAATGAACAGAGTAGCAAATTTTAAATTAAACAGGAGTATGAGATGATTACAGAATTAAACAAGGGCTATTTTGTAAGAGAACCTAATGATCGATTCATAGTGCAGCAAGTTGCTACGCAAATACACCAGATGCTGTCTGGTGTATTAAAAACATCGGCCATGGAGTGTGTGATTAATTAGAATAATTTAGTTGTGTTTAATACAAGAACTGATAATACGTAACTAATATATATTATAAATTATAGTATGTTATACTAATACATATATTAGTTATTAAACGATAAAACAGGTTATAGATATATGGATTGGTCATTACGAAAAATAAGAGCTAGGCAAATCGAAAAAGAATTAGCTGGTATGTCAAAAATATTATGTCCAAAAGTGGGTTGGATAAAAACTATTAGAGAGACACTCGGGATGAATACTAGGCAACTTGGAGAAAGATGTAATGTCACTAGTGAGAGAATAATAAGAATTGAGATAGATGAAGTAGATGGGAAAACAACTCTAGCTACTTTAGAGAAAGTAGCTAGAGCTATGAATTGTAGATTAGTTTATGGGTTAGTACCAAATGATGAATTTATTGAGTTTATTGAAAAAACCGCCTCAAACAAGGCTGAATCGCAACTTAAGCGCATATCTCATACTATGTCACTAGAGGATCAGAGAGTGTCAGACAGTGCCTTAAAAGAACAGGCTGAGATGTTAAAAGAAGAGTTGATTCGAGGAAATATTAAGAAGATTTGGGACAAATAATGTTATTTAAATATGCTAAGGGTGCTACGCCTCTATCACCAGATGAAATACACAACTTGATACCATCTCATCTAACCACTCAGAAAAAACTAGATGAGTGGGAACAATATAATATTGTACAGGCTACCAATTGGGCGTTTAATAGGAAAAGAACAGACCTACTGTCAATTATTTTTGTTAAGGCGTTGTATAAGAAAATGTTTGATAAAACTTGGATTTGGGCAGGATCACTTAGAAAGAGGCAAACTAATATGGGTATAGAGAGTATCTATATTCCTCAGGAGTTAAGACTGTTGTTCGATGATATTCAATTCCAGATAGAGTATGATAGTTTTCCCATTAAGGAAATTGGCGTTAGACTACATCACCGATTGGTAATTATTCATCCATTTCCTAATGGAAACAGTAGGTTCTCTAGATTAATGGCTGAACTATTAATGTGCCACAATGGAGAAGCTAGTTTTATCTGGGGGAATTGTAATCTTATTAATGATTCAGAGACCAGAGAGGAATACTTATCTGCTTTAAGGCAAGCAGATAATGGAGATTATTCCAATTTAATTAAATTTGCTGATAGTTAAAAGAGGTGACCTATATGACTACAGATTTACTAATAAATAATTATGACAATCCAGCAATTGCTTTAATTCTTTGTACAGACAACGAAACAAAGACGCTTGAAATGGCAATTTTTTATAAAGAGATTAATTAAATGTTTAACAACTTCATAGGTGGTGGGCAGGTATTTCTTCACAAGGTTAGGATGTTTGGTCAGGTGTTTTTTCGTAACTTGCATGTTTCTTTGTTTGTGGGGATACTACTTGCTCTTCTGATTAATTGGCAATCTCTACAACGACTTGATTGGAACGGCTTCCTTTCATATAGAAAGGCAGTTATAGCAATTAGTTTTAGTGAGGCAGCAAATGTAATAAGAGAGGCTATAGGAAAAGAACCAAATCATATCAGTTATATTAATGCTCGGACTAATAATTCTGTATGGAACGATATCAACCCATACAAAATATATCATATGGGCATATTCCAAAGAGCAGATAATCAAGTATGGGATTTGGTAACTAAGATAGGGCTACTTGCAGCAAGTGCTACTAGTGCTGGTTTTGTTGTTATATTTTTGCTTTGGAGCAGATTTGGTAGTGGCCTTAAGGATGAGAGAAAGAATGAAGGAAGTGGATATGTACTTAACATGAGGCAAGTTCGGAGCAAACTACGAGCAATTGGCAAATGTAGTCGCTTCTCTATAGGCAAGATGCCATTAGTCAAAGATATGGAAACTAGACATTTTCTTGTGACTGGCTCTACTGGTTCGGGTAAAACTAATCTTATGCACTGCCTTCTGCCACAAGTAGAGAAACTTGGACAACCGGCTATAGTTATTGATCAAACTGGTGAAATGATTGCCAAGTACTATAATCCCAAGCGTGGAGATATTATTTTTAATCCATTTGATGCTAGAGGCCGGGCTTGGGATTTCTGGGCAGATTGTCAGACGCGTGAGGATTTAGAGCGGTTTTCAAAAATACTAATTGGCTTTAATCGTAAACAAGCATCTAGTCACTCTGATCCTTTCTGGGAGAATGCGGCAGAGGTTGTATTTAATTCATGTATTGAGTTTTTAAGTTCGAAGAATGCTTCGATCGAGGAGATAGCCAAGATGGTGTGCTATAGCAATATTACCTACTTAAAGAAAGCACTTAATAATACCGAAGCTGGACGTTATCTAAGTGCTGATTCAAAACAAACTGCTGCATCAATTGTATCTGTCCTTGCAGCAAATGCCAAACCTCTAACTTATTTGAGCAGTAGCTGCGGCGGTGGCAGTTTTTCTATGAAACAACATTTTGCCAATATTAAAAACGGATCATCAGCTTGGTTATTTTTAGCGACTAAGCCAAGCAGTAGAAGTCTTACGCTACCGCTAATATCGTGTCTAACCGAGCTTGCCTTAGCACGGCTTATGGATTCAGGAATTACTAAAGATAGAAGAGTATGGACTATCATTGATGAATTGCCAGCACTTGGTAGGTTACCAGCATTATCGCCGTTAATGGCAGAAGGGCGTAAATATGGTGCTTGCGTACTTGCTGGTATGCAATCATTGAATCAGCTCTATTCGCAATATGGTCATTATGACGGTTCTACTATCTTTGGTCAGTTTGGCACTTCATTTTTCTTTAGAAATACTGAACCTACAATTGCCAAGATGATTAGCTCTATGTGTGGTAGTGAGACCATCACTCGTCAGCAGAAGAATACCAGCTTTGGTGCGAATGAATTTCGTGATGGAGTTAGCTATAACGAGCAACAACAAAAAAAATTATTAGTTGAACCAGATGATTTAGCAAATTTAGCCATTGGTCAATGCTATGTACTTCTTCCAGAGCCGCTAGTGCGACTAGCTAAAATACAAACTGAAGAAGCCTCTGTTAAAGAAAAGCATCAAGGGTTTGTAGAAAAGCAAGAATTCATTCCAATTAACGCAGAATCAGAACTATCAAAGCAAGATAACCTGGCTATAGAGAATATGGGAAATGAGAGCGAAGCAGAAAACGATAATAATGGTGAGGATGATGTTAATGGTAGTGCCAGTAACAGTAACACCACAATTTCTGATAGTGAGTCAAATGGGCATCAAGGTAGTCACCTTGAAGATAAGGTACAAGACAAAATAGAGGGAATTGGCCAAAGTGAAGAAAAAAAATTAGGGAGGTAACTGAGTTTGGTTGGCTTGAAATTAAGACTATAAAAGCAACATTAATGAGGAACCTACTATGACAGACAAAGAAGCAGAAGTAAGCACACCAGATGTTGACAAGAAAACTATTACAGCTACTGTAGACAAAACAAAAACAGCTCAAGAGGTAGAATTAAGGGAATCTCTACAATTGCTACAAAAGACAATTAAGGATTGGCATCATGAGGTAGATTTTACTTCTAATGCTTTTGTTGGCCATGCCAACCAAACTCAATCATCATTAGCTTCTACTAACACATCTATGCAAGAGACGCTTAAGACAATAGCTGGTCTATTGTCAGCTTTTTCTGAATCGTCAACAAAGATTCAAGATCAAACAATTACCTTAGCTCTTTTGCCCCAAAAAGTCCATAAGGCATTAGAGGACTTAGTACCTAATATTGGGATAGAAGTAGAAAAAATACATAGCCAGCGCCTAGAAATAATTACCACTCATATAGCAAAAATTGAACAAGCTCTTAAAGATAGCATCATGCAAAATCAAAAAGCGATAGAAGAAACTGCCAGACTATCTATAAGGCAAATGCAGGAAGCTCAATTAAACACCCTAGAATCTCAGAGGAAACAGGTAGCTGAATTTATAAAATCAGTCAAAGAAGAAGTAGAAGCAGTTACGTCGAATCATGGCAGTAAGTTTTTGAGGAATTTAGTGATTACTTTAATACTAGCAACAATTGCTGGTGGCATCACAAGTTGGTGCGTTGGCAAATATTTTCCTGCATTCATTCAAATTAACAAAGCAGGTGATGTTACGGTGCAGCATAGTGCTGTAAAGATATGGGAAGCTGATAATCCTAAAATCAACGATTCAAACAAAAAAACAAAGGTAGTAAAATGATAACTAAGGCATTAAATCAAAATAGAAATTTTAAAAATCTTTCTACAACAATGAATTTAAGAGAGTGGAGCTAATTCTTGTTAAGAATAGGAAAGTTTTTATAAAGACCAGACACTTTAATTTTGCAGAAAATAGTTTGGTTGAACTAGGAATGCCAAAGCAGCAGGGTCTGTCCGATTGATTGTGTAAATTCTCATAAGTTATAATCAGAAAAATTATAATTTAGGAGAAGAAACAATATGACTAATAATTTAGAAATTGCAAAAATCAATGCAGCAGTAGATCTATTAATTGAAAGTGACGTAGATTTATCTAATGCTCTAGGGAAAGACGGTTTAATTAAGCAACTAA
>Ga0214196_1000146_pt1 | contig 25697 bp, 25 predicted proteins | sample TroBogEpilimnion_38_FD_153034 | JGI IMG/M metagenome (GOLD analysis project Ga0214196, IMG submission 153034) | Freshwater microbial communities from Trout Bog Lake, WI - 25AUG2008 epilimnion | ecosystem: Environmental > Aquatic > Freshwater > Lake > Epilimnion/Euphotic zone | place: Trout Bog... | reverse complement strand
CCGTGGCGGAACAGTCAAAATCGCATCTTTCTGTTCTATGAGATGGCATCCGCCTTATATAAAAACCATTAGGATAAGGTTTTACCCATTTTGACAAAAATAGCATTTTTCTGTTCTACGAGATGGCATCCGACTTATATAAAATGTTCAAATATGATAAACATGTAAAACCAATATTCCACATTTTTGAAAGATTTGAAAATTCCCCTCCGTGGCGGAACAGTCAAAATCGCATCTTTCTGTTCTATGAGATGGCATCCGCCTTATATAAAAACCATTAGGATAAGGTTTTACCCATTTTGACAAAAATAGCATTTTTCTGTTCTACGATTAAGGTGAAAGGTGAAAATGTATATTCTATTGAACTAGAATATTAAGTATGTTTCTCACTTTCCACATTTTTGAAAGATTTGAAAATTCCCCTCCGTGGTTTTAACCTTTTACCCATTTTTACAAAAGACTATAGAGAGCTGCCATTTACTTATAAACATGCCATCCGGCTTATATCATTAAAATTAGGATGAGGTTTTATACCTTTTGACAAAAGACTATATAAAAACATTGGTTTGCCTTAAGTAAAACAATAATCTTTTTTCGCCTGGATTGACCTTAGAATTTCCCCGGCGGGGCGGAACCAGTCAAAATCGCATATTTCTGTTCTATGAGATGGCATCCGCCTTAAATAAAATATATCATAATACAGTAAAAATCTGTATTACTACTAAAAAAGTACTGTATTAACCAATTTAGACCAAAAAAACTTTTATATACAAAAATTAAATTAATTGAAAAAATATTTTAGTATAAAACCAATTAAAAATTTTTTATTAGACATTTTAATTTATAAAACAATCAATCTGATTACTAACTAAAAATTTTGTTTTACAACATCCAAAAAATTTTTTATCTAGGAATCCGTTTTATGCCTTTGTATTATTTTATAATTATATTAGCAGAAGCAGGATTTGAACCTACATCCTAAGATCATGAGCCTTATAAGTTAACCATTACTCCATTCTGCTATATACCTATGATTCCCTTTTACAAAGTATTTTTAGGTATAATAAAGTTTAAGAATCTTGAATTCTAATGAGTTCAGCTTATCTTTATTATACTATTATTTTAGTGTTTAATTTTCTTTTAAAAAAATTTGAACAAATTTTGGATCTGTTATAAAACATAAACATTGAGGATCATTAACCTTATTTCCAATAATTTTACTGTAACCAGTAGAGATAGAATAAAAACGATCTGCATACTCTTTTTCTAAGCAGACACGTAATAAATAAGAATCAGAATACTCGTTATAAATAATAGTTAAAGAATTTGTTAAATTAATATTAAAAAGTTCTAAAATTGGAAATTTATTACAAAATCCTAATTTTAATTCAGGTTGACCCAAATCGTCTTCTCTTTTTGTAAAAAAATGCAAATCCTCCCTTAAAGAAGCTAGAGTCGTCAAAAAATTTTTTTTTGCTAAAACACATACAAATGCTGGATCATTATTTTTTATCCCAGAAATTTCAGTTAAACCAGTTAAAGTTGAATACATATCATTTACAATTTCCAAATCCAAGTTAAAAACAAATACATCCATATTTTGATTAGGGTCGTAAAAAACAAACACACCGTGTTTGTTTAACTCATTTGAAACTATATAATTATATAGTTTAGTCTTAGGGGAACAATCCAACAAGTTAAAGTCATCTTTACCTAATTTTATAATTTTTCTTTCAAAATCATCACAATAAGAATAGTGTGATGATAAAAAATTTTTCCCATCATTAGGTAAATTAAAACTATAATCAAGTAAGTTTAATACAATCAAACATAAAATAACAATAATTGTTATTACAAAAGCTAAAAAAATAAACCAAATAATTTCTAATAAGGTTGAATGTGTGAAATTTTCGGAATTTGGGTGAAGTTCTTTATTATATAATGTTAAGCATCTAAATAATAACCAAGAAATAAATATTACAATACCTACAATAAAAAACATAATAATATTATGAAAATTCAATATACCTTCCATATAAGGAGTTGCTGGATCTTGAAATCCTATTTGCCAACTTGTTGACGCATCAGCAAAAGAATAAAAATTAAATAAAAAAATTATTAGAATTGTACTATATAAAGTGATTATCATTAGTTTTTAAGTTTAAGGTTTTGTCCACTTCTCCTCTCTTTCACTTATTTTACTGATATTAAAATAAGTTTTATAAGAACGAGGCAGTTCAGGATTTCCAAACTTCTCTTTGTTGGGTGGCAATTGAGCAACTCCAACTTCTAACTTTATTGATTCCCTTGTACGAACAATATCTGGAGGAGAGGTATGTTTAGGGGAACCAAAAAACCACTCCCACCACGATTGGGGTCGAGACTCTACTACAGTTTTTTCGGAAGCGGTATTTATTTTTGTTGATTCATTGTATTCAATCTCAATTGAAATAGAGGACTTTCTAGAGTTCATCTCATAATCCAATTCTAAAGTACCACTTTCGTCAGTACTTTTATTATTGAGATCTTCTAAAAATTTATCTAGAAAAGGTTCCGTACTCTCTGCACAGTATGTTATTTTTTGATAAAAAAAAAATATACCAATTAAATAACTAAAAAAAATAAAACAAAAAACCTCTATTAAAAAATTTATGTCTAGTTGTTTAGACACCAAATATAATATAAACAATAACCAAAAAATAAATATCAAACCAACCATAATAAAAAACATAATAATATTATGAAAGTTTGATATGCCGTCCATATAAGAAGTTGCTAAATCTTGAAATCCTATTTGCCAACTTGTTGACGCATCGTCAAAAGAATAAAAATTAAATAAAAAAATTATTAGAATTGTACTATATAAAGTGATTATCATTGATTTTAACTATAAAAATACAATTTGAAGAATAAATTAATACTTTAACTTGTAATATTATTAAGAAATTAAGAATAAGTGATAAAAATAATAATAAAATAAAAAATACCCCCAGTAGGATTCGCACCTATAGACTAAAATCATGAGCCTTATAAGTTAACCATTACTCCATTCTGCTATACACCTATGATTCCCTTTTACAAAGTATTTTTAGGTATAATAAAGTTTAAGAATCTTGAATTCTAATGAGTTCAGCTTGTCTTTATTATATATTATTTATTATTTATTGTTTAAAAAATTTTTTAAAAAACTGGAATCGGCTTTAATACACAAACACTGTGGATTATTTGTTTTATTAAAATTAATTATTTCAGAACCAGTACTAAAAAAAAAAGCCGCGTTTGCAGATTCTTGATCTAAACATAAGCGAAAAACATAAGAATCAGAAAATTCATTATAAATAATTGACAAAGAATTATTTAAATTAGAATCAAATAAACTAAATAATGGAAAACCTTCACATGACTCCACTACAAAACTAACTGGAGCTGAACTATCTTTATTTGTAATAAATAAAGAATTAGAATTTATATTATCATTTCTTAATGATGTTAAAGTATCTCCAAAATTTTTTTTAGTAGCTACACATAACATCTCTGAATCTTGTATTTTTGTGGTATTATTTATATCCGTAATACCAGTTAATACATAATAAAAATAAGAAACAGTTTCAGGTTTTAAATTGAAAATAAAAACATGCGAATCTTGCATAGAACTATATACACAAAAGAATTCATCTTCAACATTAAATCCTTTAGAAGACAGAAAATCAACAAATTGTTTATCCGATAACGAACATTTGATAAAATCAAAAGATTTGCTATCTAGTTTTATAAAATTTTTATTTAAACCATCACAGTAAGAATAAGATGTTCCTAAAAACCCCCCCCTATTAAAATTTATTTCATTAGATGAGTCTAAATTATCACCTAATGAGTCCAATACAATAAACCATAAAAAAACACCAACTGTTAATATTATAGTTGTAGGAATAACCCAAACAACTTCTAATAAAATTGAATGTGTAAAATTTTCGGAATTTGAATAAAGTTCTTTACTATATAATTTAAAAAATAACCAAATAATAAATATTACAACATTCATAACAATAAAAAACATAATAATATTATGAAAATTTAATACGCCTTTTATATAAGGAGTTGCTGGATCTTGAAATCCTATTTGCCAACTTGTTGACGCATCAGCAAAAGAGTAAACATTAAATAAAAAAATTATTAGAATTGTACTATATAAAGTGATTATCATTAGTTTTAAACTATAAAAATAAGATTTGAAGAATAAATTAATACTTTAACTTGTAATAAGAAATTAAGAATAAATACTTATTTGTGATAAAAATTTATAATATTTAATAATACCCCTGGTAGGACTTGAACCTACACCCCTTGAGTTAAAAAATCAAGAATCTAACCAGTTAATTTACAAAGGTGATTTAAAATTTAAATCCATAAACTTAACTAATAAAGTTTATGACCAAAAAAATTATTTCTACAGACCAAAAAAATTGTTTCAATAAAAGATATCGTTAATATTATTTTTTAATGATATCTTTTATTGAATCAAAGGCTTCTTTTAAATGAGATGATGTCTCATAACAAAAACATTTGTTTTGAAGATGAGAAATTACGGAGCCCCGAAAAGGTAAAGGGATAGAATTTTTATTAACTAATGCGTTGACCTCATTAGAACCCAGACAAATTCTGGAAAAAATTTTGCCAGTTTGGGGATCCAAAACAGTAGAAAACTCTCCAGAACCAACCATATTACGGTTGGAGTCTTTAAAAACTTCCAAGGCATTGCAGTCAACCTGCTGCCTAATCATATCTAGTAGCGGTATACTAGATTTTGTTGTTTCTTCTATCGGACAACATTCAGCACAATTTCCTAATAAAGCTTTACCTATGCCTTTCATTATGTCTATAGCAATATTTTCGGAAATAATTGCTATAACAAGGTTTATGTAACTAAACGTCAAAAATAAAGCTAAAATGCTTACAAAAAAAGAAATTATTAGAAAAAAATAATTTTTTCTAATAAAAAAATGATAACTTAAACATAAAAAGATTATTATTATTACAATATAAATTGTGAATATCATTAAAATTTGTTACTAGCAGAAGTAGGATTTGAACCTACACCCTAAAAACATAATTCTTATAAGTTAACCATTTTTTTTCTGCTATTTTTTTGAATAAACTATTATATTAAAAAATTATAAAATAAATATAAAATTTAGTATCTCTAAGCTAAAATTTTTACAAATCGTACACATGAGACCTATTAAAGTTTTAATCTTAAACTTTATTAAATAGAAAATTATTTATAGAGTGCAGATTCCCACTTAGATGATTTCAGTGGTTATCTAACATAAACTTAGCTACCCAGCGATGCCCTAAGAAAGAACAACTGGTACACCAGCGGTTTACTTTTCCTGATCCTCTCGTACTAAGGTTTAATCCTCTTAATTTTCTAAAACCCACAGTAGATAGGGACCAAACTGTCTCACGACGTTCTGAACCCAACTCACGTACCACTTTAATCGGCGAACAGCCGAACCCTTGGAAGATCCTACACCTCCAGGATGTGATGAGTCGACATCGAGGTGCCAAACGACTTCGTCGATAGGAGCTCTAGGAAGTCATCAGCCTGTTATCCCTAGCGTACCTTTTATCCGTTGAGCAATGATTTTTCCACACAAAATCACTGGATCACTATGACCAATTTTCATTTCTGTTTGACATGTCTGTCTTACAGTTAAGCAGATTTATACCATTATATTCTAAAGATTGATAGTTGATCAATCTGAATCCACCTTTGCACGCCTCCGGTACTCTTTGGGAGGCGACCGCCCCAGTCAAACTACCCGTTAAACACTGTTTTTGTAATTAGAAGTTCCAAAAAAAAAGAGTGGTATTTCACTAATGTTTTTTTTTATCTAAAGAGAAAAAAAACTCCCACTTATACTACACAAGTCTATTAGTTCTTCAATGTTTAATTATAGTAAAGGTGCATAGGGTCTTTCCGTCTAGCTGCAGGTAATCCGCATCTTCACGGATAATTCAATTTCACTGAGATGATAATGGAGACACCGAGGAAGTCGTTACACCATTCATGCAGGTCGGAACTTACCCGACAAGGAATTTCGCTACCTTAGGACCGTCAGAGTTACAGCCGCCGTTTACTGGGGATTATAAAAAATGCCAAGACATTTCTTTTTAACCTTGCAGCACCGGGCAGGTGTCAGTCCCTATACGTCTTTTTACAAATTTGCAGAGACCTGTGTTTTTGTTAAACAGTCGCCCCCTCCGATTCTGTGCCAACTTAAATAGGTTACCCTTATTAAGTCATTCCTTCTCCCGAAGTTACGGAATCATGTTGCCGAGTTCCTTCATTATCATTATCTCATAAGCTTTAGTATTCTCTACCCACCCACCTGTGTCGGTTTAAGGTACGGTTAATTAGTATAAACTATATTTAAAAACTATTTCCTGAACTTTTTTAAATACCTTTTTTTTTCTATTTAAACAACAAAATCACGCTTTCGAATTTTATTATTCTAAAAAAATATTTTTACAAAGTTGTCATTTTTTAGTTAAAAATTGATTTTTTACTCATTAAGATTTGTTTTCACAAAACTCTTAGAGACCGTTTAATTCTGCACTATTAGGTGCTACGACGAATTTAATATGAACGTCAGAACCCTTGGGTTTTCAGCCACAATGATTTTTACATTGTTTTTTGTTACTCATATCAGCATTTTCACTTCTGATTTCTCAAGAATTTTTTTCAAAATTCCTTCATCGATGATACAGAACGTTCTGCTACCACTTAAAAAAGTTTACGAATTCGGTGACTTTTTTAAATCTCCTTAAATTTTCGGAGTCTAATTACTTCACAAGTGATCTGTTACGATTTCTTTAAATGATGGCTGCTTCCAGGCCTACATACTAATGATTGTCGCAACTAATCCTCCTTAGACTAAAAAAGTTCTTTGAGACCTTATTCATCAATCAGGGCTGTTTCCCTTTTGAGTCTAGACCTTAGCACCTAGACTCTGACTGATTTAATTTATTGATTTTTGTATTCGGAGTTTTCGTATAATCAGTAAGTGCTATACCCCATCAGACACAAAGTGCTCTACCCCAAAAATTTTATTAAATCGCTCTACCTAAATAGATTTCGCAGAAAACCAGCTATCTCTGAGTTTGATTAGCCTTTCACTCCTAACCTCAAGTCATCTAAAGCTTGTGCTACAGCTAATAGTTCGGTCCTCCTACTCATGTTTCCATAAAAGTATTCAACCTGCTCAAGGTTAGATCACTCAGTTTCGGGTTTTTTATAAAGACTGTCAATACTTTTTAAAATTTGTATTATCTACGCCTCTTTACAAAGCTTGCCTTTTATAAAAACTAGCTGACTCATTATACAAAAGGTACGTTGTTACTTTTATAAAGCTTCAACTGATATTTGGCAAAAAATTTCATAACCTTTCCTTCACAGTACTCGTTTACTATCGGTCAAAAGATTTATTTTTAGACTTGAGGGTGGTGCCCCAATTTTCAAAGAATTTTACTTCTTTTACTAATAGTATTAAAAAAATCTAAATTACAGGATTAACACCTTCTTTGATTATTCAAATAGATTTTTATTATAATACAAGTCTATAATCGAGTTTGTTCGCCACTACTTTCGATATCTCGTTTGATTTTTATAAAAGTTACTAAGATGTTTCAATTCACTTTTTTTAATTTTCAAGAGAAAAATTTTTTTATTGGATATTTTAATTTGTACGGCAATCAATTTGATTACTAACTAAAAATTTTGTTTTATAACATCCAAAAAAATCTTTTACCTAGGGATCCGTTTTATGCCTTTTAGTATTTTATAATTAGATTAGCAGAAGCAGGATTTGAACCTACATCCTAAGATCATGAGCCTTATAAGTTAACCATTACTCCATTCTGCTATATACCTATGATTCCCTTTTACAAAGTATTTTTAGGTATAATAAAGTTTAAGAATCTTGAATTCTAATGAGTTCAGCTTGTCTTTATTATAAAAATAATAAAACTTATTTTATTAATTTATCTTTTGCTTCCAGCCGCAAGTTCCCTTACGACTACCTTGTTACGACTTCATCCCAGTTACGGACCTATCTTTGGACTTACTCATAAAATTAGAAATTAAAATTAATTATTCAAACATAATTATAAAATAATTTTCAAATAATACAAATAAAGTTTTAAAGTAAAACCTGCTTCCGGCATGTGACGGGCGGTGTGTACAAGACCCAGGTACATATTCACCGCAACGTGATGATTTGCGATTACTAGTGATTCCAACTTCATGTGGACGAGTTACAGTCCACAATTCGAACTACGACAAGATTTATAGATTTGCTTTCTTTTACAAGATTGCTTCTGATTGTGCTTGCCATTGTAACACGTGTGTAGCCCAGTTCATAAGGGCCATGAGGACTTGACATCATCCTTACCTTCCTCCTAAAAACAATAAATAGGCAGTTATTTTAGAATAAATTACAAATTAACTAAAAAAAAGGGTTGCGTTCGTATAGGGACTTAACCAAACACCTCACAACACGAACTGACGACAGCCATGCAACACCTGAGTTTTTTGTTAAATGATAATAAAAAACAGTCAAGAACTGGTAAGGTTTCGCGCGGACTATCGCATTAAACCACATGTTCCACCACTTGTATGGATCCCCGCCAATTCTTTTGAGTTCCAGCCTTGCGACCGTACTTCTCATGCGGAGTGCTTAAAGCGTTAGCTTGGTATCCAAATTTAATCTAAATACGAGCACTCAGCGTTTACTGCATGGACTACGAGGGTCTCGAATCCTCTTTGCTCCCCATGCTTTAGTTCCTCAACGTCAGTATAGACCCAGATAATTGCCTTTGCCGTTGGTATTCTTTTATATCTCTTAGGATTTCACCCCTACTTATAAAATTCTATTATCCCCTATCTAACTCAAAGTTAAAATGTTAAAGAAGCAGAAATAAAGTTGAGCTTTATTGTTTTACTTCTAACACTCAAAAAACCGTCTACGAACCCTATACGCATAATCAATCCGAATAACGCTTGCCCCCCTCGTCTTACCGCGGCTGCTGGCACGAGTATTAGCCGGGGCTTCTTCTTTAGGTACTGTCATATTCCTCCCTAACGAAAAGGCTTTACGACCGAAATCTTCTAATCACCTATTTAGTATTGCTGGGTCAAGCTTTCGCTCATTGCCCAAGATTCCTCACTGCTGGCTCTATGCGGAGCCTGGGCCGTGTCTCAGTCCCAGTGTGGCTGATCATCCTCTCAGACCAGCTAAAGATCACAGGCTTGGTAAGCTTAACCTCACCAACTACCTAATCTTAACGTAGATCATATTTTAGCAACATTATGTCTTTATAGATTTATTTAGTATTTACTAAACTAAAAGCTAGATTCCACGTTTATACTCACCCGTTCGCTATGATGACTGAGTCATCATTCAACTCGCATGTGTAAAGCATACTAACAGCGTTCATTCAAAGCCAGGATCAAACTTTAATCAACCATATTTATTTTTTAAAAAAAATAAATTTTTTACAATAAATTAAGACCCCATAGTTTTATTTATTATCCTTTATGGGAATCGAACCCATGTTATCGCCGTGAAAGGGCGACGTCCTGACCCCTAGACGAAAAGGACTTTAAAAAAATAAAATCTATCTTTTTTATTAACTAATTAATAACTTATATTTTTTTGTTTAAAAGTATTAATTTTGATCTTATTAAACTACTAAAAAGAGAATTATTTATAAATTTTTTTAAAAAATAAAAAATAAAAAATAATTCTCTTTTTTTTAAAAAAATTACATTTTTTATTTTTAAAAAAATAACCGCTTTATATATTCTTGTTTCAAATTGTTCACGAGCTTTTTTATTTACATGAGGTGATTTATTTAAAGTATATTTTTTTTTATTTTTTTGTAAAAAAAATATACTATAGTCAAATAAAGAATATTTTTTTTGATTTTTATAATTTAAATATAATTTAGTATTTTTATAATTTAAATATAATTTAGTATTTAAATAAATAAATAAACTTAAATAAAAGTTATATAAAAATTTTTGAGAAAATGATTCAATCGAAAGTTTATAATACATTTAAAAATTTTAAATTAACCAATTAAAACTTAAAAAAATACTACTAATAAGTAATAAGTAACTTAACGATAAAGGTAAAAAAACCTTCCATCCTAAAGTCATTAATTGATCGTAACGATATCGTGGTAATATTGCTCTAAACCAAATAAAAAGAATAACAAAAAAACATATTTTAAGACCAAACCATATAAAAGAAGGAATGATATTAAAAGGAAATATATCAAATAAAGGTAACCAACCACCAAAAAATAAAATTGTAGTTAAACAACTCATTAAAAGCATATTGGCATATTCTCCTAAAAAAAATAATGCGAATCCCATAGCAGAATATTCAACATTGTAACCAGAAACTAATTCAGCTTCGGCTTCAGGTAAATCAAAAGGATGACGATTAGTTTCTGCTAAAGCAGAAATAAAAAACATAATAAATACTGGAAATAACGGAATACAGAACCAAATATTTTTCTGAGCTATAACAATTTCAGTTAAATTAAACGAACCAACGCATAATACAACACAAATTATTATGAAACCAATAGAAACTTCATAAGAAACCATTTGTGCTGCTGAACGAAGAGCACCTAAAAAAGCATATTTAGAGTTACTAGACCATCCAGAAGTTATAATACCATATACACCTAAAGAAGATATTCCAAATAAATACAATACGCCTATTTGAATATCAGAGCCTACAATTCCTTCCCCAAATGGTATAACAGCCCATCCTATTAGACTTAATAAAAATGTTGTCATAGGAGCAATAACAAAGACAATTAAGTCTGAGTTACTAGGTAAAATTGTTTCTTTAGAAAACAATTTTAACCCATCAGCTAAAGGTGTTAATAATCCAAACCAACCAATAACATTAGGACCTTTTCGTCTTTGAATAGAACCCATTATTTTTCTTTCAGCCAATGTAAAATAAGCAACCGAAATTAATAAAGGAACAATAATAAATAAAATTTTTACAATATTTATTAAAGTAAGAAAAATCATAAAATTTTATTTTTTTATTGAAGTAAATATAGCAAGATTGTACTTTCGTGCTAATTGTTTATAAATAAATTGGTTTTTTGAATAGGTGTTGATAAATAAAGTAAGAACGATAGGTCCGATCATTCCAATTAGTAATAAAAATCCTGACATTAAAAAATGTACAAAATAATCAGTGTATAAAAATTGTCCTATGCATTTTAAATTATTTAAATTATCAAAATTAATAATACAATTTTTATAATTAGTAGAAAAAATTAATTCATTTGATAATTGATTTAAAAAAATACTTTCTTGAATAATATAAATTAAAAAAAAAAGAAAAATTAACCCTGTTATTCCGCTAATGGAAAAATATTTTAAATAATTTGTAGGTGATTTTATAATTTTAACATCAATCATCATAACGACAAAAAGAAATAAAATAGCAATAGCTCCTACATAAATAATAATAAAAATTAAAGGTAAAAATTCTATTTCTAATAATAATAGAATAAAAGTAGCTTCTAAAAAAACTAAAACTAAAAATAATACCGAATGAACTGGATTTTTAACTGTAATTACTAAAAAGGCTGATAATATAATTAAAAATGAAATAAAAAAAAATAATAAAGAAAAATAAGGCATACCTTTTTTTAATTTTTAATTTATATTTTTTTGATTTTAATATTATTTATCAAAAAATCTATTCATTTTAAATAATTTGGAATAAAAGGATTCGAACCTTTAAATATCCGTACCAAAAACGGATGCCTTACCATTTGGCTATACTCCATAACTACTAATTGTATAACAGAATAGTTTAGTCGGTTAGAACGTTAGAATCATAATCTAAATGTCGAGGGTTCAAATCCCTCTTCTGTTAATAAAAATTTAAGGTGAGTATAATTCAACAGGTTAGAGTGTCAAATTGTGAATTTGAAAGTTATGGGTTCAAGTCCCATTATTCACCCTTTTTATAATTAATAATAAATTTATAATTTTATACAAAAAAATATAAAAAATATTTTTTATTGAATTTGGAAAAATAAAATTTGAAAAAAAATTAATATTAGTATAACAAATATAATGTGAAAATAAAAATATTTGTAGTACTGGGCTAAGATCTTGTGAAGGTAAATAAGTAAAACCATCAATTAAATGTTTAGTAATATTTTTTGTATATAAAAATCTAATTACAGTTGTATTAAATATTTTTAAATTATTATTTGTTGCGTAATTTTCAACAATAAATTTATTTAAAAATTTTGGAAAAATTTTTAATGATTTTAATTGGTATTTAAAAATATCAGTTAAAAATAAATTTTCATTATAAGGTTTCGATAAAATTGTTTGAGTTAAAATAAAAATTGGGTTGTTAAAAATTTCTTTATTACTTAAAATTCTAAGTTTTTTTTTTAATAATTCAGGATTCATTATATTTTTTGTTTAGTATTGTACAAAAAAAGATTTATTAATTAAATTAATTAAATTATTTTCGCTTTTTTTTGAAAAATTAGCACAAATAATAAAATTTTTATAATAAGATTTAAAATTAAAATTTTTAATTTTCTTTATTAAATATTTCTTTTTATACAGTAAAGAATAACGTTTCGTATAATTTTTTTTAATATATGAAAATTTTTCTAACCAAATTTTTTTTTTGTAGTTTTTATTTAAAAAAATTGTTTTAATATAATATGAAAATTTAAAATTTTTTAAAGAATTTAAAAATACTTTTTCGTTAAATTGTAATTTAAAATCTGTATTTATTGTACTAGATAACTGTTGTAGTTTTATTAACGTTAATTTTTTTAAATAATATCCAAAATTAAAATTTTTAAAAATAATTTTTATAGGTGTATTAATAATTATTTTTTTTTTTTCTAAAAAAAAATAAAAATATTTTTTTTTAAAAGAAGACGTTAGAAAAAGTTGATCAGAAGATTTTATTAAAAATTTTTGTCTTTTTAAATTTTTAATAAAAGAAATAAACTTAATTATACCAATATATAGTTTATTTTTTTCTATCTTATTTTTTATTTCAATATTAGGAAAATTATTTAAAAGATAAAAGTTATACTCTGGTAAATTTAGAAAAAAATATTTTTCACGTGTTTTTTCAAAATAAAAATTTATATTATGATTAGAATTAGAAATTTTTGATTTGTAATTTTTAAAAAAATTTAATTTATAACTATTATTCATTTTTATCGTTGTACTATACATGTTTTTAAAGGAAGTTTATTTGCAGCAGATTTTAAACATTCTAAAACTAGTTTTTTATTTAAAGCTGTAACTTCAAATAAAATATTACCAGGACTTATTTTCGATACCCAATAATCGACATTACCTTTTCCTTTTCCCATTCGTACTTCTAAAGGTTTTGAAGTAAGAGGTGTATCAGGGAAAACATTTATCCAAATTTGATCATATTTTCGTAATTTTCTTTTTATATTTACTCTAACTGATTCCAATTGTTTACCAGTAATACGACCAGATTCTAAAGCTTTCAGACCAAAATCTCCAAAATTTAAAGTCACTAATGAATTTGTTTTTTGATTTATTTTACCTTTATGATATTTTTTATATTTTGTCTTTTTAGGTTGATACATTTTTAACAGCAATCCAAATTTTTACTCCAAAACAGCCAAATAGGGTATTAACTGGAAATAAGTTATAATTTATTTTTTGTGATATAGTAGATAAAGGCATAGAACCTAATCTGATTCTGTATATAAGTGATCGGTCTTTACCGTTTAATTTTCCTTTTATTTGAATTTTCAAACCCTTTATTTTTTCAAATAATTTTTTTTTTTTAAAAGAAATTATAAATCGACGTAAACTATTTAAAAAAAATTTTTGTTTTTTTCTTAAAGATTTTTTTCCTAAAAATTTTTTTATAAAATTTCCAATAAGTAGAGAACTTGGATTAGTTTTATACATAATATAAAAATAATAATACCAAATATTGTCATTAGGAAAAATTAAAATTTTTTTAAAAACCTCTTCAGATAAAAAACATGATTTATTTAAATTTTTTGTAGTTACATTAATATTAAAAAATTGATTTGAATTACTAAAAGATTGTGGAAAGTTTAATGAATAACTTTGAGGAAGTAAGGTTGGTTCAACAAAAAATAATTGAAATTTTCTAAAGTCTTTATAGTGATTAGATAAATTAAAAATAGGTATTTTTGAATATTTAAAACCATATTTTATTAAGTATTTGTAATAAAGATATAGTTTTAAATATGTATTTGTTATATTAAATCTTTCATTAAAAAATTTTTTAGATTTAAGTTTAAATGAAGATCTTTTAATATTATAAAAATTTAACTTTTTTTTTTGCATAAATACTTTTTTTAAATTTTTTATTTTTTTTTTTTATTAAAATTTTATATTTTTTATTAAATTTTAAATAAAAAATATAAAATTTTAATAAATACAATCTTTTATAAAAAATTTTTAATAAATACTTTTTATAAAATCTAAGAATTAAATATTTATAGTAATTATAAGTGGGAACAATATTTATTCTTATAGATAAAGTGTTACCTATATATTTAGAAGAAAAAGAATGTACTAATATTTCCTTATTAAATAAATAAGAAAGTAAAAAATGTTTTAATTGATATGATTGATAAAATAACTTAGAACTTATTCTATGATTTTTAGCATACCACTCATTATCCCATTTTAACTGTTTTATTAAACGTAATCCAATCGGATGAACTTTTTGACCCATCTAAAATTTCTTTTTTTTAGCCTTAAAAATAGGACGTTTTTTCGTAAAAAAAAATTCACCTAATTTATGACCAATCATATTATTTGTTATTAAAATTTTTTTAAAAGATATACCATTATGAATAGAAAATTCTTTATTTTCATAACCAGGTACAATAAGTAATGATCTTAAATAAAGTTTTTTTTTATATAATTTATCAAGTAACATTTTTAATTAACTTTTTATTTTTATAAGAAACTAATATATAAGGACGTTTATTTTTAAACTTAGAAGTAGATTGACCTTTTGTTGGTTTACCCCAAGGAGTTACAGAAGGACGACCACCTGAGGTTTTTCCTTCACCACCACCATGAGGATGATCTACAGGATTCATAGCTACACCTCGTACAATTGGACGTTTATTTTTCCATCTAGCTCTACCTGCTTTTCCTAATACAATATAACGATGATTTATATTTGAAACAGAACCTAATGTTGCTTGATTATTTAACGAAACTAATCGTTGTTCACCTGAAGGTAATTTGATTCTGGCAAATTTATCATTTTTTTGAATAAGTTGACCAAAAGCCCCTGCTGATCTAGCTAATTGACCTTTTGAATTTAAATTTATTGAAATATTATGAATAATAGAACCAACTGGTATATTTAGAAGAGTTGAGGAATTTCCAATACGTATAGGAATATTTTCACCAGATTTAATATAGTCACCTCTTATTAAATTATGAGGTGCCAATATATAAAAATGTTGTTTTAATTTATAATTATAAATTCGACAAATAAAACCAGTTCTATTTGGATCATATTCTATTTTTTCAACAACCCCTTCTTGATCTTCTCTTAAAAAATCAATATTTCTATATAACCTTTTAACTCCACCTCCTTTTTGATAGGAAGTTATTTTTCCTTGATTATTTCTTCCTCCAGAATTTTTTATAAAAAAAGTTTTATTTTTTAAAGGTAAATTTAATGAAAAATTTTTTGATTTTTTTAATAATTTTACATGACGTAATGAAGATGTTATAGGTTTTATATTTTTAAAAATCATTTTTTTTTTTTAGTTTGAATTTTTTTTTTCATAACAGGTTTTTTTTTAGTTTGAATTTTTTTTTTCATAATAGGTTTTTTTTTAATTAAAACATTATTTAATCGTTTTTGAGTTTTAGAATTAGTTCGAGTTCGTTGACCTCTTACAGGTAATCCTTCTTCATGACGAAAACCTTTATAACATTTTATTAAAATAAATTTTTTTTTATTATCTAAAAATAACTTTTTTACGTCATCATTTATTAAAATATTATTTTTAGAAACCCAAGTATTTATTAAATTTAAATGTTTTATTGTTAATTCTTTAACGTTTCCTATAGGACTTAAACCTAAATATTTACATAATTTTTGAATGGTAAAAAAATTAAAACCGTAAATTTTCAAAAATTCAGTTTTAATTTTCTTATTATCATCTAATTCAGTTTTTAATAAAAACATAATTTTTGAATTAAGCTTAGTAGGACTTGAACCTACAACCTTTACCGTTATGAGCGGTATGTTCTAACCAATTAAACTATAAGCTTATGTTTTTATTTACATCTTACAGGAGTCGAACCTGTACTTTTTAGCTTAGAAGGCCACTACTTTATCCAATTAAGTTAAAGATGCTATACAATTATTATTTTCTTAAATAATAATTGTATACAGATGAAAGTTCTAAGTTATATTTAGAAGATTTAGTAATATCAACATCTCCAATATAACTAATACAAAAAGTTCTATAGTTTACTTCTAAATGAGGTAAAAAGAACAATAAAAAAAATTTGTTTCTTTTAGGTTTTATTAGTTTATTTTTCTTTTTAAAAAATTTTAAATTTATTTTTTTAAATTTTTTTAAATAAAAAAATAAATTATTATAATTTTTTAGAAAAATTTTATTTTTTATTTTTATTTTATTTTTAAAACGCTTTTTTTTAAACGCTTTTTTTTTAATAAATTTTTTTCGTTTTTTATAATTATTTATTAGATTTTTTTGAATATAGTTAGTAGGTACATTTACTAATTCGATAATATCTAAAGTCTTAACACTATAATCAATTTTAGATTGAATAACTTGATTAACTAAAACTTTTTTATGATTTATTAATTGACGACTTTGAGAGATATTTTTTACAAAACCAGATTTATATAAAATGTTGTCTAATCTTCTTTCTAAAATTTTAATAAAGTCAAAATTTAAAGTAAAAGTTTTTTTTTTTTCAGTATTATATAAATTAACCAAATTTTTTAATTTATAATCTTGAATTTTGTAATAATAGCATAATTTTTGTTTATTTAATAAATTAAATTTAAATCTTTTTTTATATCGTTTTTGTTCAAAAAATGAAAAAATTGATGATATTTTTTTTAAAGGAATAATACTGTTAGGTTTAGTAAAAACTTTATTACTAGATAAAAAAAAAAATTTAAGCTTTTTTAAATAACCATATTGATATTTTAATAAATGATTATACTTATTAAATTTTTTTTTATTTAAACGAACAGTTTCCCATGTTCTTGAGTTAAATCTAAGTATTTTTTTTAATTTACTCCACTTTTTATTATTAAATTTTTCTAATTTAAAATCATTTTTTACATCTTCTAAAAAACGAGTATAAATTTTATAACGTGGTTTTTGAAATTTTAAAGTCATATTAATTTTTTAAAATTAGTTCTTTTACATAATTCAACTATTTTAACAATATAGAATAATAAACGATAAAAATATAAATTACTTTTTAATGATTGAAAATTACCTACTACAGGATAATCGAAAGAAGTTATTGTATTTGATGTAAAACCAATCAAAGGAAGATGTAACGATTTATTCAAAGTAATAATATAACGTCTGTCTAAATTATTAAAAAGAAAAATTAAACCAATTCTAGATACATTTTTTGTTAAATAAAAAACATTTTTTTCTCTATTATTTTCTAAGAAAACATATTTATTTTTTGAAATTAATTTTAAAAAATAAAAATGTTTTCTTAATAAAGTAGGTGAGAAAACAAATACAATTTTTTTATTTTTTTTTAAAATTTCAATAAATAGATAAAATAACTGTTTTAAAGAATAGTAAGTAGAAAATAAATTAAAGATACAAACTTTATTTCTAAACCCATAAAGATAAAAATTAATATCAGATTTAATAAAATAATTTATTAATCCTACATGAACTTTAGAATTTAATAAATACTTAATTAAGTCTTTAGAAAATTTATATTTTTGTAATTTCATTAAACTTTTTTACCTTGTTTTCGTATAATTTTTTGATGTTTTAAAAAAATACCTTTTCCTTTATAAGGTTCAGGATATTTTAAATTTTGTAATAAACTAACAAATTCCATTACCTTTTGTTTGTTACTACCTTGAACTATAATAGTTTGTTTTCTTTTCTTAGTATTAAAACAAGAAACTTTAAGAGAAGAAGGAATTTTTTTATTTATTAAATGGCTAAAACCTAATTTGAATTCAATTTTATCATCTATTAATTTACAAGTATAACCAAGACCTATTAATTTTAACTGAAACTTATAACCAGAATCAACCCCTCTAATAGCTTGATTTATTAAATTTATAATAGTTCTCGCATGAAAAAGATTATTTAACGAAATTTTAGAAATTTCTAATTTATTATCTGTAATTTTTATAGATAAAGGATAATATGATACTGATTCAATACCTAAATTACCTTCAAAAAAAATTTTAGAATTTTTCAAAGATACCTTTTTTAAACTTTCTGGAAATTTTATAATATAATTAATCATCTTATTTACTCAATAATACAAATAAGTTTACCACCTATTTTTTTTTTAATACTCATTTTTCCTGTTAAAAAACCTTTAGAAGTAGACAGTATAACAAGTTTGTCTAATAAATCAAATTTCCATAATTTAGAAATAGACAAAAAGGTACTATTTTTTTGTAAAGGAAAAAATTTTAAACTTTTTATAAATGAAATGTTGCTGTTATTATATTTTAAAAAAACTTTAATTTCATTATTATTGGTTAAAGTATAATGTTTTATAAAATTTTCCTTATAAATTATATTTAAAATTTTTAAATTTAACTTAATATTAGGTATAAAAACAAAAAGTTTTTTTGCTAAAATACCATTCTTTATTCTTGTTAACATATCATATATAGAATTAGAAGTAATCATAATCAATTTATATAAATTTACAAATCATAAAAAATTTGTAAACCTTTTTTTTTTAATAATAGACATTTTCCCCATAATAACAGAGTTTGAAGTAATTTCATCATTACAATAAAAATCATTCATTATTGGCTTAAGATAAGTTTTTATAAATTTTATTTTGTTAAAAAAATATAAATTTGTAAAAAAAGTTGATAAACCTAAAATTGATGGTATTAATTCTAATAATTTGTCATTAAAATTTGTTATATATTTATTATTAAGTACTTGCAGTAATTGTGAATCATCTTTATTTTGTAAATTATTAACATTATGAATTATTTTTGATGTTATTTGACATTTATTTTCTATATTAAAAATTCGTCCTTCTTTTTCAACAAAAGTTTTTCCAGGAATAAAATAATTAATAAAATTATAATTTACCGTAGGAAAATGAGAACTTTGATAAATTACTGTAGGATTATTATTAAACAAATATAAATTAGATTTATTATTATTAAATAATTCTTTTTCGTTATTAAAATTTATATAATTATTAATATATTTCAAAATTTCTTTATTAGGTTGTACAAAATATAAAATTTTTATAGAATTTAATAATTCAGGATAAAAATAATTTATACCGATATTGTTATTACCAATAAAATTTGAATCTGAAACTAATAAATTTATAAAATCTTGATTAAAAATTTTAATATTTTTATTACAAAAATATAGAGTTGATAAAAATTTTAAAGAATCAATTCTTTCTAATAATCCTGAACCATAGATTAATAAAGGTGATTTAGAGATTTTTAATATTATTGAATTAACACTCTTACTTTCGAAAATTGATAAATAATTAAATAAATTTAAACTTATATGCTTATTAGATTTATAAGTAGAATTAAATATAAAACCTGTAGATAAACTTGTTATATTTTTTTTAACTACATTTTTTTGTATTTGTAAGTTTATTAATGCAGCTTCTATTTGCGCATTAATATTGATAATAAAAAAAAAGTCAGTTTTATTAATATTTTCTAGAGTAAATGTATAATTATTTAAAAACGTAGGCAAAATTTTGATAAAACGATCATGAACTATTTTGGAAATACCATAATTATTTGTTAATAATTTAGATGCTAGAATACTTTCAGAATCTAAATTATTTCCTAAAATAAAACAAATTTTTTTAGGATTTGTTGACTTTAAATTAATTAAAAGTTTTTTTATAGTTTGATACCATGAAATCGATTTTAAATTATTATTTATATATTTTTCTAGAGGTTGAGTTAATCGATTATTAAATAAACCATCATGAGAAAAACGTATTTTATCAGTAATTAATTCTAGATTAAATTTAGGTAAAATACGTATAATTTTAGATTCTTTATAATCCACTCGAATTAAAGTACCTAATGCATCAAAAATATCAATTGATTCTGCAGATTTTAATTCCCATGGACGAGCATTATAGGAATAAGGCTTTGATGTTAAAGCACCAACCGGGCATAGATCAATTAAATTACCAGAAAGCTCACTAAAAACTAGTGTATCAATATAATGAGTTATTTCCGTTTGTTGACCTCTATTCACGGTACCTAATACATCTGTTCCGATTATTTCAGAAGCAAAACGTTCACATCTAGTACAATGTATGCATCGAGTCATAATAGTTTTAATTAAAGGATTAAAATTTTTATCTTCGACTTTACGTTTTTTTTCGTAAAATCTAGTACTATCAGAACCAAAAGACATAACTTGATCTTGTAGATCACATTCTCCTGCTTGATCACAAATAGGACAATCTAAAGGATGATTTAATAAAATTAATTCCAAAACTCCTTCTCTCGCCTTTTTTACTAAAGGAGTATCTGTAAAAATTTTCATATTTTGACTAATAGGCATTGCACATGCTGCAATTGGTTTTGATAATTTTTCAATTTCGATAAGGCACATTCTACAGTTACCCGCGATAGACAATTCTTTATGATAACAAAATCGTGGTAAATTTATACCAATTGAAGAACAAGCTTCAAAGATAGTACAATTTTGTAAAACTTCTACCTCATTGTTATTGATATAAATTTTTATAGTTATGAAAATAGTTAGGCCTAAATGGACTTGAACCATTGACTTTACGCTTATCAGGCGTACACTCTAACCTCTGAGTTATAGGCCTTTTAAAGTTGAAGAAAGTAGGATTCGAACCTACGTAGGAAAACTCCAACAAATTTACAGTCTGCCACCATTAGCCACTCGGTCATTTCTTCTTTTTATATTCTAGGTTTTTTTTGAGGTCTACAACCATTATGAGAAATTGGAGTAAATTCAAATATTTTTTTAGTTATTTTTAGTTTACCTTTTCTTATAAATCTAGCAATTTTAATACGTCCTTTATTTCTTCCTCGTAAAATTAAAATACATTTTTTGTATCCTAATTCACAAGCTTTTCTACTAATCATTTCCGCTGTTAATTGAGTTGCATATTTTGTTTTACTTTTACTATTATGAAATCCAGAAGTTCCTGTTGAAAAAGTAATTTTTGGTTGTTTATTGTAATTAGTTAAAGTAAAAATACTATTTTGTTTTGAAAATAAACAGTATAAAAAACTATCGGGACGCTTTTTCTTAATTTTTAATTTTCGTAATTTATTAATTTTAATAAAATCTAATTTTTTTTTAACCAAACAGTTTTATTTTTTAAATTTTTTAACTTAGATTTATTAATAGTTTACAATTTAATTTGTCTTAATATATAAAAATATAACAGAGAAAGTGGGATTTGAACCCACGATACTTTTAAAGTATGTCAGTTTTCAAAACTGATACCATAAACCACTCGGACATTTCTCTTATTGATTATTTTTATTTTAATAATACAAAGCGAAAGAAGAGACTTGAACTCTTATAATTAATCTTGGCAAGATTACACTTTACCATTTAAGTTACTTTCGCAATACTAAAACAGGTAATTTAAAAGAAGTTAAAAAAAATAATGTTTCTATAGTATGATAAAAATCACTAATTTTTAGTTTTATATTTACGTCTATAGAAAGAATATTTTTAAAAAAAGAATAAAAGAATGTTAATTCTTGAAAACTATCAATTTCATTTATTGAAAAAGATAATGAATTATTGTTTGAAATATTTAAAAATTTTTTATTTGCTTTGAAATTTGGAAACACATAAAAACCTAATTTTTGAATAAAATCATAAGCTTTAATTTTATTCAAATTTAATTTAAAACCATTAGGTGAATTTTTTTTTAAATTAAATAAAATTGTATTTTTTGTAGCTTTAGTTAATATAGGAGAATTTAAAGAAATAAATTCTAAAGCTATAGCATTTGTAATATGTTTTTTTAATACAAAATCTTTTACACCTATATTTATACTTATTTTTTCTAATTTTGGAAGCTGATTACAATTTAAGTACAGAAATCGTGAACTTAAATCTTTTAAAACAATTTTTTTATAATGATTTTGATATAAATTCATTTTTTAATTAAACAAAACCTTGAGATATAATTGCAAGTTTCATATATTTACTTTTTCTTAATTCTCTAAGAACAGGACCTTTTATTCGAGTTCCTAACGGACGATATTGCTTATTTAATAATCCAATAGTATTACTATTAAAATTTATAAGTTTTGAATGTTTTCGTTTATATTTTGCTTTAGTACGTAATATAACCGCTAATGTTATATCTCCTTTTTCAATTTTTGTTTTTAAAGTTCGTTTTTTTTTCATTTTTTGAATAGAAACTAAAATTAGATCACCACACGAACTCCATCTATTTTTAAAACCATGTATTATTTTTATACATCGGCCTATTCTACAACCTGAATTATCTGCAATATTTAAGATACTTTGAACTTGAATCATGAATAACTTACAGAGAAAATGGGATTTGAACCCATGATAGATACTAGTCTATGTTGATTTAGCAAACCAATGCTTTAAACCACTCAGCCATCTCTCTATATATAAATCAGGACGATGTGATTCGAACACATAACTTCCTATTCCCAAAACAGGCGCGCTAACCGGGTTACGCCACGTCCCGCTAATTAAAAGATATTATAATACTAAAAAAATATTATATAGATAAAACAAAATAATAAAAGTACTACTCAAAACAAAAATTAAAATATATTGAAAAGTTAAACCGCTTTGATATTTTCTTAATATTATAGAATTATCATAAACAATTTTAGATAAACCATAAGGACCTATCATTTCAATTAAACCTCGATCTATTATTTTATAAGTTATAAAATAACTAAAATTTAATAAAATTTGATTTATATATTCATTATAAATTTTATCAAAAAACCATTTTTTATTTAAAAATTTATATAATTTTCGTCCTAATATACTAATTTTAAAATTATAAATTGATTTAAAATTATATTTATATAAAAAATACGATAACGAGCCACCTATAATACTAAATATTACTGGTAACAATTTAATGTATATAGAAATAAATTCCGAATCAACTAAAGACATATTTTTAGGATGAACAAATAAAGCATTACCCCAAAAATCTGTTCCAAAACCAATAATCATATCTTTTAATATATAACCTATAAAAATACTAGGAAAAACTAACAAAGCTAAAGGAAGACCTATTCTTATTGGACTATCATGAGCATTTATTATTGATAATTTGTAACCATTTGAATCATTTAAAAAAGTTAAATAAATTAATCTTATAGAATAAAAACTAGTACAAAAAGCTCCTAAAGAACCTAATATGTAAACAAAATGACTATATGTTGTAAATTTAGCATACGCAATTTCTAAAATAACATCTTTTGAATAAAATCCTGTTAAAAAGGGTATTCCCATTAAAGAAAGAGAACCAATTAACATAATTCCATAAGTAAAAGGAATTAGGTTTCTTAAACCACCCATTTTTCGTATATCTTGTTCATCATTAACACTATGAATAATAGAACCTGCTCCTAAAAATAATAAAGCTTTAAAAAAAGCATGATTAGCCAAATGAAATATTCCTACTGAGTAATTAGATAAACCACACGCAAAAATCATATAACCTAATTGGCTACAAGTAGAATAAGCAATAACCTTTTTTAAATCGTTTTGAACTAAACCAACACTTGCAGCGAATAAACAAGTTAAACCTCCAAAAACAGTTACAATAACTAAACTAAAGGGTGCATGTTCAAATAAAGGAGACGAACGCCCTATTAAAAAAACCCCTGCAGTCACCATTGTTGCAGCATGAATTAAAGCAGATACTGGTGTAGGTCCTTCCATAGCGTCAGGCAACCATACATGTAAACCTAATTGAGCTGATTTTCCAACTGCTCCTATAAATAACAAAGTACAAATAAGAGTAATAGAATGAATTTCGGTATTTAAAAAAATAATTCTATCATTTACAAAATTATTTATTAAACTAAAAACAACAGAATAATTAGTTGAATTAAAAATACAATATATTGTGAAAATACCTAAACTTAAACCAAAGTCCCCTATTCTATTGACTAACATAGCTTTTATAGCAGCTTTGTTGGCTTGTAACCTACTAAACCAAAAATTTATTAAAAGATAAGACGATAATCCTACACCTTCCCACCCAACAAACATTTGAATAAAATTATCTGCTGTTACTAAAATTATCATTAAAAATGTAAATAAAGATAAGTAACACATAAATCTAGGTAAATGAGGATCTTTAGACATATATTCTGTTGAATATATGTGAACAATAGTTGAAATAAAAGTAATAATACAAAGCATTATTGTTGTTAAACTATCAAATAAAAATCCCCATGAAATTGAAAAAAATTCAAAATCAATCCAATTTATTAAATGTATATAAGTTGGGCTCCCTTTTAATCCTACCTCATAAAAAATTATAAAAGAAAAAAAAGAAGTAAATGCGATACAAATACTCGTAAAAATAGATGATCCATAAGAGCCTAATTTTTTACCAAAAAATCCAGAAATTAATGCACTAATTAAAGGTAAAAAAACAATAATTAAATACATTTAATTAAAATATAAATTATAATACCAATATAGAATTTTATTAATATTTATTCCCATTCCAAACTTCCTACTCTCCAAGCATATATTAGACCAATACCTAATTCTATTAAAAAATCAATCATTACCCAAAAACCTGATAAACCAATTTGATTTAAAGAAATAACCCAAGGAAACAAATACATAGCTTCTAAATCAAAAATAATAAAAAGTATAGATACTAAATAAAATCTAACATCAAAAGCTTGACGTGCATCTTCGTAAGGATCAAAACCACATTCATAAGGGGATAGTTTTTCAGTATCTGGTTTATGAATAGCTAAAATATAAGATAAACTAAATATAATAAAAGAAAGTAATATACTTACAAAAAAAAATAAAAATATAAAAAAATATTGTTGATAAAAAAAAGAAGTCATTAATTATTAATAAGTATTTTTAAAATAAAAAATTAATTTTTAATGGAATTTGATCAAAAAATATAAAATATTGTTTAAGTAGAATAGATACTTAGACATATTGTGCAATTATAGTTAATAAAAATTTAATTTAATTCTGTTATAATACCATACTTATAAATTTTTTATAATTTGAAAATGATTATTTAATATGAATAATTAACTCAACTGGCAGAGTGTTTCGCTTACAACGAAAAGGTTATAGGTTCA
>Ga0214196_1000134_pt1 | contig 26930 bp, 22 predicted proteins | sample TroBogEpilimnion_38_FD_153034 | JGI IMG/M metagenome (GOLD analysis project Ga0214196, IMG submission 153034) | Freshwater microbial communities from Trout Bog Lake, WI - 25AUG2008 epilimnion | ecosystem: Environmental > Aquatic > Freshwater > Lake > Epilimnion/Euphotic zone | place: Trout Bog... | reverse complement strand
TGGGTGACTGCCAACCTGAATATGAAAAAAAGATTAAAGACTTTCCAATTTGATCTTATAGTATATGACGGATATTAACAAATTTTAATACCAATGTCCCAAACAACCTCGTTCTTAACACCGGTCCAGTTAAGATTTTGGTATAAATAAATTACACTAAATGAAATGTTCTATTGATTTTTATCAATCACTAAATTACTTTCAAATCCAAGATTTAACCTATCTCTGAATTAGAACGTTTTTATTTCTTTGCGATATCATGGAGTTTGAGCGTACCCTTTAAGTAAGGTTCAATAAGCTGATAGCTGATATTTTTTATAAGCATCTTGCCTTTGTTCTTCATCCGATTCTATTGTATGTGATGTATTCATTATAATTCGCCTTCCGTATAGTTTTGCGAATAGTTAAAATTTCTAACAAGCTATAGTAAAGTTACTAAATTTATTTCCACATCAATTAATCACTTGTCCTAATACAAAATTATTACTAATATGCGATAATTCGCATTTTACGAATATAGTACGTATATTTTAGTATAAAACGAACTAATCAGAAAACAACAGTGAAATTTAGAAAAAATTAACTAATATGGCTTACCAATTTAAAAGAGAACCACTTACCCCAGTAGAAGCTGATAAACTTTATCAAGCTTGTAACTCTGTTCAAGAAAAGCTTATTATTTGGATTTTACTAGATACCGGGCTTAGGGTATCTGAACTTTGTAGTCTTACTCCGCAAAATATTCTCTGGCAACAAAAATCTATTCGTATTAGTGGAAAAGGCGGACCATATGGAAAACAGACAAAGAAAAGGGTTGTACCAATGTCTAACCGAGTGCAATCTCTTCTGGAACATTATTTTGCCATAACTGATAAATTCCCAATTGGTCCTAGACAAGTTCAAAAGGTAGTCAAAGAAATTGCAAATAGAACTCAAATATCAAAAACAGTAACTCCTCATATTTTGAGACATACCTTTGCAACATTGGCTCTACAAAAAAATATTTCTTTAGCTTCAGTACAAAAAATACTTGGTCATGATAGACTGGCGACCACTTCTATATATCTGAACTTTACCGATGAGCATGTTGTAGATGAGTTCACCAGAAAATGGTAAATACGCAATAATAGTATTGTACAAATTGGGTAATTTATTTTGGCTTATCATACCTTTAACTTATAAAGTATAGTATGTTGTGTTACAGTACAGTACGGTATTGTTATGTATAATATTTATTAACATAACCCATTAATCTAACCGATATTATGTATTGGTTAATTATTTTTTAATGTGTAGGTTAAAATGAAGTTTAGATATAATATACAAATATCCATACAAAACTTTATAAATTTCAACCACTTTTAATTAGGTATTTTATTAATATGTTAATAGTATTCATTATTCATTGAAATTTATAAAGCAGTAAGGTACAATACGGTACAGTGTAGTTTAATACTTAAAGTTATATACTAATAAAAATGAAAACTATAGTTATTACAAGTGATAAGGGGGGAGTTGGGAAATCTACATTAGCTGCTCTTATTATCGAATGGTTGAATTTTAATAATATCTTAGTAGATTTAGTAGATGCTGATCCTATACAAACAACACGTACATGGTCTGATAATTGTGCTTCTGATGGTAGAATTGTCCTATCAAAAACACCGGATTATTTAATAGTAGATACAGCTGGTACTTCTGGCGCTGGATTAAATTGGTTACAAAAAGGAGATATAATCATTGCTCCTTTTCAACCTCATTATGCTGATATAAAAACAGTATTAGATTGGTTTTTTGTAATAAATCCTACATTACAAAAAAAAGTAATGTTTATACCAAACCGTTACCAAAAAACAAATGAACAAAAAGATGGATTGTTACAAGTAAAAAAAGTATTGGACACAGAAAATGCTGGAACTCTACTACCATTTCTTTCAAATAGACCTGCAATCTATGGATCTTTATTAAATGGAAGTAATATAAATTTTTTTAGACAATATTCAGATGAAATATTTCTAACTGAAACTAAAAATCTAATGAATTCTCTGATTAGTGGTTTATCAGAGGTCAAATGAGAGAGATTAAGAAATCGCCCTTTACATCAATAGAAAAAAGTAACCCTCATTTTGTGGGTGAATTAAATACTTTTAATACATCAAAAGTAAATGGATATAAAATTACAGTCCGGATCAGTATAATTTTAATTGATACTTTAAGGAATATTATTATTTCTAATAAAACTGGAGGCAACTTTGAATACACTAATGTATCTGATTTATTACGTAAATCACTTGAAGCTTATAAAAATGGAATGTCTTTAATTGCTCAACGTACAAAAGATGAGAAAAAAGAAACTTCATTTAAAGTTTCAAAAGAACTAAAAGAATTTTATCTAAGTCTTCCAGAAAATGCAAAATCAGAAATAATAGAAAGAGCGGCTTATACATATATAAAACATAAAATATAGCTGTACGGTACAGTACAGTATAATCTATTATGTTACAATATAGTTTTTTTACTCAAAAGATGATCAATGCTTCTTGAACTTAAAAGGATTCACTTAACTAATATTTTCTACAATGTTATCAACAAAATTGTTAATAACTTATTTGATAAAAACTAATTTTTGTTCTTAAGCTTCAATATTTCCTCTAAGGTTAAACCTGTTACGGAAGAAATTAGTTTATTATCTAGATTCTGTCTTATCATGTTAATTGCTACTTCAATATTTCTTCTTTCAATACCTTTAGCTTCACCAATAAATATCCCTTCTGCTATCCCTTCTTCCTTAGCCTTCTCTGCAGTTTTTTTTAGCGTATTAGCTTCTATCCTTAACCATTTGAGATGGTCTTCATAAAGCTCCCTTTCCTCTTCGTTAAAGTTCAGGACATCCAATACATGTAGTGCTTTTTTTAAATTCTTATCATCCAGTTCTTTCGGTAATCGTTCTGCTTTAAGTAAATCATGCCTAGTTAAGAAAGCAACCCACATATCAAGGGCATTTCTGGTCTTAGCAACTATATCCTTTAATTCCTCACTTGAATCACTGGTAAATTTATTCAGCTCTATAGTATGTAATTCCAAATCCTTAAAATAGGCAAAACCGTTATCTTTTTCCGTAATGTGAAAAACGTTATGATAATTTTTTGCTTGTGGGATAGAAGTAAAGTTCAGTATATGTATACCTATGGCTTTGGATAGGGCGGAATAATCCTGTGATACCTTTAGCTGCTCAGTATATAATTTTGCCCAATAGTAAAGGGCTCTTTTATCATAATCAGCTTCATCGCTAATCTGAATCTCAATATTGAATCTTTTGCCATCAATACCTTTTGCTTTAATATCAAGTATTGATAACTTATCTTGTCTGAAGTTTTTAGGATTATAGGGATTCAGTAAAGTAATATCTTCTACCTGATCATCTTGACCGACGATAGAGTTTATAAGAGAAATAAGTAAATCCTTATTTTCTTCGACACCAAAGATTTTCTTGAACGCTAAGTCTACTCGAGGAGATATTTTTTCCATAATTATTGCTAGAATTTATTGGTCCTATTATAACATAATATATGTTAGTACACAAAGTTATACTTATAATTAATGGGCTTTACTGCATATTAAATCTTTGTTGAAAATTCCTTTATATTCGAAATAGTTATAGTTTTTCCTTTAGCTAACCACCACGCCTTATTAGCTTCGAATAAAAATGTATCAAGGTCAGATTTATCAATTTTGTTTTTAGGTCTAAATAACCTAGTTATTAATTCAGTTTTTACTTCAATAAATTTTTTATCGTTACTTAACAATAAAACACCTTACTCAGTTATTTTACCAAACATAACTCCATCTTTATATAAAAATATTTGACCGTTACTTTTTATTGCAGTAGCATCAGGCATCGATGATAATACTTCAAGTATTGTGTTAACAAATTTTTCCTGTACCACAAATTAATCAGTTTAATTTTATCAAAGGATTTTAAACATATTATCTTAAGAAAGCTTTGTAAAATTAATATGAGCAAAGTTTCTGCGGATTTTTTAAAAACTGACCTTACTGAGCTTTTTACCAAAAGCAAAAATTTTTAATTGTTATAATTTTTGATAGTTTAGACAAAATTACACTTGCGGATTTTTTCTTGGTAATTATTACCTTTTATGCCTATCTATTCCTTTAAACTTAATTCCAAGTTCATTAATAATCTTTTTATGGTATCTCCATATCGCTTTATTATCTCCTCCTGAATAAAAGAATTTGGAGCTTTTAGTTTAATGGTTTTAGCATCTTTATCAATAATAGGAATGATCTTGCTAAACCAATTGTTGTAAACATGGATATTGTATATTTGGATTAGCTGTTGGCAAATGTCTCCCCATACGTCTTGTTGTAATATTGGCTTAACTAAAGGTTGTTTTATCTGTAAGCCTTTATGTCCATTTACAGGATTACAGACATTTTCTACAACGTACTCTACACTTTCTATATCTAGCTCTGAAGTAGAATAAATAGAATGAACCTGACTTAAGACAACGTCTTTCTCATACTGGCTTAAATTGCAGTCGGTTCTTAAGTAAATTCTTAGGACACTACCAACAATCACAAAATCTTTAATGTTTGACAATAGCTCGTAACTTCTTAGAGGTGCAAGGACGTTAGCAAGCCTTGCTTTTAGTTGGTTTTCGGGGCAAACATAGACTATTGCTTGCTGCTCTATCTTGGCCAGATATTGCTCTATCTGTTTTTCCCTGTCTATTTCTTTTTGATTTATTAGAGTGATGTTTTCTTTTATGTGGAAGTTATCGTTGCCAGTTTTTATGGCATCTCGCATCTCAAATCGCAGACATTTACCGAAATATGTAATAAACTGTGCTTTCGAACAAAACCTGTTATCAAGTCGTTTTAACATATCAAGAAGTATTTCATTCATTGCTTGTATGCTAAAATCTCGACCTGAAAGTCTTTGTAACTTAACACAATCTTCTTTGGTTAATGGATAGTGATAGCTTAAGTCTTGAGGTTCTTTATACTGGTTGAAATGATAAACTCTTGCCTTACGTTCAGTATTAGTTGGCTTTTTCCTATCGTTAGGAAGCCTTTTTTTAAGTTTAACAGGTTCTTTCGGAAATATAGTTATTTTAAGTTCTATATTTTCTTCAATTTTAATTTCTTTAGCATTTTTTGAAAAATTAGATTCTAGATCTATATCTTTATCTTTGTTAAAGATATTCTTGTTAGTATATATGGGCCGATTTTTTTCGGGGTAGAATTCTGAATTGTCATGACCTGTATTCTTTAATTCATCTACTATTGCAGGATGTAATTCAATGTAATAGTGGCGGGAAAATTTTGTTCCTTTATTGCTAGTATAAAGCCTATAAAATTGTATTTTTAATATTTTTGCTAATTGTTTTAAAATAAGTACGTTTTGGTCAGATTTGCACCGAGTAGCCTGAGTAATATATTTATGATTTATTAAAACGTATCTATTACTAAAGAGTTTTTTTAATATAACTCTAAGTAACTTTTTAGCTTTTTCCCCAAGATAAATAGTTTTTTCTGTAAGCTCTTCTTCCGGAGTGATATTAGCTCTAATAAGCTTGTCTAGTATTTTATAGCGGTTTGGTGTTCTATGCTTAAAGCTTAAAAATACTTGTGTTTCTAAGGATAATTCTGTTTTCGACTTGTGATTTAAATACTCGTCTACTTTTATATGTTGTAAATAAACCATTTTGTTTAGTTTGATTAAATAAGTTAAAAAATTTTTACTTAACCAACTACAAACGTCTTGACGAATAGATAATACTGTACTATTCTGACAATCAAATTGTTTGCTGCTAGTTAGTAGCTTTTATTTTGATGTTAGTTGAAATCAACTTTTGACTTATTAATAAATGAGTCTGATATTTTAAGAAATTTTTATAAAACTCTTGGCGGACTTTTTAAAAATCTCTCTTAGTGGGTTTTCATTTTTTACATTCTTTCTTCTCCCCAATAAAAAAAGGTTATAGAGAGCTTATTTTCGCTCTCTATAACCCATAATACTAATCATTGATTTTTAGAAGTCAAGTATAAGTACTTGAAAATGTTATTGGTAATTGGTATGTTATAAAATAAACAATTATGGAGAGAAGCATAAAAATATGCAAAAAGATTTATTATTAAAAGCAATATCTAATATTGGATTGTATACACATTCAGAAAGTGCAATATTAAAAAAAATGATAGAAATATCAATTAATAATATAGCTTTTATCCAAGCAAAAGATTTAAAAAGTCAAATTCCTCTTTCGCACACAGCTATTTATTCTTCACTGAAGACTTTACAATTAAAAGGAGTAATTACAAAACTCCAATCTCAACCCCATTCTTATGAGTTAAATCAAGAGAAATTAGAATATGCTGTAAATTTATATAAAAATGTACACAGTAAAAAATCATAAAGTTCTGTAAAAATACAGAATAAATACTTGACATATGATTTCTATACACTATATTAATCTATAAGCAAGGTATAAAAAAACGCCTGAAGCTGAGAACTTCAAACGTTTTTATGTCTTGTGACTGAGAATATTTATACTTTGACACGTCTATATATTCTCAATAATTCATTAACTCAACCTTTGCAGGAGAATTATATGTATAGTAGCAACAATTTTGCCTTAAGTAAAGATACAATCTTTGGGGCAAAAAATCACGCCAATATCAATTCCATACTAAATAATATTAAATTATTCGAGAATATAAATATTACCAATCTGTTATATCTTTATTTCTCTGTAAGAGAAGTGGAGGTATAAATGACTGCAATAAAAGACCGTTTTATTTCACGAGAAGAAATATCCAAGCTTCTCTGGGGCATGATTAATGATATTTCTACCCATAGTTTATCAATGTGGTTAAAATCAAAAACCGATGGCGAATTTGTGGTAGTGCCGAGAGAATTTTGTGTTTTAGTAGTGTCATTTTTGGAACGACAAGTTCTACAGAAGGAACATTTACTGTTTAATTCGCAAAATGTCTTGGGGCAACTTGAAGAAATAAAACGCTATTTATAACTGTAAAATAAGAAATTGTCCCAATTAATTGTATTTTTTACTATCGGTAAAATACTTTTGGTTAAGTACAGGGCTTATATTAATTTTATAAGAGCATTAACTTCTTATAAAAAGATAGCCCTGTGCTGCTGAAATTGAAACAATTTATCAAAGACAAAATTACACTATAGGTAAATAATAATGTTGCCGATAGGATGTAGCCGATTTATACTCTTTTTACTAAGCAATCATCAGCCCACTAAATGAGTAAAACAAAAGATAACGTAGAAGGTCAAAGCAAAGAAGAATTAGATTCCCAAAAAGAAGTTTCAGACAAATCAGAATCTGCAGATAAATCATATATTGCATTTGAGCAAATTAAGTCTTTAGAGGACGTAATTGGTCGTTTACATGCAGAGGCCGATTTTGCTGCTAAGGCATTTGGCGGTAATACACAAGAGACGATTAGATCACTTAAAGACTTAAAACAGGAGTTATCTTCTGTACTGGTAGGGTTTAAACAACCATTATCTGAATTTTCCAATTACAACAAAACTTTTGGTACTTTAATACAGACTATATCACTTTTACCAAATAAGACAGAAGATGTTTTAAAAGAATTAGTACCTGATATTGGCAAGGAGGTTGAGAAAGTACACGATCAGCGAATGATCGAGATTGAATCAATATTGAAGAAATTACAAAAACAGTTAAGTGATGAAGTATTAGCAACGCACAAGATTCTAGAGCAAGCTGCAATTAAGAGCGTAGAGCAAATTAATAAAGCCATGTTAAAACAATTAGGCCAACAAGAGAAACAATTTTTGCAATTTTCAGAACACGCAAAAAATGAAATAGATGCGGTTACTTCAAATCATGGTACCAAATTTTTAAGAAACACGGCTATTTGCTTAATTTTAGCAACGATTACAGGATCTATAAGCGGATGGTATACTAGCGAATATTTTCCTAGGCTTGTTAAGATTGAACGAACTGGGGATGTAATTATACATAATAGTCATGTCAAAGTATTTGATCCCCCTTCAGTTAAAAATCAAGATCAAAATAAAAAGTAATCAATCAAAAATAAAAATATTGAGATCATTTCTACTCAAAAAATAAGCTGAGTTTTAGAGAACATTTAGACCAATCTTTTTTGAGTTAAGTTAATCTAAAATAAGAAAATGTGATGTTGATTATTATCAGTTATTATATTAAACTAGTTGTGAAACTAGTTTTTAAATAAAGAGTTATGATATGAAAAAGATTATTGGTTGTTTTGAAGCTAAAACTAATTTTAATAAAATTATAAATAATGTTATTTCTGGTGAAGAAGTATTTATAAGTAAAAGAGGTAAACCTGTAGCTAAAATTATTCCTATAGATAAATCTTTTAATACTGAAAGAGTAAAAAATGCTTTTTTAAGAATACATAATATTTCTAAAGAAATGAATTTAGGAAAATTTGACTGGGAAGAATTTAAAAGTTATAGGGATGAGGGAAAAAAATAACTATGTCTCCTATTATACTTGATTGTTCTGTTACTATTTCTTGGTTTATACCTGATGAATTTTCTAAAAACTCTCTTAATATACGTGATAAAATAAGTGAAGAAGGAGCTATTGTACCTACGATATGGTCTTTAGAGGTAGGAAATGTTTTATTAATAAGTGAGAGACGTAAAAGGATTACTAAGGAGCAAAGACAAATAGCTTTATATACTTTAAGTGAACTACCTATAAAAACAGATGAATTAACTTTTAAAAATGCTTGGTTTGAGACAATTGAAATAGCTGAAAGATATAATTTAAGTTTATACGATGCTTGTTATTTAGAATTATCTTTACGTTGTAATTCCCCCTTAGCCACTTTTGATAACAACTTAAAGCAAGCGGCTAAATTAGCAGGTGTTGATTTATTTTACTAATTTAAGTGTTATATGTAGTAATAATCCCTTATTTTTGTCCTCGTTTTAGGGTAGAATTTTAGCCTAGATTATTGTGAGCGAATTAACATGAATAAAAAAATCTTCAATGGTCTTGAGTATCTTAAACAGAATTATAGGCCAAGTGATATACAAAAGCTTTTAGATAACAGCAAAACTAAAAGAGAAGTCTATCAGGGATTAAAAGTATCCGAGTACTTTTTAAACAAGTACATAAAACATTATAACCTTTTTTTGAGCCTGCAAACACTTCGTCAAATAAAATCCGTTATAAACCTTAAAAACTAAGTCTCTACAATTAAACTAATAATAAATAATTTGCTAGTTTAAATTCTGCTATAATTATTCAGATTTTCTTCAAATATTTCACGACAAGCTCCCCATAATCCAACAGATTCACTTTCTTCAGTGGTTTCTAACAGAGGCATACCACAAGACTCTATTTTCCAATATCAGTTTGTTAACTGCTAATTAGTTTAGGAAGTTTTAAGTAAGTAATTACTACGCAAATAAGATAAGTAAAGGCACGCTTCGCTGTAAACGCCTTTACTTATCTTATTTTGTTTCGTTCCAGCTCAAAGGAAATGAAAGCAAGCAAGCTTTCATTTCGTAGCTAATTGTAGCGGCTACATATTTTTTAACTCTAAACATAAGGATTATTAATATGACAAAATTTTCAAATAGTGGCCTTTATAAGCCGCCGTTTTTTAAAAAAGTTAGCGATTTAGTGTATGACCAAGATTTTCTACTAGATACGTTCTGTGATAATTACGATGTGTTCTTCAAACATTATGCTTCTGAGATAGAAGAATTAGGAGAGACAAAAAGTCAAATCCTCAATCAGATAACCGACTTATTGCTTTTGAAACTATACGGCGAGCGTCTATATTTTGAGCCGTTAATATTTAACCCCGATATAGCACTAGAATGTGGGTTAATTCCGCTTACGACCCCGAATATCAGAATTAATAATAACAGCTTATATAGTAGCTGTAAGGATTTTATCAATGTTCTCATCTTGCCTAGCGGTACTTTTTTAAAAATATGGACAGAGCGTTTATATCCTAAATTAGATGCGTATCAGGGGTTAACGGATAATAGCATAGATAAAGAAAGTTATTTATTCAAAGACCCCGAGCATTTTGAAGCTGTTGTTGGCAAATCTTTAACGCAAAAAGTGGTTAATGCAATTTCTTAAAAGATAGCAGAAAGTTAAAGGACTTATAATTATGTCCTTTAACTAATCCAATTAATTAAATGAAATACAGAAATATAAGGATTAATATAATGGAAAAAGAAGTAATAATCAAAGAAAGAGTAGCAATAAATCTACAAGTGCTAAAATTACTTGCTAAAGATGATATAAATATAAGCCAAAAAGAAAAAACAGAGATTTTAAAAGGATATACGGGGTGGGGCGGACTACGTGAGGCAATATATACTCCTTCGGTTTATAGGCAATTAAAGGCTTGTCTTAGTGATGAGGAGATTAGGTCAGTTAAAAACACTGTAAGAAGCGCATACTATACTCCCGATTTACTAGTAAAATTTATTTGGGCAGCTTTAATTCGTATGGGTTTTAACGGTTTACGAGCAGACGGCAACGGCAAAAGCTGTAATATATTAGAACCTGCTGCGGGAAGTGGAGTCTTTTTTAACCATATGCCGCAGATAATAGCGAAAAACAGCAATATAGACGCAATAGAAGTAAATAATGCCAGTTCTAAATTGTTTAGTAAATTACACGGAAATATTAACATTATTAATACAGGATTTGAGAATTTTTGTTGTAACAATGGCAGATACGACCTAATAATCGGTAACCCGCCGTACGGCCGAGCTGCGGTAAACGATATTTTTAATCCCGACCTTTCGCATTTAATAATCCATCATTTTTTTGTTGCAAAATCAGCAAGGATGTTAAGGGATAAAAGTATTATTGCAATGATATTACCGCAATTCTTTTTAGATAACACAAAAGACCATGCCAGAAATATCATTAACGAATCTGGAGTTAATCTAATACTTGCTTATCGCTTGCCTGATAATCTATTTGCCGATGCAAAAATTACCGTTGACCTGGTATTTTTACAAAAAACACAGAAAATCTTTGAGTGGCAGTCTACCAGACAAACAAAAATAGGTAAGCACAGCAAACCGATGAATGAGTACTTTTGTGATAATCCACATCATATTTTAGGAGAACTGCAAATAGTTCCGGTGTATAAGCGGATGGGTATTACCTGTAAAAGTAACGGTGATTTACGAATGCAGCTTGCAGGCGTATATTCAAAAATCAAAAAAACACTCTAATTTATCAATATTTCTAAAAACTATTGGAGGTAAGTGCAATTACCTCTTATAGTTGATTAGTTTGGGTTTTCTAGTTGTAACGTTAACTCTTCAAATTCGTTAAAATCATCTTCATTGGCAATTTTTATAAGTTCTGCAATAATATTGGTAAATATCTCGGTATTTTCTGCGGTTATAGGGGAGTGGGCAATATCTAATAAATATTGTATATTATGATTTAAGTTTCTTGATATCAGAATATCAATATACTTGAAATATATTGGAGCAAGGGGATGCTCTGCAAAACTATTATAAATTTTGCCGTAATTTAAGTTTGTCATAAAAAGCTCCTTGGATTTAGTTGATAATAACATTGATTTTGTAATTGTTGGTTTTTATTAAAACTTAAGTTCCTTGCCATAATTGATTAATGGTTATTTAATACAAGCGATAATCCCTTGCGAGTCTGATTTTGGAAATTCTAGATAATTGAGTATATAGCTCCAACTGGTTTTTACAGGAAATGAATTTATGCCCGCCTTTTTTACTATCAAAAGCACCCCAACAACAAATTAGGGTAATACCGCCAAATAGATCATTTTGTTGGTAGAGGTGATAATAACGTTTTAGTTTTTTAAATTTAAGTAAAATCATCAATTAGTTTTTTAAAAATTCTATATAAATATTTTAAAACTCCAGCAAAAATTATTGTTCCAAAGACAAAAATAAGGCTCTTATTAAAAAGCCCCGCGCGGGGCAAAAATAAATTTAATCTCTTCCGGGTTTAATTCCCCGAAGCTTAGCTTCGCAAGAGTGTAACCTGATTTATTGCTGTTAAGCAATTCCATCAGATACCTCGGAGCTCTGCTCCGAGGAGTATCATTTAACAAAGCACTATAATTCTGATCTTATCTATTGCTTTATATCCCATATAAACTGCTAACCTTTCAATAATAACATCCTGCTGAAAAGTGATTTCTACAGAGGTAGAAGAATTATTAACTTCTACCATGAGAATATTAAGCTTTTTATTCTTTTCTCTGACGGTATTGATTTTTAGCGGAAAGGAATTATTCATATATTTTGCGCCGACTATTTTTTGCCAATTGATAATAATTTCAGCTAATAATGGATTTTTCTTTTTATGGATTTTATAAATAATCCTGTTAATACTATCGATTACCGGTTGCATGCTTTACCAATTTTATTATTCGGTAAGAGTTTTATCATTATCAATAATTTCAAGTTCATACTTACAGGACTGATTATTCAATTCCGATTTTAGGTTTTTAAGATTGGTAACCATCCCGTACCACTCTTTGCGGAATCTGTTATAATGCAGGCCACATGAGCGTATAAAATCTCTAATATCACTATTTGGTTCAGTTTCAAATTTAAGGATAGCCGGAGTTTTATCTTTCTTTTCCTTATTAAAAGCAGCGTTACCTTTTATAGTCCAAGCACTTCTTATTGAGTCATTATTTTTTAACTCATCATTTAAAGAAATTAAAGCACCATATAAAGTATTACTAGGTAGAGACTCAAGACCGGCTTTTACTACAAGTCCGCCAATTTCAATTAAGTGACGAGTACGCATTTTCTGCTCTTTAAGTCTTAACCTTGTTTCTTCTGCAATTAGTCTGTTTTTCTTTTGCTCAAGTTTTAATTTCTGTTCTTCAATACCTGTCATATAGCAATAATGTTTATTATATAGGTTTAATATATTAAGTAATAATAAAAAATATATTAAGTAGCAAGTAATAAGTTAATAACAAATAAGCTATTTTATTATAATATTACTCAAATACAATATTAAACCCCGTAGCCTACTAAACCTATTTAATAAGTCTAATCTTATTTTATATATATAGAGCCTTTTTTCCTGAGTAAGCAAAAAAAGTAATAACATCTCTTTCGTAAGAAAAGTGGTATACGCAATATGCAAATAAATTTGCTTGCTTTCTCAAAATAGAAATGCTAAAGTATAAGAATTTTCCATATTCTATATTTAATTTCTTATTATGGCAATTCAATTCGCTAGAGCCGAATACGTAGGTAGAAGTAGTGGAAAGAATGCCTGCTGTAAAGGAGCTTATAACAGCCGCACTAAAATCAAGGATGAAAAAACAAATATAGTTTATAACTTCACAAGTCGTAAAGACAATGTCTATCATGAACTTCTATTACCTGAATATGTACATCAGAAATTTAAAAACATTTCAGAGTTAATGAATATGATAGAGCGTACTGAAAGAAAATGTAATAGTCAGCTATTAAAAGAATACGTACTAGCACTTCCAGATGAAGAAAATATTTCTTTAGAATTAAAAAAAGAAATGGTGTACGAGTTTATCAGAGAAAATAAATGGATAGAAAATGGTTTAGGTGTACAAGTGGATATTCATAAACCTCACGATGGGGAGAAGAATTGGCATGCTCATTTGCTTGTTACTATCCGTAGATTTTTAGATACTGGATTATGCTTTGAAAGTAAAAAAGCTCGAGACTTAGGACCACAAGTGCGAGGTGGACGTACTAACACTTATGTAAAATCAAATGAAGAAGTTAATTTGGGAAAACTATGGTCTGAAATACAAAATAGAATATTTGAAAAATACGGTTTGGAAAACAGGGTCGATAGCGTAGGCATTAACCCACAGGAACATATAGGACCTGTTCGTATGCGAAGCGTTATGAATGGTGCAGTCGTGCGTAATGAGGAAAGAAGAATTGTCGAGATAGAGTATTTAAATAACGGGGCGGCGGTTCTTGATAAAGTAACCCGTCATATGAGCGTATTTAGCAGTAGTGATTTAAAACAAGCCGTTAAATGTATTCCTGATAAGGAAACACAAGAAAGATTAGTAGAAGAGGCTTTAGCAGGTAAATCTGTAATTAATTTATTTGATTCAGAGGGTAGGAAAACAAACCTCTATACTACTATCGGTATTCGAGCTGAAGAAGAAAAAATCGTGAGGTTAGCAGGTTATGTGGCAAGCGAGAAAAATGTTGTATCCCTTGGAGGCAGTAAAGCCGCGGGTAGAGTTAATCAATTAATTGCTGATGAGAAAACTTCTAATAGCAGGTTTTCCGATGAACAGGAGAAGGCTTTATCGCAGCTGCTACTTGGAGATTCCGGAGTTAGGGTGCTAAAGGGGAGAGCAGGAAGCGGTAAGTCTTATGTTTTGGGTAAGGTTTGCCGGATTAGTGAAAGTGTGGGGGTAAATGTAATAGGAGTAGCACCGACCCATAAAGCGAAGCTTGAACTTGCAAAGGTTGGATATGAGCAAAACGATACGGTTAAAGGTATTCTATTCAAGCTTGCTAACGGTAGATTCAGTTTACCAAAGCATAGTTTAATCGTAGTAGACGAAGCGGGGATGGTAGGAAACGATGACTATCAGGAGCTACTTAGGGTAGCTGCAACCCATAAGTGTAACGTTATTCTCTCGGGGGATGAGCGGCAATTATCTTCAGTCAGTCGTGGAGGGATGTTTGAGGTTTTGTCAGAGAAACAGGGAAGTAGTACTGTATTTGATATAAAACGGCAAAGTAGCAATTGGGGCAAGGAGGTAGCTAGCTGTTTTGCCGAAGGTAGGGTTTTAGAAGGTCTTACAATATTAGAGTGTAATGAGCGTATTAAGTGGAGCGGTAATGCTGATAAGTCAATGCAGGCATTACTTAGCAACTGGAACGATAGTAAATATGATATCGGTGATAGAATCATACTAGCCGTAGAAAACAGGCACGTAAACGCCTTAAATGCAGGAGCAAGGCAGTATCTAAAAGCCAATGGCAAATTAGAGGGGGAAGAGATATCGGTAAGCGGTAATTACTATATGAAAGGTGATAGGATACTTATTACTGCTACAAATAAAGAGCTTGGAGTAATAAACGGGGATTTAGGGGAAGTAATAGACGCATCAACAGAGAAGTTTATTATATCGATCTTGGGGAGCGAAAAGACAATTGAGTTTAATCCTAAGGAATATGATGGATTCAGGCACGGATACGCAACTACGATATTTAAAGCACAAGGAGCATCAATTAAAGATGTTTATGTATTTCATGATAAATTCTCCGGCATTCGTAACAGTTATGTATCGTTATCAAGGCATATAGATGAGTTAAGGCTTTATACCAATAGGGAATCTACTATCGATATGAAGATGCTGGTAAAACAGCTAAGTAGAGATTTTGATAAGGGAAGCAGCTTGCAGTATTTAACGGAAGAAGAAATAAGATATAGAAATAATGTAGGGGAGGCCAAGAAAACCATAACAGGTAAATTCTTAGTCGGGGTACTAAATGTGCTAGAAAAGGTAACAGATAAATACATTCCAAAGTCGGAATATTATAACTATAAAGAGCCTGCAAAGGCTATTACTACCGTAGAAAAAGTAAACGATAACTTGGTTTTAGAAGAAGAAGCAGTCGGATTTAGCGTGGAGCATAAAATAGCCGTAGGTGAGAATACAGGTACTAGAATAAGTAATGTACTTAGAGAAGTAAGTACTACTAATAAACCAAGAATGAGTACTAAAGAGAGGTTTTATGCAAATGCCGATTATGTACGGAATCAGAAAAGTAGAGTTGACCTAAAAGCAGATTGGAATAAGGAAACCGAAGAATTAAGGCACATGTTGAAGTTTAAAGTTGAAAGTATAGCAGGAGATTTACTCGGTGAGCCTAACAAAAGGTTGTCAAACGGCAGAGAGCTAAGATACGGGGAACATGGAAAAATAGCAGTACGTATTAAAGGAGAAAAGGCCGGAATGTGGCATGATTTCAGTAGTGATAAGGGGGGAGACTTATTTAGCTTGGTAACGCACGTAAGGGGAGGAAATTTTAAGACGGCAGCCGAGTATTTACGTGGAGTCATCGGCATGGAAAATACCGGTAACTTGCAATTAGTACATGATCATAACAGTAGCGATAAATATGCGAGTTATCAAAAAGCCAAAAAGTTCGAAGAGAAACTGGAGAAACAGAAACTAAAAGTAACCTCTAATTTGCAGGTGAGAGCCAAGGAAATCAATCATAACAATGTTGCTTATCGTTATTTGAGAGAAGAGCGGAATATTACCTGTGATTTAGGTAGTGATATCAAAACAGCAGGTGTATATGAAAGAGGTGTAGGTAAGACTTTTCCTGCTCTTATAGCCTTTGCAAGAGATGAGAGCGGTAATATTACGGGGGGACTACAAATATTACTTGATAGTAAAACCGGTAATAAAGCTGAGATTGATATTCCGAAGAAATCTTTCGGTCGGATTAGTGGTTCTTTTGTAGATGTTGGTAGCATACGGAATAATTCCGGCAACAGGAATAACATTACAATTATTGCCGAAGGACTGGAAACTGCACTATCGGTCAAGCAGGCACTCAGTGAGCATAGCGAGAAGAAAGGTGATACAGAAGCGGTGCGGATACTATGCTCACTTGGAGTAAGTAATATCAAAAATTATAGGGCAAGGGAAGGAGAAAAAATCATCATAGCAGCCGATAATGACGGTCATGATTCCACAACTCATAAGACAATTGAAAATGCTAGGCTTGAGCTTAGTTCTAAAGGCGCATTTGTAGAAATAGTACGCCCAATTAAAGTGGGTGATTTTAACGATATATTAAAAGATAAAGCCTTAGGAGAGAAAGAAATTCAAAATAGCTTTGAAAATGTGCTAGCAAGCTACAGTGCCGTTACTTTGGCAGAATATCTCAGCAGGAATAAAACTGCATACCAATTAAGTGATCAGGAAAAAGAAAACCTTACCTATATTCAAAAATATGATTTACCTGAAAAAGATATAGTAGAGGCTTACCGCAGAGACAGGACTTACGGTATGTTAGAACTTGAACAAAGTAAAAAATCGCTGGAATTGGCAGCAGCCTGTTATAAGCAAAATAAGGAGATGTTACTTGAGGCAAAAAATTGGGGATATAAAGCAACTGAAGCAGAAATAGTAAAATCTTTGATAAGTATTGATGCTGATGATGCCAAGAAACACTGCATGGAAATTAGGGATAACCAACTCTCCGGATATCTGGAAAAGAATATTAGAGAATTTACAAAGCAAAAGACCGGCAAATATGATATAGAACTAATTAAGCCGATTGTTCTTGCCGAACAAGAGTTTTTAAAGGAAACATACGAAACATGTAAAGCTTTCAGAGGCAAAGAAAATGAAGATTTTGAAGTGCCTCACAGTCTGAGATCAGGTCAGGTGGTCTCTGAGCAACCCGAACTTTTAAAGAAAATATTTAAGTTAGCGGATTCTTTATATCAAAGTGGTGGGCAATCAGAAATTAATATCGCACGTAATATGTCGTCCGTGAATGAGATGGATGTACTACATACTATCCTGGATAGAGAAATGGAATCTTACAACGTCTATGATCGCCCAAGAGAGCTTGCAAAAGACCGTTTGCATTCCGGTTCTGTAGAAAATGCATTAATGGCAATAGAAAAAGAGCAAGATTACTTAGCTAGCTTGGATGGTAATCTAAATCATTATAGCTGGGATGAGAATTTGGTAGAAAAAGTCAAACTGGCCTCTGAGCAAAAAGACAATAAGTATTTTGAGGCTCTTAAAACCGCTACGTATCAATCATTAGAAAGCCAAGTCAAAACTGAGGATGAACTACTTGACAAGTTAAAACAGACAACTGACCTGAAGGCAAGCTATACCGAGTTAGATAAACACATAGAGGTACATAATATCAATACTACTTTAAGAGGATTTACGGAGGAGAAACAAACTGCTAAAACTCCTGATGAAGTAATGAATATTATCAGTAAGGAACAGGAATTTTTGGTAAGTTCACGTGATAATATAAAATACCCTGATGAGTATCAAGATTTGCTAGCTAAATCTGAAATAGCAAAAAAACTCCAAGAAGAAAGAACGATTGATAAATTAGGGGGCGCTACAAAAGAAATTATAAGCTCGGGAATTAAAAATGAAAAAACATTGATGAAAGAGTTAAAAAATACCTCTGATATTCAAGTAACTTATCAAAAATTCGATAAAAACATAGAAGCACACAATATTAATGTTAATCTTATGAAGATAAAAGAAGAAAAATACAACGCTAAAACTCCGAGAGATGCATTAAGAGCTGCTCATAGGGAGCAGCAGTTCTTAAGTAGCCTTCATGGTAACTTACGTCATCAGGATCATAATATAGAGTTACTGCATAATATCAATAAGGCTCATCAATCAGAAACAAATAAGGATATGGATCGTTTACGTGACGTTGCAGGTTATGGCTATAAGAGTAAAATATTTTCAGAGCAGGAATTAACAAAACATTTTAAATCTGATTGCAGCATTAGTGAGTTGCATAGAGATTTAAGTAAGATTTGTCATAATCATCATACGAATATAATTAACAGGCATTTAGATAAATTGCACGATAATTCAAGCGTTCATCATGACGGTCATAAGTTCGAATGTCCAATAAAGTATTTAGAACATTGGAAGAATAATGTAGATCATAATTTACTACCCATAAAGCAGATAAACCAGATAATAAAACAGGAACATAATCGCCAACAGCAAATGGAACATTCGTATACTATGGATATGTGATTTTAAATAAATTTAGGGTCTATTCTTTAATTGGCAGTCTGTAATACACTTTTGTAAGTTAAAGAAGAAATTGTAAAATAACTATAAAATTAAAGTAAATAACTGGATATTTCTTTAATTATTTCTCTATGACAACAACAGACCCCCCTTAATCTGCAGAGCCGTTTGCTTCCAAAGAACATTTTGGGAAGTAAGGGCACATAACTCAGATACCATAAGGCCTGTATCTAACAAGGTCCAAATTATTAGTCTTTCCTCAGTTGTTTTACAAAGGTTAGAGTTGTTCTTATGTCTAGAAGGATACAACCATGGATAGAACACTACTTTGCTATTAACGCTAAAAATGGTTTATTGGGCCAAAGCAAGTGCAAAAATAGTTAAACGTCTTGCTAATAAAGGGCAGTTTATACACAAGATAACACCTCATGTACTATGCCATACCTTTGCAACTTTAGAATTAAAAGGTATATCTATCTCCTGCTGTACCAGAAAATTCTTAGCCATGATAAGCTTAACACTTCAAAAGTGCTGATGTTTTTCTTTTCTAGTTTAAAATTCCTACAAGTGACAGTAAAAGCTGAACAAGTAAAATATTATTTTATAAAAAACAACTAATTATCTTTTGAATTTATCTAATAAAAGTACTGAAATATTTTGTTATTTTTTACTTTATCACTAAAATTCAATTTGTAATTTAAATTAACCTAGAAAGTGATTAATGATATGTCTAAAGCTCTACTAACAAATTCTACAGTTAGGCAAGAACCTAAGCCAGATATTAGACTTATAAGATCTATACTAGATACTGATCCTAGAGCAAATGCTTTTAATAAACATGATAATAGTACTTATTGGTATAAGTATGATGACATGCAAAGGATAGGGGAGGTATTATTTTTTTCTTCAAATTCTATAGATCGTTCACAAGTTGTTTTAGCTGCGCCTTTAGGAATAGATGCAGTAGAGAGGCATAGAGTTGATATTTCAGAACAACTGAAGAAATTTGAACAAGACCTACAACATGGTAAAAGAGTAGTAGGAACTTATACAATAGGAGAATCTGGTGGTGGATCTCATTGGATCGCTTACATAATCTTTAAAAATGCCTTGGGGCAAATTAAATGCATTTATAAAGATTCATTAGGGCAAACAAGGCCAGAATTTGAGCAACAGTTTAAAAGTGTATTCTATCCTTTATTAGATGATAAGTTTTTATATTTACATATCTCACCAACAGATAACTTAATAGAACAACAAGATGGTTCTAGTTGTGGAATCTTTGCTCTTGAGAATGCAATGAAGCTAGCTTCAATCCAACTAGTAGATCTAATATCACGTAATTTACCACCATTTTTCTCTCCTAACTATGAAGAAAGAGGACAATCAGTAGAAATATTATCAAAGCGAAAAGCATTTGCTCAAAAATATGTACTTATGACATTAAAGGAAAAATGTAATGATGTACTAAAAAAGTTGATTTCTGATCACCACGAAGAAGAAGCGAATATATTATCAGCACTTCTACAAACCAAAGTGAGCATTCATACAGACTCAAATAATCCCAATAATCCACATGGATATTTATATAATATTATATTAACAGAAGAACAAAGTACAATAATTGAATCTATTGTTAGGCAATATATTTTTGTACCTTTTGAACAGCTTGCAAAAACTATATATACAAACTCAAAAGAAATTCATTTAAAACTTTTACCAGGATATCTTAATACAGATACACACCCAAGTTTAGCACTACTTAAAGAAAAAATAGAAGAAAAGAATAAGTCTTTTTTAGAAGAAAGAGAAAAACTATATTCTGATCAAGTAACCAAAGAAGTTATATTAGCTGACACTATTCAAGAACTTGAGATTACCAATCAGACAATAGAATTAGAACTTTTTCAAGAAGCTATAGCCATACATCCAGATCTTGGAGGAATTGATGTTTCTTCTATTTTTACCAATGTCTTGCTTGAATTTTTTGACCAATTACCTGAAGAACAAAAATTAAAGATCGGCTTTGCTACAAGTGTAGATTCATTGGCACGACAAGATAAAGAAGAATTAGTGAATCTTATAAAAACACTTGATAAAACTAAAGTAATTAACATTTTTGATAAAGTTAAGGACTTTATCAAAGACCATCAAAATGCTTTCCAAATAGTTTTAGATTTATTTAAAATAGATGGTGAAGATTGGACATTTGATAGTAACCATATAAGCACACTTATTAATATTATTAATGATTGGGGAAGAAAGAATATACCAGGCTTTTCAAATAGACAACCAATAAAAAGTAAAGATACTAGTGGTACAGCACAAGGAAATCAACAAAATGATTTCAATAAACTTACTAGCCAACAACAGGAAAATTTAGTGAAAGTTACTACAAGCTGCAAAGAACAAATTATTACTGAAATAAATAATATATTAAAGATAGTTGAAAAAGGAAATATAGATATTCAAGATATTCACGCTATAGAGGAAAGTTTATTTAGAGTTTCGTGGCGTTCAAGCGAGATTCCTGTCCAATTACGTTTTTCTACTACCGCCCCATATTCTGCATTAACTGAGAAAACTTGGGTTAGATTAGATTATCTAAGCAACTCCTTAATACAAATTCAAGATAAAGATAATATAAAACTAGAATTATTTGAGAATATAAGGGATGACTTAAATAAATTAAAAGAAGCTTTATTAATAGATAAAGTAAGTAACAAAGAGAATCAAATAAATTTACCATCAATGGAGAAATTTATTTCATTTTTTTATGATAAATATTTACTTGAGCAAATTGCTGACCATTTAAGAAAAATTACTGATGCTAGAAATGGAGAATTATTCTTAGAGTTTTTAGAAGATGAACAGGTTTGTTACGGAACTTTTAGAGCTCTAGAGGTATTAGGAGAGAGTTTTAAGAATTTAAGTAATAACATATTAGGTTTATTTACAGAAGATGTTAGAACAGGTTTTAGAGAACTGCGTAATGTTATTCATCATAATAGACCTAAGCTAGAACTTATTATGAGGCACAACAAAGATATTCTAAAAGATATTCTCGAAGAAAGTTGTAAAATGCTTGTTCCTATAAATAGCATTTTAGAAAAAATTGAAAATAGTAATTTGGATAATTATTCTAGTTTAGAATCTATCGTAGGAGATTTAGTTAGTAATACCGTAAAAGTGAATATTAATTTAGATTCGATAAAAGATTTAATTAAAATTTTAAATACTAAAACTATTCTCTCTAAAGAAGAAAAGGCGAAATTATTTGATCATGTTGAGGAACAAGATAAATCAATCCTAGAAAAAATAATTTTTAGGTTAGATAAAAAAACAATAGACCCAATAGAATCAAAGGAAGAAATAGATGAGATAATTAAAAATTTAAAAGGTAAGTATGATATTGAGTTTACAAAATATATTCGTGAAATAATCTGGAAGGCTTATCATAAAATACCATTTGAAGATTATGAGAGTATTAAAAATAAGATTTTAGAAAGTAAAGATTCGTTTAAAGTTCAAGACTTTAAGAACAAGTTAGTAGCACGAATGGAACATCCTGATAAGGAATCAGGTAAACAAATTATAACTTATAATGAAATACTAAATAGTATAAAGAAAATGAAATTTTCTTCTTCTCAAGATGAAGACCACTTAAAAAAACTTATTACAGCTTATGTAATGGATGATGAAAAGTATAAAGATTTTATAAAAGATGTAAGCTCTATTGATGAGATCATTGGAGATAGTGAAAAAAAATCTTTGAATCAGATATTTGAACAGTTAGATTTATTAAAGCAAGAAATGTCAGATCAAGTATCTATCATTAAGAAATTTTATTATAAGAAGTTTCTTAATGATAGAAAATCTGAAGTATTATCATTTATAGATAAAATACTTCCTGTACCGTTTGATATTAATCAATTCAAAAAAATTGATAATTACGAAGAAAAGTTAAAAAACTTATCAAAAATAAGTAAAACATTTGAGATAGAAAGTGAAATATATAAGAAAACTGGTAATTTAAATCTCGCAGAAGATTTTTTGAATGCTAAAAAAAGTTTGTCAGCTCTTTCTAACACTTATGGGTTATCTAAACGTAAAGATTATGAACAATTAAAAACAAAATTAGCCCAAGCAATAGAAGAATTAAAACAAAATTCACAATACTCGATTCACTTAAATAGACTAGATACAGCAAAGACCCTAGATGAGATTATGGGGTACATCAATCCAATTATTGATGCTACTTTTAAAAAACAAAGAAAAAGCTTAGAAGATATTAGGACATTTTATTTAAATAATTTTTTGCAGAGCAATAGGTCAGAAGTAGAAAATTTTATACAGACCATAATAGATAAAAATATACAAGAATCAAGTAGTATTGATATTCAAACATTTAAAGAAGAATTAAAAATCTGGATAGATACTGGAAAATTGAAAAGCGCTTCATTTGATAAAATATTAATTGACTTAGAAAAAATAAATTTTAGTCACAGTGAGGATAAAGAAAATTTAAGGTACTTTCTAGATACTTTAGTAATGGGTAATGATGAATATAAAGATCTTATTAGAAAGATAGAGAAGTTCAAAACAGAAATAAGATTAGAAAATATTTTTAACTCATTAGATCTACAAGACTCATTAGAAGCACTACTCAGAGAATTTAAAATATTAGAAAAAAACAATTTTGATCAAATGGATAAAATAGAAAAAGTTATTTTAAGAGATTTTATTGATAAGCAATCGAGTGAAGTAATAAATTTTATAAACGATATAGTTCTACAACATCCAGCTGACATATTTGATGAAATAATTACATCAGAAACACTTGTAGATAGTAATCTACAACTACTTGGACAAAAATTATTATTTGATCATACACAAGAGTATAGTTATGACGCTAGTGGCTCAGAGGCTAGAGAAAAAGATTTTAATAAATCAAATAAAGAATTAGCGGTGTTTGATAGGATGTTTTCTGACCTCACTCCTACTACTCAAAAGAAGTTAAAACAATCTAAAAATGATGATGAGGTAGATTATTTAAGGAAAATAAAAAAAATACTAATAAAAATAGAAAAGTTAGAGAATACCTTGTTAGATTTAAACAATCCTAGTTTACTTGCAAAAGACAAATCTATAATGAAACTATCAGCACAATATTTATTAGAAGATATTGGTAGTGCTTCAAATGGTTTTATAAAGTCACAAGATTTTCAGGATTACGGGTATGTATCAATTTCAAAGAGACAATTTCTTATACTGAATATAGCTAGAAAAGCGATGGCTCATCATCCTATGTACATAGATGATGAAAAATTAGAGTTTTATATAAAACAGCTAGTACTAGATAGCCAATTTAGGCTTCAACAACTAGAGAATAAAACATTAGAAAACAATAATGTTATAATATTTAGTAATGAGTTTATTGATTTTAGTACAAGGAGAGATGTTTCTTTTGAAGAATTAGAGACAAAAAAAGAGTTAATTAAAAGCATAATATTTGGTAATGGTTTTTCAGATCAGGTCATAGTATTTAATAAAAAAATGGGTTGCGATATAGGAATACAGGGTGACGCAGTTTTTATAGTATTTCCTATTGAAGGAAGAGCTAGCTTTATTTGTGAACTTGAACTGGAACTTAGTTATAACCTTAATTGTGATATTAAAGTATACACCCCATATACTTTAACACAAGAATTCTTAAAAAAATTAACAATAGAGCATCAGACAGAAGTTCTTGCTGTAGAACAATTTGATGATTTTCTGACTACCAAAAAATTTGAACAAATCTATGATGATGGAACTTGGACAAAAGCTAGAATACTAGGTATAGGCGATGTTTACAAAAATCAACCTATATCAAAAAAAGATTTTACTGCTGCAACTGAAGTAGAATATGTATTTAGTCAACGATATAAAAATGAACAAAGGGAGAAAACTAAACAATTTAGACAGGATAGAATAGATAAAGTAAAAGAAATTGAAGATATTATAATATACAAAACTATTATATATGCTCGGAAAATTTGTAAAGTTTTGAACGAAATAAAAGAGGAAATTGGGCTAGCTAGTCTTCATAAGTTATTTAATATTTTAATGCTAGATAGATTACTAGTACAAAAAGTAGGGGAGTATTTTCTAAAGCATGAGTATCAAATACAAACAAAATTTCCTGAATTATCGACTATAACCAAAAATGGATTTATAAATTATGCTTATGACAAACCAGAGGAGTTTTTTATAAAATTTTCAGTGTTAGTTGATCTTCAAGAATTAATAGTAAATAAAAAAAGTGCATTTGAATCTTTAAACGTTCTTATGAAAAAAGAATTTGATAAGCTTGGCTTTATTATATCACAGCTTAGAGGAACTGAAATAATAGAGCATATTAAAAAAAATATAATTCACTTTTTAGTAAAAGATAATGATTGGCTTTTAATGCCAGCAATACTTACAAACTTAAAAGAAAAATATTGTGATGATAGTAATATTTTAAAAATATGGCTAAATAAGAACTTAGTACAGATAAATAGCAGTTTACAAAAGTACGGATATTTATTTGGAGTTAAAAACGTACAAATTCCAGAAGATTTTATTTTATTAGAATTTTCTGGAGAAGTTGAATACACTTATCTACAGAGAAAGAAAACCCTAACAAATCAATTACAGTTTGAGAAAGTAGAGATAATAAGTCAAATTTTTTCAGAAGATTTATCTATATTAGAAACTTTAGAAAATACTCACCCTGATTCTACAGAATATAATTATAGAATACCTCATATTTCTAATGGAATTTTAGGCTTTTCATCTGAACTAGATCAAGAGCTAATGCATATTAATGAGCAAATTTCAGGTGGGAATATTGGACGAAAACCATTAATACCTAATTTATTTATTGAAGATTTTATTGATAGAATAAACGAATTACTGCAACAAAACAATATTATTGCAATAATACCTAGAATAGATACTACATGTAGGTTTACAACTAAAGTTAACACTTTAAAAGATTTATTAGAGTTTCATAGAACACCTAGATCAATTTTTGAAGAAGATACTAAAAAGATTGCAGATTATTATGAGTTTAGGCACTTAAATGACAAGCTAAATACAATACTATGCAGAGTAAATAAATACATACAAAAAGCTAAAAATCTTCAAGAATTAATATCAAAAAATCCTAATGGCTATACTATACAGCTACAACAACAAAATTTAAAAAAAATAATAGATATATTTCAACAGGACTATGAAATCCATAATCAATTAGTAGAAGAAATTTTCAATTCTTCTTATGTAAAAGAAAGGATAATAAAAATATTACAAAATCCTTTTGAACTTCAGAAAATTTTAACTTTTGTACAATCAGCACCTCAAGAGGACCAAGATAATTTATTAAAGAATATTATTAGTAATGCTATAAGTACAATAAAGGTTGCTATCAAACAAGAGTTTCAGGTAAATGCAAATCTTAGCAAGGAAGCTACAACTATTTTGACTGATACTTATGAATTTGATAATTACCTTGCAACATTACAAAAATCTTTAGTTATTAGCGACCAAAATACTCAAGAAGGAAAGGTAGAAAAAGATAAACATGAGGGATATATATTTATTGAAGGCAGAACTATTCCTTGTCTTTTTGTAGAAACTACAAATATTGATAGCGACTATAAAGAAGTTCTTATAGGTGAAAATATTTTTTCCTATGGCACTATAGGATATTTTGGGATCGATTAAATAAGAAAAAAATGAAAAATAGATGTCGCAGAACAGTCCATTAAGCAATTTTTCATTTTTTTCTTAATTTTGGTAATTAAGGTAACGTTTTGGTTTGTAACGTGCCAAGATAAATTGCCTGATTTGTGCCACATTATTTTGCCTGTTTTCAGATTGATTTAATTATTTATCTTCAAATTTTTTAAAGTTAGGACCGGTGTTAAGAATGAGGGCATTTGGGACATTGGGATTAAAAATTGTTAGTATTTGAAGTACCGAAAAACATAATGTAGATACTTTATATATTTTTGACAGAAGAAATCAGTTGCAATAATTAA
>Ga0214196_1000127_pt1 | contig 27274 bp, 27 predicted proteins | sample TroBogEpilimnion_38_FD_153034 | JGI IMG/M metagenome (GOLD analysis project Ga0214196, IMG submission 153034) | Freshwater microbial communities from Trout Bog Lake, WI - 25AUG2008 epilimnion | ecosystem: Environmental > Aquatic > Freshwater > Lake > Epilimnion/Euphotic zone | place: Trout Bog... | reverse complement strand
TGTGAAACCTTTATTCCCACCCTTACTCATACTAATAATATTATACATTAAATTAAATTTAAAAAAGGCCGGATATCCGACCTTTAATAATTAATCTTTTAGATTTTAACCCTGAATACAACCTACTCTAGCTGGTTCTATTGAGTACACTATTGCAGCTTGAGTTGATGTACCAGCTGCTAGAGTAACAGTAGGACCAGTGGAGGTGGCTGGACATGTAGCTCCAGTGTATAGCGCAATAGTGCTAGCATTAATTTTATCAGTTGCAGTAGCACCAACAGAAGTAGTTCCATATCCTACAACAGTACCCGTAGCAAATGCAGCAGTCTTAGTAACTATTACCGAATTTACGTTATAAAACGAATTGTTTAACAAAATAGATCCTGTTGAAGCTGTGACGGTAACAGCACCACCATTAGCATTACCAACCTCTGCTGTCCAACCAGATGCTATTGCTCCAGCACCTACTTTAGTGGCAGTATTTCTTGATTGTCTTTGTAGTGCAGGAACAGCTAGAAGAACAACAATTATAATTGTTGCAGCTATTGCTAACACGATTAATGTTTCAACTATTGTGAAACCTTTATTATTTAATTTTCTGAACATTGCAAATGCCCCCTTTGCTAAATTATTAATGTTATGAATATATGATATACGAAATGCTTATGCTATGCAAGAACTTTATCCACAGGAATTTAACCGTTTGAATTTATAGCACCAGATCCAGCTAAACCATAGATTGGAAGAAGTACTGCAAGGACTATAATTATTGCGACTCCCCCGAGTAAGATCATCATAACTGGTTCAATCAAACTAGATATATTTGCTACAGTATCTTCTACTTCTTTTTCATAAAAGTCTGCACTTTTTGCTAACATTTCCGAAGTAGTTCCAGATTCTTCGCCTATTTTGATTACATTTGGAACAAGAGGAAGAAAATATGGATCTCCTTTTAATGTATCTCCTAGGGATTTACCTACTCTAACCTGATCCGATGCATTTCTTATAGATCTAGCGACGTAGTAGTTGCTAACACTTTCGGAAGTAATTTGTAGAACCTGGAGCAACGGAACTCCTGCCTCCAATAGGGTTGAAGATGTTCTAGAGAATCTAGCCATATATAATTTCTGAAAAAGTTTACCAAATGCAGGAGTTTTAAGTTTGACGGCATCTATAAACTTATTTCCAGATTCAGTTTTAATCCATCTTAGAAGCACTATTATTCCAGCAATAAATATTATCAATATAATCAACCAAGAGCTCTTAATGACATTTGCTACACTCATAAGAATTCTAGTCTCTATTGGTAATTTTGTCCCTGGAAAACTAGTATATAAAACACTTATTTGAGGAACTACTTTAACTACCATGAAAGAAACTACGGCAATCATTACAAATACAATAAGAGCCGGATAAATCATAGCACCTCTAATCTTACTGACTATATTGGCATCTTTTTCTTGTTGAGTAGCCAATCTATCAAGAGATCTATCAAGTGTTCCAGATAGTTCCCCTGCAGCTATCATATTGATAAATATTTTATTAAATACCTTAGGATATTTCTGTAAACATTTAGAAAATGTCTTACCACCTTCTACTTCTTTAGTGACTTCAGTAATAACCTGTTTAAGAGTTTTTGATGTAGTTTGTTCAATAACGCTATTTAGCGCCTGAACAAGTGGAAGTCCAGCGTTAATAAGAGTACTAAGTTGTCTTGCAAATAATACGCGGTCTTTAGTTTTAACTCTTTTAGATTTAAATAATTCAGATTTTTCGTTCTCTTCATTTATTTCGCTAACAACATAACCTTGTTTTTTAAGAAGCTCATAGACGTCTTTCTGGCTAGAAGCCTGTAATTTAGATTTAACTATCTGGTTAGTCTGAACATTTCTTGCTACATATTTATATGACGGCATGTCTATTCCCTCATCATTCTATCTAGCTCATCTAGATCTACGGCTACATTTCTAGCTTCATCATAAGATATAGTTCCATTCTTAATTAAATCAACTAATGTTTTATCCATTGACTGCATACCAAATTCACCACCAGTCTGGATTACTCCATCCAATTGATGCGTCTTGCCTTCTCTAATAATATTTCTGACTGCTGCATTACCTACCATAATTTCAGCAACAGCAATTCTTCCACCTTTAGTTGTTGGAACAAGTCTTTGCGAACAGATAGCCATTAATATATTAGATAACTGAGTTCTAATCTGAGTTTGCTGATGAGGAGGAAAAACATCTACCATTCTATCAATAGATTGTGCAGCGGAGTTAGTATGAAGAGTAGCAAACACAAGGTGTCCTGTCTCGGCAATTGTAATTGCTGATGCTATGGTTTCAAGATCTCTCATTTCACCTATTAAAACTACATCAGGATCTTCACGAAGTGACGATCTTAATGCGGCAGAAAATGAATACGTATCATAATGTACTTCTCTTTGAACAATTATGGACTTCTTAGATGTGTGCGTATATTCAATTGGATCCTCAATTGTAATAATGTGTTTAGACTGTGTGTTATTTATGGTATCCATCATAGAAGCAAGGGTTGTAGATTTACCGGAACCTGTTGGTCCTGTTACCAATACTAATCCTCTTGGGTAATCTACGAACTTATTAACAATTTTAGGTAAACCTAAACTTTCAATACTCGGAATTGAATTTGGTATTAATCTAAAGGCGGCAGCTAAATTGCCTCTTTCATGAAAAGCATTAACTCTAAACCTACCAAGAGTCCCGAATGCGAAACTAAAATCAAATTCTTTATCCTTATTTAATATCTGTCTTTGTTCTTCATCTAATACTGAATATACAAGAGCCTCAACAGATTGTTCATTTAAAGCTTGTGAATCTTTTAGTGGTGCAAGCGATCCATCAATCCTTAAGATAGGAGGAAGACCAACTTGAAGATGAAGGTCCGATGCCCTTCTCTTAATTACTTCTTCTAATAGTGGTTCTATTCTCATATTTTAATTTGCATCCTCAGCTGCTACTCTATTTACTTCTTCAAGAGTGGTAAATCCAGACAATGCTTTTAGATAACCGTCTTGACGCATAGTAATCATACCCTCTTTTTGAGCCTGAGTTTGAATCTCAGCACTAGTTGATCTTTTCAAGATTAATTCTTGAATTTTTTGAGTTATTTCAAAGGCTTCGTAGATACCTACTCTACCTCTGTATCCACCTGGAGATTCTGGAGAATCTATGCCTCTATATAAAGTATAAGCTTTTTGGTTATAAAGTGGCAAGTTAGGATATCCTAAAGTTTTACTAACTTTTTCTCTCTCTTCTTCATTTTTTGGAAGCAAATTTCCTATCGCTTCGTTAATAAGTGCAGTATCAGCAGGAGAAGATTCATAACCTTCTCTTCTGTCTGATAGTTTTCTAAGTAGTCTTTGTCCAATAACTGTTCTAATTGTACTTGCTATCAAAAATGGCTCAATCTGCATATCTAATAGTCTTGGAAGTATTCCCGCAGATGAGTTAGTATGAAGAGTACTAAAGACTAAGTGTCCCGTAAGCGCAGCCTGAACACCCAGGTCAGCCGTTTCTTTATCTCTTATTTCTCCGACCATTATAACGTCAGGATCTTGTCTTAGTATTGATCTAAGTCCTGTCGAGAAAGTTAGTCCAACTTCAGAATTTACTTGTATCTGATTAATGCCCGGCATTTTATATTCAACCGGATCCTCCATTGTAACTATGTTGATAGTATCATTTTTTATTTCCTGCAGAAGTGCGTATAAAGAAGTGGATTTTCCAGAACCAGTAGGTCCCGATGTAAGAACCATTCCTGAAGTAGACTTGAGTCCATTTCTAACAACCTCTAGAGTATGTCCAAGGTAACCCATGTCTTCAAGCTTAAGTGAAGTTCCAGTCTTGTCTAGCAAACGAATAACCACCTGCTCTCCCCAAATAACTGGAGAGATTGAAATACGTAGATCTATATTTCGAGTCATGTATTTAAATGTAAATTCTCCGTCTTGAGGAATTCTATGTTCATCAATTTTTAAATTGGATAAAATTTTAATTCTTGAAACTAAAGCAGGTTCAATAAATTTAGGTAAAGCCATTATTTCTCTCAAGACACCGTCTATTCTACATCTAATCTTAAGATCTTTTTCGGAAGGCTCAATATGGACATCTGAAGCACGATTAGAAGATGCATATTCTAAAATTGTGTTCAATGCTTTAGATATTGGCGAATCTTGAACTATAGAAGCTAATTCTTTAGCATCTTTGCCAGATATTTTATCTTCTCCCTTATCATTATCTTGGTTGGTGGACTTATTGTCTTCATCCATATCGCCTACTACATCTCCAGATATAGAAACTTTATATTGCTGAAGAACATTCTTAATACCCTCTTCACTTGCTGCGTATACCTTTAACGGTCTACCAATTCTATTAGATAGATAGTCTACGGCTTGAACATTGCCTGCATCAAGCATAGCAACCACCAATTTTTTATTAATCTCGCCTAATGGCACCGCCATAAATCTCTCGGCAATTTCTTTAGGTAATAGATCTAATTCATCTTCACTAATTTTTGCGTAAAGTAAATTTACATAAGGAATATTATTTGAATGCGCAGTGTATTTAGTAACATCTTCAGTGGAAATTTTCTTTTCTTTAATTAATTCAGTTATGAAGGGAGTTTTATTTTTTAAAGCTGTATCTTTTACTTTAGCTAATTCATCGACAGTAATTAGGCCATCTCTAATCATGGCCTCTTCTATGGATTTCTGAGTTGTGTTATCTAGTACACTCACTCTCTTATTCCTTAATGTCCACTAGTGAACGGACTTCCATTATTATTGTTATTAATGTGAATAAGCACCGTAGGATCTATATTTAGATTTTGGAAAATAAGATCCTGAGATTTTGGAAAGTTTGAACTTATTATAGGAACATTTTCTACTTGAATATCTGAAGATTTACCACCGAAAACTAAACTAGAAATAATAATTGAAAGTATGGCAGCAGATACCATCACGATCGCTAGAGTAATTAAATCTTTTTGTTTAAACATTATTGGACACTCCCCATTTTAACTTGGAAATTCTGAGCCGGCAGATAAAAGGTTTCAGCACTAACTGATAACGAAAGAGACACGTTACTACCGCTAATTGTAAAACTCTTGAACTGGAATGGACGAATTGATTTTTCAAATATCTTCATAGTGTTTATAACATTATCCGCACTACCAGTTACGTTGAATGAAAAAGGTATTGGAGTCGTACCCGCTATAGGAATTGAGCTTGCTCCAGAAATAGCTCCATTAGATGAATCGGACCCAGTCAGACCAGAAACAGTAACTCCAGTAGAACTTAGAAGTCCCTGCAGTGATGTAGCAAGTGCAGGAAAATCATATTCACTAGGAAGTGCATCTAGTATTAGCTTGGCATTATTTCCAGAATTTACACTAGCGCCATTAGTTTGCAACCCCATTAAATTCGTAGTAGCGTTGTTGAAGTTCTGATATGCACTAAGTAGAGATTCGTTGCTAGCTACATTTTTAATAAGGTTACTACGAGCTATAGACTTGGCATTAATAACTTTATTCTGGTAATTCATTCTAGCTACTAGTGTTTTTGCTGAAAATAGAGTGAATACTAATAAGAAGGAGGCGATGGAAGCAAAGATAATCATTTTTTGACTAGTCTTATCTATTTGAAGTTGTTTAAGTGATGGAGCTTTCATTATTTTACTTTCTGAAATAAATCATTAGGTTGACCCAATATAGACCTAGTCGAAGTTATACTAGGCACTACTAAAGCTATGGCTTTTTTTTGCATGAATATGTCTGATTTGAAACTAAAGGTTAAAGAATAACTAGGAGAACTGCCTGAAGAATATGAAAAACTATTCAAAATTACACCGCTAAAAGCTGTTCCTAAATTCTTTTCGCTACTTGTGTAGGTAGTGAATTTAAGAGTATCAACAAATTGGTTCACAGTAGCTAAAGAATCAGCTGTTCCGTTGATATTTATCGAAGATTTAGAAAAATCTACAGAAATACTGGATATTTTAGCATTTGACGGAGTTAATTGAGCCATATAATTAAATACTCTGGAACTTTGATATAACTGAGATTGGATATTTGGAATTACACTAGCCTGTTTCTGTATTGTTAATATTTTATTTAGATTAGTGTTTTGATTAATCACTGTAATTTTACTATTAATATCTTTTGTAAGACTTTTTATTGAATTCTTTTGAATGACATTAATGTAAACTATAAGCAAAGTTAAAGTGGTAACGCTAATAACAGAAACTACTATTGAAATAGCAACCACAACCAACTTATATTTTTGAGCCTTAATATAATTTCTTTTAACGTCTGGTAAGAGGTTGAATTCAAGCATTTGCTCTCTCCGCTAAGCCCACAGCTACACCAAATTGACTAGATAAAGTCATCAATTCATTAGACTTAGATTTATTAAAGATTACATTTCGCCACGCATTACCTTGCTCTACATTTATTCCTACTTTAGTTGCTAAATTATTACTAAATCCAGGCACAGACGTAAGTCCCCCAGTTATTACTATCTTAGCTACTGAAGAATTTGGATATCTATTCATATAATATTTAATAGATTTACTAATTTCACCGAATAATGACTCGAGGGGATATTCTAGTGCTTCAATTAATTTACCTTGCATTTTATCTGTCTCTAAACCAAATTTAAATAAAAATTGATTAGCTTGATTAAGATCGATATTAAGATTTTGCGCTATAGATCTCACCATTGTTTGAACACCCATAGGTATTGATCTTGATAAATAAGCTACTCCATTACCGACTACCACTAAATCTGTAGATAAGCTTCCAAAATCTAATATAACTTGGGTTTGCTTGTCGCTAGAAGATACTAAAGCCCTTGATATTGCCATAGTGTCAGGCTCAAAAGCTATTACATTAAGTTCGATAGATTCGAGCATATTCAGCAAATTCTCTAGGTATTCATTAGTTATACTGCTTAATAATATTTCTATCTTGCTTGCATCCTTGGGTGAATCTCCTATAACCTCCCAATCTATTGTGGAATCATTTATAGGTGTAGGTATTATTGAATCAACCTGATACTTAATTGCGCTAGATAGTTCACTTTTCTGAGCTCTATCTAATTCAAAAACTGTTGTGAAAACCTTTTGAGTATATAGACCTACTGCAACGTTTTTTGTACTGACACCAGATTTGCTAACTAAATCTTTAATTATTTCAGCAAGTTTTTGTCTGTCTGCGGGCGCATCTGATCTGGAAATGTTTCCTTGAATAGGAACATATGCGTATCGACTAAGAGTCTTTGTTGGCCCGTCACCTTTAAGCTCAACCAGCCTTATGGCGGAAGAACCAATATCTAACCCGAAGAAGTCTATTTTCCCACTCAATATACTCATAGTTAATTAAATTATATCATAAGCTTTTTATATTTTACCTATATTGTAGGTGGTAGATTTTGAATATAATCCATGTGATTGACACTAGATCCATTAGTTATAACGTATGGGTTAGTTAGCCAATACAATGGAGAATAACAAATCCTTTCCGCTTCAGTAGTGGTAGTTGGACATCCGGTGGCAGTGTTTGTGGATCCCTGAGAATCACCTCCAGAACGCAGGAAGTAAATACTTGATCCGATTAATCCACCTTTTATAGTTAGTTGGTTCTTACAATTATTGAATAATGTTCCATCTCCAGAAGCAACCCCAAGATCAACCATTGTACTATCGCAAGTGTAAATATTTCCTCCTTGTGGATTTCCACTAGAATTGTCAGGCTCAGCGATAATAAATGCATCAAGTTCGGTAACGGCATTATTTATATACACATTTCCTCCGTGAACAATAATGTATAAATAAGGCAGTTTTGATGGATCTGTAACATTGGTAACGGTAGGATAAGTGATATTTCCGGTGATATTGAGATCGTTATTGTAGATATATATATTTTGATTTACATTAGTTGATGGAAATCCTGAAAGTGTAGTTTCAAAAGTTCTATAAGAAAGATTAGTAAAATTATCGCCACTTGTAAAAACTGAGTAGTAGTCCGGACTACATGGTAAGTCATCAAACATTCCACCAAACGGATTATTTACGGTAGTTCCAGAATCATTAGCAAATGATAAATTATTCGGATAATATGTTAGGGATTGAATATTGGTATTAGCACCATTTATATTATTATTTTGACTCCCAAAGTCCTTGATGAAATCTGAAGACATAGCCAATTGATCCGTTGAACTTCCAGTAAAAGTTCCATCGCTCTTAACAGAGTTAAAGGTAGCGATGTTGGATCCTGAAGTTACACTACAAGTGCCATCTGAATTAGGGAAATTACTTCCCGTGACCACACCGCCCCCATAAACTTTAAGATAAGGTTTTAGAACAACATAAAGCGAGCATGAAGTCCTTACGGATCCCGTCACACCGCCAACCATATTGAGCTGTATATTAATAGTATACTTTCCTATAGGTAGTTTTGATGGAAAGGTTATATTACCCGTGCCACTAGATCCGGCATTAATTGTGGCAGGATTAGCGGCTCCAATTATTAATGCTGTAGTATTTACTGTTCCAGTAACATTGTAGTTTCCTGTAGCAGCTCCGTAGGTTATAGCCGAGCTTGAGTTATTTGCTAAACTATATGACATTATTTCATTTGAGCTATCCTGAATGCTATCTGAACAAGAAAGTGATGTTGCAACGACTGGAACTGTTACATTTGCACATGCTCGGTTATTGGAACTTCGTGAAAAAGGTGCATCCGCTGCAGAAGATGTTAGTATATTCATGCAGTACTGGTCTCCGTTTGCTAGAGTGATCGTCTGTCCATTATTGTCAGTAAACGTATACGGAATAGCTACCGATGGATTAGTTTCCCATTTTATACCTGAATTTATTGATCCTATCACTGAATCTGGACTAAGAGTTTGAGTATTTGAACCAATATTTTTATAGTAGCTTACCCCATTATGAACCAATTCAAATTGATCTTGAATATTGTAGTGAAAAGCCGTAGCTATGTTAGCTTTATTGGCAAAAGAAGATTGAAGATAATATGAAACATTTGTACCTACGTTGGCATTAACTGTTTGTGGCGAACTTCCAGTTGCTCCGGAAGTTGCTACTGTAGTTATTGTACTTAGATCATAATTTGGCTCAATATAGTAAGCATGTATATTGTTGGTGAGGCCATTAACAAAAGTCGGATTCGTAGAATAATTGAAGGTGAAGCTTCCTCCTTGAGCAGCAGTATTTGCCTGTAAATTACCCACACTATTTAAGGCGGTGTTGATGTACCACCACTTCCCACCAGGATTCTGTCCAGATGGTGCAGCTCCATATATTTTTACAGTGAATTGAACTGGCGTTTTTGCGGCGGTACCACAATAAAGATCCCATCCCCAATTTGGCAGCATAACAAAATCGTTATAGGCAATATCAACTCCATTAATTGTACAGCTAGGATTAGAATTAATGACACCTAGGTTTGCATTGGTATAGCTTTGAATCCAAGTCCAATTTTGATTTACCCTTTCTATTCCAGAGGATGATCCGTCCGCATATTTTGTAATGTTAGTAGCAGTTATATTCATTGCAAAAGCTTCGGAAGTATTATTTGTAGTATTGTGATATACATCTCTCACAGGAGTGTTATTATTCCAATTACCAATATATGTGCTAACAGCCAAACCTTCAGGGTTTTCTGTGCTTGAAGTGTTAATAACAGTCGGACACGAAGCAACAGCGGCTCTAACTTTGGAATTATTTGAACTGAAGCTAAATACTACTAGAAGAAATATAGTTAAATAAAATATTTTAAATATATTACTCCTAAAGCCCATAATAGCTACCCTTCACTTTAGATAAAGCATTTAAAAAAGTATTAGTATCAATGTTATTGCTTCCCGGATTATTTATTAGATTATAGAAATAATCATAAGATTGATTACCGCCATCTTTTCCAACTTTAATAGAACTTACACCGCTCATTTTTTCGCCTTTAATAGACTCAATGATGTCGTTTAGTTTAACTTCATTGAACCATGCTTCATTGTTGTATCCAAAATTAAGACAGTATCCATTTGACAAAAGATTGTGATATTTAGAATAGCTCGAAGATGTTTTTAAAATTTCATCTACATTATATAAATTGCTATCTTGGTATTTAATATTATCTTTAAGATAATTCATTGCTGATATCATTTCTGCACTATTCTTTTCAGTGGTGCCATTATCTAGGAAATTAAATTCGCAAAAGAACCCAGTCTTATTTGCACTCCTTATTAATTTAGTATCAACATAGGATTTAATATATAGATACTTACTTTCCAGATTTACCCAAGTATTATTTGTATCTTTCGGTAAATTATATTTAGATGCATTTTGCTCTTTTATTTGATCGAAAGAATCTTTGGAGTAAAAGACGTTCAATTTATCTGCTACGATTATATATTTGTAATATAAATAAGCTTGCTTTCCATAATCAGTCCGACTGTCTAATTTTTTTGGCGTACTTATTAAATTTAAAATTTCAGTTTTAGTATATTTATGTCCGTCTATAATATATGCATATTTATGGGATTGGTACACATTAACTGTACCTAGATAAGCTAAATAAGCTACTACTAGTGAGGCTATACTTATGAGAATTTTCTTATTTTTGAAGAAACCAAGAATAAACTTCTTAAATCTACTAGGAAGTTTATTTGAAGAATAAATAACAGGCTCCTGACTAACCTTATCCATAACTGTATTCATTCTAGCAATTAAACAACTATTAATAAAGATTATGTTTAATTTGCAGTAGCTTTAACGTTTTGACCTAATATGACTATAAAATCTGCATTATATCCATTTGACTCTAAGGCTTCCGGATTACCTTTTGTGGTAGTTACAGCTGTAGCACTAAATGTATTTTCTAGAAATTTAAGTGAGTTTATTTTCTTTCCTGCTGAGTTATCTACTACCAAACTACTGGTGTAAGTTTTACTGGTGTCACCAATCAGCAAAACATCGTATCCCTGCTTAGTAAGTTTTAACTGTTCTGCCTTGGCTAAACCTAGAGTACTTGAGCCATTGAGTATTACAACCGTAGGACTCTCTTGGAATACAGGATTATTTGAAGTAAGTCTTAAATAATAATCAGATAATTGAGAGTAGTCGCCCAGTCCTTTTATTGGTACAAGTGAGGACATGCCACTAACTGGATCATGATATGTGGTAATTATTGGAACTCCACAAGTAGCACTATTCATAGTGGAACAATACGAATAAGAACTGATCTTATTTAAATCCATATTCTTAGTAATCGATATGAATCTTAATATATTTTGTAACGTCATATCTGTCTGAACGTTTTTACTAAATGAATCAAAAAGATTCCCTACTTTTACCGGATTAGATATTACGCCTAGAGAAAGAGCTTTCTTAGCTATTGCAGAGAACAGTAATCTCTGATGAGCAGTTCTATCAAAATCTGAACTCGGGAATCCATAAGCTCCATAAGCATCTCCTCTAGCCCTAGCAAGATCAAGAGCCTGTTGGCCATTTAGAGTATGTAGTCCATTTGTTAGCTTAACTAAAGGTTTATTGTTGCTCCAGTCAATACTAGGATCATATAAACCTCTAGGATCAACGCTCTGTATATTTACCGTAACTCCACCGACAGAGTTAACTGCATCCCTAAAAGCTGAATAGTTTGCTAGAGCGTAATAATTAATAGGAATACCAAGATTCTGAGAAACTATATATTCTAGTCTACCCATCCCGTTAGCAGGATAACCTGGAATATTAGCCCCTATTGCATTAGCTGCATTTATCTTTTGCCAACCTACTCCTTTTATATTCACCCAAAGGTCTCTAGGAACACTTAGCATGAATGCGGTGTGATCTTTTGTATTTACGCTAAGCACTACAATTGAATCAGTTAAATTAGCTCCCTGATGACCAGAATCATCAGCTGAATCCCCAGCTAGTAGTATGTTAACTCTCCCGCTAGATTCACCCTTTAGTGGTGATGTGCTGAAGAATGCTTGAGTGTCAGAAATTATATTTCCATGAAAAACCTTATCTATTGATCTAAAAAACCTAAAACCCAAGTATATACCCAATATAAGAATAAGAACGCCTACGGCCAACAAGGATTTTTTTAGTATTTTTCTAGATCTAGTCTTCTCTTTTTTTAATTTCGTATTATCGAATTTTATAGTTTCATCTGGAACTATTTCTTTTCTAGAAAGTTGAGGTGCTTTTACGGGAAGTAATATCTTATTTTCTTGTTTGGATAAAATTTTCTTAGTCTGAACTTGAGCCAAGTTAATTTTCTTGACTGCCTTCTTCGGGGCACCATTAACAATGAAGCCGTCTAAACTTCTAATATAATGTCTTTTCGACTTCGGGTTATTTTCTTGCATAAAAAGTTAATACAATTTTAACATGCCAGAGCTTTATGGACCATTAAATAATTACTTAGATTAAGACATATTTTAAGTATCAAAGAAACTAAAAAGAATATATAATAACAGATATGTCAAAATCTTTAGATATAGGAATTGTAGGATTACCAAATGTCGGTAAATCCACTCTTTTTAATAGTCTCACAAAAGCCGGGGCATTAATTGCTAACTACCCTTTTGCAACCATTGAACCCAATGTAGGAATAGTTCAAGTTCCCGATAAAAGATTAAATAATTTAGCCGAAATATATAACTCAAAAAAAATAGTTCCTGCTACAGTAAAATTCGTAGATATTGCAGGACTAGTTAAGGGCGCATCCAAAGGTGAAGGTCTTGGTAATCAATTCCTGGCGAATATTAGATCCTGTAATGCCATAGTGCAAGTTGTTAGGGCTTTTAGCGACAATAGCGTAATTCATGTTGATGAAAAACACGACCCAAAGAACGACATAGACACAATTAACACCGAACTAGTATTAGCTGATCTTGATACCTTAGAAAAAAGAATATCCAAATTCACAAAAGAAGTTAGATTAAACCCTAAACTACAACCCGTTATGGACTTATATGTTAAATCTCTCGAATACCTAAACGACAATGTGCCGTTATGGTCAACCAACCTAGATCTTACCGATCTACAAGATCTACAGCTACTTACTGCGAAATCTATTATCTATCTATTTAATCTAGATGAAAAAGATATAAATAATGAGCTTATTCAGGATAAACTAAGAGATTTAGTAAAACCTGCCAGTACAGTGTTTGTGTGCGCTAAATTAGAGCATGAATTTTCTGAACTCAATGACGAGGACAGAATTGAACTGCTTGAAACATATGAACTTAGTGAATCTGGATTAGAAAAACTTATTGAAAAATCTTATGAGACTCTGGGACTTCAGAGCTATCTTACTGCTGGCGAACAAGAAGTTAGAGCTTGGACGATAAAACAAGGCAGCACCGCACCTCAAGCAGCCGGAGAAATACACACAGACTTTGAAAAAGGGTTTATAGCTGCTGAAATTGTTAGTTATAAAGATCTTATAGAATGTGGCTCACTAATAAATGCCAGAAGCAAAGGTTTAGCGAGAATTGAAGGCAAAACTTACGTAGTCCAGCCTGATGATGTTATAGAATTTAGGTTTAATAATTAAAGAATCTTTAGAAGATATAGTCTCTCCTGATTCCCTTTTGAGCCCTTAACGCTGGAGTCAGATTTATATACGATTTTAAATTTAGGCTTAGACCAACTTTCAAAATCCTTTAAAATCTTTCTGCGAATATTTTCATTCTTAATTATGCCGTTAAATAGCTCTCTACTATCAGCCTCAAACTGAGGCTTAACTAGCGCAATAATTTGAGTATCTTTATTAGATAAAGTTTTGACGTGTGGAAGTATTTTCCTTAAAGAAACGAAAGATACATCCATCATAATAATATCTGGAGTATAAGGAATTAGAGCTCTACCTCTGCCACCGATTAGACTAACGTCTAAAATATCGGTCTTTTCGTGTAATTCAATTCTCTGATCTTTTCTTAGAACTTTATCCATCTGATTAGTACCAAGTTCAACTGCAAATACATTACTAGCACCCTTTAAAATTGCTAATTGCGTAAATCCACCTGTACTACTACCTATATCTAGAACTTTTTTATCTCTAAAATTTATTTTAGCCAAAACAATAAAAGGCTCTAATTTTAGAGCCGCTCTTCCTACGAAAATTCCCTTATCTTTTAATTCTTTCACGATAAGCACCAGTTGAAGTATCTACAGATATAAAATCACCTTGCTTAATAAAGCTTGGAACTTTAACTACTAGACCCGTTTCAGTGGTAGCATCTTTCATTACTGACGAGGAAGTATCGCCTTTAACTACGTCTTCAGAATACGTCACTTCTAGTGAAACGTTTTTAGGCATCACAATATTTATTGGTTTACCGTCGAACAATTGAAGTGTAACCTTATCTCCTTCTTTGAGATAGTATTTATTATCCCCAACGTTTTCATCGTTAATTTCAAATTGCTCAAAAGTTTCATCGTTCATAAAATAGTAGTTCGATGTATCGTTATATAGATACTGAACATTAGTTAATGATACGTCTGCGCTATCGATCTGTTCATTCCCTTTGAAAGTTTTAGCTAGTACCTTACCGTCAATAAAACTCTTAATCTTAACATTAACGATAGAGCCACCTCTACCCATAACCTTCTGGTTATATTCAATTACTTTGAATGGTTCGCCTTCGTACTCGAAAACAACGCCTTTTTTAAGTTCTGTTATAGAAAGTGCCATTGTTTCTCCTAATTATTTGAAACGAATGGTAATAAAGCAATGTGTCTTGCTTTCTTAATTGCTGCGCTTAAGTGTTTTTGCTGTGATTCAGTAAGACCAGTTTTCTTTCTAGTCTCAATCTGACCGTAAACGTTCACATATCTTTGAAGGGTTTTAAAATCCTTATAATCAAAATATGCTACGTCTTTTCTATTCTTAAAAATTTTAGCCATTAAATGCTCCTTAAAATGTTATTAAAATGGAATTTCATCTAGATTGATTGGTTCATCACCAATATCTTCAATTACTTCATCTTTTTTTGCAGATTTTTTACTGCTAGGTTTACTTTGTGGTTCATCATAAACTACATCGCCACCATTAGAGCTTGATGAGCCCTTAGAATCGAGGAAAGTTACATCATTAGCCAAGACTTCTACCTTAGATCTCTTTTGACCTTCTTGTTCCCAGCTTCTACTTTGTAGTCTTCCCTGCACTAGGCAACGACTACCCTTATTTAGATACTGTGAAACTCTTTCAGCCAAAGGACCCCAAGCTACAATGTCCACATAGTCAGTTACTTCTTGCCATTCTCCCGATTGATCTTTATAGCTTCTGTTTAAAGCTAGAGAAAGACTAGTTACATTCTGACCATTTGGTGTTTGTCTTAGTTCTGGGTCTCTTGTTAGATTTCCCATTAATGTTACTTGATTTAAGCTTCTCGCCATTTACCTATCCTCCTTTAATTTATAAGACATATGTCTATTTATTACATTTATAGCAAACGATATTTGCTACGTTGTTGTCAATTTCTTTAATGAAATTTTAATTTATTCTTCTTCTGATGAATCTTCTCTAGATTCTCTTGAAGCCTTTAAAGCTTTTATGGCTTCCGCCTTAGCAATGGCTTTAAAATCTGGTTTTGTAATTATGTGTCTAATTACTTCATCTAAAATATTTAGATTAGAATCAACTTTTGTTACTGCAGTTGCTGGAAGTTTTACGCTATAAAATACATATACAGCAAATTCGTTACGAGCAATTGGGTAAGCTAATTTTCTCTTCCCCCAGTTGTCGTTTCCAAGTACCTCTCCACCATTTTCTGAGATAACCTTGAAGAATCTTTCTTCAGCTTTGCTTAAATCAACCTCTAAATCAGGGTGATAAAGTACAGCTATTTCGTACTGATTCAAAACAATACTCCTTTCTTTGGTTCTCGGACTATTCCGATCAGCTTTTACGCACTAGAGGCTAAAAGCTAAAGTTAGTTATTAACAGGTTTCATTATATCTTATTCACCTCTGTTGGTCAATCTATTGATTCAGGTATTTATCTTTTGTATCTTCTTCAAGAATCTCTTCTTCTGAATCTTCAGTTTCAGGATGCCCAAATACTTCATCCATTGTAGTTACCAGCACTTCTCTTGGTCTTGATCCTTCAGCCATTCCAACAATTCCCTGTTCTTCCATGGTTTCAATAAGTCTAGCTGCTCTACCGTAGCCTATTCTAAGTCTTCTTTGAAGTAAACTTGTACTTGCCTTCTTGTTGTCTATTACAACTTGTACCGCATCTTTCCATAAAGTATCGTCGGCTTCAGCAGATCCAATTACTTCGCCACCACTTACATGCTTGCCACCAATGTGTACTGGCTGAGATATAACATCCTCATCATAAGTAGGGGGTCTCTGGGCTCGTAGGAAATCATTAACCTTAACTGTTTCCGCATTTTCTATGAACGCAGCCTGAACACGCTTAGGTTTAGCCATATCTGAAGTTAGAAGTAGCATGTCTCCTTCTCCAAGTAATTTCTCTGCACCATTCTGGTCAATAATTGTTCTTGAGTCTACTTGTGAAGCTACCGTAAATGCTACTCTAGCTGGAACATTAGCCTTAATTAATCCAGTAATTACATCCACTGAAGGTCTTTGAGTGGCAAGAACTAGATGGATACCTGCAGCTCTGGATTTTTGAGCTAATCTAACAATTAAGGACTCGACATCTCTAGCTGCCATCATCATAAGATCAGCTAACTCATCAATAACAATTACTATGAAAGGCATTCCTTCGTTAGCTTTATCTAGATTATATTCATCGATATTCCTCTTTCCTGCTCCAGCCATAGTCTTAAGTCTTCGATTCATTTCTTCAACTGCCCACTTTAAAGCACTGATACATTTTTCTGGTTCATTAATAACAGGGGCAATTAAATGTGGTATGTCTGCATATTGACCCATTTCAACTTGTTTAGGGTCAACCAGAATAAGCTTTAGATCGGCCGGAGAATTGCCATACAACAAACTAGTTAGAAGAGTGTTTATCATAACTGATTTACCAGAACCAGTTTGACCAGCAATCAATAAGTGTGGCATTTTAGCTAAGTTTCCAACGATTGGATTTCCAGCAATATCTTTACCTACTACAAAACTTAGATTACCTTTATTATCCGTCCATTCTGAGGAAGTTAATATGCTACTTAATCGAACTATAGCTGGTTTAACATTTGGAACTTCAATTCCTACAGCTCGCTGACCAGGGATTGGAGCTTCAATACGGATAGAATGTGCAGCTAAGTCTAAGGCTAAGTTATTTTCTAGCGCAGTAATCTTCGTTAATTTAACATCTGCTGGTGGCTTGATTTGGTACTGAGTGACTCGAGGTCCAATATTTACTCTTTCCATACCGACGTCTATTTTGAAGTTATAGAAAGTATCGTGAATAATTTTTGCGTTAGCATTAATGTCTCCAGCATCTGCTTTATTTTGCGTCTGATTTAGCAAAGTAACGGACGGAAACTTCCAGTCTGGATCACTTGGAGCAGTTAGTGCCTCTTGTTCTTTATTATTAATTTTTGCTGCCGCTACTTTAGCCGCTCTTGAAGCTGAGAAATTAGATTTTTCAGAATTCTTACCATGGTATTCTACTGGAACTCCCTCATTAAGCTTGAAATCTTGTTGCGGCGAAGCCTTGCTCTTTAAGCTCTCAAGCTCACTCTCTTCATCCTCGTCTTTATTAAAGAATCTTCTGATTCCTAAAATATTAGAAGGAGATATTCCGAAAGCGAAAAAGAAAACTAGCAAACTTGCAACTAAGAATAGAATGCTAGAGGGCAGTGAATCTACCGCACTTAATACATTAGATCCAATCATCTTGCCCACTACCCCTCCATGAGTGTTTAGGTAATTACCGCTAGAATCTTTTGTGGCTAAAGAAACAAAGAAGAAACTACTTAAAAAGAAATAAAGCAGAAACATGCTAATAAAATTCACTCTGGGAATTTTATGATCTTCGTTTTTAAATTTAACTATTGCGAAGTAGAAGAAAGTTACAAATAGTAAAAATGCTGCCCAACCAAACATGTAGTAACCTGCTTTAAACAAATCCTTAGGTAGAACTCCACCGGTATTCATACTACCGATACCAATGAAAATAGCAGCTAGAATAAGGATAACTGATAGACTATATCCTATTACTGGAGAAGTTTCTTTTTCTTCTACTCTCTTTTTATATGCGCGCTTTTTTCTTTTGGCCATAATTAAGCATAATTATATCACTTCCTATCTGTTTTTGAAGAAGAAGATTATGGTTTAATTATTTTTAGTCGTTGGCAGCGTCTTGAGACAATAGTCTTTCACGCATTTCTTGGAATCTTTTTTGCTGATCAGCAACAATTTCTTCGTTAGTTTTAGGTTTAACTTCTTTACCATTTTCATTCTTGGGTTGACTATTTCCGTTGCTTCCAACTAAGTTAATTACCGGAATAACAATTGGAGACCCTTGAGTCTTTTCAAATAGATAGTGTGTTACATGATCTTTAAGTTCTTGCTTAAATCTATCTAGGTCAATTCTCTTATATCTTTGTGCTACTGCTCGTTTAAGTTCAGTTCTAAGACCATTCATTATTTCTTCATTATCTCTCATGTAGATAAATCCTCTACTAATAATGTCTGGACTACTTAGAAGCTGTCCGGTTTTCTTATCCACTGTAAGAATTATAGCTACTAGTCCTTCTTCACTTAATAGAACTCTATCTTTAACAACCACATTATTTACTGTGTATCCGCTTTGATCTACAAGTACTGAACCATTTGGAACTTCACCATTCAAATTCATGGTATCTTTAGTAAGTTCTACTACTTGTCCATTTTCTACATTAAGAGTATTTGCTCTAGGAATGCCTTCATTTATGGCAATATCAATATGTCTCTTCTTTGATCTAAATGAACCATAGATTGGTATAAAGAACTTAGGCTTAATTACATTTATCATTTCTGCGTATTCATCAATTGAAGCATGGCCTGAAACGTGAAGAGGTCCAACTCCGTCTAGATCATGTGTTGTGTGCTGGAAAACATGTACGTTTTTTCTTTCTAGGTCGTCAACCATGTCTGCTATTTTTGCATCATTACCAGTTTCTGGGATTGGAGTAGAACTCAATATTACTGTGTCCTGCTCTTTCATCTTTATGTGTCTGTGTTCGCCGGTTGACATCTTTTGAAGTGCAGATGAAGGTTCACCTTGTCCACCAGTACAAACAATTACTATTTCATGGTCCTTAAGTCTAGACGCGCTAGCAATCTGAACAAATGTACCTTTTGGTACTTTTACGAATCCGTTTCGTACAGCCATTTCTAGAGTACTCATCATACTTCGTCCATCAAGTGCAATTTTCTTATTGTGATGAACTGCAGCGTTGATAATCATTTGAATTCGGTTAATGTTTGTAGAGAAGATGGCTACGAAAATTCTTCCGGGAGCCCGATCCATAATATCTACGAAACTTGGCTCAATGGTAGATTCACTTGGTGTTCTACCAGCTCTTTCAGTTGTAGTACTTTCACTTAATAGAGCCAATACTCCTTCGTTACCAATCTCTTTGAGTCTTTCCATATCGGTTCGTTCATGGTCTAGCGGATTTGGGTCGAATCTAAAGTCTCCAGTGTTTACGATTCTTCCTACTGGAGTATCTAGAATTACACATGTACTTCCTGGAATAGAATGAGTTACTCTTACCAACTCAACAAAGAATTCTCCAACTTTTAGTTTTTCATGAGTATCTTCATTCATGATTATAGTTCGAAGTTCAAAACCTTCCGGCATTGGAAGACCAAAGTTTTGGAAAATTTCTTCAACACGTCCGATAGTGAATTTAGTTCCATAAATTGGCGCAGGGAACATAGGAACAATGTGAGGTAAACCTCCAATGTGATCTAAGTGTCCGTGTGTGATTACGTAACCTTTTATTTTATGCTTAATTTGCTGAAGATATGTAGTATCCGCAACCGCATAGTTAATACCAGGTAGATCTACTCCCAGATCGTTACCGCAGTCGATAATTACTGCATCGTTCATGTATTCAACTAGAATCATATTCTTTGATCCACCATGATCCATTCCACCTAGTCCAATTATTTTAAGTTTTGGTGAGTCGTCAATGAAGTTAGCTCGAGGCCTTTTAGCTGGAACTGCAGTCTGATATTGGTTTGCAATTTTTTGCGCATCAGCATGAGATCTTCTTTGCGCTCTAACAGCCTGACCACGTGATGTGGTTAGACTTGGTGAGGTAAATTTACCTGCGTTATTATTATTGTTATTTGATTGATTATTAAATTTATTCATATTCTTTCCTTAAATTATTTTGTAGTTAATTCTGATAAAATTTTAGGGATTGTTAAAAAATCCTCTACTAAACTACCTTTTAAACTTTGATTATAGATTGCAGCTGCCGGGTGAAACAGCGGTAAAATGTTGTATTCATACTCCTTATCTTCGTATTTATATAATGTGTTAGTCAATTTTCCATGCGCCTCTGAAATTCTGTGTTCAGGCAGAAAACAATTCATTGAATGTCTTCCTAGTGTAATGATTAGTCTTGGCTTTATTATGTTAATTTGTTTAATTAAATAAGGCAAAAAAGCTTGCTTTTCATTATTTAGAGGATCTCTATTGTTTAAAGGTCTGTATTTAACAATATTAGTTATATATACATCTTCTCTGGATAGGTTAATTTTTTCTAACATTTCATTTAGAAACTTTCCCGCTCTTCCCACGAAAGGAGTTCCAGATATGTCTTCCTTTTTTCCAGGTGCTTCACCTATAAATAAGATATCCGCATCAATAGATCCATCTCCAAACACTAACTGTGTTGCCTGTTCTTTAAGTTCAGGGCTTGGATTGTCTTTCTCGATTTGTAATCTTAAATTATTTAATTCTTCTTCTTTTTCCATAAGGTTTTGTTTAAAACTTTAATTACGTTACTAAATCCTAGATAAACAAATACTAGCGTAAGTAGATAGAACCATAGATTGCCTCGGTCTACAGATAAACTATAAAAACCATATGCTAATCCAAAAGTAACTAATGTAAATACGAATCTAGTAGTTGTTTTATCTAATATTTTCATTTCTATTATTTATTTGCTGCTCTCATACTTAGCTGTAGTCTTCCTCGGTCATCAATAGAGACTAACTTAACATCTACTAAATCACCTTCTTTAACTACATCGCTAGGTTTTTCAACTCTTTCATCACTCATTTCACTTACGTGAACAAGTCCGTCAGTACCAGGTAAGATTTGAACGAATGCTCCGAAGTCCATCACGTTCATTACTGGAACCTGTCTGTAAATTTTTCCAACTTCTGGAACCGCTACTATTCTTGCAATCCAGTCCATTGCTGCTTGGATAGATTTCTGGTCCGGACTAGCTATTAGAACCGTTCCGTCATCTTTAATATCTATCTGTGCACCAGTTTCAGCTGTAATCTTTTGAATTACCTCACCACCCTTACCAATAATTTCTCTGATCTTTTCTGGACGAACAGTCATGCTTTCAACTCGTGGAGCATATGGGCTCATTTCTTTTCGAGGATCTGCAATTGTAGTTAACATGTGCTCTAAAATGTGAGCTCTACCCTTTTTACCTTGTTCAATTGCCTGTCTAAGGATGTCTACTGGAAGTCCATGAACTTTCATATCCATCTGAAGAGCAGTTACACCGTTAGTTGTTCCTGCGACCTTGAAGTCCATATCACCAGCGAAATCTTCTGCGTCAGCAATATCACTTAGAACTATTGGACGATCTCCGTCCATAATTAATCCCATGGCTATACCGCTTACTGGTGCCTTTAGTGGAACACCTGCATCCATAAGCGCCAAACAGCTAGCACATGTAGCCGCCATAGAAGTAGAGCCGTTCTGACTCATAATTTCGGTTACTGATCTAATTGCGTATGGGAAAGTTGCTTCATCAGGAAGAACTGAGAATAGTGCTCTTTCTGCTAGATAACTGTGTCCAATTTCTCTTCTTCCGGGAGAGCCAAGTCTCTTAATTTCACCTACTGTGTAGCCTGGTGCATTATAGTGGTGCATGTATCGCTTCTCGCCTTCAAATTCCATGGTATCTAGAACCTGAGAATAGCTTAGTGGAGCTAAAGTAACTATGTTAAATCCTTGAGTTAATCCTCTAGTGAATAATGCAGATCCGTGGGCTCTAGGAAGTAATCCAACTTCACTAGATAAAACTCTAATTTCATCTAGTTTTCTACCATCAGGACGAATACTCTTTTCTACAATCCATTTACGCACATCTTTATGTATAGCTAAATCGAAAGCTTCTAAGTAAGTATTCTTAAGAGCTGGGAAATCTTCGCCTAATTTTTCTTCATAATATGCTAGGGTTTCTTTTCTTAGCTTACCTATTAGTTCGTTTCTTTCAGGATATGCTTTTCTTACATCTTCACCCAATTTACCATCTAGTAATTTGGCAACTTCGTCTAGGATGCTTTTATCAGGAAGACTTAGTTCATATTCCTGTTTCTTAATGTCTAGCTTAGCAATTAATTCATTCTGAAGATCGATTAAAGGCTGCATTTCTTTCTGTGCATATTCTATTCCTTCGACAATTTTCTCTTCAGTAACTTCCTTACAGCCAGCTTCAACCATAATAATGCCTTCTTTTGTTCCAGCTACTATTAGGTCTAATCCACCTTCTTTAAGTTGTTCTAAACTTAAGAAAGATGAAAGCTTACCGTTTTCATCAAGTCCAATTCTGAGTCCAGCAACTGGTCCATCGAATGGCCCACCGGTCATCATTAGTGCTGTAGATACAGCAATCATAGCTACCATGTCTGGTCTAAATGTTGGGTCTAAGCTCATCACAGTAGCAATAGCTTGAACTTCATTTCGATATCCTTTAGGCCATAAAGGTCTGATCGGTCTATCGATTATTCGTCCAATTAAAATAGCTTCATCTGAAGGTCTACCTTCTCGTTTAACGAATCTTGAACCACTAATTCTTCCTGCTGCATAGAATCTTTCTTCGTATTCAATACTTAATGGAAAGTAATCCATGCCAGAAACTGGCTTATCGCTAAGCATTGCAGTTCCAAGAACTACAGTTTCTCCATATCTAGCAATGACAGATCCAGAACTTCTGAACCCTACTCTTCCGACTTCAAGGCTAAATTTTTTTCCATGAAATTCTGTTTCTACTTTTATTATTTGTTTTCCGCTGGGGTTAATTGTTTGTCCCATTTTTCCTTTCGTTCTCTTTTTGATCATTGAGAGCTAAGTTCAGTAATACATTAATGTATGACTGCTTCTTAACCCACAAGAATAAATAGAGAAAAGCATTTAATATAATATACTCTTGCCTTGAGAATTTCTCGTTGGTAAGCCAATATTCTGGAAATTCCAGAAGACCGGTTAGCTAACGAACTATTTTCGAATACCTAATTGCTTGATAGTGTCTAAATAAGCTTGGCTGTCTTTGTCTGCTAAATATCTAAGAAGTCTTCGTCTTTGACCAACCATCTGAAGTAGGCCTCTTCGAGCCATAAAATCGTGCTTGTTAGTAGCTAAGTGATCAGTAACTTCTTTGATTCGGGCAGTTAAAATAGCAGCTTGAGCCTGTGGGCTTCCAGTGTCATTTTTACTAGTCTGAATAGACTTGATAGCCTTTGCTTTGTTCTCTTTTGTAATCATCTATCAACTATTCTAGCACAATTTAACCTGTTAGACAAGTGCTCTGTATAAAATTTATGCCTGTAATTGAGATAGGTTATTTTTAATGTGTTCAATATTTAATTTATCTGAAGTAATCACATTTTCATTTAGTTTGAAATCACCGATTTTAGTACGCCTTAAATTAGACATTACAGCACCGACATCCAGATCTTTGCCTATATCATCAACCAAACTTCTAATATAGGTTCCGCTGCTAACCTCACAGGTCATACTAATATGTGGATATTTGTAATCTATTTCTGTTATAGAGTATATTTTTATTTTTCTAGACTTCATCTCAACTTCAATATTATTTCTAGCTAAATTATATGCTCTTTGTCCATTGACCTTGAGAGCTGAATATATGGGAGGAATCTGATCTATTTCTCCAACATAACTATTAATCACACTCAAAACTTTATCATTTTCAGGCACAACGTCGGATACGTCTTCTATTTCTGTTTCCATGTCGTATGAAGGACTTTTTTTACCAAGCAGCATTTCCACTTCGTAAGTTTTATCTAATTTACTTAAAGATTCAGCTTTCTTGGTATAGTTCTTACCCACTAATATGCCCATTAGCCCCGTTGCCATAGGATCCAAAGTTCCGATATGTCCAACTTTTACATTTTTTGGTCTTAGATTTAGTTCGTTAGAAACTAAACCTCTAACTCTGGCAACAACGTCAAAAGAAGTCCAATCTTTTGCCTTATCTACCAGAATTAAACCTTCCATTAAATAAGTTTACTTACCCATATTGTCTGTACTCATAGGGATTGGAGGAGGAACTGGCGGAACGGATGTATTGTTGAGTGGTGCCGGAACAGTATCTAACGTTGTATTATGCAAATCATTACCTAGTGGCATAGCGTTTAGAGCTTTGATAGGCTCTGGAGCGCTAATATTTTCGGAGGACAATACTTCATTAACCATATTTCTAGCCATATCTAAATGTGATTCTTTGGATGTTGGAGATACAGGATTAACAGATGTTTGATTGGGATTATTTACCTGAGCATTTTCGACTGGTGGCTTCCAGTTGTCTGGAGGTGCCGTAAAGTTTTGATTAGGCTGAATAATAGTCTTTTGATTACTAATAAAACCTTTTTCTTCATTACTACTAGCCTCTAAATTCGTTAAAGGATCAGTAGAAGGATCGTAACCTTCTGGCTTACTATTGGCAGTTAAAATACTGTCGTTAATAGGTGCCTGAGTCATGAATTTTGAATCTGGCCCTACGTAAAGATCTGGATCTCTATATCCGTTATCTGTTTTCTGTGGAACCATATCCTGACTTATTGCAGCTGAATTATTTATTTCACTCTTTAGTTTATTGATACTATCTTCAAAAACTGGTGCAGGTAATTTTTCTGGTTGGGGAAGATTTGATGGTGGAATTTGACTTGAAATATTAGGAGCAGGCTTAAAATTAGGGCTAGGCTCCAACACTTTATTCAATTTTTCTTCAACTGTAGCTTGAACTATAGCTTGTTCCTGATGAGGAATATTAATTGTGCTACCACTTGCATTAGGATTTGGCGCAACTACATTAGTTTCTTTCAATGACGAAGTTACAAGTTGTTGATCTGCTCCAGCCGCCATTAGTTCACCCGCTACGGACATAGTTCTTGGAGAAGTTTTATTATTTGAGAATCTATTTGTTTCGGCAACTATGCCAGTTAATAGTGCTGTAGCCACCTGATCATTAACAAGATTATCTCCTGCTGCTTTCGCTAAATCATAAACTAACTCAGATAAACTACTAGCCTGTGGGTCAATCCAATTAATTGAACCCATGGTGCCTTGACTAACAGTATTTATAGTAGAAACGGTTGCATCATGCAAAATTCTTCCATGTGCGACAATAGCTTCATCTAAATCTTTTTGCTCTTTAACTCCGAGACCTATTACTAACTCAACGTTAAAATCTCCTTGTGAGAAATTCAAGTCATTTTCGGACAATGAAGTTCTATATGGTGTAATGAAAATCTTAACTACTTTGTCTTCAACTTTATACCTAAGTTTATCTGCTTTACTTCTATCTAGAGATATTATGAAATCTCTAAGCGAATCAGTATTCGTCTCAATTGTTTCTTTAGGTTTGAGAAATTCTATAGTAGAAGGAACTACTCCGCTAAATACCGCTGAACCGTGTTTGTTCATCTTATTAATCACAAGGGTGAGACCGATTAATGCCGCTAATTGATCTACGCTTGGGTTTTTAGACACAGTTACTAAGACAGTATTTGCTGTTTTAAGTCTTTCTAGAAGGGCTGATTTTGGATTATCCATTTTAAATATTTTTATTTTTTAGTATTTATACCGTTACTTTACCATAAATTGTTTATGCTTTCAAGGTATGATACATTTATTTTATATAAATAAAGATTCATATGTTCTACGCAAATATGAGAGATAAAGCCAAGAGTTTCTTAGCAAAATATGAAGGAAAAGACACTGCATCAATGGCAGCAGCAGAACAAGCTATTGGTGGCTTACTAATTTTAGATGGCTTTATAGGAATGCCCCACCCTCTTAGTGGTAAAAAAAGATCTTCAATTTTGGTAATTTCGTAGGTATTTTATTTGGAATTGCTCTTTTATTCGCTCCTACCCTGTATAGTCATAGTGCTCAGGCTAAAATGACTGCAACAACTACTGGAACTGTAGTTGCCGTTTCTCAACCGCAGATAAATTCAACTACAGATTCTGATGGAAAAACTTCTACTACCTCCACCTGTAGTTTGAGTGCTAAATATACTGTAGGTGGACAAGAATATACTCAGACATCATACAGTTCATCTAGCTCTAACTGTAGTCTCATAGCTAATAGCGCAGTTACAGTAAATTACAATCCTAGTAATCCTGGATCATGGGATACAAACGTAAAAGGACTTAAAGGTGCAATGAAATACGTTCAATGGGGCGGTATTTTCTTAATAGTAATTAGCTCTATAGGCTTTCTATTTAGATTATTTACTATCTGGTTTGGATGGAGATTGCTGCAAAGAGGACGAAAACTTGCCAAAACATTACCTAATGGCGGCAGCTTAGCTTCAATGATAAAAAAGATTCGTGAAGAATTCAGTAAAAATGTATTTGGGGTTTAATTGTTAACTGATTAACACTTTACAAATATTGTAAAAAATAATATATTACTCACATAATAAAGGAAAAAAATGCCAATAATTAAATCAGCAAAAAAGAGAGTGAAAGTTGCTAAAAAAGCTACTATCCGAAACGCTAAGACTAAGAGAAACTTAAAGTCGGCACTAAAGGTTTTCAGAAGTGGATTAACTCCTAAATCTTTAAGAGACGCTCAAAGTTCAATCGACAAAGCAGCAAAGAAAAATGTAATTCACAAGAATAAGGCTTCAAGATTGAAAAAGCGAGCCGCTGCTCAAGCTAAAGCTGGTGGCGTTAAACCATCAAAGTCAGTTGCCAAAAAAGCAGCTCCAAAAAAGACTGTTAAAAAAGCAGCTCCAAAAAAAGCTTCTAAGAAATAGATAGCAAGTAGTTTTTCAAAACCTCAT
>Ga0214196_1000119_pt1 | contig 28378 bp, 17 predicted proteins | sample TroBogEpilimnion_38_FD_153034 | JGI IMG/M metagenome (GOLD analysis project Ga0214196, IMG submission 153034) | Freshwater microbial communities from Trout Bog Lake, WI - 25AUG2008 epilimnion | ecosystem: Environmental > Aquatic > Freshwater > Lake > Epilimnion/Euphotic zone | place: Trout Bog... | reverse complement strand
TTGCGTGAGGGCGTATCCTGATTCAAACAACCCGCTCCCAAGGCCGGCAACATTGGCTAAGGGGTCCTTCAAAGGCTCGAATCCTCACTTAGTGCCTGCGACAGAAAACCGGGGCGGATCACACCTGCCTTCCACTCGTAGAACCCCGAGGCGGGAATGAGGCAGCGCTTGCGCTTGAAGGCGGTGCGGAAGGTGGCCTTCTCCGTGAGGGTCTCGCCCCGCGCGTTGATCGGTTTTGAAAAGGTGTTCGGATCCTTCACCCAGCCCGGGATGAGTCCCCAGAAGGCCACATCCGCCACCCGCTGGCCCCCCTCCGGGCGGACGATGACGATGTGCTGGCCCGGGGCGATGTTGTAGCCCTTCACGATGGTGAACCCGGGGGGCACCAAGCCGAAGGCCTCCGCGAGGCTCCCGGCGTCGAAGGTGAAGGTGTAGCGGCCACACATGGGAACTATGATGCCCTGGGTTCAGCCAGGTCAGACCACGGTTGAACAGCAGAGGTCACGGCACGGATGGAAGACAGCACCGGAACTTCCTGTTCCAAAGGTATGGGCCGCACTCTCGGCTGGGGTCGCGTGGGCCTGGCCCCGGGCCTTCATGGGAGGGCCTGGACCTGAGCAGTGACCCGTTGATAGGCATTGTCAAGGTAGGTGTCGATGGAGGAGACGGTGGCGGCTAACCTGGCCGCCGACTCTGGCGACGAGGCTTCCCAGGCGGCTCCGTTGTAATAGGTCCTGGAGTAGGTCTTGTCGTCGGCCTTCTGGGCGTCCAGCAGCCGCACGACGGCCGCCTTGTCGAGCGGTGCGGGATGGGAACCGGAGACAAGGAAGGCCAGCGAGTCGTCAAGAAAGGCCTGCACGCTGTTCTCGAAATTGAGCTCGGACCGCAGGCAGCGGTCCGCGGTCATGGGTGCGGTAGTTGCACCAGTGGAACCTGCGATGGCCCGATCCTCCGCGAGAAAACGAATGACGGCCCGGGATCGCAGGTCGGCCAGGTAGGTTCTGATCAGACCCGTGGTGGTGGAAAGGGAAGTTGCCACGAACCTCAGGTCCGTCGCGCTCGAATTGCTTATGGAGAATGAGGCCGATGTCGGGTCGAAGGTGAAGTCCAGCAACGCCGGTGTGAGGGTATATGCGCCGCCTCCCAATCCGCTGAAAGAGAAATTGCCATAGGCATCGGTGGTGGTGGTGGCCTTGGCCGAACCGGTCAAAGCCACGGTCACCGCGACCAGGGGTGTGCCGTCCGAGGTGACGATGCTGCCGGAAGCCGAATAGGTGGTGGTGGTCCCACCACCAAGTGAGAATCCGGCACTGGCTCCGCCCCCGCCGCATCCAAATCCGATGAGCACCAGGAGCAGGAACCCCATCGATGGAGCGGGAAGGCACCGCATGAGTTTCATGGAGCCCCCCTTTGCCGGACTGGGTTTCTGCTGGTGTCAAGAATGACCTAAAATCCGGGGAAAGGATCCTGGATCAGGTGGATTCAGCCCCTCGGATCGGGCCAGCCTGCGAGGCGAAGGGCACGGAAATCCTCAATACCGAGATGGCTTCGACCCTCCTGCGTGATCAGGGCAGGTCCATCCGGGGGGGGAAGCTGGTGATGTTCAGGATGCCATTGGAATCCCGCCAGACGTGCATCTCGATGGGACCTCTCAGGGATGCCACGGGGGTGGCTCCGGCGGCTGGAGAGGTGTTCCAATTCCGCTCAGCCTTTGGAAGGGCGCCCAGTCCCTGGCCCGATGGATTGCCGGAGCCATTCCGGCGGTTGTTGACCATCTGCTGTGAGTTCGGAATCGGGTAGGTGCTTCGCACGCTGCGCGTGTCGATGTCGACGATCACGCGATAGGCCCTTCCATTTCCCGGCATGTGCACCATCACTTCATAACCCCCCGAGGCGGCGTTCAGATCAATCTGACGAACCGAATCGGACCTACCTCCAGTTACCGACTCCGCCACGAACATGGCCTGTTCCGCTGACATGGGCTGGAGGGGTGGGGCCTCATCGGTGACGGCCCTTTCCTCCTGCCTGTGTTCGAACGGCGGATGCTGATGGCCAGGCTTCCCCGGGGTCCCAGCCAGATGGCTGATGTCGGGGCATGGGGTTCTTGGTGAGGAACCCTCCAGACGAAAGGAGGCGGCAGTCTGGGGCTTCGCATCAGGGGCGTGCTGCTGGCCGCCGCGACCGGAGGCCCCCTGAGTTCCTTGAGCCCGCATGGGCAGTGACAGGAGCAATGGCGGGAGCACCATCAGGAAGTAGCGTTGCAGCCACCGCATGCCCATAGCCCGGGTGGCTGAAGGTTCGGAGGGCAGGTCCTGGGCGAGAGTTGAGAGGCTGAATTTCCTGAAAATGGTCATGGTCCTACCTCCCCCGGCGAGATCATCAGTCCCTTGACCAATAGAGACCTTTTCTAACGCCGAGGTTGAAGGTATCCCCCGGGCGCACCCTTCATCGGGACGTGCCGATCTCCTCGCCTGAACAAGAAGCCCGTCCTTGGGCGGATTCTGGCACCATGGGTCGGACTTCACCGCGGGGATGAGGTCGCTTCCATTTCACAGCGACCATGAATTTAAAGAGCTACCGCCGCCGGCACCGATCACAATGGGCCTGACCCCAAGCTCAACTCGGACCCACCCCGCCCTGCCTTCCGCTCTTTCGCAGCTTCCTGCTTCCTGGGCTCCGCTCCTCACCTCAGTGCAGGGCGCGGCCGGTAAGCTTCATCCGATCGGTAACCCCTGGATCGTCGAGTCACCTATGCCGCCGCCCAGCAATTCAACACCCAACTATCAGGTCGAGTTCAAGGCCACTCATGCCGATCGGCCTGGGTTTCGAATCAATGAATTGCGGATTTCGCCTACCCAGTTTGTGCCTTGGCATTATCACAACCACATTCAAGACACGTTCTATGTCCTTGAAGGCCGGGTCCGAATTTTGCTCAGTAATCCAGAGGAAATGATCGAACTCGGCCCCAGTGAATCGTATTCCATTCCGCCTCTTCGGCCTCATCTGGTCACCAATGCGGGTGAGAGTTCGGCCACCTTTCTGAACCTGCAGGGAATGGGTGAATACGACTTCATACCCTTCCCGGGAACCCACCCTTCGCATGGGTGATTGCCTGGTTTGACCGGCCCCCCGATCGCCCCTCTTGCCCCGTCGGCTTCTCATCCCGGAAGGGCGCCATCAGCATCTATGGGCTTAACGCCGCTCCCAGTCAGGCCGGACTCATGCTGAAGCTGGGGAAGCCCAAGCCGGCGGGTTGCCTGCACCTCCGACCCCTGGCTCAACGCGGACCCCGCCTGCACTGTCTTTTGCGCTCTCAGACTCCGGCTGGAGCGTCACATACTCGAAGAACCCACCCCTGGTAGGCTGGTCCCCGGCTTTGGGAATTCCCTTTGGATCTTGGTGGGTTCCAGCCCAAAAAAAGCCCCCGATTTCGGGGGCCTCTTTTTTGTGCTAAGTCTGGCGGAGAGTGGGGGATTCGAACCCCCGAACGGCTTTTGACCGTTACACGATTTCCAATCGTGCTCCTTCAGCCACTCGGACAACTCTCCCGTGGCTCCGCCTGGGCGGAAGCAGCAAGGTTATCACGGCCCCGGACTCTGGCCAAGGGCCGTGATCGGAAGGGCTACACGGCCGCGAGGACGGCCACCAGCAGCTTCCAGAAGTTGCCCACCGAGGGCACGCTCACGTGCTCGTCGGGGGTGTGGACGTCCCACATGTCGGGGCCGAAGGACACCATCTCCATACCGGTGTACTTCTCGCCGATGAGGCCGCATTCGAGGCCGGCGTGGATGGCCATGACCTCCAGGGGCTTCCCGAAGAGGGCCTGGTTGGTCTCGTTGACGATGCGGACCAGTGAGGCGCCCGGCTCCGGCTTCCAGCCGGGATAACCGCCGGAGGTGTGGGATTCGAAGCCCGCCAGGGCGCAGGTGGCGGCGATCCGCTCGGTCAGCGCCACCTTGGAGGCGTCGATGGAACTGCGGGTGAGCAGGTTGACTTCCACCGTGTCCCCGCGGGTCTCGCAGACACCGAGGTTGGTCGAGGTCTGGACCAGGCCCTTGATGTCGGGACTCATGGCCTCGACGCCGTGGGGCAGGGCCAGGAGCAGCTGGATGAGGGCCTCCGCGTCGGCATCGGCCATGGCCTGGGTGCCTTCACCGGCCTCGAGAGCCAGGTGGAGGCCCGGATCGAAGGCACCGAGCGCGGCCTGCCAGTGGGCCTCCTGGGCGCCCAGGGCCTGACGGAGGGCGGCTTCCCTGGTCGGGTCCAGGAAGACCATCGCCGAGGCTTCCCGGGGGATGGCGTTGCGCTTGTTGCCGCCCTTGATGGACACGAGGGCCAGGCTGAACTCGGGCTTGAGGACGCGCAGTACCTGGGCCAGGAGGCGCAGGGCGTTCCCCCGGCCGGCGTTGATGTCGATGCCGGAGTGGCCCCCCTTGAGGCCGAAGACCTTCAGACGGTAGGCGCGGCTCCCCGCGGGAGGGGCCGTGCGGGTGAGCTTGCGGGTGGCGATGGTATCCACGCCCCCGGCGCAGCCGATGGTCAGGTAGCCCTCCTCCTCGCTGTCGAGGTTGAGGAGGAACTTGGCCTTGAGCCGGCCCGGCTGCAGGCCTTCGGCGCCCGTGAGGCCGGTCTCCTCGTCGATGGTGATCAGGACCTCGATGGGGCCGTGGGCGAGGTCCTGGCTGGCGAGCACCGCCATGGCCGCGGCGACGCCGATGCCGTTGTCGGCGCCGAGGGTCGTGCCCCGGGCCCGGAGGAGATCGCCATCCTTCCACACCTGGATGGGGTCCTTGGTGAAATCATGCTCGGTGCCTTCGTTCTTTTCGCAGACCATGTCCACGTGGGCCTGGAGACAGGTGGTGGGACGGCCTTCCCGGCCCGGGGTGGCCGGCTTCCGGATGATGACGTTCCCGACCCCGTCGCGCTCGACCTCGCAGCCGAGGGCCCGGGCCTGACCGGCCACCCAGTCCGCCGCGGCGGCCTCGTTCTTCGAGCCCCGGGGGATCTTCGACAACTCTAGGAAATAGGACCAGATGGTCTTGGGTTCGAGGGACTCGAGCAGGGCATTCACGGGGCCTCCAGGCAAAGCCGCACCGGCCCTGGGCCGGGAGTGGCCACCTCAGAGTAATGGCGGCTCCGCGGGGCCGGGGTGACCGGGGTCACGATGGGGAGCTTCCGGTGGACAATGAACCGGGCAGGAGCTCCCGCTTCAGGGGGCCTTGCCGAGGAGCTTCCCCTTGGCTGATCCCGATTCCTCCAGCCCCGTCCTTGAGCTCTGCCGGGAATTCGTGCGGATCCCCAGCTTCTCGGGCCAGGAAGGCGAGCTGGCGGCGGCCGTCGCGACCCGCATGGGGGCTATGGGGTTCAGCGTGGAATCCGATTCCACCGGCGGCGTCCTGGGCCTGCGGAAGGGCAGGGGCCCTGGGCCCACGGTGATCCTGGACGCGCACATGGATACCGTGCCGGTGCCCGATCCCGCCGCCTGGCGGCACGACCCCTTTGGCGCGGAGATCGGCCAGGGCCGGCTCTGGGGGCGGGGTTCCGCGGACACGAAGGGCTCACTCGCGGCCATGCTGTGCGCGGCGGCGGCCCTGGAGGATTTCCCGGGGACCCTCATCGTTTCCGCAAGCGTCTGCGAGGAGGACCTGACCGGCGCGGCCCTGGCCCTGGTGCTGGAGCGGCACCCGGCGGACCTGGTGCTCGTGGGCGAGCCGACCTGCCTGCGCCTGGGTACCGCCCAGAAGGGGCGGGCGGGCCTGCTGGTGGAGGCCACCGGGCGCGGCGCGCACACCTCCAGGCCCGAGCTGGGGGACAACGCCATCTACAAGATGCTGGAGGCCGTGTCCCGCCTCAGGGCCCTGCCGCTGCCTGCGGATCCGGAACTGGGCCCGGGGGTTTGCGAACTGATCGAGATCGACTCCGAACCCAGGCCCTCGCCGGGCATGGTGCCGCACCTCTGCCGGGCCCGCCTGGCCCTGCGGCTCCTGCCCGGGGAGACCGCCCAGACCGTGCTGGACCGCACCCGCCGCGCCCTGGACGGACTGGAGGGCGTCTCGGTGCGCTTGATGGAGAGCCGCCGGCGCTGCCACAGCGGCCTGGACCTGGCCATGCCGGAGTTCGTCCCCGCCTGGAAGAACCAGGATGCGGCCCTTGAAGCCCGTCTCCTGGGCGCCCTGGGAACCACCCCCTTCGCCGCCCCCTTCACCACCAACGCCTCGGCTGCCGCGGCCAGAGGCATCCCCGCCTTCCTGCTCGGCCCCGGCGCCATCGAGCAGGCCCACGCCGTGGACGAGTGGATCGCCCTGGACCAGCTGGAGGCGGCCCCGAGGGCCTACACCCAAGTCCTCGGGGCCTTCCTGGGCCGCTGAGGCTCGGGGGAGAGGAGCCTCAGGGGAACACGTGGGTGCCGCCGTGGCCCGCCAGGGCGGCGCCGAGGTGGGCGGGGTCGGTGATGATGGCTTCCTTTCCGCCATTTTCCAGGAAGTCCACGACGGCCTGGATCTTGGGCAGCATGCTGCCGGGCTTGAAGTGGCCCTCCTGGATGTAGCGCTTGGCCTCGGCGAGGCTCATGCGCTCCAGACTCCGCTGGGTGGGCTTGCCGAAATCCAGACAGACCTTCTCCACCGCGGTGGAGATGACCAGGAGGTCCGCCCCCAGGTCTCTGGCCAGGAGGCTGGAGGCGAGGTCCTTGTCGATGACCGCGGCGGCCCCGGAGATGTTCCCCGAGGAGTCCTCCACCACGGCGATGCCGCCGCCGCCACAGGCCACCACCACCACGCCCGCATCCAGGAGGCTCTTGACCACATCCAGTTCCAGGACCCGCTGGGGGACAGGCGAGGCCACCACCCGCCGCCAGCCGCGCCCCGCATCCTCCATGAGATCCCATGCGTCCTTTTCCCGGTGGGCCTGGGCCTGTTCCGGGCTCATGAAGGAGCCGATGGGCTTGTTGGGCCTGGCGAAGGCGGGATCCTTTCCGTCCACCAGGACCTGGGTCACCACCGTGGCCGCCTGGCGCGCCATCCCCCGCCGCCGGAACTCGTTGTAGAGCGCGCACTGGAGGTGGTAGCCCAGGGCGCCCTGGGTGTCGGCCACGCAGCTGTCTAGGGGCACCATGTGGAGTTCCGGGGCGGCCAGCTCCGAGCGGCGCAGGATGAAGCCCACCTGGGGGCCGTTCCCGTGGGTCACCACCAGCCGAAGCTTCTCGGTCTCGAGCATGTCGGCGATGTGGGCGCAGGTCTGGGCGGCCGCGTCGTACTGGTCCAGGACCGTGCGGTGGTCGTTGTCGGAGATGAGGGAGTTCCCTCCGATGGCGATGACGACGGTGCGGGTCATGGCGGCTCCAGGGCTAGATGCTGAGGTTGCGGGCGCGCTGGACGATGTCGCCGAGCCTGGCGGCGGGATCCTTCACGCGCATGAGGAACATGAGGGCGCTGATGACGAAGGGCTTGTAGCTGGCCTCGTGGTAGGTCGGGATGCGGTACTGCTCGAACACCTCCGCCGAGACCTCCCCCGCCTTGCAGCTCACGTCCGTGATGTCCGCCGGCAGGCAGTGCATGTACAGCGCCTTCTTCCCCGCCGTGAGGTCCATCTTCGCCCGGTTGCACTCCCAGTCCTTGTGCTTCGCGTTGTTCGCCAGGCAGGCCTTCTCCAGCTCCTTCAGGCCCGCCTGGTCCGACTTCTGCAGCAGCTCCGTCCGCTGCTGCATGACCTGGTAGGGCGCCCAGGACTTCGGATACACGATGTCGGCCCCCGCGAAGGCCTCTTCCATGCTGTTCGAGACGGAGAACTTCCCGCCTGATGTCTTCGCATTCTGCTTCGCCACCTCCAGCACCTCGGGGATGAGCCCGTAGCCCTCGGGGTGGGCCAGGCGCACGTCCATGCCGAACCGGGTCATGAGCCCGATGATGCCCTGGGGCACGGACAGGGGCTTCCCGTAGCTGGGGGAATAGGCCCAGGTCATGGCCAGCTTCTTCCCCTTGAGGGCCTCCAGGCTGCCGAAGTGCTTCCGCAGCCAGGCCAGGTCCGCCAGGGACTGGGTCGGGTGGTCCACGTCGCACTGGAGGTTGATGAGGCTGGGCCGGCGGTGCAGCACGCCCTGCCTGGTCCCGTCGCTCAGGGCCTCGCCCACCTCCTGCATGTAGGTGTGGCCCGCCCCCAGGAACATGTCATCCCGGATGCCAATCACCTCCGCCAGGAAGCTGATCATGTTGGCCGTCTCCCGCACGGTCTCGCCGTGGGCCACCTGGCTCTTCTGCTCATCCAGCTCGGAGAGCGTGAAGCCCAGGGCGCTGGCCGCCGACGCGAAGGAGAACCGGGTGCGGGTGGAATTGTCCCGGAAGATGGAAATGGCCAGCCCCGTGTCGAAGGCCCGGTAGGACTTCCCCTCCTGGTGCAGCAGCTTCAGGGCCTCCGCCAGCGCCAGGATGGCCTTGATCTCCTCCTCCGGATGCTCCCAGGTCAGCAGGAAATCCTTGTGGTAGAGATCGGTCCTCAGCGCCTGGAAGGCTTTGAGCTCGGCTTGGATGGCGGTCTTGGGCACGGAAGGTTCCTTTCGAGAAATGGCGGGACAGGGGACGTGGATCAAGAGGCCGCGCCCTGGGCGGACATGTCGGGGCATCCAGCCATAAAGCATGCATGAGTTCCGGGACGGCGGTGTATTTTTTTATCAGTGTAATATTTTTTATCTGTTATCCGGGAACCTTCCTCGGCCCCCCGATCTGGGTTAGGGTCCACCGGAGGATGAGCCCAGGGGGAGGCGATGCAGGTTCGACCGGGAAGCCTCGAGGATGTGCCTGCGGTGATGGCACTGATCCACCGGGTCGTGCCACGGATGAGGGCCGCCGGCAACCTCCAGTGGGATGCGGAGTATCCGAATGCTGGCGTCTTCGAGCGCGATGCGAAGGAGGGTCAGCTCTGGATCGCCGAGGATGGAGGGCAGCTCGCGGGCCTGACCGCCATCACCACGGACCAGGAACCCGAGTATGCCGAGGTGGGCTGGGATCCCACCGAAGTGGCCATCGTGGTGCACCGTCTGGCCGTGGACCCGGCCTTCCAGGGGCGAGGCGTCGCCATGGCCCTGATGCTCCAGGCCGAGGCCGTGGCAAGGTCCCGCGGGATTGCCGTGCTGAGGGTGGACACGAACGCGCGACACGAAGCGACCCGGCGGCTGTTCCCGAAGCTGGGTTACGCGCTGGCCGGCGAGATCGGCCTCGGCTTCCGCCCCGGGTTGCGGTTCTGCTGTTATGAAAAACGGTTGGCCTGACCGCACGGGTGGGCCGAACCGCTAAGGCGGCACATCCCGCCCCGGGCCCGCCGGGGACCAAACTCATTTCCGGGAGGGACTTGGCGATAAACAGGTAACCTATGATGAAGTTCCGGGGAGGCCCCTTGCGCTCACAGCTCGTGCCCAGACGCAACGCCGCCAGCCAGGCCGCCTGAGCCCATGGAAGCCCCCGGTCCCGCAGCCCCCATTCGACGGAAGGCCATTCCTGGCGTGAAGGGCGCCTTCGCGCTGGCGGGGCTCATCGCCCTGGGCATGCTGGGGAACTACTTCAAGTTCACCCTGTTTTTCAACGCCGACTTCATCTTCGGCAGCATTTTCGCCATGCTGGCGCTGCAGCTGTTCGGGACCGCCCTGGGCTCCGCCGCGGCCCTCCTCATGAGCCTGCCCCTGGTCCTGCTCTGGGGACATCCCTACGCCCTCGTCATCATGACGGCCGAGGTCGCGGTGGTGGGCTGGCTCGAGAGCCGCCACCGGATCGGGTACGTTCAGGCGGATGTCCTCTACTGGCTCCTGGTCGGGATGCCGCTCGTCTACCTGTCCTACCACCTCGTCATGAAGGTCCCCCAGGGCAACACCCTCTTCATCATGGTGAAGGACTCGGTCAACGGCCTGGCCAATGTCCTCGTGGCACGCCTCGCGTTCTCCGGGGTCAGGCTCCTGCGGCGCAGGTCGTCGCTGGCCTACCGGGAGGCCATCTACAACACGCTGGCCTTCTTCGTGCTGGGGCCAGCGCTGCTCCTCCTGGCGATCGAGAGCCGGCAGGACTTCAAAGCCTACGACCGGCAGACCCGGGACGCATTGACCCAGGATGCCCGGCGCACGGTCTATGCGATGCAGACCTGGGCGGAACACTGCCGGGACTCCATCGTGGATCTTGCTGAACTGGCGGCCTCTGTGCCTCCGCGGCAGCTGCAGCTCCACCTGGAGCAGGCCAGGAAGTCCGACCGCAGTTTCCTGCGGGTCGGGTTGATCGACCGCAACGCCACCTCCTATGCCTTCTGCCCCCTGGTCGATGAACTGGGAAAGCCGACCATCGGCAGGAACTGGGCCGACCGTCCCTTCATCCCGATCCTCCGGCAGTCCCTCAAGCCCATGTTCACGGAAGCGGTCATCGCCAAAGTGGGCCGCCCCACGCCCATCGTCGCCCTGGTCGCGCCGATCGTCGCCCGCGGAAAATATCAGGGCTATGCGGTGGGCGTCCTGGACACGGGGCCCATCCAGGAACTGCTTGCCCAGGAACAGTCAAACACGGGCGTCCGATTCACCCTGCTGGACAGGAACGGCAGGGTCATCCTGAGCAACCGGGCCGACCAGAAGGTCATGGCGCCCTTCCTGCGGGGGCAGGGAGCCCTCCAGCGCCTCGAGGACGGGTTGAGCCAGTGGACGCCCATCCTGCCGTCCAATACCCCGGCCATCGAGCGCTGGAGCCGGACGTACTATGTGGCCGAATCCGGGATCGGCGACCTGGCCGAGTGGAAGCTCATCCTGGAGCAGCCCCTGGCTCCCTTCCAGAAGGCGCTCTTCGACCGCTACTCCAGGGTCCTATCCCTGCTGCTCCTGATGGTGATCCTTTCCCTGGCGGTTGCCGAGCTGGTCAGCAAGGTGATGACGCGCTCCATCGAAACCCTCGGCGAGTTCACGAGGAACCTGCCGGCCAGGCTGGCCGCCCGCGGCCCTGAGATCGACTGGCCCCACAGCGGCCTCCAGGAGTCGAATCACCTGATCTCCAATTTCAGGCTGATGGCGGCATCCCTGTCGGAGCAGTTGGACCGGGTCCGGCAGGCCAACGAGACCCTCGAGCAGCGGGTGGAAGACCGGACGCATGAACTGGCCGAGAGCGAGGCCCGGTTCCGGATCATCGCGGAGGGAAGCCCCGTGGCGCTCTTCCTCCACAGGGATGGGAAATTCATCTACGTCAATCCCGCTGCCCTGCATCTCCTCGGGTACACGGATGCATCCCAACTGGTCGGCCAGTCCATCCTCGATCGGGTCCACCCCGACGATCGGGAGCAGGTGCAGGAGAGGGTCAGAAGGGCCCTGGGGCAGGGCTCCGAGATGGCCCCGATCCAGGAACGCTTCCTCACCCGGGACGGAACCCCCGTGAGTGTCGAGGTCACCGGAAGGACCGTGATCTACCAGGGACAGGCGACCGTTCTGGCCTTTGCCCAGGACATCACCGAGCGGATCAAGGCGCAGGAGGACCTCAAGCGCCTCCTGCGGGAGCAGGAGATCATCCTCGGAAACGCCAATGTGGGGATCTCCCTGGTCATCGATCGCAAGCAGGCCTGGATCAACCCCTGGATGGCGGACGTCTTCCAGTACGCCGCCTCGGAGATGGTCGGCCAGACCACAAGAATGCTGTACCAGACCCAGGAAGCCTATGATCGGCTGGGCGAGGAAGCCTACCCGGTCCTGGCCGGCGGCGGAACCTTCGAGACAGTGCAGGACCTCATCCGCAAGGATGGCCAGCACCTCTGGGTCCGTTACAGTGGCCGAGCCGTTGATCCATCCGACATGAGCAAGGGGGTCCTCTGGATCCTGAGCGATGTCACGGCCCAGAAGGCCGCCGAGGACGCGCTGAAGGAGAGCGAGGCCCGGTTCCGGCTGCTCGCCGAGAACGCCTCCGACGTGATCTGGACCACGGATCCTCAGGGCCGCTTCACCTACCTGAGCCCCTCGGTGGAGAAGCTGAGGGGCTTCGCCCCCTCCGAAGCGATGCACCAGACCCTGGAGGAGATCCTGACCCCCGCGTCGATGGAACTCGTCCGGCAGGCCCTGCAATCGGTTCCAGCCACTGCGGTCCCCGATGGGCCCTCCTCTGCATTCACGTGCGAACTGGAAGAGTACCGGAGGGACGGCTCGACGGTGTGGACGGAGGTCAAGGCCAGCCTGCTGCGGGGCGAGAATGGTCAGGCCACGGGGATTTTCGGGGTCACCCGCGACATCACCGAGCGCAGGGCCCAGGCGCTCGAACTCGAGCGCCTTAACCATCTCTACGACACGCTCAGCCACATCGGTCTGAGCCTCACCCAGGTGCAGACCCGTGAAGAACTGCTCCAGGACATCTGCCGCATCGTGGTGGATAAGGGCGGCTTCCGCCTGGCCTGGGTGGGCTGGCTGGATGACGCGAGCCGCCGGGTCGTACCTTTGGCCATGGCGGGCGAGGCCGTGGGCTACCTGGACGGGATCCTGATCAGCGTCGACGATCGGCCCGAGGGCCGCGGCCCGACCTCCTTATGCATCCGGGAGGACCGGATCCAGGTCTGCCAGGACTTCCTTCTGGACCCCAGGACCCTCCCCTGGTGCGCAAAGGCGGAAGCCTTCGGCCTGCGCGGCTCCGCTGCGGTCCCCATCCACGTGGAGGGGAAGGTGGCCGGGGCTCTGATGATCTACGCGAGCGAAGCCAATATCTTCCAGGCCCAGGAGGTGGCCCTGCTGAACGAGGTCGCGGCGACGGTCGGCTTCGGGCTGGACCACCTTGCGGCGGCTGAGAAACAGCGGCAGCTGGAGGCCCAGGTCACCCGGACCCAGAGGATGGAGAGCCTGGGCATCCTGGCCGGGGGCGTCGCCCACGACATGAACAATGTGCTGGGGGCCATCCTGGGCCTGGCTTCGGTCCATACCGAGATCCAGCCCGAGGGCAGTCCCGCCCAGCGTGCGTTCGCGACCATCACGAAAGCCTGCACCCGGGGGGGGGACCTGATCCGGAGGCTCCTGAGCCTGGCGCGCCAGGGCCTTGCCGAGGAGAAGGAACTGGACATGAATGCGCTGATCCAGGAGGGGACCCGGCTGCTGGAGCGTACCACCCTCGCCAAGGTGCGCCTGGAGATGGACCTCGCCTCCGATCTCCGATCCATCCGGGGCGATGCGAGCGCCCTGAGCCACGTCCTGATGAACCTCTGCGTCAACGCCGTCCAGGCCATGCCGGAGCAGGGCACCCTGAACCTACGCACCCGCAACCTGGACCACGACTGGATCGAGGTCCAGGTGGAGGACAACGGGTGCGGGATGACGAAGGAGGTTCTGGACAAGGCCATGGATCCCTTCTTCACCACCAAAGATCAGGGCAAGGGCACGGGGCTGGGCCTGTCCATCACGCACAGCACCATCATGGCCCACCATGGGCAGATGGAGATCCACAGCGAACCGGGACAGGGCACCCGGGTACTGCTGCGATTCCCGGCCTGCGACGCCCGGGCCCAGGCCCCGGAGGCCGCCTCGATGGAATCGGAAGGGCCCCCAGGAGCCAGCCTGGAGGTCTACCTGATCGACGACGATGACCTGATCCAGAGCTCCGTCCGGTCGGTCCTGGAGACCCTCGGCCATCGCGTGTCCACGGCGCTCTGTGGCGAAGACGCCCTCGCCCGGCTGGAAGGGGGCTACGAGCCCGACGTGGTCATCCTGGACATGAACATGCCGGGCCTGGGCGGCGCCGGGACCCTGGCGCGGCTCCGGGCCCTGAGGCCGCTGCTGCCCGTACTGCTGGCCACGGGGCGGGTGGACCAGGCTGCCCTGGACCTGGTGAAGGCCCACCCGCATGTCACCTTGATGTCCAAGCCCTTCAGCATGCAGGAACTCCAGGCGCACCTCGAGTCACACCCGAAAGGCGCGCCCGGCCCCCAGGACCAGGCCCCCGGCTGACTGGGGCTCGGGGAACCTGTCCGGCAGAAGGGAAGGTCAGTCGCCAATGAGCGATTCAAGGCACATTTGAAGTTCCTGGATGGCAAACGGCTTGGGCAGCACGGTCACGAACGGGTGGGCCTTGCTCAGGTCCAGAGCGGCCTGGTCCGTCCGACCTGTGGACAACAGGACCGGTACATTCGGGAGCATTTCTCTCAGTAGAGGCAGTGTTCTCTTCCCACCCAGCCCGGGCATGTTCATGTCCAGGATCACCATGTCGGGCATGAACCCTGCCTTGATCAAAGCCAGTGCTTCCTCGCCACTCGAACTCGGAGTGACCGAGTGGCCTAGCGTCTGAATGACCATCCCGCTGGCGTTCTGGATGAGTTCATCATCATCAATTAAAAGGATTTTAAGCGTTCGCTTTGGTCCTTCGGTCCGAGGCCCTGGACCGACTCTGTGGTCAGTCATCACAGGTTCACTGGCTGGGAACCGCATCTGCACCACCGTCCCTTGGCCTGGCTTACTCTGGATCTCGATTTGTCCTCGATGGGCTTTCACGGTGCTGTAGACCAAGGAAAGACCCAATCCCGTCCCCTTACCCACACCCTTTGTCGTGAAGAAGGGGTCCATGGCTTTTTCTAGGACCTCGGTGGACATTCCGATTCCCGTGTCCTCTACGATCACTTCAACCCACTCCCAGCCGACATTCCGGGTACGGATGGAAAGGGTGCCGTTATCGGGCAGGGCATCCACGGCATTAACGCAGAGGTTCATGAAGGCGTGGGCGAGTGTACCTGCATCCCCCTTGATCGGATGAAGGTCCGGAGCTAGGTCCAGGCTCAATTTCACCTTGGCAAGGGTGGTCCGTTCCAGGAGGTTCGCCTCTTCCTGGAGGAGGGCATTGAGATTCAGGGTTCGCTCTTCAGCCTGCCCCTGGCGGGCAAAAGCCAGCAGACCCCTCACCATTTCTCCGCCACGGGCTGCGGCCTTGGCAATGGTTTCGAAGGACTCGTAGGTGGTGCTTCCCGGGGCTTGGATCTGGACGTTGGCGGAGGCCAGTCCCAGGATCGCTCCGAGCACGTTGTTCATATCGTGGGCAACGCCCCCCGCCAGGATCCCGAGGCTTTCCATTTTCTGGGATTGCTGTAGCTGAGCCTGAAGTTTCAGCCTCCCAGCCTCGGCCTCTTTCTGACTGGTGATGACTTCAGAAAAGATGATGATGCCGCCGATGGAACCATCCGGACGACTCCAGGGCCGAATTTCCCACCGGACCCAGTCGGTCTTGCCATCGGCCCGAGGGAAGGGATCCGCCGCGCAGCTTTCTACGGCTCCCGCCAGGCAGCGTTTGTGGATATCGACCCAGCGCTGGGGAATTTCCGGAAAGATCTCGTAGTGGCTACAACCGATGATGGAATCCCTGCTGAGGTTGTAATCCTCGAGCCAGCGCCTGCTGACCACCAAGTATTTCAGATCGGTGTCCAGCATCGCGATGGCTGCTGGTGCGAACTCTACGAAAAGGCGGAGTTGGGCTTCGCTCTCCTGGCTCCTGATCTCGGCCTGCTTGCGGGTCGTGATGTCCACGGCTCCCGAGAGCAGGCAGTCCATGCCATTGATGACGACTCGTTCCCCGGAATAGGACACCCAGCCCAGGCTGCCGTCCTTGCGGCGGATCTGGACCTCCACGGAGTGGACGGCCTCTCCCCTTTCGAGCATGGAGACCACCTTGCCCCGATCCCTTGGGTCGGCCCAGATGTTGAACTCGCTCGAGGCGTGCCCCAGCAGTTCGTCTTCCTGGTACCCGAACACTTCGCTGTATTCCCGGTTGACGGCGATGAACCGCCCCTCTTGCAGAGTAGTGATGCCTGCCGCCGCGGGCAAGAACTGGAAGGCGCGACTGAATCGCTCCTCGCTTTCCTGTAGCAGGGCTTTGCTCTTCTTGCGCTCGGTCGTGACATCGAAGATGGCCGCGAAATGCCCGGGTTCTGGACTGAAGGCAGAAATAGTGAACCAAGCATCCAGAGCCTTGAGCCTGATCTCGAAGGTCTCAGGTCGACCGCTGGTGGCAACTCGGCCATAGGTCTCAATGAGAGCGGGGTCTGAATCCCTGATCCCAGGAAGGACCTCTGAAACTTTCTTGCCGACGACATCCCTCAATCCAGTTTGTCTCTGAAAAGCTTCATTTACGGCAAGGTAGATGAAGTCGCTGGGCTTGCCATTCTCAAAGAGCATCTTGCAGTAGGCCGCCCCATTCAACATGCCGTTAAACAATGCGCGGAAGGTGCCATCGCTTTGCTGACGGGCTTGCTCCGCCTCAATCCGGTCCGTGATGTCGACGAAAATTGCCATTGCTTGATGGGGCCTTGTCTCATCTGGCCGATAAAGCAGCGTGGTGGAGACGTGTATCCAGCGGGTCTTGCCCTCTACTGGATGGAATACGCCCATGACCTTGTTCAGGATCGGCTGACCCGTCCTCAGCGTCTCCATGGCGGGGTGGCCCTCGCCTGGGAAGGGTGATCCGTCCTCGTGCATGGCCTTCCACCTGGAGTCGATCGGAGTTCGACCCCTCATCTGGTCAGCGGTGAGGCCGAGGATCGCTTCGGCAGCCGGATTGGAGGCAAGGATGGTTCCGTCCGCGTCATGGATCACGACTCCGAATGGCATCGTATGGAATAGGGATGTGACCCCTTCCCAGCCCTCGGATGACGGCTGTCTTTCAGCGATCAGGCGGTCCGAATCATTCCCGGTGGGCATACCTCATCCTCAAGGTACGGTGAGGGCCAATGTTAAACCCTCTATCGGTTTGTGGGGGGCAGCAGTAAACCTGGAAGAACCCTCAGCGACTCATTGCCAGCCATATTCGCGACATGGGACCTTGGCCTTCTCCGATGCCTCGGCCCATCTGGGCGCCCGCCTGGCTTCATCCCTCCGGGTGAGGACCGGCGGTGACTATTCAGCGCCAACCGGGATGGCCCGTTTCCCGTGGATTCCTGCGTTGCCGTCTCCCTGAGAGCGGCCCAGGCTCGGCATCCGTTGGAGGTTTGGGAACTGCCCCTGCGAGGCACCACCAGTCCGGCCGCTAGGAATTCGTGGGCAATAGAGGGTGGTTGCAGTTTATACAGTAATAAGCACCTTGGTTGTCAGGTGCTTATTACTGTTTTTGGCGGAGAGAGAGGGATTCGAACCCCCGAACAGGTTTCCCCGTCTCCGCATTTCGAGTGCGGTGCCATCAACCACTCGGCCATCTCTCCGGGACGCCCATTCTAGCAAAGCTCCCGCTAGAATCCAGCCGGGGAGTTCGCATGGGCCAGGTCCAAGGCATTCTCATGGGTTTCGCGGTGCTGGCGGCGGGCCAGGCGCAGGAGCCTGGGTCCGTCCTGACGGACGCCATGGCGGACCGCTTCGCAGGCCTGGCGCTCTCCTGCGTGCACCGGGAGTACCCCAACAAGCTTGACCATGTGATGAACGGGGCCGGGGAGGTGAGGGCTCCGAGGGACCTGCACCCCGCCTTCTACGGCTGCTTCGACTGGCATTCCTCGGTGCACGGGCACTGGATGCTCGTGCGGCTGCTGCGGGACCATCCCGGCATGGCCAGGGCGGCCGAGGTCCGGGCGGTGCTGGATGAGGACCTCTCGCCGGGCTGCATCGCCGCCGAGGTGGCCTATCTGGCCCAGGGCAACCGCAGGAGTTTCGAGCGGACCTATGGCTGGGCCTGGCTGCTCAAGCTTTCCGCGGAGCTGAGGGCCTGGAAGGATCCGGCCGCCGCCCGCTGGGCCGATGCGCTCCAGCCCCTGAACGACGCACTGGTGGACCAGTTCAAGGCCTTCCTGCCCAAGCAGACCTACCCCATCCGCACCGGCGTGCACCCGAATACGGCGTTCAGCCTGGAACTGGCCCTGGATTATGCCCGGACGGTGCAGGACGTCCGCTTCGAGGCGATGATCCTGGACCGGGCCCGGGACTGGTTCGGCCGGGACCGCCGGGGACCCCTGGCCTGGGAGCCCGGCGGCGAGGACTTCCTGTCCCCCTGCCTGGAGGAGGCGGCCCTGATGTCGCGGGTCCTGCCCCGCCCGGCCTTCCGGCACTGGCTGGATGCGTTCCTGCCGGGCCTGCCCGGGGGGCTGAAGCCGGCCACGGTCTCCGACCGCACGGACCCGAAGATCGTCCACCTCGATGGGCTCAACCTGAGCCGGGCCCGGGCCCTCCATCGCCTGGCCGTGGCGCTGGGTCCGGCGGACCCCCGCTCGGCAGCCCTGGACCGGCTGGCGGATCGCCACGCCCAGGCCACGCTGCCCCACCTCGCCTCCGGGAACTATGAAGGCGAGCACTGGCTGGCCACCTTCGCCGTGCGGATGCTGGCGGACCGCTAGGGCTAGGTTCCCGCCAAGGTCGTTCCATCCGGCCCCGACAGGGTGAGCAGGTGGGGGAAGTGGGCTCGGTCCTCGGTCAGGAGGTGGCCCTGCACCAGGTCCAGGGCCAGGAAGCTCACCAGCCGGCCGAAATCCAGAGCCCCTGCCTGGACCTCGGACTGGAGCTGCCGGGCCCGGGCCAGCAGATCGGCATGGACCCTGGCATGGGCTCCCAGGTCCGGATAGCGGGCCTCCCGGAGGAGGGCCTCCTCGTCGTGGAAATGCTGTGCGGTGTGGGCCAGCAGGGTCTCCAGGCGCAGGGACACCTCGGCCAGGGGGCGATTCTCGGTGACCACGGAGAGCAGGCCGCTGGCCAGCTGGAACAGCCGCCGGTGCTGTGCATCGATGAGGACATGGCCGCTGGCGTAGGCGTCCTCCCAGATCACTTCCAGCAGGGAGCGTTCCGCCGGGGGCTCCAGGCCCGGGAGATCCGGGGCGGGGGCGGCCACCACCCGGTTCCGGCCCTCCTCCTTGGCGCGGTAGAGGGCCTGGTCGGTGCGTTCGATCCAGGCTTCAAGGCTCTCCCCGGAGGCGTACTCGGACACGCCCAGGCTCATGGTCACCCGGCCCACCGCTGGGAAGTCGATGGCCTCCATGGCGGCCCGGAGTTTCTCCGCCAGACCCAGGGCGCCCTCCAGGCGGGTGGCGGGGGCCATCACCAGGAACTCTTCGCCCCCCCATCGGATCAGCGCGTCCGAGACACGCAGCTGCCTGCGGACGGCCTGGGCCGTGCCCGCCAGGACCACGTCCCCGGCCCCATGCCCGAAGGTGTCGTTGACGCGCTTGAAATGGTCCAGGTCGAACATGAGGAGGCAGAGGGGGTCCCGCCGCCGCTGGGCCAGGGCCAGCTCAGGAAGCACCGCCTCCTCGAAGCGCCGCCGGTTCCAGGCCCCGGTCAACCGGTCCGTGGAGGCGGCCTGCTCCAGCTGGTCCAGGGCCCGCTGGAGGCCCTGGTTGGCCGCCTCCACCGTCCGGTGGGCCTCCTGGAGATCCCGGAACTGCTCCGACAGCTCGGTGGTTCCGAGTCCAGGGTTCCTGCGGCGGGCTGAGACCAGGGTGGTCAGGGCCCAGCCCAGGGAGAGGGTGAGGAGCAGCAACCCGCCCTCGAGGGCGGACAGGCTGGCGGTCCGGCTCATCCATCCCCGGAGCAGCGCCTGCAGGGACGCGGAGCAGACCAGGAGGGCCAGGGTCGCCGCCAGCAGGGGCCGGCTGCTGGCCCGGCCCTTCTCCCTCGCCCGTTGCGTCGCCAGCAGGCTCAGGAGGGCCAGCAGGGAGGCCAGGGCCAGGCCGAAGCCCGCCAGCCAGGACTGGAGGGGGTTGGACAGGGCCGGGGCTGGAGGAAGCGGAGACATGGGCGTAATCCCGAATCCCCCCTCATCGGCGCCGCTTGAAGAAAGCTTGGATCTGGGTCCGGCAGTCCGGTTCCAGCAGGCCCCCCTGGAACTCGAAGCGGTGATTGAGGGCCGCGCCTTCCAGCGTGTCCAGCCAGCGGCTGACCCCCACCTTGGGATCCGTGGCGCCGAACACCACGCGGCCGACCCGGGCATGGATGAGGGCCCCGAAGCACATGAGGCAGGGCTCGAGGGTCACGTAGAGCGTGGCCCCCGTGAGCCGGTAGTTCTTGGTCCAGGCCCCGGCGCTCCGCAGGGCCAGGATCTCGGCGTGGGCGGTGGGGTCGTTGAGCTTCACCGGCTGGTTGTGGCCCCGGCCCAGGAGGGCCCCTTCGGACACCAGCACGGCGCCCACGGGCACCTCGTCCAGACGGTCCGCCTGCTCGGCCTCCTGGAGGGCGAGCTGCATGAAGTAGATGTCGTCGCCGCTCCACATGCCAACCAGTGTGGCTTAAACACGGCGCTGTACATCAGGAACAAAGGAGCAGTATGCCCGATTTCGCCTTGAACAAAAAGGCTGATCCTCGTTTTCCCGAGTCGCTAAACTCACTTTGGTCCTGAAGGGCCGAGTCATTCTCACGACCCCGCGACAGCTTGGCTCTCGCGGGGTTTTTGCAGGGGTTCAACCATGATCCGGGGGGACCGCCTGTTCGCTGCGCTCACGAAGTCCCCCCCGGGGCCCCCCACCTCGCCGGCAGGCAAAGCCTGACGCCTCGGTCAAACCAAGAAGGAGGCACATGCGCGCGCACCTGATCCTGAAGGATGGGACCATCTTCCGGGGACGGGCGCCGTTGGGGTTCGGTGGGGGCGGCGAGGCGGTGTTCACCACGGCCATGGCCGGCTACCAGGAGATCCTCACGGACCCGAGCTTCGCGGGGCAGATGGTCTGCATGACCTTCCCCGAGCAGGGCATCTACGGCATCCACGCCGACCTCAACGAAGGCGCAAGGCCCTGGGCCACGGGCCTGCTCTGCCGGCGGCTCACCTTCGCGCCGGACCACCACCGCAGCGAGGGGGACCTGCCCAGCTGGCTCAAGCGCCACCACATCCCCGTGATGACGGACCTCGACACCCGCGCCCTGACCCAGCACATCCGTGACCAGGGCGCCCAGCCCTCGCTGATCTGGACCGAGCTGGACGGCAGCCTCGAGGCGGGCGTGGTCAAGGCGAAGGCCCTGCCGGACATGGCGGGCCAGGCCCTCTGCGGCGAGGTGAGCTGCAAGGAGCGCTACGAGTTGAATCCCGGCGGCGCCTTCCGGGTGGCCGTGCTGGACGGCGGCATCAAGCTGAGCATCCTGGACCAGCTGGTGCGCGCGGGGCTGCACCTGGAAGTCTTCCCCTGGGACACGCCGGCCACGGAACTGGCAGAGAGGCGCTTCCACGGCCTCTTCCTGGCCAATGGGCCCGGTGATCCGGCGGCGCTGCCCGGCATGCGGAAGGAAGTGGAGGCCTGCATCGGGAAGCTGCCCATCTTCGGCATCTGCCTGGGCCACCAGCTGCTGGGCCAGGCCTTCGGGGGCCGCACCTTCAAGCTCAAGTTCGGCCACCGGGGGGCCAACCAGCCCGTGCACGACCTGATGACCGGCCGCATCGAGATCACGGCCCAGAACCACGGCTTCGCCGTGGACGAGGCGAGCCTGCCACCCGAGATCGAAGTCACCCACAAACACCTGAGTGACGGAACCGTGGAAGGCCTGAGGCACACCAAGTTGCCGATCTTCTCGCTGCAGCACCATCCCGAGGCGAGTCCGGGCCCCCACGACGCGCATCCGGCCTTCCATCGCTTCGTGGCGCTGCTCCAGGAGTTCCACCATGCCTAAGCGGACCGATCTGAAGAGCGTGCTGGTGCTGGGCTCGGGACCCATCCAGATCGGGCAGGCCTGCGAGTTCGACTACTCGGGCACCCAGGCCCTGAAGGCCCTGCGGGAGGAGGGCATCCGGACGATCCTTCTCAACTCGAATCCGGCCTCGATCATGACGGACCCCGGCCGCTCCGACGCCACCTACATCGAACCCCTCACCTTGGCGGTGCTGGAGAAGGTCCTCGAGGCGGAGAGGCCCGACGCCATCCTGCCCACGGTGGGCGGCCAGACGGCCCTGAACCTGGCCATGGAGGCCCACGAAAGCGGGCTGCTGGAGCGCACAGGCGTCATGCTCATCGGCGCCCAGCCCGAAGCCATCAAGCGCGGCGAGGACCGCCAGCTCTTCAAGGCGCTCATGGACGACCTGGGGCTGGAGACCTGCCGCGGCGGCTTCGCCCACAACATGGGCGAGGCCAGGGACCTGCTCAAGCTCACGGGCTTCCCCTCCATCATCCGGCCCAGCTTCACCCTGGGCGGCAGCGGCGGCGGCATCGCCTACAACGTGGACGAGTTCGAGACCATCGTGGCCAGGGGCCTGGACCTGAGCCCCACCAAGCAGGTGCTCATCGAGGAGAGCATCCTGGGCTGGAAGGAGTTCGAGCTGGAGGTGGTGCGGGACCTGGACGACAACGTCGAGGTGATCTGCTCCATCGAGAACCTCGATCCCATGGGCATCCACACCGGGGACAGCATCACCGTGGCGCCCGCGCTCACACTCACGGATCCCGAGTACCAGCGCATGCGCGACGCGGCCCTGGCCGTCATTCGGGCGGTGGGCGTGGAGACCGGTGGCTCCAACATCCAGTTCGCCCTGGAGCCCGAGACCAGCCGCATCATCGTCATCGAGATGAACCCCCGGGTGAGCCGCAGCTCCGCCCTGGCCTCCAAGGCCACGGGCTTCCCCATCGCCTGGGTGGCCACCAAGCTGGCGCTCGGGTACCGCCTCTGGGAGCTGCCCAACGCCATCACGCGCATGACCAAGGCCGCCTTCGAGCCGGTGCTGGACTACGTCGTGGTGAAGATGCCCCGCTTCACCTTCGAGAAATTCCCGCAGGCCGACAAGGTGCTGGGCACCCAGATGAAGAGTGTGGGCGAGGTCATGGCCCTGGGCCGCAGCTTCCAGGAGGCCCTGCAGAAGGCCGTCCGGTCCCTGGAGGAGGGCCACCGCGGGATCTCGGGCGCCCTGGAGGGCAAGCTGGACCTGGGCCGCCTCAAGGAGCACCTGCTCATCCCCGGGCCCCAGCGCATCTTCTGGATCTACCACGCGCTCAAGGCCGGCCACAGCGTCGAGGAGCTGCACCGCCTCACGAAGATCACCCCCTGGTTCCTGCGCGAGATCGAGGAGATCGTGGTGCTGGAGGGGCGCCTGCGCAGCTTCCCCGTGGACAGCCTGCCGGAGGAGCTGCTGGAGAAGGCCAAGCGCGCCGGCTTCGCGGACAACCAGATTGCCGTGTTCTGCTCGGGCACCGAGGCTGAGGTGGCCGAGCGGCGGGAGAAGCTGGGCCTGCGCCCCGCCTACAAGCGGGTGGACACCTGCGCGGGCGAGTTCCAGGCCGAGACGCCCTACCTCTACGGAACTTGGGAGGACTGCAGCGAGGCCGAGCCCACGGACCGGCCCAAGGCCATCGTGCTGGGCAGCGGCCCCAACCGCATCGGCCAGGGGGTGGAGTTCGACTGCTGCTGCGTGCAGGCGGTGGAGGCCATCCGCGCCAGCGGCGTGGAGGCCATCCTCATCAACTGCAACCCCGAGACCGTGAGCACCGACTTCGACACCAGCGACCGGCTCTACTTCGAGCCCCTGACCTACGAGCACGTGAAGGCGGTGGTGGACCGGGAGGGTGCGGGCGGCAAGCTCCTGGGCGTCTTCGCCCAGTTCGGCGGCCAGACGCCGCTGAAGCTGGCCGGGCCCCTGCATGCGGCCGGTGTGAAGCTCCTGGGCACGCCGCTCAGCGCGATCATGGATGCGGAGGACCGCGAGCGCTTCGGCCAGGCCCTCAGGCGGCTGGACATCCCCGCCCCGGCCTGGGGCATGGCCACCAGCTTCGAGCAGGCCAAGGAGGTGGCCCACCGCCTCGCCTATCCCGTGATGGTGCGGCCCAGCTTCGTGCTGGGGGGCCGGGCCATGGCGGTGGTCTTCGACGACGCGGGCCTGGAGAAGTACATGCGCGAGGCCGTGGCCGTGAGCAACGACCAGCCCATCCTGCTGGACCGCTTCCTGGACGGTGCCCAGGAGCTGGACATCGACGTGGTTTGCGACGGCGAGGACGTGGCCATCGCGGGCCTCCTTGCCCACATCGAGGAGGCCGGCATCCACAGCGGCGACAGCTATGCCGTGATCCCCGCCCTGGGGGTGCCCGAGGACATCCTCGAAACGGTCAAGGACCATGCCCGGAGGCTGGCGCTGGATCTCGGGGTACGCGGCCTCATGAACCTGCAGTTCGCCGTGAAGAACGGGATCACCTACTGCCTGGAGGCCAACCCGAGGGCCAGCCGCACCGTGCCCTTCGTGAGCAAGGCCACGGGCGTGGACTGGGCGGGGGTCGCCGCCCGCGTCGGCCTGGGCCAGAGCCTGCGCCAGCAGGGCATCACGGACGGCGTGCCCCGGGCGGTCTCGGTCAAGGGCGTGGTCTTCCCCTTCGCCAAGTTCCCGGGCGTGGACCCGGTGCTGGGTCCCGAGATGAAGAGCACGGGCGAGGTCATGGGCATCGGCGACAGCTTTGGCGAGGCCTACGCCAAGGCCCTCCTGGCCGCGGGCATCCCGCTGCCCCTGTCGGGCACCGTGTTCCTCACGGTGAATGATGCGGACAAGGCCCGGCTGCCGGAGCTGGCCCACAAGCTGGTGTCGCTGGGCTTCGGCCTCTGCGCGACCGAGGGGACGGCCCGGACCCTGGATTCCGTGGGCCTCAAGGTGCGCCGCATCTTCAAGGTGAACGAGGGCCGACCCAACGCCGTGGACCTCTTGAAAAATGGCGAGGTGCAGTGGGTCATCAACACGCCCCTGGGCCGGGACGCCTTCTTCGACGAGGGCTCCATCCGGAAGGAGGCCCTGCGCCTGAAGATCCCCTGCCTCACCAACCTCAGCGCGGCCCTGGCGGCCTGCGAGGCCGTTGAGACCCTGAGGGGCGAGATGAAGGTCCGTGCGATCCAGTCCCTATGAGGATATGGCTGGTATAAAAAAGATCCGTTCATCAGATCTATCGGGATCGTCGTAAAGTAGCATTAGGGACTCTTTACGCCCCTCGAAGGGAAGCCATGGCTGCTTCCGGAAACCAGGCACCGCGTCTGAATGCGGACCCGCTCCGCTCGCCCTGGCCATGGATTGGGCTGGTCATCGCCCTGCTGTTCACGCTCGGCGCCTGGCGCCTCATCCACCGGGTAGAGGCGTCGAGGCTGGAATCCCTCAAGATGGTCCAGGCCAGTTCGATCGTGCAGCGGGTGGACTGGCGCATGAAGGCCCTCGAGCAGGTGCTTCGAAGTGCGGCCGCCTACCTGGGACGCGGTCCCCTGCCCAGCCGCGACGAGTGGCGGGCCTTTGTGGAGGACCTGGACCTCAGGGCCACCTATCCGGGCATCCAGGGTCTGGGGTTCGTGGCCTGGGTCCCCCGGGAGGAACTGGCCGCCCATGTCCAGCGCGTCCGGAAGGAGGGATTCCCGGACTACGAGGTGGTTCCAGGTGGCGCCCTCGCGCCCATGCCGGAGGGCTTCGGTCCCATCCTCTACATTGAACCCCTGGACCCCCGGAACCGGCATGCCCTCGGGAAGGACATCCTGGCCGAGGCCGCCCGGCGGCAGGCCCTGCTGCAGGCCCGGGACACGGGAGTGGTGGTCCTCACGGGCAAAGTGACCCTGTACCAGGAGAACGGAGCCGATGTTCAACCGGGTGCCGTGCTCTTCGCCCCGGTCTACCGCCAGGATCAGCCCCTGGACACGGTGGACCAGCGCCGCCGGGCCCTCCGGGGCTGGGCCAGCTGCCCCCTCCGCATGATGGATTTCATGGGGGCCGTGCTTTCGCAGGAGCGAGGCCTGGCGGACGTGGAGTTCTTCGACGGCCCAACCCCTTCACCGGAGACCCGGCTCTTCGATTCGGAACCCTCGCATTCCGCCCTCCGCGCGGACTCCCATCTCGAGCGCCGCCTGGAGGTGGGCGGGCGGGTCTGGACCGCCATGGTCGAACCCAGCCAGGCCTTCTATGACGAGAAGGGCCGGAAGAGCCACTGGGAGGTGCTGAGCGGCGGCCTCATCGCCAGCCTGCTGCTCTTCGCCGTCCTGGCCGTCAGCGTGGGCGCCGAAGGCCGCGCGCGCCGGCTGGCGGACCAGCGGGGCGAGGAGATCCTGGCCACGGAGGCGCAGTTCCGGGCCCTGTTCGAGTGCGCCACCCTGGGCATGGCCATCGTGGACACCGCCAGCGGCCGGTATCTCTCGGTGAACCCCCGGCTCGGAATGATCCTGGGCTATTCCTCGGAGGAACTGCTGGAGCGCACCTTTTCCGACGTGACCCATCCGGACTACCTGAAGGCCGACCAGGAGGCGGCGCGGGACCTGGCTGCCGGCAAGATCCTCGAGATCCAGCGGGAGAAATGCTACGTCCACCGGGACGGCCATGTCATCTGGGGCAGGCTGGACCTGGTGCGGCTGCCCACCCCGCCCGGCGAGCGGCCCCGGCACCTGGCCCTGGTGGAGGACATCTCAGAACTGCATCGGGTGGCCGAGGTCATTCGGTCCAATGAGGAGCGGTTCCGTCAGCTGTTCGAGCTGTCCCCGGATCCGACCACCCTGCTGCGCCTGTCCGATGGTGCGCTGGTCATGGCGAACCAGGCCTGGTACGAGATCACGGGCCTGAAGGAGGAGGAGGCCCTGGGCCATTCGCCCACGGAGCTGGGTTCCTGGTCCCGCCCGGAGGAGCGTCTCGCCCTCATGGAGGAGCTGCGGCGCTACGGGGCGATCGCCACGCGGGAGACCACCCTGCTGCGCCGGGACGGTCCCGAGCGCCATGTCCTGATCACGGCCCGGCTCCTGCGTTTCGGGGAGGAGGAACTGGCCCTGGTCATGGGGAAGGACGTGACCGAGCGCCACCAGGTCGAGGAGGCCCTGAGGGCCAGCGAAGCCCGGTTCCGCAGTGTGATCGAGAATGCGGGGGATGCCATCCTTGTGAACGATGAGGAGGGCCACATCCTCCTGTGCAACCGGGCGGCCAGCACCAGCACGGGCTACACCATGGAGGAACTGCTCCGCATGCGCGTCAGTGACTTCGATTCCGGCTACCGCGAGGCCGGCAACGCCCTGGCGCGGCAGGCCCTGAAACCCGGAGAGCAGCTCAGCATTGCGGCCCGACATCGGCGCAAGGACGGCACCCTGTTTCCCGTGGAGGTCCGCATCAGCCTCCTCCGGGAGGAAGAACCCCGGCAGATCCTGGCCGTGGTCCGGGATCTCAGCGAGCGGGAGCAGGTGCAGGAGAACGAGCTCCGCGCCCGCAAGGCGGAAAGCCTGGTTCTGATGGCGGGCGGCATCGCCCACGACTTCAACAACCTGTTCCAGGCGATCCAGGGGAACCTGGAGATCATCTGGATGCGGGCGAAGGGGGTGCCGCCCATCGCCGAGCCCCTGAGCCGGGCCCAGGGTGCCCTCAACCGGGCCGTGAGCCTCTCCTGGAAGATGCTGGACTTTTCGGGCCATGGCTTCGTGCAGTTGGAGTCCCTGGACCTGGAGAACTGGCTCCCGGCCTACTTGGCCACCCTGCAGCTGGACCTTCCCCCCACCTTCCACCTGGACCTGGCCTGCGGGCCCGTGCCCAGGGTCCTGGCCGACCGGTCCAAGCTGGAGCAGATGCTGAAGGCCATCGTGGACAACTCCCGGGAGGCCGCCGGTCCCCGCGGCAGCTTGCGGTTGCGGCTGCACGTGGATTTCGGGGAGGACCAGGCGCGACCCGGAGAGGCCGGCATCTGGCCCCTGAGGCGACCAGGACTGCCCGCCACGGTCTGCCTGGAGATCGGCGATGACGGACCCGGTGTCCCGGAGGAGAAGCTGCACCTGATTTGCGATCCCTTCTACACCACCAAGGAACCGGGCCGGGGTCTCGGGCTGTCCGTGGTGCTGGGGCTCCTGAGAGCCCACCGGGCGGGCCTCCACATCCTCAACGGGGCAGGGAAGGGCCTGATCCTGCGGATCCACTTCCCGCCGGACCGGGTCTGAGCCGCGCGTCACGGGGATACAATTCCCGGCATCCGAAGCGCTGGAGGTTCCATGGCCGATGCCGTTCAGCAGAAGATCGAGGCCTTCCTGGCTTCGGGCCCCTTTGCCGTAGTGGGCGCCAGCGTGGACCGCGCGAAGTACGGCAACAAGGTGCTGCGCTGTTACCAGCAGCACGGGAGGGAAGTCTATCCCATCAACCCGCGGGCCTCGGAGGTGGAGGGACAGAGGGCCTATCCCTCGCTGGGGGCGCTGCCGGTGAGGGCGAAGGCCGTCTCCGTGATCACGCCCCCGGCCATCACGGAAGGCGTGGTGCGCGAGGCCGCAGCGGCCGGAGTGACGCACATCTGGATGCAGCCCGGCGCCGAGAGCGAGGCCGCCATCCGCGCGGCGGAGTCCCTCGGAATGTCCGTCATCGCGGGGGGGCCGTGCATTCTCGTGGTGATGGGTTACCGCGACTAAGAGGTTGTAACAAAACCCCACGGCGCCGCGCGAGGAGCGCCGGGCGAGCGAGGCGAGAAACGCGATTCAAAGCGTAGCAGGAACTACGCGTGACGAGCGTGACGCTGCACCGCGACGCCCGCCGCCCCCCGCCCGTAGGGATGAAGCCCGCCGGGCGCCCCGCGG
>Ga0214196_1000102_pt1 | contig 31287 bp, 46 predicted proteins | sample TroBogEpilimnion_38_FD_153034 | JGI IMG/M metagenome (GOLD analysis project Ga0214196, IMG submission 153034) | Freshwater microbial communities from Trout Bog Lake, WI - 25AUG2008 epilimnion | ecosystem: Environmental > Aquatic > Freshwater > Lake > Epilimnion/Euphotic zone | place: Trout Bog... | reverse complement strand
AGGTTTTCTAGCGTTTTTGCCGATGCAATAGGCATTATTTCAAATGCTTGTTCACCATACTTTTTAATAGCTTTTCCCAATAATTGACCGCAACTATTAGCTACAAAACGATGTTCGTACCAACGCCTAGACAAAGACCTAGTAGTTATCCCTACATAGCCTTTGTTGTTGATTTTATTGGTAATTAAGTATGCTTGCATAACCTTATTTTATCAGTAAGTCCCGCCAAAGATGCCTGTTAAGGCTGTTAGTGTACCAACATTATTAATGTCGTTTGTAGTCATATTTAATGCTCCTGTCATTGGAGTTTGACCATCTGCTGAAACAGATTGAGTAAGGCCATCAGCAATGTTCTGCATAGTTGAGTTAGCCCAGCTACTTGTAATAGTAGTACCTGTGACTACTGGGTTTCCTGCTGGGAGTGTGTAAGTCCCTGATCCGTTTCTACTCATTTTGATTCCTCTGTAATTTCAGGTTTTTGAGCTACATATCCACCCGTCAAGCTATTTACTAACAAGCGTTCTTTTGCTGTATTTGGTTTAGTTCTAGCCAAATCTTGTAATTGTTTAATGGAATCAGGATTTGTAAGCATATCTGCTAATTTATTGGCATTTTTTCCTAATTGCCATTCTTCATATTTAGTAGCTACTTCTGATGGTTTAAACACCAATTTAGCGGCCGCTAATGGGCCACCTTCAGAAAGTTCTTTTTGAAATTGATTATTAAATGATGTAGCTGATCCTGCGCCTTGTCTTGTGCCTTGTGCTTCAAGATTGTTTAAAACACGCTCAAAACCTTGATAAGCCTGCATACCAGCAGATTCTTGAATCAATGTTTGTAAGTTAGCTTTTTGTTGTTTGTTACCCTGAATAGTAGAAGCAAACTTAGCACCACCAAATTGGTTTGGCCCATTTTGTAAATTTTGACCAGTTTCGTTAAAGATTCCTTCTAACTGTTGGCGTGTCCAATCAGGCACGGCAGACGGATCTTTTCTACGCAATAAATCAACAGTACGCTTAATATCTGTAGGATACAAGGCAACAGGTTTATTTGGCATTAGTGTTTCTGCGCCAACTTTACCTTCAGCAATTTGACCTACAGGGCCAGCTTTCATTGGCTGAATTTGAGTCTTTTGAGCAACTTCATAATTTTTACTACCTTGAGCATAAGCAGGTGATTTAGATGATAAATAAGAATCTAATTCACGACTACCGCCCCACGCATTAGCGGCTTTAGTTTTGTCTAAAGACCCAGCTAAAGGGTCTGTAAATTTAGTGTATTGAGCATCAAGATACTTTTTAGCCGCATCCAATACTTGTGGGCTAGTTGCTGGCAATCCAGTAGCACCTGAATATTTATCTTTAATTACATGGCTAATAGCATCATCAATAGCAGGATTACGCTGTAAAGTAGCAACTTCAGTAGGCATAACAGGCAATACTTTGCCAGCTTGCACATTCTGCATTTGATTAACGCCTTGCTGATAGAATGGTTCTACACTTTTTGTAACGCCTTGTTCTGCACCACGAACTACTTGTTGACCAGCTTGCTGTAATGAAACTGGAGTAGCAGAAGTAGGTTGATTTGGGCTAATGTTACGCAATGCGTTAGCTACCATCTGCTCATTGGCTTGTGGGCGTTTAGCCATAAAACTAGCCATTGTTTCAGAACTTTGTGGAAGGTTCTCTACAACACGCTGAACGGCTGTTAATGGACTAGCACCAGTTACTTTAGCTAAAGCCTCTGCGCCCGTAATTGGGGTAAAGTTTGGTTGATAAGATTCTTTAACTAAAGCATCAGCCATTTTTAGCTGTTCAGGAGTTACATTACGAGTAGCTTGATTAGCTACACTAGCGGCAGTATGACGCAATGCAAAAGGGGCTTGACTAGCCGCCATAGTGCCTGCACCAATAGCAAATTGAGCTAATGGATTATCAATACCTGAAGATTTGGCTAATTCGACTGCACTACCGCCTACAGTACCTGCGGCAAGATTTTTTCCTAATGCTTTAGTAAAAGAAGGAATAGATCCAATATCGCCCCTTGCTACAGCAGGCGCAACTTGAATAGCAAAATCAGCAATATTACCTGCTGGAGTATTAGGTTCATTTTGAGGTGTAAAAATGCCATGTTTAATTAAAGCATTAGTAATTGGTGTTGAACCTCTTGGAGCTTCTACATCTTGACCTTGTAGTTTTCCCAAAGCATATTGACCGATACGCTTATAATTTTCAGGTGCGCCAGCAACAATGTCACCAATATTAGCAACTGCTTTACCTACACTTTGAGCTAATACTTTTGGAACGCTTTTTTCAGTTGTTTCAGGTGCTAAAAGACTTTGAGTACGACCTTGTGCCATATAGGCACTTAAAGCCTGTTCTTCAATGTCAGCAGGTTTCATGCCAACAGGCACTTCAAAACGGCCTACAGAGCCGTCAGGAAGTTGAACTCTAGCAACAACAGTTTCAGCCATTATTCATTACCCAAGTATTTAACTTGACCGCTATAAGGCGTAGGAACATCAACAGGGCCAACATTAATTGGGCCAGTAGCTGATTTTTGAATTTGACCTTGACGAGTGTTCCATTTTTTAGCACCCTCAATTGCGGCTTTTTCTTGCAAATCAAGCGCACGAGCAATGTTTTCTTTGTTCCAAGTAATTTTGTAAGATTTAGCATCTTGTAAAAATTGCAAATCTTTATCAGTAAATCCTTGACCTGCGCCAAGACCTGAACCTTTGATGTTATCCAAAGTTACTCCAGCACCACCACTAATAAGGCTTTGAGTGTTTGCCGCTTTTTCTTGACCTGTTTTACCAACAACACCAAGCGCAGTACCATAATTAGCCAAATCATTTTGAATATTAGCTGTTTTACCGCTAAAGAAATTACCGCTTTCAAGAATTTTCTTTTGATTGGAAATATTAGTAACAGTTGTTTTTGCGGAATCAGCTATGCCTTTTAATGCAATATCTTGTTTGGCAATTTCTTCGCCAAAAGTTTTGTTATAAGCACTTTCAGTTGCTGGCAAAACTACCTTAGTAGCACCTGCTTTAGCTTTTTCTGTAATAAATGGCAATAATTCAGGATGAGTTTTTGAATATTCAAGTTCTTGTGCAGAAGTAGGCAATTCAGGGGCTAAACGCTTAATTGATACATCTTGGAATGGTGATGCACCACCATATTGATTAGGTAGTGCTAATAATTCATCAAATCTAGATTGTTTCAACAATGGAATAGCGGCTTGTTTTTCTGATTCTTTACCTTCACGAATTTTTTGAGCCAATTTAGCCATTTCGGTATCGCCTTGTTCCATACCTCTTTTGCCCAAATAAGTATTGAGCAATGGAGTAGCGTATTGGAAAAAGTTAGGTGCAACGTAATGACCGCTAATCATTTGACCTTGTGGCTGTTGTTGACCTTGTTGCATCAACAATTGAGCCATTTGCTGTTGGCGGTTAATCTGTTGTTGGGCAATTTGATCTTCCATCGGAAGATTGCCAGCTAAATTGATTGTATTAGGATCTGCCATATTACATTCCTGCGTCTTGGGAAGCCAACATTAAACTTTGCTGTGAATACGGGTTAGTACCGTAGTTCTGTGAAGTTTGGTATTGCGTGTATGGGTTGTATGCGCTCAAATTATTCATTTGGGCATCCTTCATGTTTTGAGCATTAGGATCGGTAGGTGCAGACTTACGCAAAGCACCAGCCAAAGCCATAGGGTTAGACTGTTGTGCAGTTTGTCCTGCTTGCTGGGCTAGTTGTTGCCCTTGCATAGCCGCTTGGTTCTCAAACTGTTGTTGAGCCGCCATGTTTTGATAAACAGGGTTCAAGCCACCTAAATCTTGTGATTGCATGGCAGGGTTGATATATGGGTTCATAGCAATCCGTAATCTACGACTTTATAGCCGTCATTGAGGGTTTTAACTGCGTAAGGATAGACTTGCTCTACTTCTTGAGCCATGTAACCTACATGGAATCCATGACCAGCTAATTGATGGTCTTTAAATTCAGGTTTATATTCGTACTTGTAAACAGTCAAGCCGTTATGAGCTACGCCAATCGGCTCAATGTTTTCTTTCATGCGTACATCAGATGCCATAATTCCAGCACCAGCAAGACCCATCAAACCACTATTAAGGTTAGATTGTGCCGCATTTTGCATATTCGTATTGCCCAAAGCCGCATTGTATTGACTAGATGCCGCACCCAGTAAGTCAGGGCCTGCGGTAGTCGCTTGATTTGCGCTATTAACGAATGTTGGGTTTTGAACCTGTGCTCCAGTACGCAATGAACTTAAAGTGTTCAATGGCATATTGTAGTTAGTCATGGCTTGGTTATATTGCTGTTGTTGGGCAGTATTTCCAAGATTAGCATTAGCCATTTGATTGCCAAATTGTTGCTGTGCAATAGTATTGTTAGCTTGTTGCTGTTGTTGCGAATTTGCATAACCTTGTTGTGAAGCAGAATTATTAGCTTGTTGAGCCGCCAATGTATTTGCATAACCTTGTTGAGATTGTTGATTATTAAAACCAAGTCCAGCTAATTGATTTGTATAGTTTTGTTGAGCAGCTGAATTATTTAAACTTGTATTAGCTAATTGGTTTTGATTTTGTTGTGTTATAGCAGAATTAGTAAATTGACCACCAGTAATACCTTGGTTAAACAATGAATTACCGATTTGCTGACCAGCTAATTGAGAATTAGTAAGCAAGTCATTTTGACCTTGATTAAAGGTGCGCATAGCATTGTCATATGCTTTTGTGCCTTGCACAATACCTTGATTGGCTAAAGCCGCATTTTGTGATTCTAGGTCTTGTTGCATTTGTGGCTGTAAACGAGCTTGCAAAATCTGATTGGCTTGATCCCAGCCTTGCATACCACTTGCATAATTAGGATTGGTTTGCAAATTTTGTGCTTGTCCAATTCCTTGAGCTTGTTGTGCTTGTCCTGCTTGTGAAAACTGTGGGCCTTGTCCTACTTGGCTTAAATTTGCATTACCATATAATTGATTTAAATTAGCTTGACCAGCATTAGTAGTAATAGGGCCTGTTTGCGGATTAAATGGTTGACCCATCGTATTCTGCACATTACCCAATTGGGAATTAATTGCAGAACCTAATCCAAGACTTGTAGAATTTTGGTTATTTAATAACTGTTGACCGACATCAGATAAGGAAGTAGTAGCTGTCCAAGTAGGATTGCCTTGTGCATCAGTACCATTTTGGCTGTAGTTTAAGTTACCGTAAGGGGTTACTTGGTTTACACGGTTTGCCGCCGCCGCCGCTTGTGCGGCCGCTAAGTTACCTGCGGCTGTAGCATTTGCCGCTCCAGTATAGTCAGGTGCGGCTGGCGCACTTGGCGCAGGCCCTAATCCTAAAAATCCACCACCACCCATGTCATTCCCCTTTTAATTTCCTCAAAGGACATTGGATGTCTAACCACCGACAATCCTCTTTCCTCATAGCCATAATTACCAAATCGCCTTCCATGTGGGCATCAGGTATTTCAGCTACAACTTTAAAGCCTAAGTGTCGGTTTAACCTTAGTGCATCCGTGTTATCAGCACAGATTTGCCCTAGTATAACGCTAACTCTTAGTTTATTAAAGGGGTAATCGAAAGCCGCCCACAATAAATCTCGACTCATCCAATTTACTTCGTCTACTGCCGCAATGTGCATTTGGCACGAATTTGGCATAAAACCACAAAATCCCACGACTGCCGCCAAAACTCCATCTATTTCTTGCCCGATACATACTGTTTCTAGGGGTAGTGGATAGTTCATTAACCGAACCAGCCAATCACCCATGTACTTCTGATTTTCAGTAGTAACTTGCCTCAAAGAACTCCGCCTCGTTCCATTACATAGTCGGTACTAGCCCAATGGAGTTCTATATTTCTAGCCGCCACATTAAGGTTAATTGATCCGCTATAACCTATTCCTGTGACACCTTGCCATTCTTTAGTAGTAATCAATCCACCAGCCCAGATATTGCCATCCCAAGTTGATGTATCCCAAATACCTTCAGATTGTGTAGCAGGGTTAAACGAAACTGCGCCTAACTGTGATTGAGTGTCAAAATCTACGCTTAAACCGCATAAAACGGCTGGTACGCCACCTGTAGATTGAAGGATAGGTCTTACCATAGTAAAGCGTTTAAGTTGCCCTACGCTGTCAAAATACGAATAAGCCTGTTGTGCAGTTGCAGAAATATTTGCGCCATTATCTGATAAAGAAGAGTACAAAGTGCCTACAACTCCATCACTACCAAAGTGCATATCGGCATCGCCTGATACTTCCCAGCAATAACCTTGAATACCTGTAAATCTTGCCCATGCTTTAGTAATGGTGTGCATTACATACTGTTCCATACCTATATCGGTAGGAATAGACAAAATCAGCATATTTTCACTAGCAAAGTAATTAATTTGCCAACCGAAATTAGCATAGTAATTGGTAGCGGCAAGGCTGATAGGATAGAAAATCTTGTCGGTAAGGTTAATTCTAGGATCTAATCGGCTAGATTGTAGGGCAGAAGCAAGTGGTACTAAACCATCTTGTGTAAATAAAAGAAGGTCGCCAGCCCATTTAAAAAAGCATCGTCTTGCAAAAGTTTGCCCTAATTGCCATACACCTTTTAATGCCCATGTGTCAGCAGTATTAGGGTCTGTGCCGTTATATACAATAACTTCACCCATACTGGTTACAAAGACTGCGTAGTCATCAGCACCTTGTCCAGCATCCAATGTCCAAGTACCCATAGCTTGCAAATAACCACCATTACGAGCTATTCCACCAAAATACAAGGGTAATGCCGCACCTGCGATAGAATTTACATCTAAATACCAACAAGTTAAGGTATCTCTTTCTGTGAAAAAGAGCCTATTTTTAAATAAGTTGACATTAATAAATCTATTTGAATTTACGCCTGTGATACCTAAAACTGTATAAATACCTACCACCGTAGCATTAGCGGCAGGAGTTGTTGCCATCGTGTAGGTAAAGGTAGTTGTTCCTGTTACGGTAATAACATAAGTACCGTTGTAATCGCTGGCTGTAGCCCCTGAAATGGTTACTCTGTTTCCTGTTACTAAACCATGTGTAGATGATGTAGTCAATGTAGCAACAGCACCCACATGAGTAATTGTGCTGATAGTCTGTGCCGTACTTGTAGTGGCTAAAAAGAACCAAGAAGTACCGTCATACACCATTGTTGGGTCTACGCCATTACAGGCTATTAAAAAATGCCCAGCAGAATTGGTAAGGTTAACAGCTTGAAACTTGTCGTTAGTAATACCATCAAAGACAACAACAGCAGGGTTAGGCTTTGCATCATAAATCTTAGTTCCTGCGGCCGCAAATAGGTTATATCCGCTAGTCTTGCTGTAATTCATTAGGGTGTTAATTGGTGTAGTAAGACCAATTGCGTAGACACCAACTATCGTTGCATTATTGGCAGGAACACTAGCTAATACATAAGTAAAGGTTGTAGCACCCGTTACCGTTATGACATAAATCCCGTTATAAGCTGATGGGGTAGCACCAGTAATAGAAACTTGCTGACCAGTTGTTAGACCATGCGCTGTAGCAGTCGTTAGGGTTGCTTTTGTCAGTACAAAGGTAATACTACTGATTGTTTTAACGCCAGTTGTAGTAGTCAGGATGCTAACCTGTGTCCATCCCTTACGCATTGTTACATCTGATGGGGTTGGATACCAGTTTATAAGCTGAACAGCATCAGTAGGGTTCATGTTAGCAAGAGAATCCCTGCCGTTCCACCCGCCTATTGGTGCTGGTACAGAAGTTGTACTTGCTGTAAACCCTTTAGCCGCCATGATTAAGAACCATAACCAGTATCAGGAATATTAGCCCAGCCAATAAGCACAGCACTTGGTTGTGGGGCAAAAGATAGGGTAGCAGAACCCTTATCATTAGCTTTAGCCACGTTTAAATAACGCTGATAATCTTGCGCCAAAGAAGTTGTATCAAAAGATTTGATTTGGAAATATTTAAGTTTAGTCGCTAAAGCTATGATGGTATCGTCTAATACGGTCACATCAGAGTCAGCAGTAAAACTATTTTGTACATTCCCAGCAACATCTTTTACAAAACCCCTAGAACGGTACTCAAAACCTAGATATTCTTGAGTATTGTAGGGTGGCCAAATTTGAAACTCATTGCCAAGAATACGCCAGCGAACTCTAGGGCCTGTTGAGATATAACCCGACTTTAGCCATTGCCATTGTTGAGCATCTACTGGGCCAAGCATCTGCCAATGTTTTGTCTTATCCCAATGTGTGTTATCTGTAATGGTTTCATAGTCAGGTGGCAAGTTATAAATAGTCTTGCTAAATGTGACCGATCCACCTACTGAAGTAGCAGAAGATAACTGGGTTGTAGTGATGGTATGAGCATCTACAACGGTATCTACATAGGTATCTTGGGGTACATTAGTCCCCACAATTGAATAGGTACTGTCCAAACCTGCGGTACTAGGAATATTACTTAATGTATAAGTGCCATTCACAGTATCGCAAGTTGTGGTTACAGCGGTTGTATAGAAACGGTATTCGACCTCTAATGCTTGCCAATCGTACTCCTTAACCAAATCATACCCTGCACGATTCATCAGAGCCAAGATTTGTTGCACATCCTGACTAGGATTCCCTATTACATAAGTAGGAACGGCTAAGTTTAGTTCGGCAGTTACCTGTTGAACTAATTGGAGCAGATTGTATGACATATTAGGCTTCCTCTGTGGCTACCGTTTTAGATTTACGGGGTTTCTTTTCACCAACAGCGGCAAGTATAGTGGCCATTTGATCTTGCATTTGGGCCAGCTTCGCATCTGTTTCAGCCTTTATTTTAGCAGTTTCTTCGTCTTTTTTGGCAAGTTCTTGTTTTAAAGCGTTAATTTCGCTCTCACGCTTGTCAGTTTCAGCCGCAGTTGTCGCTAAATTTAAAAATGCCTTCGCTTTATCACGAAACGCATAGGGTGACATTCCTGCCGCCATGCCCATACGCTGTAATTGCTGATCTGATGCACCTGCAATAGATTCTACGGTATGAAACTTCATTGCCCGCAGTTCTTCAGCCTGTGATTTTGACACTAAAGGCCATTCTGATACAGGAGTACCGATAACTTGGTCATCGTTTGCACCTACACGGTTCTGATAGTTAGCCCATTGTTGTGGAAAACGCTGTTTATGGCTATTTAGGACATAAGTATCGATTTCGGTTAGCGTATCACCAGCTACACAAATATGGACAAAGTCAAATTCTTTAAAAATTGGTCTGCCAGCTTCTTGTGTTTCGTGATCTTGCTGTACTGGGCGTTTATAGAAACGAACCTGTAAACGGTTGTCTGCATTTTGCTCATCTGACGGAAGTGCCATTTTTAAATCTCCTTCAAGGTATTAAAGGTCAAACGGTTAAAGAAAAAAGGAGTTAGCCTTTTGAGCTAACCCCTCGTTTTTACTACAAAAACTGATTAAACGCTAGTAGCGGCAAACCAGCCATAATCACCTGAAGCCATAGCTGTCGTTGGGGACAAATATGTACCCGCCGCACCAGTTGCTACAAATGTTGATGCGTTAATTGCACAAGTAGCTGTAGAAGCTGTAATAGCCGCACCTGCTACTGCAAAAACATAACGCTTGCCGTCAGAACCAAACACTTCAGCACCAATAGGGCCTTCGGTTGGAACTGCTACGCCAGCAGAGTTCAGATTAACTTGAGCCAAGTTAACCAAATCAATACCAGCTAGTGGGGTAATAGTAAATGCCATGATAAATTTCCTTTTCTATTCTAGTTAAGTTGAATTAATAAGTAGATTAACTACCTGTTAATACACCTTGCAAGAAGCTGTTAGAGCAGGTTAAGTTACCAGCCCAACCGTATAACTTCACGATTGCATCTTGATTAATTGACTGACGCTCGCCACCGATAGGAACGAAATTACGCTCTTTATGTGGGCGCAAGAAGATGTAGTTTGTATTCAACAAATACATAGTTGTTGCAGATTCTTGTGCGCCATAACCGCCACCCAAGACCACATCAGCAGACATACCACCACCGTAGAACTTCAATGATGCGAAACCAGCCGCACCTTCTTCAGTTCCAGCAATACGCTGAATAGCTTGTAATGAGCCAACATAGTATTGATACAGAGTGTTACCAGCAACAATTAAGTCTACTTTGTCTGTGCCACGAACAGATTTGATTGCGGCAGTAGTCATTGCGGCTTGAATAGTAGTGGAAGAAGTAGCACCAGTAGTTGCTTGATTCTGCCAAAATGTCCAGTTAGCACGGTTAATACCACCGTATGTACCTGAAGTTGGTGATGTAGAAACAGCGGCCGCTAGACCAGTAATGTTCTTACCACCGTTACCTGTACCGTCACCATAAATGTCAGTAGAAATACGGTTAAGCAGACGAGCTTCAGAAACTTGCATACGACCGTCTAACAGGTCAATGATTTGTTCCTTAGAACTATTTTGCAACATTTCTAAACCACTCATTGTTACGCTATCAGCGTACTGAGTAATAGAGAACTGAGCCGCAGAAATAGGGCTATCAGGAGTGATGTTCAACACTTCGTAACCGCTATATGAATTAGCGTTATTAGTTGTTGGGTCGTTGTACATGATTTCTTCCAAGATAACATTACCGCCTGAAAACGGGCGTACATTACCTTTGGAGTTCAATCTTTGTAGGATTGCGTTGTTTTGTGTTAAGTTATCTGCCAATACTCCGCTACGACTTTGAATGGTGGTAGCGATAATATCGGTGATTGCTGAGTTAGCAAATGCCATGATATTTCCTTTATTAAATTAAGTTAAACCCGACCACCCTCTGCATCTGCCAATGATGACATTAACAAAGAGCGTCTATCCTTTGCATCTACCTTAGACACCTGACCGCTAGGAGTAGCTGATCGTGGACTAACCGCAGTCGCTTTAGCTTTAGCTACTTGTTGTGCCTTAGATGCTTGACTACCAACCGATTTCAGGAGTTTGTCCTGTTCTAGCTTATAGGCTTCATCGTTCATACGCACAGCTTTTGCATAAGCCGTTTCTAGGTCTTGGGCTAAACCTCGCTCAAGTAATTGAGCCATATCTTCCCGAACCATCTCAAAGTGCGGAAACCGCTCTTTGTTGCTACTTACCCGACTGATTTCTGATGTCAATCGAGCATTTTCTTCTTGATCCCGTATCGCTGACAGTTGCTGAACCTGTTGCTGGGTAGCTTGAAGTTGTTGCATTAACTGTTGTTGATAAGGGTCTACATACGCCTGTTCAGGCATTTGTAAGCTATCTTGATTTAATTGTATTCCATAATCCTGTGCAAGTCTATGAAACATCTGCACTTTTTCCTGATATGGGGCTTTAGACAAAACCATATGCGCCCTGCCAAGATTATTAATCCAAGCTACTGGATGGATATTCTGAGCCTGAAGTTCAGGAATAAACGGGCCAATGGCTTGGGTTAATTGTCTTGCATTGTCGGCCTCAGCTTTATAAGCACTAACGCCACGCTTGTATTCGGCTTCTCGTTGGTTGGCATATTCGGCAAACTTAGCAAATTCTTCTTTTTCAAGAGGTTTGCCTTCCTGCATCTTATCCCAAACATCTCTGTATTCTTTTTTCCAAGTTGTTGGGCGTTTTACTTCTTCGTCAGGAACATCACTAGCTTCTGCCACCAGTTCAGTTTCTTCAACGGGATCGTCTTGGCTACTGATTTCTTCGGTTTTAGGCTTGAAACGACCTTTTTCGTCACGGTCGTTGCTCTCGGTACTGTCGGTTTCTTTTTCGGCTTTGATTGGATCGTCATTTACTTCTATCTCCTTTTCAATGGGTGCTTCAAGTGTGCCTTCTTCGGCTTGATCAAGTGCGGCTTCAATCATCTCTCTACGGTCTAATTCTTCACTCATTTAATGCTCCTTATCGTAATTTGGCGTGGGTTACTTCGGCAATAGTGCGTTTAAGATGCTCTCGCTCTTTAGTGCTTAATTCATGCTTTTTTTGTTGCATTGGCACATCATTACCAATTTCGATGCAGTTATTACGCTTTAGATTCTCACGGTGTTTAGAACGGCTTGTAATGTATGTACCATCAGCCATGCTTATGTGGCCATCAATGTCAGACATCACCATAGGAGCTTGCCTAGTTTTCATAGCGACTTTGTCTAACCATGAAGCCTTTGCCGCTTCTAGTCCGATGGTAGGAGTCCACCACTCAATAAAGAAATCTTCATCACTTTGTACGGCTTTTACATGGTTACCAGCTATCCAGCCACAATTAGGGCATTTCATTACATTCTCCTTATCAGTTCGGGGATTTTGTGCATCTCATCTTCTTCTACAGTAACAATGGAGTCATACCAAGTACCGTGCTTCCAACGCCAGCACTTAAATTCTTTTCTAGGCATGATTACAACGGTCTTAACGCCCAAAGCACCTGCTAAGTGGGCTATGCCAGTATCTACAGTTACAAGACCTTTAAGAGCCTTTAAATGGCTTGCAGTCTTAGTCCAATCCTGTTTCCAGCCATCATTGGGTAGTGGTGTCCAAAACTTATCTTCTTCGACATTAAATGAGTAGGCATCGTCACCTATGATCTCCAAGACACGATCAGGGTGCAGAGTCCTAACGTAATGCAAAATGCCCTTAGATGTAGACCAATTAATGCCGATCTTCTTGGGAATATTGCTAGGAATAGCGTCTAGATAACCTTCAGAACCTACTATTTTCTTGGTTGATAGTGGAAATAGGGCTTTAGCGTAGGATGGCGCAAGACTAATGTAGTAAGGAAGTGAAATCATCCCTAGCCAGTAGTCAGATTCGGTAGCAACGCCTTCTTCGGGCATATTTGTAAAAGTATCAATGCAATCTAACTGACCAAATAAGTGATGTAGCGATCCGTGCTGAAGCATAACGACTTTCTTAGCACCCATTACCTTTAAAAATGGTAAGAATCGTGCATACTGGATAATATCGCCAAAACCTTGTTCTGCAACAATGGTAATAGTCTTACCTAATAGGCTTTCACCACGCCAAACAGGAATTTTTAGGGGTTTAGCATAGCCTTCGAGTTGATTAGCCATGACTTCAGGATGCCAACGATACTCAAATAACCTAAATCCAGCTTCTAATCTGCCAGCGTGTAGGTGTTCGTAAGCCTTTTTATATTCCGTGTGCGGATTTAATGTAGAAGTAGTAATACTGATTCCTCATCGTCTAGTTCCTCTAGGCGTTTGGCTTCCAGTATCCGTAAATTTGTCTGTAATCTAGCAAATTCCTGTCTGTAAGCTACTGCCTCAAGGATATTTTCCCGTTGTGCTTCAAGGTAGCTTATAGACCGTTGTAAATCTTCTGTTTCAGCTAACGGTATATCAGCTTTAACCTCTTGTTTTGATTGTACTTTAGTTTGCTTAACTTTAGCAACAGGTGATACTAGGTCACGAATTGCTTGCTTACGACTTGCGTTAGCATCCTTTGTGGCTTTCTCTAGTAATCGTTGTCTTGCCTCAATCTTTTGTTGTATCTTTTGTATTCTGCGTAATTCTTCGGCTGTATACCAAGCGTCATCACCACCTACATGACTTGTAGATGGCGCAACATATACCTGAAAAGCATCGTTCTGAAACGCATTAGCTTGAAAAGCCGTTGAAAACATTAGAATGTGCCGCCTGATACCCCTACAAATTTAGTAGCAGTAATTGTTGTTCCAGTAATTAGATTAGCCGCAGTTCCACCAATAGCAGGTGGGCTAGAAAGGTCTAATGTGCCACCTAATGTAAGGTTGCCTGACGATGTGACTGTGCCAGTTAAAGTTAAACCATTGACTGTTCCTGTACCGCCAACGCTAGTAACCGTGCCTGAACCTTTACCGTTAAATGTATTCCAGTCGGTGCTAGTTAAATAGCCATTGGTTGTAGTATTTGCGGCCGCCATGCTAATAGCTGGAGTTGCACCGCCTGAAGATACAACAGGAGCAGTACCCGTTACGCTTGTAACCGTTCCCTGTGGATTAGATGCAGTAGTAATGCTTGTTACACGCCCATAGGTATCGATTGTGACTACAGGAATTAAGGTAGATGAACCAGTTGTTCCAGCAGTTGCTATGCCACTTGCAAGGTCAATAACAGGAGTTACACCGCCTGTACTGGTTATACGACCAGTAGTTCCACTTACAGAATTAACATAAGTACCTGCGGCTTGTTTGCCATTAAAGGTATTCCAATCCGTAGAAGTCAGATAACCGCTTACAGAAGTCGTAGCGGCTGGCATCGAAATAGCAGGAGTATTACCACCACTAGAAACTACAGGGCTTGTTCCAGTAACGCTAGTAACCGTGCCTAAATTTCCTGTAAGTAATACGCCATTGGCCGTTACTGTGCCAGTAGTTGTTAATGCACCAGCGGATGTAATATCCATGATTTTGGTATTAGCAATACCGCCTGTATACCATTGGTATCCATCACCAGTAAATGCGCTAAAGCGACCATAGCCTGTTGAATAGTCAACAACAATACCGTCTGTTGGTGCAGTTCCAGTAAAAGTGCTAGTAGAAGATAAGCCATTGCTGGCAACCATAGAAGTGCCAGTTGCAATACCAAGTCTTGATACGTTAGCTGTAAGAATGTCAAAAGTACCATCGCCAGCAGTTGTTCCACCGATTGCTACGCCATTTAATGAACCGCCAGTAATCGCTACTGAATTGGCATTTTGCGTTGACATCGTGCCAAGACCACTAACTTGCGTATTTGCAATAGCAATAGTTGTATTGGTTGCGCTAGTGATTTGACCTTGTGTATTAACCGCAATGACAGGTACTGAGCTTGCAGATCCATAAGTTGTGGCAGATACGCCTGTAGTTGCAATAGCCAAAGTGCGGTTAGCAGATAAGTCACCGCCACCTGTAAGACCTGTGCCAGCAGTAATAGTACGACTTGTTGGGACTGTCCCGCTAATGTCAGTCTGAGTTAATACAACTGTACCTGTATAGCCGTTTACGCTAGTTACTGCGTCAGTATTGTCAATCTTTTGCCATGCCGACCCGTTGTAAACAGCCCAGTCACCCACTTGCCAATCAGTAATGCCGTTAAGGTTTGTTGTACCTGCAACGCTCACAACATAGTAATAACCCTTAGTTCCAGTTGAGGATGTGAGTGTGGGTGTATTTGTTGTGGCGTTCCAAGTTCCTTGATAACTTAATGCTCCCAATACTGCGGCTGGAAGCTGACTAACTGGTACTGTACCGCTACCGTCTAATGATGCAACGCCATTAGCTACACCTTTTGTTGCAGTTGCAACATAGTCGCTAATGGTTACGCCTGACATTGAACCGCCAGTAACAGATACGTTATTGCTGTTTTGAGTAGACATCGTACCCAATCCAGTTACATCCGTACTAGGTATGGTTGATGCCGCTGTCATTGCGGCTGTGCCGTTACCTACAACATATCCAGTCAATGTGGCCGCACCTGTACCACCATTGGCTACGGGAACAGTTCCTACTAACTGATGGTCAGCGTTCCAATCACTAGGCTCAATTAAGGATGCGTCACCAGCATCAGGTATGGTTGATACCTTAGTGTGCTTTACGGTAATAGCCATGTTATTGAACTCCGATTATCTTACCATCTTGTCCCCGTACGACTTGTTTAGGTCTATTGTGGTTTTCGTTGATTGTATTCACTAGGTCACCTAATGCTAAAGTCATCTGTTGATTGCTCTGACTAATGGCGTCTGCAATAGGTTTAAGTGGGTGTTCCATAGACTGTGCCATAGCTTCTTCAGATAGATAGGCTTGCGCTCCATCATCCTCAGATGCACCGATTCTAGCGACCTCGATCTTAGCACCATTATTAATATGGGCTAGTAGAACCTGAGTGTTGCGCTCTGTGTTCATCTTCATCTGCGCTACCTTCATATCCATCTCTGCCTGCTGACGATTACGCTGATCTTCCAATTGGAATTTAAGCTGATTTTCTTGGGCTTGGTACTCTTGTTTAGCCTTCTCAAGTTCCATCTGCATCTGCATCTTCTGTTGCTCAAGTTGCATAGTCTGTTGTGCTTGTTGCTGTGATGCCTGTAACTTAGCCTGTTCAAGTTGCATCTGACCCTGAAGTTTCTGTTGTTCAGGTGTAGGTGGTTTAGTTTGACCTTCTTGTGCTTTAGCTTGTTCACGGAACTTATCGGCAGTTTCGTCAATGATTCCCTCAAGACCTTTACCAGCCTTGAACGCAGTAACAGCAAACTTAACCATCTCCATCAGCATCGGTGTCATCTCAGGGACAGCCTGTGCCGCAGGGATAACCTGTTGCATAAAGCCACCAATAGCCTGTAAGAACTCCATACGATCCTGCTTTTCCTGCATCTCGTCTTGGAAGATCATCGAGTCTGAAGTCACTTCGATACGGAAGTTCTTAGCCGCCTCGTCACGCAATAAAGCTAATGCTGGCTGGATGTACTGCTTATCCGTGTCAGATAATTGCATTGCACCTGAAATCTTGACAATCGTATCGTCTGTAAAGTGATTACATATAATCTGTGCCTTGATAGACAATAGTTCGGTAGCAAAGTCTACTACTGCGTGTTGCATAGTCTTTAAGCGACCTGCGGCATTGTTAGACTTAATGACCTGTGCGCCTAGTGTTTCATTAGGATCGGTCTGTCCACGCTGGATGTCAGCGATACCCATAATCTCATAGATTTGACCCTTAACCTGATCCATTGCCTGATAAGACATGGTAAGTGCGGCCGCAATCGGTTGGATGTCTACAAGGTTAATAGCTCCTGCCATGCCTTGTTTCTCAGCAAATGCGTTCCAGTTCTTGATAGGAAGAAGTGTATTGTTTTCTCCTTCACTAAACAGACGGGCAAGGCTAGGCTCAGAAGCGTCATAGACACCCCGAACCTTAAGTGCTTGAATGAATCCATCAATACGATCAGCAAGCGTGTCTAGCTGTCTTGCTTGGTCTTGGTACAGTACAAAATCAGGGATAGGGACTAATGAATCCGTAGTTAATGTAGAAAATAAAGGTTTAGGGCATGGCCAAAAGTTTTCTAGCTTTAATGGGTCAGAACGGGTATCAAGGATTTCACCCATAGACTTAGATAGCCAAATAACCTCGCCTGAAGTCTTGTCCCATATCTCGTATATACAGGCTTCTTTTGCTCCCTCGCCCATCTTCTCGCTAAAAGACTTAGAAGTTTCAGGTTTTGTATCCAATGGGATACGACCACCCAAGTCCTCACCAAAGCGTTCAACAAGGGCAGGTCTACCTAAATAGACTTTACGCCATACTGCGGTGACTTCTTCCCATGTACGGGCAACAGTCAAGCCAAAGTCACGCCAATGCACATAGTCAACAGGCGCACACTCGTACTCAATGCGTTCCTGATCCTCACGGTACATACCGCCTTCGGTTTCTGCCTCGTCAATGTCCTCAGTAATCTCAAGTCCATCTTCGGGCATATCCATACCATCAGCTTTTGAACCGACAATATGTGGCTCATAACGAACCCAGCTAGTACCACGACCACCTAACAGACGATCGTTAACTGATTGATTCATAGCGGATTTATAGTCACCATAGTGAGTGATCTCGTAGTCCAATGCTCTCTCAAGCATCATTGAGGCTACCCTACCTATAGGATCGTTATCTCTGAACCGCCTTGAAATATCGGGTCTTGGTAAACGGGCAAAGATAGCTGGGGTAATAGTCTGTACATTGCTCCACAGAATATTAAACTTTGCATTAGGGTTATTCCTAGTACGGCTGTCATCACGATACCGTTTAACAATCTTGTCGGCTCTACCTTCCCATTCTTTAAAGGTGCGCTCGTACTGACCAATAGTGTTATACCAATCTTGGTATTCGTGTTCCATAGTAATTCCTTAAGTAAAGTTGCCTGTAGCAAATACGGTAGCACCAGCACCTGTAGTAATCTTCCATGCTCCGCTTACTGACTGGGCATCAAGTGTCAGCATATATAAACCAACAGGGGTAGTAGCGGTTGTAAGTGGGTAGGATATTGCGCCATCCAGTAGCGATACTGTGCCAGTAGTTAAGGCATTGACAGTAATAATAAGGTTGCTAACTATATCGCCTTTAGCACCAGTAACGCCTAATACTTGGGCAGTTTGTGATGCGGCAACAGTTTCATAATAGACTGCATAAGGTAGGGCTACGGCTGACATTAGATTCTCCTAAAGGTTTGTTTTGGTGTTTCTTTCCACATCTCGTTGAGCGTTACATCAGTTTGCCCGACATGAAGTCCCTTAACTCTTGAGTCTTTGAGGATAGGGCTGTCCTCATCTTTCCATACAATTGAGAGATAGCGAAACGCATCGGCAGAGTGACTTGTGAAATCATGTTTTGGGCGGTCATTAAAGCATTTCTTATCATCATTCCATTCCCGTTGATACTGACGTAAACATTCGATACCTTCTTCACATCTATTATCAAACCAAGTGCGAGTTAATGCAAGCCTTGTTGCCTGTATTCCATCCTGAATTGACAGGTTTGGAACGATTTTTAGGTGTTTTATGTCGATTTTTGTCGCAAATTGTTCGATTATGCTCTTACCACCCGATGCCATAGTTTTAGCTCTAGCGTCATGTGGCAGGTAATGATAGCCATACTTGTATCCGAACTCATCTTCTTTTTGTTGCAACAGACCTGTATAGAATGGCACAGCCTGTCCGTTAGATGAGTGGTGATCTAGAACCCGTATCTCCCCATAAACCACCTGAAACCACCATATTGAAGTGGAGTCATTAAAACCCAAGTCCCAAGCAGTATGACAAGGGAACATAGGATCGTAGTCAACAGTAGTAATTCGATCCAAGTCAGTAATCCTACGCATCTCTTGACCATAGTACGCCCCCATAATTGCCGCTTCAAATGAGCATAAGAACTCTTGTTCGTACTGGTTGCTAGACATAGATGCTCTAGCATCTTCTAGTTCAGCTTCAGGCAATAGCCCTGATTGGTCAGCCCTGAGCATCTTGGAATACCAGCTATCATTGTTTTGGGCGTTCTTGTAAATATCGTAGAAACTGTTATGACCCTTTGGAGTACCAATAAACACGGCCCAAGTCTGATAACCATTTAAACCATTACGGTCTGTGAGCAATGGCCTGATGATTTCACCCCATACACGGGGCTTCATATCGCTATATTCGTCAAGTACGATTCCGTCACAATAATTTCCACGAAGTGCGTCAGGAGCATCAGAACCAAATAGCCTGATCCTTGAGCCATTGTGCAGTTCTACCCATAATTCTGATTGATTAGCCTTGACCATAGCTGGCTTGGCAAAGCGGCAAAGGTAATCCCAAGCGACTGATTTAGCCTGACTGTAAAAGGGACACATATAAAAATAGCGACCATTAGGCTTATTTTCTTTGATAGCCCGTTTAATCAGGTCATTAATGGATGCTACGGTCTTACCAGCACGGCGATGACATACTAGGACTGCCCAGCGTTCTTTACGCTTGTGAAAGTCTTTAAAGGCATCCCGTACTTTGTATTCAAACTCATGGACTATTTCAGTCATCTTGCCATTTATAGATATGGGTGACTGTTGCTGATGTATCGCCAATTTGTTCTACCCTAGCTAACTTAGGAACATGGTACTCAGCTACTTGCATGAAGCAATCAAAAGCTACTTTAGGGCCTAGTTTTTCGTTCATAGCGATGGCATCAAGCCATTCTTGCAGTTTGTCAGCGTTACCATCCACGAACTTAGCGATCGCCTCTCTAGCGAGTGCTGTGGACTTATTAGGCGTACCTACAGAGCGACCGCCTGTCTTTTTTCTAGATTGTTCTACTTTAGATTCCATACCTTTACCAAGTGGTTGATTAAGATAAGTTAATTGTAGGCTATTTTTGCTCTTGAAGCAATTTGTTAAGCATTTGCTTTCTGTTTATAGGTTCTAATACAGAAGCAGTATCAATGATAGCTTCATTTGGGTTTATATCTAAAGCGTTTTTACCTTCTGCAAAAGGATATATTTCTTTAGCATTTTCAGGTTTTAAATCTTTACGGGCTTGTGTAAGCCTTGCTTCTGATTCACCACCGTAACGTTTATATACTTTACTTCCTTCTACCAATGGATCACCTAATGCTAATACTTTTTTAGTAAGACTTGCTCGCCTATTTATTAAATTCTCATATTCAGGCGTTCCTACAACTTTTTTCATTTGAGCGTTTAAATCACCTATTTCACCCATTAAATCATCATAGTGCTTTACATGGTAACCAATAATCTTGTTTGCATCAGCACCTTTGTTAAAACCTTCAATTTCTTGAATTGCGTGTTGCATTTCGTGAAGCATTGATGATCTTGCTTCTATTGACGATAAATTTTCATTTAATTTAATTACATTGTTTACGGGGTTATAACTAGCTGTAGCTTTGTTTCCTTTAGGAATAAATTGTATTTCTATGTCAGCAAGCTGAGGGTATGATTTATAAACTTCAGGATGATAAAAAACATCTTTTGCATACATTGGTTCACCACTAGGCTTTTTCAACGCAGTCATTCTATTCATTACTGTGTCATAAAATGTAGGCCCCCCTTTAATATGACTGTTTAAATCAGATAATTCTTGTCTAAATTGACCTTCTAAACCTTTTGCAGTATTGGTTTGTTTAAATACTTCTTCTACTGGTACATCTTGTTTAAGCATTTTTGCGGCTTTAAAAGCGTTTGTTTCATTCCATAAAGCAGATTGTGGCCCTACCATCATTCCAGCCATGTTAGGAACTTGGTTTACAAATTCGTTGTATGTAGGTCCATGTTCAAATTGATGTGCTTCAAAGTTATACGGCATAGCGTTTTGCACTATGTTATTGGTGTTTATAGCGTTCTGTGCAGTTTTTTCAGGTAACTGTGCAAAGTAGTTGCCTGCCATAGTAGACAAGTTTGGTTGTGTTGGCGCAGGTGCTTGTAACTGGCCGTCTTGTGCGTAACCAGTCTGCCTTAGTGCGTCAGCAAGCGTTAAAGCCATTTACTTTACTTCTTTGTCTAAGTCTTTGAGTTTATTGGCGATCAGCTTTCTACGGGCGATTCGATCAGCTTGATTCTTTTCTAACGTAGTTTCTTTATGATTACGCAATAAAGCGTTTTCTTTTTTGTACTTATGATCCATTGGCTTCATTTGTAATCTTTCATTGCTTGTCTATAGCGGCACGAATGGCATCTTTGCGATTCATTTTTTAGTAAACTTTTCGAGTTCTAAAGCTAATCTAGCTCTACGACCTTCTTTACCTTTAGCTTCTGCCGCTTTTTCAAGTTTGCCTTTAGGAATTGTTTTACCTTCAGGAACGCCTAATTCTTTTTTTAATGCGCCTTTATGTTTAATTGCACCTGCAATCCAGTTAGCCATTACATTTCTCCCATTTCAGTCTTTTTAGACTCTTTTTTGGTTTCGCCTTTTTCTTCGTTAGACTTCATGTGCTTTTCGTATTCAGCTTGAATTTTGGCTCTGCGACCACCTTTAGCCTTATCTTGTACGCTTAAAGCAATAGCAAGTGCTTGTTTTTCTGGTTTACCAGCGACTTCTTCGGTTTTAATGTTTTCACCTACTGCGGCAGAAGATTTTGATTTTACGAGTGGCATGATAGACCTTAGTTAAACGCTGTAATCTAATTTTATAACACTTTTTGGATTACTCCTAATGCTCTTAATGCCGCATCAACGCTATCAACACGACTGATTGAGCCACCTTTCCAGTCTGCCATAAATTTTAATTGGTCGGGTGTAAACTTTGCCTTAGAGTCACGCTTTATCTCCATCAACATAGTTTCATTGCCAAATCCAACCAAAATGTCAGGACACCCATGCTTCATTGCCGCTAAAGACAAGACTGAAGCACCAGCCTGTCTTAATGCCGCCACTATTTCTTTATGATTTGTATCAATTCGTGCGTATGTCATTGATTTACCTTTAAAATAGATTAGTATTGGCTAACTTTATCATTAAAGGTAGGTTATGGCACAAAAACCGTTGTCAAGAACAGAATTGCAAGAAGCCTTAAATGCTTATGCAAAGATGGGAAGCAAGACTGAAGCCGCCAAGTTATTAGGAATCAATCCCAATACCTTTAATACAAGAATCAGGGTAGCTAAGTCTAGTGGTCTGCAACCCACAATCAAAGTAGCCAATAAAGAACTGACTGAACTGCTAGAAGCGCAGGATAAGATTAGACAGCTTGAGTCTATGCTTAACGGTCAAGAAGAAGAAAAGTTGACATCGGACTATATCAAAAAAGTGATATTAAAGATGTCTACCGCCAAGACTTCTACACCCAACTGGCTAGTTAAACCAGTTAAGGGAAAGACAGTAGCAGGAATACCGACCTTATTTGCTTCAGATTGGCATTGGGGCGAGGTCGTAGACCCCAATCAGATTAACGGGGTCAATGAATACAATGTCGCTATCGGGCAAGATAGGGCTAAGGTAATGATTGAAAAAACCATCGACCTATTAAAAAACCATGTAGCACACTCAAATTATGAGGGAATTGTCTTTGTGCTGGGTGGTGACATGGTATCGGGTGACATCCATGAAGAACTGATGGCTACAAATTCAATGGAAATCATGCCGACAGTTCTAGATTTGTTCGGGGTCTTGACTTGGTGTATTCAAACACTAGCAGATGAGTTCGGAAATGTCTTTATTCCGTGCGTAAGTGGCAATCATGGGCGTAACACGCACAAAATCAGGGCAAAGGGTCGTAACTTCACCTCATTCGATTGGTTACTCTATCAGTTCTTGAGTAAACGATTTGAAGGTGATAAGCGTGTTCAATTTCATATACCCGATGGCCCTGATGCCTATTATTCAATCTACGGACATAAATATCTGCTTACACATGGGGATCAATTTCGTGGGGGTGACGGTGTCATTGGGGCTTTAGGGCCAATCATTCGGGGTGACCACCGTAAACGTTCTAGAAATGCTCAGATTGACATGGAATACGATACGATGCTGTTAGGTCATTGGCATCAGTTAATCCAGCTAGAACGCCTTATTGTCAACGGCAGCCTTAAAGGTTACGATGAGTACGCTTACAGCAACAACTTTGGATTTGAGCCACCAAGACAGGCACTTTGGCTGACCCATCCCGATCACGGTTTGACCTTTAGTATGCCTGTGTATGTCGATAGGAAAAAGAAACAACACAATACCGAATGGATTAGCTGGAAATGAAGTTAAATCCTGAAGTTATTCGCAATGCGTATGCCAGCCTTTGTTGTGTATACCCATTTACTAAGTGGAATCTTCCTGTGCCTGAAGAAATTGAATTTGTAGTGATTCACGACCCTGAAACAATGGGTACTTATATGTATGACTGCGGAGAGGATTATGAACACACTATTACGATTAGTTCTGCTCGCTGTGGGCATTATTACACTATGCTCACAACTCTTTCGCATGAGATGGTTCACATGAGTTTTCACCGTCAAAAGGGTGATAAATGGTCACATCATGGCAAAGCCTTTAGAACCCGTTGCAAGTTAATAGCAGAAGAATTAGGTTTTGATGGCCTAGAACTATAAAGTTACTAGACAGTTAACAAATATGTTAGTAACAAAATGTAACTTATAAGTAACAATTTTTTATACATATTGATACTTATATGTATAGTTATTGACAAAAAGTATGTATATCAACAGGGTTGTTGACATTTTTGTAAAGTTTTGGCGGCTAATTGTAAAGTTGTTGACAAAGCATTGTAAAGTTTTGGTTTATAAATAAATCCATAACTACACTAATAATTTATTTATGAGTCATTAACTTTTTCTTACAAAATTGCCCGTTCGGGAATATTTGTGTAATTTACGCTACTTTTTCTTATATTCTTCCCGTTCGGGAAACTTTTCCCTGTAAATTGGATTACTTTGTTTTTACAGGGAAATTTACTTTGTTATTTAGCCAACAAATACAGTCCAATATTACTAAAAGCATATCCTGTAAAGGTTATGCCCATTCCTACCTGACCCTTGATAAATTGCATTACACCAATTGATAGGTAGATAAGACCTACAAAAGCGATTAGCCAGCTACTCATTTAATTTAGCTTCCACTTCCACAAGTTTATCCTCAAGGTCAAATCCCCAATGCTTTCGGAATCCTTTAGCTCCAAGTAAGTGAATACTGGTATCGCCAAGTCTGTGGTGCATAGCGCACAATGGGACAGCTGGAGCGTTATCTCGCTTTCCCCCGAAACGGCGTATGTGATGGATTTCGACTCCAACATCTCGTCCCTCGAATCCAATGTGTTCGCACAAGATACAGCCCAATCTCGCCAACTTTGCATAGTGATCTCTCTGTGATTTAGTGGCCATTAATGTAGTCTACAGTCAATTGCTCTAATTTCTCACTTGATTTTGCAATATCTACTGAAATCTCCAACATTTGTGTTGCATTAGCGTTTTTAAGTGCTTCATCATACATTTTGCACAATAATTTAAGAATTAAAAATTCTTCAGTAACTTTTAAAGTCATTTCAATATCCGATCTTGGTTGCGGTTTGATACTTCTAAGGTTTGCCAAGTGGCGTGTCTAAGGCGCGCAGCTTCCAGTTCCCACTTTAATTTCTCTGCGTTCTCCGTAGCTGCACCAATGGCTTTACACAAATCCTGATAATCTTGACTTCGATACGCTTCACGCTCCTGCGCCCCGAGAGAAGGTTCAGTAGTTTGTGCCATTTTAATAGCTTTGAGGGAACTTTTGAACGCTTCAAGTTGCGCCAATTCGCCTTTAGCTTGTGCATATTTTCCTGCGTTTTCTAGAATAAAGTCTATACATTTATTGGGGTCTATCTCTCTCATTTTCCTAATCTCTTTTTAATAAGCATCTTCATGCGTTCTTCGGTTTCTTTATTCTGCGCCAGTAAGCGCACAACTTCGGGCCATCCCCGTCTTTTTGCTACACCTATGTACCAACTAACCAAGTAATTATCAGAGTTGATCTTCAAGTTGCTTTATCTTCTGACTAATCCTTGATCTTAACGCCTGCCAGCCTTCACCAGCATAGGGAGTTATACCAACTTCTTGGGCTTTTTTAAGTGTCAGTTCTTCTGTAGCGTAAAACGGCAATTCAGGTTTCTTAGTTTGTATAGGTTCTATATCAAGTTCGTCAGTCCAACGCTCTTGATTTAAGAAAGTCGCAGGGTAGGGAATAAAGTCTTTAGCGGTTTCCTTGATCTTCCAATACTTCAAGTAATTAGGCATGGCATCAAGACAATCTGACTGCTGGTCAGAGGTTAATCTGTTCCAGCTTCGTTCAGCGTCTTTACGCCCCATCTTACGGGGATAAAGGTTATAAAAATCAATGAATGACACTTATCTGCTCCCTAAGTGCGGCACATTCTTCCTCAAGCATCTTATTTTTTGCTTCTAATTCTGTTAGTCTTGCTGTGATTTGATGCAATATTTCCTGTAAATATGGGTTCATTTTGTTTCTTTCTTTTCACGGGTTTAACAACTTTATATTGATCAATTGCTTTGGTAAGTAATGCTACTAATCCCCATTGCACAAGGACTTCAAGTCCTTTTTTATCAAAGTCTACTTGAGCGTTGGCAGAACCATCGGGGTTCTCATTCAATATCTTTACTTGTATCTTCATTGTCTGCAAACTTTAAAATAGGTTTATCAAGGGCTAACTTTGCTAGTTCAATGTAACGATCTACCTCAAGTCTATCTTCCCCACCAATAGAGGCATTACTATGACCAATCGGTTTACCCATCGTATCGTAATAAACCTCACGGATTTCAAAGTAGTCTTCATAAGGGTTACTCATATTTACTAATCTAAGATTCCAAGTCATGTTCTTGCCCAATATAGGATGATTAACAAAATAGCCATCACACTACCAAAGATGGCAAATATTCCAACAGAAAAGATTATTAATAAGTTTTCCATGTTAAAAGTATGGTTTAGTTTTCTAAACTCTGTCAAGCATTTTTAAATTAAATGGGTTTTGTTGTTTTTTTTCGACAAATTATCTTTTGCCCACATTGGTCTTAAATTTGTAAAATGATTTAGTTTGTAGTTATCCTCTTTAGTTTTGGCTGAATCCATAGGAATTATGTGGTCTATATGCCACAATTTGCGATTTTCCCAATTCATGCCTTTTAAAAATTGTTTTTCTATATGAATCAATAATTCTTGTTGCGTACATCCAAGAACTTCAAATATTTTTGTTGTTTTTTTGTAATTATGATGTTCAGCATAAGAAACATATTGCTTGATATTTCTACCATGCACTTTGATTGGATTCCAGTAATTACAAGTTTTATCATACATATATAATTTGTTACTGCTCTTTCGGTGAACGAACCTAGCCTACCTAGATTCGCCTTAATCTGCTCCATCGGAGTTACAGAACCCGCCAGTCGTTCATGGAATAGGCACTAGCTTCGCCACCTATATTGTGCTGTTACATCCACTACCCCCAGTAGCACTTTCGTCTTGATCGCTGGTATGTCGTTAGAGCCTCCAACCAAGAACGATTGGGAATAGAAACAAAAAGGGCATTAGGGGCAACTCTGTGATTGGATGGTTTGGGAAATGCCTCTTTATTCATTTCCTAAACCCACAAAGCTACCTCTAATGCCCTAATCTGAGTATCCAATTCCTCAATGGTTCTTAGTATACATCATTCTAGCTCAGGCCAAATAAATTTATAACTGTTGGGAAAAAGCGACTTTCTGCCAATTAAGCCGTGTGATTGCTTTTCCAGTTCAGCCGCTAAACGAATAAGTTGACCTTCAGGAATGTTTGTTGTGCGCCAATGAGTAACAGCCGCTTGGCTTACTTTAGCCATCTTTGCAACCTTTTTTGTACCGCCAAGAAGGTTAATAAATTGGTCATGTGATAGTGCAAAAGTATCTTTCATACAACAATCTTAACTGTTTAAGATATATTTTACAAGACCCTTGACAAATTGATTTAGTTATCTAAAATAGATGTTACGGCATATGCCGTGATAACTAGGAGAAACTCAGATGAGTGAACAAGATAAAGATTTCAACAGCTTCCAAGAACATTTGGAACGCATCTTTAAAGACATCGAGGATGGTGTATTTTTGTCCGCAGATGAAATCGGTGACCTACGCTATGCGTGTGGATTGCCAGCAAACGCAAAACAAAACCCTGTACTCAAATCTTTATTTGAGCAATTTAGCCAAACTTTTAGGAACGCAAAATGATTATTTCAGATAACAGCAAAGAATTTAAGATAGCCCCAGCAGGGCTTCACATGGCACGACTGTACTCAATTATTGATTTGGGTCATCAAGCTACCGAATGGGCTGGCGAAACCAAAATCATGCACAAGGTCGTATTGACTTGGGAGTTGCATGGCGATGACGATACAGGCGCACCATTAAAGACGGATGACGGCAAGCCGTTAATCGTGTCTAAGCGTTATACAGTCAGTCTTGGGGATCAGGCTCGGTTGCGTCAAGACCTTGAAAGCTGGGGAAACAAAAAAATGACCGCAGAAGATAGAAAGAACTTTGATTTAAAGTCTTTGCTAGACAAGTTTTGCATGGTTAATATTACCCACTCGGAAGATGGTAAGTACGCTAACATTAGCGGTATTTCTCCCGTTCCTTCTGCCCTTCGCGCTGCCATCCCAGCAGGCATCAATCCTATTAACCATTTTTGGTTAGCAGAATTTGACCAATCCAAGTACGATGCCTTGCCAAAATACTACAAAGAAAAGATTACAGAGAGTAGTGAATGGCGCGGTCAGCAAGAGCGTGAAAAGAACGCACCCAAGATTGAAGATGACGAAATTGGGGACATTCCATTTTGATAGTCAAAGACAAACAACAAGACACGGGTCATTGGTATACCCGTCAGGGTACACCTGCCTATACCACCATCGGTAAGACTGGGGAAAGACCTACGACTTTGCGTGATGCAAGGAAAGAAGGGCTTTTACCTAGCACTACCACCATCATTAATATTATGTCTAAAGCAGGGTTAGACACTTGGAAACAGCAACAGGTCTTACTATCTGCTTTAACACTACCTAGAGAGCCACAGGAAGGCGAACAAGAGTGGTTGGTTAGGGTAATGAAGGACAGTCGAGAAACAGGCTACAAAGCCGCCAATCGCGGGACTGAAATTCACGGCATTATTGAAAATTGGTTTGAGCAAGTGTATATGCCTGAAAAGCCAGCTTACCTTGATGCAATTGATAACGCGCTTAAAACTGCGTTTAGCGAACAGGCATGGTTGTGTGAAAAATCGTTTGCTCATCCGCTTGGCTACGGTGGTAAGTGCGACTTAATGGCTAAACCTATAAACGGTCAGGGGTCGGGATTTGTCGTAGATTTTAAGACAAAAGATACCGATTTGGATAAGGTCGATATATACTTTGAACATGAGTTGCAGTTAGCGGCTTATAGAGAAGGCCTAAACTTGCCCAACGCAAGGTGCGCTATCCTATTTGTCAATGGCAAGACTAACCAAGTAAAATTAGTAGAAATAGAAGAACCCCAGCTTCAAAAGAGTTGGGAGTGCTTCCAGCATTTGTTACGGGTCTATCAGATCAAAAACAATCTTTAATTCCTTCACGGGAACGGGGGAAAGCGTAAAGAAGTTAGTACCCCAACTTCTTTGTTGTATTTTTGCACTTAGGGTTTTCCTTATATTAAATGTGTTGCATTACTTTAGTTTTCTAAATTAAACTAGATGTACTCAATAACGAGTGAGATAGGAGAAACAAATGGAATCAACAGCACAACGCACCAGCCGTATCAAATCAGACGATGCAAACGCACATAGCGCATTTGCCCACGCACAAGACTTTTATGATGGTCTAGCCACATACAGTATTGAACCTAGCGGTACAGGTTTTCTAGTGTATGAACGCACACCAAACGGTCAATTATGCGGATCAGCAAACACTTTAGAAATAGCCCAAGCCAAAATTGAGGCTTGGAAAAACGATGACTTAAAGAACGGATACAGAAAATGAAAGACTTTTTAGGAAGTTGTTTACTAGGAACTTTGCTGGGCGCAATGGTCGGATACGGTGTACCAGCTAAGGCGCAGACTTATCAGGTTAATAATGGTGGTACGGTTCAAATACAGGGTAATACAGCCCAGTTCGTTAACTCGATGGGGGTCACTACCCAAACGGCTACAATCTACCCTAATCAGGTTATTATTCAGACCCCAAACGGGGTCACCACTAGCGTGATAGGAACGACTTTGTACACAGTCCCACCTAGCCCACCAACACCTATGACCGTGAGGGTATTGCAATGAATAATAAATGGACAAAAGAAAACTTTGAGCTTTATGACTCCAAACACCCTGATATATGGGAGATGTTTAAAAAGTTTTCCCTACAGGTGGCGGCAAGAAAAAAACATTTTTCCGCTAAATGCGTATTCCATAGGGTTCGCTGGGAAACGGCAATAGGTGACACAGGTGACTTTAAGATAGATGATGGCTGGATCAGTCACTACGCTAGGAAGTTTGCTAACGAGTTCCCTGAGCATGAGGATTTATTTGAGTTTAGGGTTCGTCAAAAGAGCTACCATAACCAAATGTCTGCTCCTGATCTAAGGTGGTTTTAATGAACGCAAATGAACTAGCTGAAGATTTAGAAGGAGCTAAGTTAGTAATTTTAAGGCTTAACGATATGCTACGCCAGCAACAAGCTGAAATAGAAGCGTTGAAAGAACCAAAGATACCTTTACTTGAGCAAGAAATTAAATTCATATTGGGTAATGGTCAATGCTGGCAAGGTGAAGATTGTAGTATGCCGAACCTAATGTACATCATTCGTGCAGTAGAAGCGGCACACGGAATAGGAGTTAAACAAAATGAACATACAAAGATTAATAGAAACACACAACACCCATGAAGAACCACATGACTGGTCGGAACAAGCTAAAGAGGCGTTGGGGCAATTACAAAATGCTTTAGAACAAGAAACCACCATGCTCCGCCAGCAACACGCTGAAATAGAGGCGTTGAATAGAGAGTTATTGCGCTATAAATCAAATGGAGAAATGGGTTATGCAAATCAACAATGAACCAGTAGCGTGGATTGCAAGAGGCGATAACACAAGCGTATTTTTTGATTTGGATTGTGCTTTATCTATTGATGACAGTCCAACACCACTCTACACCCATCCAGCAAAGACACTAACAGATGAGGAAATATGGGCAGTTGCTAACGATTATTTTGTTGGTAAAAGTGATTATGTTTACGATTTTGCTAGAGCAATACTAAGAAAGGCATCCGAATGAACCAAGAATTTTTAAAACAGTTATTTGATTACAAAGATGGCAAGTTACATTGGAAAGAAAGCCCAAGTCGTAATGTAAAGGCTGGTGATGTTGCTGGGCATTTTGGTAATCGTAGGTATGCCCAAATCCGCATTAACGGCAAATACTATTTAAAACATAGGCTTGTGTATATGTACCATCATGGGCATTTACCGCCTGAACCATTGGTGATTGACCATATAAACCGCAATAGGTTTGATAACAACATTGAAAATCTTAGGGCAGTTACAAAGTCAGAAAATCAGCGTAACAATAAATTTAAGGCATAAGAGAAATGAACTATTCAGACTTTGTAATCCGTAGTTGCCGACAAACCCCTAGAACGCTGTCAGAAGCGTTTAAAGATGCTGAGTATTGCTCTGCTATTACTTACCCATCATCACACGAATATAGCTGGTTTTGGGGGTTTTTAGGTGCTTTAATGGCTATTTCTGTATTCGGATACTGTTTCTACCTAACAATCAACCGTTTTTAACCATATTAAGGGCTTCAGATTCTTCCCTGTCTACCCGTGTCAGCCACCCGTGACCAAAGATAGGGAAGGCTTTTAGTGAACGATAGTATTCCCGCCTAGTTTCTGAGAATTTTGAAATAAGAGTTGCTGGATTATTTGCACAAATAAGGCTTCTTGTTGAAGGCCCAATAACTCCGTCAGGTACACATCCAATAGATTGCTGAAGCAATTTAACACTTCTTCCTGCGCCTGCGTTAACTGCCATTGAAAACACAAGATAGTCGAGTCCCCGAGGTAATACTTCTCCATAGCAAGGTTTCCAGTATCGTTGTTCATACAATGGGGCTACATCTTCTTTAGTCAAGTTTTTAAGGGTGTTTACAGGATGCCCTACCCATTCTTCCCAAACTGCTTTAGTGACCCCTAAATTTGTTTCTCCACCTGCATCACCAGCAAGACCATGCGCTCCTGTCCAGCCGCCTT
>Ga0214196_1000081_pt1 | contig 35495 bp, 36 predicted proteins | sample TroBogEpilimnion_38_FD_153034 | JGI IMG/M metagenome (GOLD analysis project Ga0214196, IMG submission 153034) | Freshwater microbial communities from Trout Bog Lake, WI - 25AUG2008 epilimnion | ecosystem: Environmental > Aquatic > Freshwater > Lake > Epilimnion/Euphotic zone | place: Trout Bog... | reverse complement strand
TCCTACTACATGTGCTTTTGATCCTAAAAATTGTGCGGCCTGTTTACCTGCAAGTAAGCCAATGATGGGCATAAGAGTTTCAAATGCCCCAAACGTCAGCGCTATTTTTAGTTTGTCTTTTTTGCTTATACCACTGAGTCCAATAGCAATCGACGAGGCGAAATTATCGAGACCAATCGAGAGAGCAATTAAGACAAGTGTTAGAATTTCTTTCATATAATGACTATAGCAAATTGATTATGTCTATCGCGAATCGTTAGATTTTATTCTCTGATGTTTGTATAATGCATGCATGAGCTTAAAAACAAAATTAGCACTCTTTGATATAGATGGAACGATTGCCGAAAAAGGAGTGATACCTCAAAGTGTCATTGAAGGAATTGAGCATCTTCATAAAAAGGGTTATATAACGACCGTATCCACAGGTAGAGGGTTTATAAGACTTAAAGAAGCACTGGGAGAAGCTTTTGATACTGTCGTATCACCAGAGGCTTTAATTATTGTCGAACATGGTACGAAGATTGTAGACCGAGAAGGCAAGGCCCATTTCGGAGAATATTTTAATGAGCGAGAAATAGATCATATCGCAGATTTTACTCGATCAAATATCGATCTGTTCAGATTAGCCTGGTTTAATCCAATTGATGTAAATCGAAAAGTACAAGTGTGGTGCGTCGACGAACGAATTGTTCAAGAAGAGACTGAAAAAAGAGGGCATTACGCTGATGTTTTCACTTCTTCTATTGGTGAGCTAGAAGAAAGATTGTTACAAGAAAAGCTTAGTAACGTGACATTACGATTAAAAGATTTTATTAAGGTTGAAAACCTGAAGCTTGCTTTTACGAGAACCGATACCAACGTTATTTTTCAGGATAGTAATATGGAGTTCGTTAAAAATAATACGAACAAGGGTCTTGCCGTTGATTATGTTGCAAAACATTTAAAAATTCATAAAAATGATTTGCTCATTGCAGGCAATGCGATTAATGATGTTGAGATGCTTGATATAGGTGCGGGTGTAGTTGTACTTGTCGGCCCGCCAGAAACGCGTGCAGCAATTTTACCCTATCTTTCACAGCCGGAAAGTGTGCGTACCGTTGATTCTCCGCTTGAGTTTGGTCATTTTCTAAAAACGCTATAAAACAACTTATTTTTAGAATGCTCTGACGGTATCCTTCTAGTGTTTAAGACGATAGTATTTGATTCAAGAAATAAACTTCTTGCTCAAAGTGCATATTATTTATTGCATCGTGAATGTCTACCCACTCACTTTTTTCATCATGTACTTTTTCGGTGTAGCCGATCTGTTTCAATAAATAAATTTTTATTGTTTTTACAACTGTTGAGCCATCGTTCTCGTCGGAGAGCCTCGTGTAGTCGCCAAGCGTCTTTAATTCGAATTTCTGGTAAGGGGTTTTTCATAGGCTCAGTATATCGAAATGCAAAAAATTGACCAAATCAACAATACTTATGCATATGCTTGGAGGGCAAATGTGGGTGCTAGCGCAACTATTTCGGCTTTTTATGTTAAATACAGTAGAATGTAATCAAATGATTCACATACACTTTATATGCCGAGGGAATGTATATCGAAGCAGGTTAGCAGAAGCTTACGCCAAATCGTTGCTAAAAGATGATAGTGATATAGAGATTAGCTCAAGTGGTATTGAAGCAAAACTTGCGCTTAATGGAGATGTTGATATTGACGCTTTGAAAGCACTTGAAGCAGATAATCTAAAGAAGCATCTTGCGCCCAGTTGGCAGCAAACAACCCAAGATTTAATTGATAGGCTAGACCTACTAGTATTTATGAATGATTCTGTATATGATGATGCTTCAAAACTCTATAATTTACCAAAAGACAAATGTGTAATTTGGCATATAAAAGATGTCGATAATATTTACCCGCAAGTTAAAGAGCAGGTAGATATTCTTATGAGCAAATATGTTTAATTTAAAAGTACAATAGGCACTTGTATTAGATATAAATTAAATGCTAAGTCAACGATTTAGTTGTTAGTGTTTTTTAGTGTAATTTCAGGAAAGAATTGATGTAAACCGATCAATAGACCTGGAGTTAATTCTTCGGAATGATGTAAGACAAGATCCTTAATTTCTTCAGGACTAAACCACTTAACTTCCAAAACTTCATTGGTATTAATCTTCAGTTTTTTGAGATGAGAAACCGTTACAAGGTAAACCCGCTCGAACTGATTGATAATTCTGCCATCGCTTAATATATTATTAGTCCGAAACGTACCCATTAGTTGTAGAGGAATATTGAATATGCCAAGTTCCTCAGCGAGTTCATTTAGCGCAGCCTCGTCATAGGTAGAGCCTTCATCAACGTGCCCACCTGCAGCTTGATCCCAAAGGTTTGGGTACATTTTAACTTGAGCGCTCCTGCTCTGTAGGAGTATTCGCTTATTTTCATCAAAAACATAAATAGAAACGATTCGGTGATACAAGCCCTTCCTCCAAACTTCAGAAAGTGGAGCAGTTCCTATTTCGTTATCGCTTTCATCAACTACCACAACTGGCGGGTACTGAGGTTTCTTCATGGGCTGATTATAGCAAAAACCTCCTCAAATAAGAGAAGGTTAGATTTAATCAGTATGGAGGGTTGCCTAGATACTATTACAACTATTTATTGTGCTTCTCGAGCCAATTAGCTATTGAAGATACATTTAACTTGTCTATAGCTACCTGAACTGCAAAGTTTTCTAAATCACCTTGGGGGATCGTAAGATTAACTCCGTTGATTTTGAGGAAAGTTAAGGCCGTAAGTAGTGCAGTCCGCTTATTGCCGTCCACGAAAGGATGATCACCAATGATGCCGCGAATCAGGGCGGCTGCTTTTTGCATCGGGTCCGTATAGGTTTCTTTGCCAAAAACATACTGGTTTTGTGCGCCGACCACTGATTCGAGTCGACCTAAATCCCGTATTCCAGTTGATCCGCCAGTTTCAGCTACAACTAATACGTGAAGCTGTACAATCTGATCTAGCGTAAGGAAGTTCATCTTTTCGCGAGGTTCACAAAGTCTTGCCTGTATTCGCTAAGAATTGATTTAGCGGCATCAATAACCTTTTGGTCTTCATTGCTGTGAGCAGGTAAGGGCTTGATAGTTACTTCAACTTCATCGCCAAATTTAATATTCTGACGCTTCAACTCTTTAGCTGGAATAGTAACGCCGCCACTAGACCCGATTTTAATAATTTTTTGAGTGCTATGTATCATGCAAAAATTATAACAATGTTATAATAAATATGCAAACATATTCTGCTTATGGTCTTAGGGCCATCGTAGATTTTATCGCAACTTATTTTCAAACTAACGATATTACTAGTTTTTCATAGCTAGGATATGCACCAATTTTTCTATATGTGCGTTCTTTGATAATTAATTTACCATTCAAGCTAATTATTCCTTTAAGCAATAATTTGAATTCAAGCTTGGCTAAAATTGATCCCATACAAAAATGTGCACCAGCTCCAAACCATAAACCATCTATTTGCTTATTTTGAATTCTACTTAGGTCATAGACATAGGGTTTAGGTGTATAAGCTTTGTCATGAAGAATATTGTATGTAGAGATGATTATTCTTTTTCCCTTTATATATTTTTTGCCGTTAATAACATAATCTGACTTAACCCCATATAATGCAGTTGTTCCAGGAGTAATATATCTGAATGCTTCATTAATTGCGCTTTCAATTAAATCATCATCATCTTTTAATTCATTTACTAAACCTGTATCGATTAATACTGCTATTAATCTAGGAAAAGATGATGAGATTGTTACGGTACCAGCAACAAGAAACATCGATATAAATCCATATGTATCACTTTCTGAATATCCTAGTTTAGAAAGCTCATAGATTAAAGAATTTTTATCTTTTATACCAATTGAATAGTACTCTTTTGATATTTCTTTAAATTCTTCAGTATATCCAACTACTTTTTCTCTCGTATAGTTAGAGTAGGTTTTTCTAAATAAACTTATACTTCCTATAACTTTTGTTGCCAAATCACTAACACGTTCTAATTTTTTTTCAGACACGTTACCATAACCAAGTAATTTAGACATTATCAAGAGAGTGTTTATTCGTATATATTTCGCTAAATCAACATCTTCGCCTGATGACAATTTATCTATAAGTACAGAAACCAATTGGTCTAATTCTTTTCTTAAATTTTTTTGGAGATTTTCTTCTTTAAATTTATCGAGTAATGCGAACTTGATACGTTTATGATCATCTCCATCCATACTAATTATATTTGGAGTTTTACCCCATATTTCTGAAATAAGCATACCGAGACCACCACCTTCATTTATGCTGAAGTGTTCCTGATCTTTCATAATGCTTTTTGCGAGCATAGGATCGTTAATAATATAGCCAATACCCGGAATATAGACAGATGGTTTAAATTTACTTAAAAATTTAGCACTAAAATAATAATGTGGCCTAAGAGATAAGAATGTTCTAGTATCATAGAACCTAGCCTTAAATTGTTTCATGGTCTTAATATATCAAATAATCTATTATAAAGTAATACAATGACATCAAACAAAACTGCATCTTATATAGGTATATTTGGAATAGGATTTATATATTTTAACTGGCTATTAAGTCCGATTCTAAATCCTAAACTTTCTTTAATGAATTCATACGTGAGCGAACTTAATGTACCAAATCAACCCTACCATTTATTTTTTACATTGGGGGATTTTTTCGGTGCAATTCTTATGGCTATGTGCTTTTATATTATTTTAAAAAATAACGTTGTTTTAAAAAAGGACAAAAATATAGTATTTATATCTAAAATTTTGTTTCTAATTAGTTTAGTAGCAATCCTAAATGCATTATTCACAATGGATTGTGCACCAAGTCTTTCTGATATATGTTTTAAAAATCAACAATCGTTCAATATTAGCATGGGACAGTGGGTGCATATGTCGGCTGCTGTATTAATGTTTGGTGGTGTTTTATTCAGTACATTTTATATAGCATTTAAAATCATGAAATCTAAAAATTATATTAACTTCTATGGTAATTTAATATTATTTGTTACTCAATCGATACTAAATATTCTAATAATAACCATATCTTTCACTGGTGAGGGTCCTATCGGATTATTACAAAGAACTTCTCTTTTACTTTTTCAATTATGGATTGTATATATCCTACTTAACAAAGAAATAGGGATTATTTAAGCATAAGTGAGAATGGAGGGCCATCTGGGAATCGAACCCAGGACAACCTGCTTAAGAGGCAGGTGCTCTAACCAGCTGAGCTAATGGCCCTTATAAAATAAAATCATAGCAAATTTACCCCTATTTATCAATAATTAAACATAAATCCTCATCTGTTATATAATCTATTCATCATCATGAGAATTTTAAATGGTAGAGATTTAGCAGATTTTATTAAGGCTCGACAACAGACTGAGGTTCGAAGCCTTATTCAGGCTTCTCATATAAAACCTAAGCTTGCCATCATTATCACGATAGATAATCCAGTCATAAATCTTTACGTTAAACTAAAGCAATCTTATGGTAAAGATATTGGAATTGAAGTTGAAATTCACAGAATTAAACAAAGCGAAGCAAATGATGTTATTGAACAATTAAATAACGATGAATCTATCCATGGAATAATACTTCAGCTACCAATCGAAGATCCGTCTCAGACTGACGAATTAGTTAATTTAGTTTCTAAAGATAAAGATGTTGATGCACTTGGACTAAATGCCAACTTTGATCCTGCAACACCAACTGCAATCCTTTGGTTGCTAGCCGGATATAATATAGATTTCTCAGGTAAAAAAGTTCTACTAATAGGGGAGGGTAAACTAGTCGGAAAGCCTTTATTTAGAATGCTTCAAAATTCCAATGTGGATGTAAGCATTGCTAACGATAAAACTAAAGACATAATTAATTTAGCTCTAAGTTCAGATATTATTGTAACTGCTACTGGTAGTCCTGCAGTATTAAATTCATCTATGGTTAAAGAAAAAGCAGTTGTAGTAGATGCAGGTGTAGCAAGTGAAGGCGGAAAGACAGTAGGAGACGTAGATGATGATCTTTATGAAAGAGATGACATAACTATTACTCCTAAAAAAGGCGGAGTTGGTCCACTGACTGTATGTGCTTTATTTCAAAATGTATTAATAAGTGCTCGTAGAAAAACTAAAACTGACTAATCCAGGAATCAAAAGATAATTTAATTTCTTCTGGCATTAAATCTGATCCAAGTTTCTTGTAGTCATAGTCTGATGGAATATCGAACGCGTATTTATCTTCAAGTTCTGGATACTTATCAAAAGCCATACGCATTGCAGATCTAGATTCTTTAATTTCACCAACGCATTCTAGTGGCTTGTTTCCTTCAATCCCAAGTAATTCTTTGTAAGTTTTTTCTAAAAGAGAATCTTTTAATAAGTTCTTACCGCCAAATAATTCTTCTAATTTCTCCATTTCAACAAAAGGCGTAAATGCTAGAAATACAAAAGCACACTTTGGACATTCTCCGCACCAACTCATGGAGTTAGAACTCAGCTTGAACGCTTTATTGCAGGAACTAAAAACGCTCATATATTTTTCAAGATATGTATTTACAAATAATTCAGCAATCCTGAGTTCAGTTAAAGGTCTTAAAAATGAATAATATCTAAAACTATCTCCGAAATTATCTTCTAAAAATTCCTGATATTTTTTTTCAAATTCTTTACTCTTAGAATATTGGTGATTAACTTCCACTCCCATGTATTCAAAATTTGGTTCACTAGCAGTTTTTTCATTACTTACAACCAAGTCAGTTCTTCCGCATAGTAAAGCCTGAACTGTTCCGGCAAAAGCTAGTATTGCTGAAATGGGCACATGACCATTTAGAGCACCGTCTTCATTAGCCTTAATTAAGTTAAGGTCGATTTCTCTGCTAACAAAATAATGTTTAGTCCCAATCGTATTAACTAGCGGCTCTAATTGTTCTTTGTGATTTAAGCTCCAAGTGGCAATATCTATCCCAGTATCTTTCAAAGACTCAACGCTGCATAGCGAATCTTTTCCTCCACCAATTCCTATAAGCAAGTAAGGATCGTTTGTGCTAATTGTCTGCTCTTTTAAATTAACTTCTGATTGCTCAAAAGGAAATATAATTTCTTTTTTAGGATCTAATTTATTAATAAAGTAATACTCTCTAAGTCCTTTAGAGTATGTGTCACTAAAGAATTCGGCATCAGATTTAGTTAATTTATTATTCATAATCTCTATAGAATTAACTTCATATGCTTTGTAGTAAGAAATTCCAGCCATAATATATAGGTTGAATAAAGCTTTATCTAAATCCGCCTTATTAATTTCGGAAACTTCATTGTCTAATTGGAAATTTAATATTTCTTTAAACTTTAGTTCGTTATCAAAAGAATAATTAAGTTCTAATCTTCCTGTCTCATAATTAAAATCATAACTATTAAAAATAAATTTATCGTATTTCATAAGGCATCTACCGTTCTATTAAATTGTTTTCCTCGATCTTCGAAATCTACAAACATATCAAAACTAGGGAATCCAGGTGAGAGAATTATACTATCTCCAGGTTCTGTATTTTCTTTTGAAAAATTAACGATTGCATCCATATTAACATTTTCTAGTTTTGTGTAATTTCCAAAACCTATTTGATTTAAGTTTTCTACAATTCTATTTCCAGCTTCGCCAATAACTACAATCTTTTTAATTTCATTAGAATGTTTACTAATACTGTCCATTAAATCTTTTAGATCTAGTCCTCTATCTTTTCCTCCAAGTATTAAAACCTTATTCCCTTTTATGGACTCCAGTGCTGCCATAGTAGCGATCGGGTTAGAAGAGAATGAGTCATTATAGAATTTAACACCATCAACATCTTTTCGCATTTCAAGTCTAAAAGGAAGATTAGTAAAACTAGAAAATACTTTATTTGCAGACGAAGAATCTTCTTTAATTTGCCAAAGGATAGTTAATGCAGCGCAGATATTTTGTAAGTTATGTTCGCCAATCAATTTAACGTCTTTAGTTTCAATAATTTTATTTCCTTCAATCTCCACCCAGCCATCTTTTATGGTTGCCCCAGGTTCAATGAAGTAGGGAATTAGATTCGCTTTTCCAGCCGATGCAATTTCTTTGGATCTTGGATTTTGACCAAAATATATAGCCACATCTTGTTCGGTTTGGAATTTAAATAATTGAGCCTTAGCCTCAATATAGTCATCGTAAGTATCGTGCCAATCAAGGTGCTCAGGTTCAATCATTAGACATACTCCGATGTGAGGTGAGTATCTTAGGTCTATAGTTTGGAAGTTGGCAAGCTCTAGAACTACCCAGTCTGATTCTGCAATACTATCGTTCAGTAAGTCCAAAGGTGATATACCGATATTTCCACCTAAGTGAACTTTAAACCCAGCTTGTTTTAATAGTTCAGTAGCCAAAGTTGAAGTGGTACCTTTTCCTTTAGTCCCAGTTATGCCAATAACATTTTTGGTGGGACAAACTCTTAAAAATTCATTTGTGTTTGACGTAACTTTATTTAATATTTCTTCAGAATTTGCTTTAACAATATCTAGCGAGTGTATTTTAGGGCTTCGAAAAATTAAATCGTAAGAACTAAGATTGTTAATATATTCAGGTCCCAGAACACTGCTGGCGCCTTCAGGTAAATTTATTGAAGTGTTTAGGTCGTGAATGACGACTTCGTGTCCTAGTTTTTTACAATAATTGTATGAAGACATACCCTGTCTTCCATAACCCAATATAGCTATCTTCATTATTTATTTAAGTTCTCTTTTAACAATATCTACTACTTGTTTAGGGGTAAGTTCTGCTTTTAATATAATTTTTCTTACATTGTGTTTTGATAAGGATTTTGGAATCTCTTGTTCCCCGATATTAGTTAGAACAAATACCATTACATCTTTACCCCATTGAGTAGCTCTTAATTTTTCAAGCATTTCATCACCATTCATTTCGGGCATCATTAAATCTAGTAGTACAACTTCTGGCTTGTATTCTTCAATTAAGACGAGGCCTAATTTACCGTTGTCGGCAATTTCAATTTCAAATCCTTCAGATTCAAATTTAAATCTGTACATCTGACTGATTGCTTGATCATCTTCGATAATTGCTATTCTAGTCATATTATTTAATATTAAACCCTATAAGATGGATTGTCATCTTTAATTACTTATTTATTTAGCTTATGCTATTGACTAAACTTACATAATTATTATAAAATAGCATAAGTACATTAGCAAATAATTTGTCACGGGGGCTTGGGGTCTCTGTGGCATTTTGTCTTTAAAAAGGGTAAAAATGGAAAATAAACAAGCTAACTGGACGGATTCAAGAATAGGGGGCGGAGCTGCAATGGCTTATAGCCTAGCTATGATCTCTCCTATAAATGAAGTTGTTAGAGTTGCTGCGCTTGCTTCGTCTGAAGCAATAACTAATGGAAATAAGTTATCCAACGCACTCGTCTTAGGACTCAGTACTCTCGCTATAGAAGGATCTAGTGGTGTTGTTCTATCAGATCTTCTAAGTTCTAAAAGGGCAGAAACCATTAGATATAGCATTTACTCATCTAAAAGAGGCGAGAAGCTAGCTAAAGCCATCAGTGAAGGAAAGGGTTCTAACTTAAGTTTAGAAATGGGAACAGGATTACTCGCCGGAACTCCAGTAGCTATGCTCGCAAGAGAACTTAGAAATCCTAAACAAGATAGAAATGAAAGAAGAAAATATAGCCTACTTATGAGCATTGGAACTAGTGCTGTTGTCGGTTCTGCTTTTTATGGAGTCGAAGAAGGAATAGGGGTTAATGCAACTTTTGAAGTCGGTGGAGCGTTAATCGGTGTCGGGGTTATCTACTCATTATTTAAAGTTTTAAAAAAATAGAGCTTGATATAATGTCATTTGAAAAGTTTGATTCAATCCACTATGAGCCTGATTATAATTTAACTGAAGCTCAAATCGCATTGCTAGAAGCAGATTTAGGAACGCGATTATCTCAAGAAATGGGACTTAAAGAAGACCTTTACTCTCTTTGGGTTAATCCAAATAGTATTTACGCTAATATAGCTAGAACTAATGAGAAAAAATACTGGAAGTATATGCCTGAAATAATGAGTGAGCATGAGGATCAGTCTCTGTTCTTAATGATTTACGACACAAGGGCAGGAAGGAATGAAGTAGTACACGGAACTAGAATTTCAGGCTTTACTCCGGATGGACTTAAAGAAGAAAATGAAAAAACTGGATTAATTATCATAGACGATATTATTAATTCAGATCAGGGTTTAACAGCTAAGAATTTTAGAGATTATTATACAAGTCGAGGTATAGATCTAATGAAATGTATAACTGTCGAAAGCAATGTTTCCATTGCTAAAACTAAAAGATATAACGGTCTTCATACTCCTGACCTAGCTTATTTATCTATATTCAAAAATCTAGTCAGTAGAGGAGGTAATCCTGGGGATAGTTACGTTTTTGCAGTAATTAATATGCCTACAGTTCTATCTTTCGGAAGAATAGGCTTAGATTATGAAAGTCTTGCTGGTATGAAAAACTTAAGGACTCCATCAACTCCAGGCCACTTTGACGATGACTTCATACCGGTAGCAATGCCACACACCGATGAATCACATAAAATATTCCAAGACATTGAAGAATTTGCACTTAAAGAAGTTTACTTTGCCTAAGCTCTCTTAAATAAGATATTATATTAGAGAAAGAGCTTATGTTTAAGTTAATAGTCTATTCCATATCCATTATCTCCCTTAGTTACGTTGCATCCATTATCTATAAGGATCTATATAAGGCTAGCTTAAAGACTCGATTTTTCTTCTACTTAGCTGTGTTCATGGAGCTCTGGGTAGGTGTCTTAGCTATAGCGGATTTTACAAGTAGCTATAGCGTGGCGCTACTTTGTGTTAACTTAGCTGTATTTTTTATAGAAGGCGCTAGTTGGTCGTTTTTGTTCTTTGCACTTAGTTATCTAAAAGATTTTAAGAATAAAATAGTATATTATTTTGCTTCAGTCTTAATGCTGGCTACCCTATACCTAGGATTAACGGAGAAATTAATTTATTCCGTTAATTTAGATTCCTATGGAGCGGGAATAGATAAGATTAGTAATCTTTATCTTCCAATAGTTGTGGGTATAGATTTTCTTATAATTTTTGGAATCTTTTACTTACTAACTATTAAGAAAAAAGTTAATAAAATTGTTAAGACGCAGATTAATATAATAACTTTCGCTACCATCATAGATTTAATAGGAAATTTATTTGGAAACGAAGTCAGTCAATACTTTCCATCTTTAAAATACTTAATCCAGGTATCTACTATAGCCAATGCATTATTTGTGGTGCTGATAGCTTATACAATTATTAAGCATAAATTTTTGGATATTAGAGAGGCAGCCGCTAGAAGCGTAACCTATCTATTCACTTTATCCGCAGTACTCCTGCTATATGCGGTACCTTTAGTTCTTCTAATTAGATATGTTTTAAATGTTCATTTATCGATAGCTAATATATCTATATTTGTATTAGCTACTTTTATTATTGGTGCATCTTTTCAGCCAATTAAATTCTTCTTCAACAGATTATCTAACAGAATATTCTTTAGAGATTTCTTCGAACCTCAAGCTGAGTTAGATAAGTTAGGCAATCTTCTGGTTGGAAGTATAAAGCTAAGCGAAATTCTTGAAGGAAGTAAAAAATTAATCTCAGAAGCAATTAAACCAAATAAGGTAGATTACCTTATTAATTCTTTGGAAGAATCTATAGATAAAAAAGGGTTAATTCGTTTACTAGATAAAAGCGATTTGTATTTAATAAATATCGAAGGAAATACCAAAAATATTGACCCAGGTTTAATTAAAAATATGGAAAAAAACGGTTACGTTATTTCCATAAAACTTAGAACCAATGATCAGAATCTAGGTTATCTTCTTCTTGGATATAGAAAATCTGGAAACCTATATAGCTTTAACGACATAAGGTTTTTAACAATTGCTACCGATGAAATAGCTATAAGTCTTCAGAATGCAATTAACTATGTTCAAATTGAGCAGTTCAACCAAAAACTTAAGAATGACATAGACGAAGCAACTAGCAAGCTTAAGAGCGCTAATTCAAAATTAAGACTAGAAGACCAAAACAAAGATGACTTTATATCTATGGCTTCGCATCAGCTCAGAACTCCACTTACAAGTGTGAAAGGATATATATCTTTGCTTCTTGATGAGGACGCGGGAAAGATCAATAAGACTCAACGAGAGATGTTGGATCAAGCTTTCTATGCTTCCTCTAAAATGGTTTACCTAATAGCAGATCTACTTAATATATCTAGACTTAAGAGTGGTAAATTTGTTATTACGCCATCACAAATCAATCTTAACGAATTAGTAAGTCAAGAAATAGATCAACTTAAAGACAATGCTAAATCTCATCAAATTAAAATAAACTTTACAAAATCTAGAGAACTCCCAGATGTTAGTATGGACGAAACTAAGACAAGGCAAGTAATAATGAACTTCTTAGACAACGCAATATATTACACTCCTCCAGGTGGAAATATAGAAGTTAAATTATCACATGACGATACTTCAATAGAGCTCAAAGTAATAGATAGTGGAATGGGTGTGCCAGCTCAAGATCAGCATCATCTATTTACCAAATTCTATAGAGGTTCAAATGCTAAAAAAGTAAGACCTGACGGAACGGGAATAGGTTTATATATGGCAAAGAAAATTATTTTAGCTCAAGGTGGTGTAATTATATTTTCAAGTAATCTCGGTAAGGGATCTACTTTTGGGTTTAAGATATCTAAAAAAGGATATACATTTTAGAAATCTTCGATATATTTAGTATCTAAAGCTAATGTGTTTTTTATGATGCAGCAGAACAGAGTTGGTAGGATAACGGCTATTGACAATCTAGAGATATAATGGTAGAATTATAGACAGAAATAAATAGTTGGTGTGTGGGCTTAAAAATAAAATCGTTAACTTTTAAAAAAGTTTAAGGAGATTAATTTAATGAAGCTAAAATCTATTATTAAGAAAATATTTAAGCCATCTAAGGGTAAAATAATCGTAGCAGTGATTACTGTTGCTGTTGCCGCTAGTGCAGCCTTTAATTCAGTTTATGCAAGTCAAGAAGGCGTTAACTGTGACGCTAATGCTGTTGTTTACTGTGGAGCTCAAACTGTAAGCGAATTACAGAGCAAGTACAATGCTAGCCAAAGTGTTAAAAACATATATAACTGGAGCGGATTTGCAATTAGTTCAAGTGATGTCGCTAGTATGTCTACTGAAGCTTATCCTGGCTATGTAACAAAGTCTGGAGATGTTTATCTAAACAACAATAACCTCCTAGTTGCTACTAATGCTTTAACTTCTGGACGTGAAAATATTGCGGGCAGTACACAAAGAAGCAGCGGTGGAACAGTCTTTTATACTCGTGCTCCTGCAGTTTCTTTTATTCCAAATCAATTAAGTGCATTTGTAGTGATGAAGGGCGGAGTATTCCAGTTTGCGATTCTAAAAAGCTGTGGTAATCCAGTCCATGCTACACCTAAGTTGCCAAACTACACTATCACCAAGCAAGTTCGTGTAAGTAATACAGATAAATATCAGGGCAGCGTAGTAGTAGAAACTAATCATACTGTGCAATACATGATTACTGTTAAAAGTACCGGTCAAGTTCCTGCTAACAACATTCTTGTTCATGACGTTTTACCTGCTAACCTAAACTACATTGATGGAACATTGGCAGAATCTGGTCGTCATGCTAGTGCCGCTGATGTTAATAAATTCTTCCATGGTGGCTTAGTTGTTCCGACTTTGGCTCCAGGCGACACAAGAGTTTATACTTTCAGCGCTATAGCTGGTTCTAATGACACAACTCAAACTTGTAAGGGACAGATACTTGATAACGAAGGAGTTATATCTTCTAGTTCTGTAGATACTAAGACAGCACATGCGCTTGTTGATAAGCGATGTCCTGTAGTAACACCACCTGCTCAGTCTTTAGTGTGTAGCGCTTTAACTAACACAGCTAGTAGCGTAGACAGTCAAGGCTTCGCAACTTATACCTTCACAGCTACTGCAAAATCAAATAATGTAACAATATCTAGCTATGTATTTAATTTCGGAGACGGAAACAAAAATACTGTAACTACCGGAAATCAGAACGCCAGCATTAGCCATACTTACAAATCGGGGCAGTATAATGCCATGGTAACTGTTTATGGAACCGGTAAAGACGGCAAGCTATATGCTGTTACATCAACCACTTGCGCTCAGCACATAACTATTTCTAAGAATCCAGTCTGTACTGCACCAGACAATAGCACTTGGCCTGTAGGTTCACCACAGTGTAGTGTTGTTGGCGGATGTAAAACTAACTGTACTACTACTCCACCAACTAAATTGGTTAATACTGGCCCTGGTGACGTAATAGCAGTATTCACAGCTGCTGTAGTTTCTGGATACACATCATTCAGATGGTATCTAAAAAAGAAAATATTAAGTTAAATATTTATGGGGGAGTACAAAAACTCCCCTAATATATGTTCTTGTGGATAAGGACTAGCAATTTAATACCAAATATGCTATATTAGCCATTAGTAAGAGCTCGTGACTGACCGCTCCGAAAGACAAAAACATTCTAATCCAAACAGGGTAATTGATTTAAATTAGCCTTTATTTTTTATATCTGTTATGTTAAAATTTAACAGATACAATTTGGTCCCATCATCTAGCGGTTAGGATACCAGGTTTTCATCCTGGACACAGGGGTTCGATTCCCCTTGGGATCACCATAGGAATATTGCAAATTGAAATTAGCGTCCAAGTTTAGATATAAGCTCTGGGCGTTTTTTCTTATCTTTTCAACACTTCGATTTTGTTATACTTAACTGATGAATATTTTCTATATTGCCCGGCACGGTGAAACCGAGAATAATCGAGCAAAACGTTTATCGGGTTGGATAGATACTCCACTTACTGAAACTGGCCTAATTCCAACCGAGAAAGTTATCGCAAAACTAGCCAATCTGCACATTGATGAAATGTATTCCAGTGATGTTGGAAGGGCTTTTATTACAGCCTATGCTATTGCCCGAGGGTTAAACTTCTATAAGGAAATACGTAGACTTTCTGGGTTACGGGAAGTAAACTACGGCGATGCCGCCAATATGTTTAGCGCAGAAGCCTACAAAATATACCCTCAACTTGATAGGGATACACATTTTACCCCGCCAAACGGTGAATCCCTGCGCCATATGCAACAACGAGTATTTGAAACGATAAACCAATTGAACAATGACCACACCGACTCAAATATATTACTAGTGTGCCATTCGGGTGTAATGGCTGCGCTCAAGGCGAGTTATATTGGACAAGACTTTGGTGAGCACAATATAGGTGAAGCATATCCACACGATTTTGTCGGTAAGTTTATATTTGAAAACGGTGTCGTTACTTCATTTGTAGAATTTTTAGGCTAAGCTTTTTTAATAAATATTTCTTTAAAAATTAATACCCCGTCGTATAGTTTTATTCGATTGTTGATAATTGTTTAATTTTTGTAATTTGATAACATACTCTATATGAGTGAATTTATAAAACAAACAAATGAAACAATAGCAAAACAGAATCTAGAAGCTTTTATTCAAAGCCCTGCATTAGATCGTTTAGCTGAAATGTACGGAAATACTCTTCCAGAAACAACCGTTGATAGAATCGAAGCTTTAAGTAAAATAGCAGAAAACTACTGGGATTTTCGTAAGGGTGCAGAAAGACAGGAAGTAGATTGGAGCGATGAACAACTTGACCAAGAAGGATCAGAACAATGGAATACCATATTTACAGCTGCAGATGAATTAGGTTTAGTTAAAGACTCAGAACCAATAAATAAAAATCCTAATTACCTCGTAATTTTAGGTGGTGCTAATAAAGCACCTCTTGATAGACTCAGATATGGTTTAGAAGCAATTGATGATTGTGAGCATGTGGTATATCTAGGATCATCAAGAGCTATTAGTGACGCAGAAAGAGAAAAAGCAAATGATTACGCTCCCGATGCTCAAACTGAATTTGATTTAGGTAGTGGTGCATTCGAGAAGCTATTGGGTGCAAAAATGACTGGTGAATACACAATTGAGCGTAATGGCGACACCTGGGGAATGCGAATGTATGAATATGAAATGAAGGGTCAAAAAAGAACAGGATTTGTTTTAAGTACACCTCAAACTATTGGAGAAAGAAGAGCTACAACTTACGATAATTATAAATTTTTTGCAGATAGAGCCGAGCTAGATACTCACCCAGATAAAACGGTAGTATCAGTTACTACAGGATTTTATACACTTGGCCAACACCTACCCGCTATACAGGAATTAACTTTACCTTATGGAACAACAGTCGAAACCATTGGTCATAGTGCAGAGTATACTGGTGTAAAACGTAAACCTACTCAACTTTTGCAGGAAATTAAATCAGCAATCGATGCATCAAAAAGATTACAAGATGCAATCAATGTTGAAAATCAATAATATTTCATTCTATAATCCATATGGATTATTTTTATAAATATTTATAAATATTAACAACGTTGACCGCCAAAACTATTAAATGTATATTTAGATAGATTAATTAAATTTATAAGAAAGGAAAAAAATGATAAAGAAAATTAAAGGGCATTGGATAATATTAATATTATTAGCTTTAGCCCAGTTCATGGTTGTTTTGGATGTTTCTATTGTTAATGTGATGCTACCTACTGTTCAAAAAGCCTTTCATATGTCCCAAACTAATCTTCAGTGGATAGTAACTGCATATACATTAGCTTTTGGTGGATTCTTACTTCTAGGAGGACGAGCAGCGGATCTTTATGGAAGAAGAAAGATTTTTTTAACTGGAGTATTCATGTTTACTCTAGCTTCTCTATTAGATGGGCTATCTCAATCGGGTACTATGCTTATAGTTCTTAGAGCTTTCCAGGGTCTTGCTGGAGCTTTCATGTCGCCAGCTGCTTTATCTATAATCCTTGTTACATATAAACAGGGTCATGATCGAAACGTGGCTTTATCAGTATGGGGTGCAGTTGCATCAGGTGGAGCTGCAGTAGGAGTTCTTCTTGGGGGAATTTTAACTCAGTACTTTGGTTGGAGATGGAACTTCCTAGTAAATGTTCCAGTTGGACTATTCGTGTTCTTCTGGGCGATTAGACTATTACCTGTTCATGAATCTGAAGAATCAGATAAATCTCTAGATCTTCCAGGGGCAATTACAATTACGGGTGGACTTATGCTTCTTGTTTATGCTCTTCAAAAAGCTCCAGCAAATGGTTGGACTTCACACACTACTATTTATAGCCTTCTAGTTAGCTTCGCATTAATTTCTGTATTTGTATTCAATGAACTTAAAGCAAGAAAGCCTCTAGTGCCATTTAAGATATTTAGATATAAGAATTTAGCAGCAGCTAACTTCTTGCAGCTAACTATTGCTGGCGCACTTTTCTCAGTATTCTTTTTCACTTCATTATACGTTCAAGAAATTCTACATTTCTCACCAGTTAAAACTGGTCTGTGTTTCTTAATAATCCCAGTATTTATTGGAGCTACCGCATCCAACGCACCAAAACTAATTCGAAAAATTGGATACAAGAGAATTCTTTCTATAGCTCCTATTATTTCAGCATCAGGTTTATTCTATTTAAGCTTTATTCCAGTACATGGTTCATATTTTAAAGACATAATGCCGGGACTTATGTTAATGGGGGCAGGGCTAGGATTTATATTTGTCAGTCTATTGGTAGCCGCAACTTCAGGTGTTGAAAAACAATTATCTGGGCTTGCTTCAGGTCTTATTAATACAGCTCAGCAACTTGGAGGATCTTTAGGTCTAGCTATAATCACAGGTCAAGTAGCTGCTTCAACAACTAGATATCTTGTAAATGCACATGCTCAAAATACTGCCACTGTTATAGCTGGTACGGTTCACGGATATCAGGTAGCTTTCAAAATTGCTGCCGCATTCGCACTACTAGCTGGACTAATAGCTATTTTCTTAATAAAGAATGTTAAACCTAGCGAAAATCATGAAGAAACTGCCAAAATGGCAGCTGCTTAATATTTTGCATAAAACAACATTTTAGCTGTAAGATAAAGTCATGGAAGTAAATCATAACACTCACGGTGAAGTAATTGGTGGAGAACTGACTGATGCTATTCCAGAATCTGTAATGGATGGAACCAAAAAATTTATAGAGGGAACTCCAGAAGGAATGACTCCGGTAGGAGAATATACTTTCAAACTTGAAGATGGTTCCACTCAAAAAGAACAAATACCGCTCGAAGAAATAGAAGATATACAAAAAGACGAAACCGGTAAATTTAAAGTTTTTAGAAGTAAAATAGTAGAAAATAAGAAAGTAATAGTGCCTATGGTTATTACCGGGGCCACATTACTAGCTATTTACGCTTCCAGAAGATATAGCAATAAAAAGTAGTTATAAATAAAGCTTTTGTTTACATCTTCGTCATTTAGATTTAGAATATAGATAGAAATTACTAAGTTGTTGAGGGTAATTTATTTTAAAAAAGAGGAGTAAGAAATGTTTGGAAAAATTGAAGGAATTGTAGTAATTATACTTATAATATTGTTGTTGTTTGGATCAAAGCGAATTCCAGAACTAGCTAGAAGCCTAGGGCAATCAGTGAAGGAAGTGCGAAAAGGTTTTAACGATGAACCAGCTGAAAAATCAGATAAGAAAAAATAATATAAAAAAGAGAGGGTAGGGGATGGAAAAGTCAGAGACTTTTCATGACCATGTAAACGAACTTAAAAAAAGAATATTTTGGGTATTCTTTGCTATTGTTGTTAGCGCAATTATGGGCTACGTCTTTAGAGTTCCAATAATTAGTTTCTTAGACAAACCACTAGGACAAACTCTCTACTACACCACTCCTGGAGGAAGTTTTAACTTCGTAGTTAAAGTAGCAGGAATATTTGGTGTATTTATTGCCGTTCCTGTTCTTGTTTATCAGATAATTAAATTCCTAGAACCTGCAATTAATCAAAAGATAAAAACATCTAAGTTAATCAAAGTTATGACGTTTTCAATGTTGCTTGCATTTTTTGGTGCTGCATTTGCTTTTTACGTGATAATTCCTACTTCGCTTCATTTCTTTAGCGGGTTTGCAACCAACACCATAAAGCCACTGATTTCTGCAAATGATTACATTAACTACGTAACTAATTCGATTCTTTGTTTCGCTATATTATTCCAAATACCTTTATTAATAGATTTCATTGATCACATTAGTCCGATAAAGCCATCTAAATTACTCAAGTATCAAAAGCATGTGGTAGTCGGTGCTTTAATTATAGCTATTTTGTTACCATTTTCTTATGACCCAATATCTCAGTTCATAGTTGCTGTGCCAATAATAGTTCTATATTACGCGTCAGCGGCAATGTTATATTTTAAAAATAAAAAAACATTTAGAAGACATTCATTCTCAGATAATAAATTTATTGGAGAATTACATTTAAGCGAGGATATATATTATAACGGCTTCGATCTTAGTGACGAAGAAGTAGTTAGAGATGCTAATTATGTAAATCCAGAATTACTTAAGAATTTTATTCCTAAGAATCTTATAGAAAATCCAAGAATGCATACGGCTCCAATTGTAGCTAATAAATTATCTACGCCAAAGAGATCAATCGATGGTGTAATCAGCCCAAGAGCCAAAAAGGATAAAAGCGTCAAATCTAAAATAAGAGTTGTTTATGGATAGAAATAGAGATAATAAGCACGTTAAACACCCGGATATTTTAATCGAAAAAGACATTAAAGGCATTAATAGAGTTAACAATAATTTAGCGCTAGCAATAACTACTAAAGTTGGAAGTATGTGGAGCGCTTATCTATTTGGATTGCTTTCTCTAACTTCTTTACCAGCAATTTTAGTGACTATTAATCCATCACTCAGAAACTTCTTCCCATCATGGATAATAAATACTTCAATGATTACACTTATAGCTTGGATTTCTCAGAACTTTCTTCAATTAGTACTTCTTCCAGTAATTATGGTCGGTCAGAACGTTATTCAGGGCCGACAGAACGCTAAAGCGCAAACAGATCACCACACCTTAACATATCTTGCAAACACCCAAGAAGAGCAATTAGAAAAACTAGAAAACATTACAAAAGAATTACAGAATTTAAAAAACTATAGATAGTTATTTAGAAAAGTTTTCTTTGTATAGAGTGTAGGCACTATATAAACCTAGACCCATGCTGGCTGCAAAGCCAACATTAGTAGTAGTTTCTAGTGCATTGTGAAGCACAGCGTGTCCTTCATAGGGAACGCTTGAAAGAAGTAGGTTAGACCCAATTGTGCCAACTCTAGAAATCATGCCTAGCTTGCCAATGTTGCTTACTTCAGGCTCTTTATCTTTTAGCTTAGCTGCAATAGTAACTCCACTAGTAATTGCTTCACTAGCTATAAGTCCTGTAGCTATAACGCTAGATATTTCACCGCTTAGTATTCCTCCAATAAGCACTGGAATAGTTAATGCTTTATCTGCGATAGGATCAATATCTGATCCAATTTTAGAAGGATAAATTCGAAGAGCTTTTTGTAGTCTAGGATATTTTTCACTGAATTTAATAATATTACCTTCAGCATCAGTAGCTCCAAGAATTGCTGCAAAAGAAAAAGCTTCCATAGGTCCGACCATCTTTGCTGCCATTAACGTACCTAGTGCTACGCCACCAACTGCCCTGGATAGAGTTAAAAGATTAGGTAGCGTTGCTAGCCTATCTTTCTTTTCGGATTCATTAAATTTACGCAGTAAACTCATGTATATATTATATAACAATAAGCGTAATAAATCAATATACCTTATCTATTGAACAGGTTGCTATTTCTGTTAGATAAATATATAATTAGAACATAATTATGAGTAAAGTAAAAGGTTTGAAATTAGTGATAATGATTCCTTGTTTAAACGAGGAAAAAACTCTTCCATTAACCCTGTCTACTATTCCGAAGAAAATTCCTGGAATTAGTAAAATAGTTATTTTAGTAATTGATGATGGTTGTACGGATAAAACTGTAGCAGTAGCTAAAAAGAACGGCGTAAAACACTTTGTTCATCATGCTAAAAATAGAGGACTAGCTCTTTCTCTTAGAGATGCTATTAGGAAATCTCTTGAACTGGGTGCAGATATTATGGTTTTAACAGATGGAGACAACCAGTACCCGCAGCAGAAAATACCTGCTCTTATTAAGCCTATTGTAGACAAGAAGGCAGACATAGTTATAGCCGATAGACAAACATCTAAGATTAGTCATTTCTCTCCAGCTAAGAAATTGTTACAGAAGTTAGGAACAAAAGTTCTTAATAAGGTAGCGGGAACTAATATTCCAGATGCTACTAGTGGATTTAGAGCTTACTCAAAAGAAGCCGCTATTAAATTAAATCTAGTAGGCAGATTCAACTTCGCAATGGAAGCTACAGTTCAGGCAAGTTATAAAAGACTTGCTATTGAAACTATTAAAATTACTACAAATCCTAAAACAAGAGAGTCTAGATTATTTAAGTCTTCATTTGAACATGTTAGAAAATCTACAGTAGCTTTATTTAATGCATTTACAATGTATAAATCCTACGCAGTTTTCTTAACTCTTAGTGCAATACTCTTTATTTTAGGACTATTACCGTTCATTCATTTCTTGATTCTAATATTAAGTCATAGTAAAAACGCTTATGGATCGCATCACTTACAATCTTTAATTACGGGTACGGTTTTACTTAACGCTGCATTCATATCTCTTACTTTAGCAATAATCGCTAACCTAATTAGAATTAACAGATCTATGCAAGAAGACATTCTTGAAGAAATCCGAAGATTGAAATACGGCGATTAATAGCTTATCTAAGTTATAATATTGCTTGATGAGTATTAAGCAAAAACAGATTATTAACATAGGTACACTAGGTTTAGTAACTATTTTTGCGGTTTATTACTTCATTAAACATCCACATATATTTAGTGAACTAAATAAACTTCCTGTTTATCTTTTTGTTTTCGTATTACTTCTAAACTTCGTTCTTCTGCTTATCATCTCTAGGCTTTTCATAACGTCACTTATGCTCAATAAGGTTAAAATGCCTTTTAAATCTTCTTTGATCCTAAATAGTAACTCTATTTTTCTTAATTTTTTTATTCCTGGACAGGCCGGTCCAATTTATAGGGGCTATTATCTAAAAGAGAAACATAATCTTAAGGTTGTTGACTACACCCTTTCTACTCTAGCTTATTATGCTGTGTTCGCTTTAATTTCAGTGAATTTTATTCTGCTTGGTTACTTCAAGCTAAAAATAGGAATTCCACTTGTAATCCTCTCAAGTGCAATTTTTTATCTTATCACCATCAGGTATCTTAAGATATTCACTAAAAATAGGTTATTTGTAAATCACCGCATTTTACTAGATCTTTTAGCAGTAACATTTCTTCAGATCCTTATTTCTTCAGTAATATATTTTCTAGAACTTCATTTTATTTCACATAACATCGGTATTTATCAGACGCTTACCTATACAGGAATAGCATGTCTTTCATTGTTTGTTTCTCTGACTCCAGCCGGAATAGGTATTAGAGAGGCTTTTCTAATCTTTTCTCAACAGATAACCGGAGTAAATACTAATCAGGTTGTACTCGCTAGCGTAGTAGACAGATCTGTTTTTATAGTATTTTTAAGTCTTATTGGCATATACATTTTGTATCATAAATATACTAATCACGAAAAAATACTAATTAAGCTTAAAAAATAGTAAAATATAGATACGTAAATGGTGGGAAATTAATTTGGACAGATCTGGCTTGAACTCAAAATTTTCTTTGAAGAATTTTAGACGTACTAAAATTATTGCTACTGTTGGTCCATCCACTAATAGTATTAATAAAATATATAAGCTACTCGATGCTGGTGCTAACGGTATAAGACTTAATTTTTCTCATGGAACTCATGATGAAAAAGCGCAACAAATTAAATGGATAAGAGAAGCTTCAAAAGATCTAGGAAAGCCAGTTGCTATTATTATGGACTTGCAAGGTCCTAAGATAAGGTTAGGAGATTTCGAGGGAACTATTGAAATATCTAAAGGTCAAACCTTCAAACTTGGATTAAATTCAGATTACACATTGAGTGGAGTCATACCAACTCAGTATGATCTTAGCACTAAGCTTAAAAGGGGACATCAAGCAATATTTTTCGACGGAAAACTTAGAGCTATTGTCACAAGTGTAAGTGAAGGAATAGTCTACCTTAGAGCAGAAAACGATAGCACTCTAATAAGAAGAAAGGGAATCAATCTTCCGGATACAGATTTTGGTGGAGATATAATCACCGCCAAAGATAAGGCTGATCTAATTTTTGCATCTACACTAGACATAGATTACGTTGCTCAAAGCTTTATTCAGAGCGCAAAAGACATTAAAGAACTTAGGAAGATAATATCTAATCTAAATATGAAGGCTAATATTATAGCCAAGATAGAAACCCAAAGAGCAATAGATAACATGGAAGATATTATCAATGAAACAGATGCCCTAATGATTGCCAGGGGAGATTTAGCTTACGAGGTTCAACCTGAAGCAGTCCCAGTTTATCAACGAAAATTAATCGAAGAATGTATCGCAAATGCCAAGCCTGTAATAATAGCTACTCAAATGCTCTACAGTATGACTTCCAGTAGTGAACCAACCAGAGCTGAAGTATCCGACATAGCATCGGGCGTAATTAGTGGAGCAGACGCATTAATGCTCAGTGATGAAACTGCTGTAGGAACTTATCCAATTGAAGCAGTTAAATATATGAGAAGAATAATAATGTACAGCGAAAAGAACCTAGAGCGGAGTGAGGTTAATTTTGTTTCTGGAAGCTCAAAGCAATTAGCTATCTCTAGTGCAGTAGTAGATTTAGCTAGATCAATAAACGCTAGAGCCATAGTAGCCGAAACAAAATCTGGAGCAACAGCAAGAATAATTGCATCTAGAAGAGCAAACATTCCCATAATTGCTGTTACGTCTAGTTCTAAGGTTGCTCAACAGCTTGCTATTGTCTATCTAACCAAGAGTTATGTAAGGCCAATAGATAAACTAGCGGCCACTAAACTAACCAATTGGTTGGCCAAGAACAGGGTTTTAAATATTGGAGATATGGTAGTAACTGCCTCAGGTAAATATCCAGGGGTTGTAGGTTCAACTGATACAATTAAAGTAAGGATAATAGAATAATGTTCAAGAAAAAAACAGTAAAAGACATTAATTTACACGGTAAAACCGTTCTTTTGCGCGTAGACTATAACGTTCCTATAAAAAATGGAATTATTCAGGATGACTTCAGAATAAGACAATCTCTTGAAACCATAAAATATCTTATTTCTCAGGAATGTAAGATTATAATTTGTTCTCATCTTGGAAGACCCGACGGAATGGATCCAAGCTTATCGTTACGTCCGGTAGTATTAAGACTATCTAAACTTCTAAATAAGGGAGTTGCATTTGCCCCTAACTTATCTAGTGAAAATATTAATTCTGAGCTTAAGAATTTAAAATCTGGTCAAATATTACTACTTGAGAATTTAAGATTTAATCCTGGAGAAGATAAAGATGACGACAAGTTTGCTAAACAATTGAGTGAGCTAGCGGACGTATTTGTTCAGGATGCCTTTGGTGTAGTGCATAGATACAATGCTTCAACTGTGGCCGTAACAAAATATCTACCAAGTGTAGCAGGACTACTTTTAGAGCGTGAAGTCGACACTATTACAAATGTTGCCCAAAATCCTAAGAAGCCATTAATGGTAGTCGTAGGTGGAGCAAAAATAGCCGACAAGATAGACATATTAGAGAGATTTATATCTATGGCTGATTACATTATGCTTGGCGGTGCAATGGCAAATACATTCCTAAAAGCCTCAGGTACTGAAATTGGTGCAAGTAAATACGATGAAAATGAACTTCCACTTGCTAGAAGAATCTTGCAACTCGCCAAAACTGAAAGTAAGAAACGCAATTTTACACTTCAGCTTCCATTCGATGTAGTTGTATCAAAGAAAATGGATTCTAACACCACTCTTCGAATTGTCGACTGGTCATCCTATTCACTCAGTGAAATAGAGAGTTATCCAAAAAGACCACCAAAAAGAGGATCTACTGTTCTTTCTGATGAAAAGATTTTCGATATTGGACCATTCACTGGGGCTTACATAGCTGGAGTTATGCAGTCTATGAATACCGTAATTTGGAATGGCACCATGGGTGTCACTGAAGTTCCAAGTTTAATTACATCCACAGGACCATACTCGCATGGTAGTGAACTTGTCTTGCAGGCAATATCAGGAGAATTTGGACATAAACCGTTTAGCCTTGTGGGCGGTGGAGATACCGCTGGATTCGTTCAATCTAAAGAGATGTCCGCAAACATTAATCATCTATCTACCGGCGGCGGAGCGAGCTTAGAACTTCTTGGGGGCCACAAGCTTCCTGGAGTAGAAGCTTTACTGGATAAATAATGCTTATGCTAAAATTATTTTAATGATAAGGAAGAAATTTATAGCTGCCAATCTTAAGATGCACTTTAATGTTGCAGAGGCTAGCACATATCTACATAACCTATCTAAGACCTTAACTTCTCACCGAGAAATAGAAGTTGTAATTGCTCCAAGCCTAGTCGCTATTCAGCCTCTAAGTAGAGAAATAGATGTTAGAAAAATTAAACTAGCTGCTCAGAATGCATACTTTGAAGATGAAGGAGCGTACACGGGTGAAGTAAGCTTCTCGATGCTAAAAGGAATAGCCTCTTACGTAATTATTGGACACAGTGAAAGACGAATATATTTCCACGAGGAAAATGACGTAATTGCTAAAAAAGTTAAGGCTGCACTTAGGAATAGGATGAGCCCGATACTTTGTGTCGGAGAGAATATCACTGAAAGAAGAGATGGTCACGCCAAAAGAGTTATTAATGATCAGATCACATCGGCCCTATCTCATCTTACTGAGGAAGAAATGCATAATATTGTAATAGCTTATGAGCCAGTTTGGGCAATATCTACTTTTGGCAATGAACAAGCTATGCCTGATGATGTTGAAAAAATGATTAACGAAATACGAAAGCAAATTACCTATCTTTACGGAGAAAAAGTTGCCGAATCAGTAAGGGTAATTTATGGTGGAAGCGTAAAAGCAGATAACGTAGCATCTTATCTAGCTATTCCTGGATGTGACGGCGCTTTAGTTGGTGGAGCGAGTTTGAATTATTTAGAATTCAATAAGATAGTACAAAGCTGTTTTAACGTAATGCAGAGTTAGCTTCTTCTAATCTAACCAGTCTATTATTCATTGATGCTAAGCTCTTATTGACTACTTTTATATTTTTATCAAAATCGGAGTGTATATCAGTTACAACACCTTCAATAACGTCTAATCTGGTGTATATTAACTCTAAATTTTCTCTTAAAATATTATTCATTTTATTTATTTTATTGTCATGAATATCTATTTTATTTTCCATTCTCTCTTGAATGGCTTCAATCTTATCAAATTTATTATCATGAGAATTTAATCTAGATTTTATATCATCAATATTATTTTCCATATTCGCAAAACGCTCATCTTGCTTCGCAAAACGCTTTTTAGATTCATTAATGAAGTCTAATACTAAATTTTGAAAATCAATATTTTTTAACTCTTTTGTCATAATCATATCTCCATTTTAGGTTACTAATTAATAAATACTCAAATTATATTTTGTTCTATTAGTTGAAGGTTGATAATTCTACATCATAAACCCCGATCGTGAATAAAAAAGTAAGACTTTGTTGCCGAAGCTAGTATAGTTCTAGTATCTACTTCGTCAAATCCGACTCTATTCATTTCGCTAATTGTCCAATTTCCGTACGTATCTAAGCTTTCCACGAGCGCTACATGACCTTCTCCGCCTTGAGCGTTAGGATCTTGCATTATTGACCCGATAGAAGGATTTTGATCTACCACATATCCATCATTCAAAGCTCTAGTAGCCCAAGTTAAAGCATTACCCCAAGAATTTGGAATTGGCTTACCTTCTTGAATCTTTAGATATGCTACCCACCATGTACAATTTCCGAATGCATAATTATCTCCAGCTATGTTCGGACCTGTGTATAGAAATATATTCTGATTAGGACCAGAAGTTGGATTTGAAATTAAACTAAGATCAGTAACACTGGCTAAGGTTATTGCTGGGATTATTAATAGTAAAATTATGATAACTAATGAACCAATTGTTATAGATTTATTCATTTTATTGCCTCTTTCGGATTTGTAGTAATAAGAGGATGTTCGCTTTTGGAAGCAATTATTTCTACGGCAACATGATTTTGATCTAAAATCATAAGGGCATCTCCACGGTAACAATTTAGAAGATAATTCTTCTCATAGCTACTTAATGAAAATTCTTTAACTACATTATTTATTGTTGTGGTATCTTGTTTCATTAGAATCCTCATTGCGCTCTGAGAAGCAATCGCTCTCCCATAATGATTATTTAGAAAATCATTAGCTTGTTGAGTAATTATTGAAACACCCAAGTAGTATTTTCTGGCTCTTCTTACTAGTCCAGATATAAATTTAGCTGTAGTTTCATTTTCTAAAAGCATCCATCCTTCATCAATTACTAGCATTCTTTTTTTAGGCTCAAATTTAACCTTGTTGTAGATGAAATTAGAAAGTATTAACATCATTAAATTCTTGATATTTTCTGGAAGATTCTTAATGTCAAAAACTATCAAACGATTATCCATATTAATATTTGTGGGACTTGTGAATAATGTAGATAGGCTACCGCTAACATACTTTTCTAATCTTTCGCATAGAGAAATCTGATTTTCTTTTAATGCAATTTTTTGGAAGCTAATTATATTTTTATCTATTGAATCAGTGTTATATAAATTAATAAGTATTCTATCGACCGCAGCTTTTTCTTCAGGATTTAATCCTTCGGCTAACATCTCAATTAATTGAGTCATATCTTGGAGATATTCTGTCTTACTACGATTTCTAATAGATTCAAAAGTATCGAAAGGATTAATGTGATACATCGAATTTACTGAGATTTCAACGTAGCTTCCATTAACTTTATTGCATATATTTTTATATTCACTTTCAGGATCTATAACTATCACTTGAGTTTTATTGTTTAGTTGCCTCAGTATCTCTACCTTAGATAAGTAGCTTTTACCGCTTCCACTTTGAGCAAAAATTATGGAGTTGGCATTATTTAATGCAAATCTATCAATTATCACTAAGGAATCGTTAGATTTATTTATTCCGTATAATATTCCTTTTTCATAAAATAATTCTGAACTTATGAATGGGAAACTCAAGGCAGCAGAGGTGCTATTGAGATTTCTTTTTTGCCTAAGATTATCCGTTAGTCTGGGCAATATCGATTGCATAGCATCAAGTTGTTGAAAATAAGCATTTTTAATATAGAAGAGTTTTGAAGATAAAGTAGTCTCCAGGAGTGTAGTAATTTTATTTAAGCTCTCTAGGTTCTTAGCTCTAACTGCGATATATATACTGAATTGAAATAGCTTTTCTTGACCTCGGGTAATTTTATCTCTTAATTCAATGGCCGAATTTAAAGGATCATTTATTTCGCTCGAAATAATTCTTCCATCTTTTAACATAGCCCGTTTAATCGATTCAAATTCAGTTATTTTTCTAGTTAGTTTAGGAAGTGCTAAAGTAGCTTCAATTTGTTCTACAAAGAAACTAATGTCACAGTCTGAATTGAATTTAACTAGATTCTCAATCCATCCATTTGTGGCTATGTATGGATAACCTGATACATAAATACATCTCACGTACTCATCGTCTATAATTAGATAGCCTGAATTTTCCTTGAGTCCTGAATATGAGAAATTATTTACTATTTTCTCAACTCCGATACTAAAAGTATTTTTCATTTATAGCTCCTAATATATTCTTCATCTAGTGCAAGTAGTGATATTTCACTAATCGGTTGATTCCTCGAATTATTCGGACTATAGAAGCTATAAAATAGATCTATAATCTCTAGTGAATCTAATTGTTTAGTAGTTATTCCTATTTTAGAAAGATTTTTAGATACTAAATCTGACTTAATCAATAGTTGATCTCTAATTAAGGACTGATCCTTTTCTTTACTTGTAATACCAACAACTATGTAAAAATTTCTGGATATAATTTTATTGTCCCTCACTAACTCTTCTATATATTTAGAATAATTTTGAATTTGAAGTTTATATATATCTTCGTCTTCATTTTTTTCAAGATTATCTAATTCTTCTAAATATTCTTTTATGTTTAATTCTCTTGTTCGAATTAATATTTGAATAGGAAAGTTTAATCCATTTAAGAAATTTTCATAAATATCGATTATTGCATCCTGTTCTTGCTCATTCTTTAGTTCAAAGTTTATGGACCCAGTTTTGAGAATTAATCGATATTCTTCTTTAGATATTTTTAGGACACCTTCATTTATATTTTCGATATCTATTTGTTTTTGAGCAGATCCTGGCTTAGATTGTCCGAAGAACTTTAGCATCTAGATTTCCTTTCTTATTTAAGTTAAAAATAAGTTTATCTTTTTTCTTGAGATTAAATTTTTTTTCTCGGTCTATTATTTCAGGCGGAGAAATGATATTATTTTCAATTTCATTTTCTATACTCAAACTAATATCTGGTCGCATTTCGGATATTGTATTTAGATAAATTCTTGGTCGATTAAAAAATGAGATAAATATCTTCAGATGATCGAGTAATATTTTTTCATCAATTTTAATGCTCAATATACCTAGTGAGATAATAGATATAGAACATACAGTTATTTTTAATAAAGATAGTTTAGAAAAAGGTGGAATAAACAAATAAACTAATATAGTAAATATCATAGGGCTCGAAAGGAGGATTACTTGATTCATATTAAGATCCCCAATAATCTTGTCTTGAATACTAGTCATTTCTGCTGGAACAATACTTACTCTCATCTTTCTTCTCCTTCATTTTTTTTACTTCCTTCTGATTTTGATCGAATTATGTTCTTGGCCTCATAGTCGCTAGCTGACATATAATCTTGTTTATCAACATATATACTTTTCATAGCTCCAACAAAATTTCCAGTTCCACTAACTGCGTTGCTCATATAACTCATTCCATAAGACATCTGAGTTGTTATTTGACGAGCTAATTTAGGTGCAGAACTTATTAAGCTAATTTGGTTCATAACACCAGGCGTTTTAATTAACGTTAGTAAACTAGCAATTCCCAGCATGGTTGCCATTAGGGGATTAGAGCCTGCATCCATACCTGAGAGTAAAGATCCTGCAAGCTCTAAAATTACTACATGTATAAAAATAATGAATATATTTAGGAAATATTTCTTAGAAAGACTACTAACTAAATCTTTGGTTCCTGGAATAATAAAAAGGAGTATAGCCAAAGGAGCGAGAATTGCTCCTAGATATATAGTGATTATTCTAGTTAAGTAATAGACAATTAAAATTATAGAAAGTATTAAGAAAATAATTAGGATTATTAATGCAGCTAAAGAATACCCACCCGAATCTTTAACTACTTGATCAAGAGTATCAAATATATATTTGGCTGAATCGTTGCTAATTAGTTTAATCATGGAATTTGAAATATCTATTACAAAATCAATAAGATATATTGAGCTATTCATTATCAAAAAAGCTAATGCAGAAGTTCCTAGAAGCTTAGACATTGTAATTTCACCAAGTCCTAGAAATGAGAAACTCATAAAATGCATTCCAAGTAAAATTAGAACCAGAATAAATAATCCATTAGCTATTGCAAGTACGCTTAACCATAACTTAAAAACATTCGGATTTTCGCTTGGTAGTGGGGTTCCATTCAAAAAATATCCGAATGCTTTAAGAAATGGCGAAGAGATTGTAGAAACTATATCCGATAAAACTCCAGTAATAGCTTTTAATATAACTTCAACTATCCCAGCATTATGTTTAACGGGTGTAATATTTTCTAGAACTGGAACATTTGTATTTGAGTTCACTTTCGAAGAGAAAGAACTATTTAAGAAATTCGTAAGAAAGTTAGCTCCAATAACAATAACTAGACCTATCAAACTGTTTTTAATTAATTTCTTTGCGCGTTCAAGTTTAGGAATATTTCCAGAACTTGTCATATATAAATATCCGCCAACAACAATAAGTAGAGTGCTTAAGCCAAGAGATATTATTTCGAGCCCTTTAATGTAGGGGGTTAGAGCATTTACCATTCTATGGCTAATAAAAGAAAATAATTCCATTTAATTTTTTACGCTCCAAAAGCTTTAGCTGCTAAAGATCCAACTATGTCACTGAGCACAAAAGCTCCTATAGTTATTGCTAATCCAATTCCTGAGTAAGTAATTGTTCTTTTAGCTTTTTCTAATTTTTGAGGATTGCCGCTACTAGTAATATATGTAAAACCTCCAATCACGAAATATCCAGTCGCCACGAGACCTGAAAGTCCGGCCAAAGCTTGAATCATTGCTTTAATAAAGTTGCTTATTTGCCCAACGCTAGCACTCGCATCTGCTAGATTACTCACGTTTAATATATGTTCCATAACTACCTTCCTTGTTTGTCAAATAAATATAATCATATCTTGACTAAAAAGCAGAAATCTATTTTCGTATTTGATTAAACTTTGATTAAATTTGAAATTATTACCACTGTTAAAGGGCCCAAAATTATTTAATTAATTCTTAATTAAATATAGCTTTGCTAATATATATTGATGATAACTAATCTACTAGAGGGACTAAACAAAGAGCAGAGAAGAGCCGTTGAGACTACCGAGGGACCTCTATTAATTCAGGCGGGTGCGGGAAGTGGTAAAACAAAAACTCTAACACATCGTATCGCCAATATTATTCAAAGTGGATTAGCCACCTCTGACGAAATATTGGCAGTAACTTTTACGAATAAGGCTGCTAAAGAAATGAGAGAAAGAGTCGCACATCTTGTTGGAGGAAGTGCTAATAATTTTAGTTTCATGCCTTTTATGGGAACCTTCCATGGTATCTGCGTAAAAATCTTAAAGCAAGACGGTGAGTATATTGGAATACCTAGAACCTTTGTAATTTTTGACGATTCAGATCAGCTGACGGTTGTTAAAAAAGCTCTTAAAGAGCAGGGGATTGAAGACAAATCTTTTCCCCCAAGAGCAATTTTAAGTCTTATTTCATCTGCCAAAAATGAACTGCTAGACCCAGATGAATATGCAATGAAGGCGATGAGTCCAACCCAAAAAATTGCTGCATCTACCTACCCTATTTATCAGAAAAGTTTGAAGAGTGCATCAGCTCTAGATTTTGATGATCTAATAAATAAGACTGTTGAATTACTTAGATCTAATGATCAGGTAAAGAATAAATGGCAACAGAAATTCAAATACGTGATGATTGATGAGTATCAAGATACTAACGGTGCCCAGTACCAATTAATTAAGCTACTAACCAACAAACATAACAATATCGCTGTTGTAGGCGACGATTGGCAGTGTCTACCCGAGGGCACTTTAATAGAAACACCTTCTGGAAAAAAGAAAATAGAAAAATTGAAAATCGGGGATGAAGTTATATCGGCTTCAGGATTTGAAAGAACTAATAATTTTAAAATTATAAATACTAAAAAATATAAGATCAATGAAGACATAGTTAAGATTAAAACTCAATCAAATAAAGTATTAAAATTAACAAAAAACCATATAGTTTTCTCAAAATGGGGTCCAACAGAATCATATTTTGTATATTTGATGTTCTCTAAGAAAAAAGGATATAGAATTGGCATTACTAAAAGTTTTAGAAATGATGGCAAGAAAATGGATATCGGGCTTAGAGTTAGGGCTAATCAAGAGCGCGCAGATAAAATGTGGATTATAAGGACTTGTATTGACCGTGAAGAAGCAGCATACTACGAAGCCCTATACTCTTATAAATACGGAATTCCAATGCTAGTGTTTAATGCATATGAGAATGGATATATGAAATTTACTCAAGAACACTTAGACAATATATTTAATGAAATTGATACAGTTGGAAGAGCAAAAGAATTAATGAAAGATTTTGAATTAGAATTAGATTATCCTGATTTCACTCCTCAAGCTACAACTCGAAATGGTATTAAGAGAGTTAATATAAATATTGTCTTATTCGGAGACAGGAGAATTTCAAAAACTAGCCCATGGTCAAGTAGTAGACTCTCAATAAATACTTCAGATAAAAAAGATTTAGTATTGTTTGAGGAACTTGGTTACAAAATAAGATCTGGAAAAAATAATACATACAGAATAGAGATTTCGAATAATGACTACGGCAAAATTGAAGAAATACTGAACACAGTTAAAGCTAAAATAGATCCTGAATTTGAAATAAATAAATATGCTTTCATCGGAGAAACTAAAATGACTTTCAATCTTGCATCTCAGATTAAACCCGACATGCTTTTACCGATAAAAGATGGTAATCAAATTAAATATGAAAAAGTAAAAAGCGTTGAAAGAGAAAAATTTGAAGGCTATGTTTACGATTTAGATATAGAAAAAGTACATAATTATATAGCTGAAGATGTTGCTGTTCATAATTCGATTTATAGTTGGCGAGGCGCTGATTTTAGAAACATATTAAACTTTGAAAAAGATCATCCAAACACAACTGTAATTAAGTTAGAACAAAACTATAGAAGCACCAAACATATTTTAGATGCAGCTCACAGCATAATTTCTAAGAACACTTCAAGAAGTGATAAAAAGCTATGGACGGATCTTGGCGACGGCACACCTGTTCAAATCCTTACCCTGCCTAATGAAAGAGCCGAAGCTGAAAGTATAATAAGACACATAAACTCTAGGATAGATGAGGGAATATACAAATATAAGGATTTCGCCGTTTTGTATCGAACTAACGCACAGTCTCGTTCCATAGAAGAGGCCTTTATAAGATATAACGTACCATATCACATTGTCGGTGGAGTAAGATTCTACGATCGCAAAGAAATCAAAGACATAATTGCCTACCTAAGATTAATTTATCAACCGGAAGACAGAGTTAGTTTAGAGAGAATAATAAACGTTCCAGCAAGGGGAATTGGAGCAAAGAGTTTAGCTTCGATTCTTTCATATGCAAATAGTTTAGGTTCAATTGATAAAGCGCTAAATTCTGCAGACGCCTGCCCTGGCCTAACTCCAAAAGCCAAAAGCCAACTCATTGATCTTGCCGACACAATTAAATCATTAAGAAAAATAATTGAAACCAGTACATTGAGCGGCCTTATAGATTCGCTAATTCGAAGAATTGCTTATCTTAAATATCTTGATGATGGATCACTGCAAGGAGAATCAAGAGTAGAGAACGTAAAAGAATTAATATCGGTTGCTTTAGAATACCAAGAACTTGGACTGGGAGTTTTTCTAGAAGAAGTTGCCTTAATTTCCGACGTAGATAATGCTAATTTCGACAATAACACTGTAACTTTAATGACTCTGCATGCAGCTAAGGGCCTAGAGTATGACGTAGTCTTCATGATAGGAATGGAAGAGGGCTTATTCCCGCACAGCAGAGCACTTTATGAAGCCAGCGAGATGGAAGAAGAAAGAAGACTTTGTTATGTTGGCATGACTAGAGCTAGAAAAGAATTAATTCTAACTAATGCTAATTCAAGAATGATCTACGGTTCTGTTTCACATAACATCCCTTCCCGTTTCCTGAGTGAAATAGACGGTGAATTCAGAAATGAAAATTCATATACTCCGCTAACCACATCTTTCGAAAGTAATGATGAACCAACTTATGTTCCAGATATTTTCGTTGGAGACGTAGTACGTCATCAGCTATTTGGTGATGGAACAGTTATGGAGATGGAAGGAAGTAATGTGGCGGTATATTTCAAAGGACAGGGAATGAAGAAGCTTAATTTAGAATTCGCAAAACTTACTAAACTCTAAATACTCTCTTTTTGATACAATATAACTGTTATATAGATCTTCAATGGAAAAATTTAAGAAAAAAATAAACAAGTTTAAAGCTAGTTTCATTAATTACATAAAGCACCCTCTAGTGTTTATTCCTCTTGGGAGTTTTATTTTAATTTTATCTATCGTACTTAGTATTTATCATTTTGCTGCTAATACTCTTCATCTTAAAAGTATTCCTAATACCAAAATAGTCATTATTTCTCACGATAAAATGTCTCAAGTAGTTCCAACCACCCAGAAAACAGTTGGTGCTTTACTTAAAGCCGTAAACATAACAATAAATCCAGGGGATGTTGTTGAGCCGGACCTATCTGCAGCTATCAATCAAGATGATTTCAGAAT
>Ga0214196_1000065_pt1 | contig 39352 bp, 57 predicted proteins | sample TroBogEpilimnion_38_FD_153034 | JGI IMG/M metagenome (GOLD analysis project Ga0214196, IMG submission 153034) | Freshwater microbial communities from Trout Bog Lake, WI - 25AUG2008 epilimnion | ecosystem: Environmental > Aquatic > Freshwater > Lake > Epilimnion/Euphotic zone | place: Trout Bog... | reverse complement strand
TTAAATTAATTAGTAGTTGTTTCATGGTTTTTAGATTATTTGGTTTTTAAGTTTGTCAATCATTTTTTGTGTATTCCATAGTTCGATAGGAATATACTTGCGTACAATATCTGCTGTTTCTTGTTGATTTTTGATTTTTGCATCCGAAGCATAAGCAGCATAAACAGAAGCATTAACAGCATCATAAGCAGCAGCAGAATAAGCAGCATAAGCAGCATAAACAGCAACATAAGCATCATCAGCATCACCAGCAGCAGCAGCAGCAGCACAAACAGAATCTAGTTCTGCGCGTGTCGCCCTCCCCTCACCATATGCAATTGCAGTATCAACCGCTTTTAGGCTTCTTTTATCCTTCATTAGGTATCTTACGGTATTGGCGCAATGCCCTTTAGCCAATGTTCTTAGTTTTAAATCTTTTTTGTTTGTTCTGTAATGCAACCAAAGTAACCAATCGCCTCTGTGGCAAGTTTTATAAATCTCTTCCCATGTCTTATCACCTACCCATTCTAAGGCTTTTTGACACGTTTTTAGTTTAATTAATAGTTCTTTCATTTTTCTTAGATTTATTTGGTTTTTAATTCATCAATCATTTTTTGTGTATTCCATAGTTCGATAGGAATATACTTGCGTACAATATCGGCTGTGTCTTTTTGGTTTTTTATTTTTTCCGCAGCAACACGATAAGCAGCAGCCGCTGCATAAGCAGCACGAGTATCAGCAGTATTATTAGCAGCAGTATTATTAGCAGCAGCAAAAGCAGCAGCATTAGCCGCTGCATAAGTAGCATAAGTAGAAGCAGCAGCAAATTCAGCAGTATAAGCAGCATCATAAGCAACATCATCTAATTCATCCCTTGTTGCCCGGCCTTCACCGAATGCTATAGCTGTATCAACTGCTACTAAACTTATTTTGTACTCCATAAGGTGCCTTACTGTATTGGCACAATGACCCTTGGCCAAGGTTCTAACTTGCACATCTTCTTTATTAGTTCTATTATGCAACCACAACAACCAATCTCCTCTATGGCAGGTGTTGTATACCTCTTCCCAAGATTTGTCTCCTGCCCATTTTTTAGCTTCTTCACAAGCATTTAATTTAATTAGTAGTTCTCTCATAGTTTCTTAAATTTGTTTATTAATTGTTACCTCATACTTCTTTCCGTCAATCTCAATCGTTTGGGTAGTGCCTACTAAGGATGGGTTACGGTAATTGTGTATTATATTAATTACATTATCCAAATCTTCCTCAAGTATCATTACTGATTTTATTCTATACTCAATCTCATCAATGAGTTTGTTAAGTTCATCACGCTCCAATGTTATACTACTGTTTTCTTTAACTAAGGCATTGTTCGCAGCTTTTAATTCCGCAACCTGAATACGTAGAATATCATTATCACTTTCCAACATTGTCATTGGTTCGTGTTCCATATTTTTTGGGTTTAACTGCTTAAATACTTCTTCGGGAGTTGCGAGGGTGAATCCAACATCGGAAAGTATTTCTTTTTCGGATAATAAAATATCTCCAAATTCATTTTTAAAATATAAACCTTTATCTGTGTATGTTACAGGATTTCCCATATCCAAATCCCACCAAAATGAATACCCTTGCTGTGTAGTAGTCCATAAAAATAACTTCGATAATTCATTCTCCATAATAAATCCTAATTCATATTCAGGATGTTGCACTATCGTATTCACCACAGCCATCTGCTGTATCTTTGGGTCTTCGATTTCTTTGATTTTCATGATTAGATTTCTTTAAATTTGTTATTTTCTAGTTTATACCATGTGTTTTCTTTTAGTCTTTTGCCATCAATTTTAGCTGATTTAACGAATATGATTTTATTGTCGGAATCATATTCAGCCAAAGTAATCCAAGTACCTATTACCCCTTTAATTTGTCCTTTTATTCCAATGTTGGCAGCAACGGAATCTTTACCCTCAATAGCTACCTTCGAGTTGTCGCCTGATGTTGCGACCTTCGAGTTGTCGCCTGATGTTGCGACCTGCGAGTGGTTGCCTGATGTTACTACCTGCGAGTTGTCGCCTGATGTTGCGACCTGCGAGTGGTAGCCTGATGTTGCTACCCGCGAGTGGTTGCCTGATGTTACTACCCGCGAGTTGTCGCCTGATGTTGCGACCTGCGAGTAGTCGCCTAATTCTATATTACCAGTTAATTTAACATTGTCAAATAGAAAATCAACGGCTAACTTAATAAATCCTTTAAGGTCTAATTTTTCCCCTATTTTGATTTTAGTTGTTGCTGACTTATTGCCATCTACTTGTGTTACTCCCATGTCCTCGACCTCTGCAAATTCCGTATCGCATAAATCGTAATAATCCAAAACATCGAGCGGATTCTCGCAATAATGGAATCCTTTTTCGCAGACTTTCACCTCGTCTGTTTCAAAAATTTCATTTTCTTTGAATTGGTAATCTCGACAAATAAGTCCTTTTTTGAACGCTTTTACTCCTTTTTTAGTTTCCATTTTTAGTTAATTTTAATTGTGTCTTGTTTATGTTTCTTTACTTTCGGGGCTCTATTCTTGGCCTTATACCACCTTATCATTGTGTCGTAGCCTTTGCAATATGAACTATCCTGATGGTATATCTTTTGCTGCAATCGGGCAATAGTTGCGTTCTGCTTGGCTATCGCTTCGTCCTGCCGATGAATGTCCCTCGACTGAAAGAAACATACTGTAATGAAGCCAAAAAGGATTAGAGGGTAGATGATTTTCATAGTTTTTTAATTTAAAGTACCAAGCCCTTCGGGGTTTATGCATCTGTTGTAATTGTTCGCATTTTACAGGGGAGCACTCCCCTCACTGGCTTGGTTACTTATTTTAATTTTCGGTTAAATCCAACTTTAGTTAACTTTTTTGTTTGTTATGTCGGGAATAACCAACTTATACCAACGTATTAATGAACTTTATTGCTTGAATACCCCTCGAATCCTTTACATCGATGGCTTCCTTTATTTGTCGCTTCGAGAAGATAATAGTTGCATGGTCTTTATTAACAAAGTCCCCAATGTATTTTAAGGTAATCAAAGCATTTTTAGGATTGTAACCATACTTATCGGCACAATAACAAAATAAATGCCTAGCAAAGATAATCTCCGCCTTCCTTTCTTTACCTCGAATATCATTCGGGCTTACTCCAGTGTATTGGCTTACTTTGTCTAACAAATAGGTAAGTTCATATTTCGCACTCACCTGTAATGCTTCCAAGTCTTTGTCGTCTGTTACGTGCTTTGAGTTGTTAACAATGTAATTAAGTACCTCCCGTTTCGATTGAATTTGCAGTTGTTGTACTGAATTAACCTCTCCCGACATCTCAAAAACATCATAACTATTTAGTAACTTTTGTATTGTGCTTTGTTCTATTAAGTATTTCATATTCAATTAGTTTAGAATGGAAGGTTGTCTATGTATTGGTTAGTTGGTTGGTTGGTTGGTCGGTGGGTCGGTGGGGTAGTTGGTTGGGTACGTTCGTGATTTTCAACATTGCCGTTAAATCTCCAAATTTCCAAAGTATTAAAAACGTTTACCTTACCATCAGGTGCAGTCCATTCCCTGCCCCTAAGGTTAAAATCAATATCCACCGATGTACCTGGCCGAAGAAAATCAAGTAAATTAACCTTGTCCTGTGTCGCCTGTAAGATAATTGTTTGCGGGTACTTTTCGTCCGTTTCGATAACCAAGTCCCTTTTTTTGAATTTATCGGATACGATTTGCGTTTGTCCGATTCTTTTTACTCTTCCTTTGATGTTCATAATTGTTTCATTTTATAAATTAAAAACTCGTCGATATTATAATTCAGTCCGTTAAGTTCGACAAACCTTATCGTCCCCTGTTGATTGCTTAATGTGTCAAATTCTCGAATCCAATCCTGAATCCTTTTGTTATTTTCGCTTTCTTCCGTTACTTCATTTTTTGGCTTCGGCTTCTCCGTAACCTTGATTACATCCCCTAAAATCGGGTTTAAAATCTGATTTTTAAATTGGCTCCCTTCGGCCGCCCGTGCCTCGATTATTGCCTCTAATCTTACCGAATCGTACTGCCTAAACCAATCAAGTACTATTTGCCCATCTAATTTGCCGTATAATTTGCCGTATAAACCACTTTTACCACATTCAAGGCACTTTCCTATGTCCGAATATTTTAAGTGGCTGTAAAGGCTTAAAATTAAGTCGGCAGTTTGAGCGATTTGTTTCAAATTAAATTCGAGCTGCAAGTTAAAAAAACTTGCCATCTCCGTAAGTTCAAAACAAATAAACGCTTTTAGGTCTTTTTCTCCGTAGGTCCGTTTAATTTTCGCTAAGGTCGGAATGTTATCCGCTAAAGCTAACTGGTGAATGCTCATTGCCTTACTCTCGATTGAGCATCGCTCTAAAAGCGTTGCTAAATTCCTCACGTTCGGCCCTAATGCGTTGTTGTTCGTTTGTAAATGTTTGTTTTCCATTTTTTTGTGTTGTTTTGTTTTCTTTTTTAAACCAATTTAAAATTGTGTGATAATGGCTTTTGTACTTTGTGCCTTTAGAGTGTTGGTAGTTGCTTAGGTTGTCGAGCATATCATTCAATTCAGGTTCTAAGTAATTCTCCCTTAATTTTAAATATTCCTCCTCCGACAAAAATACATTATCCCGATAGGGATGTTTATTTACTTTACTTTCCTTTACTTTACTTTCCTTTACTTTACTTTCCTTTACTTTACTTTCCTTTACTAGCATACCATCCGCATTGCGTTCGCTTTCCGTTTGCACTGCGTCCGCATTGCGTTCGCATCCTTCATTTATTGTAACTTCCTGAATATTAGATGGTTTTACTTTTTTATTCCATCTTTGATACGCGGCTAATGTTGCTTGATGGGACTTCTCCGACCTTTGGGCAAGTCGATTTAAAACGCTTTGAGAATAAAAATAATTACCATCATTGACAAATAAATCGAAATCTTTTAATACGCTTTTGAGTTTATCGCAATCCGTTCGCAATGCGAACGCAATGCTTTCGCATTCGTGTAAGTCAAGGTAGCCATTTTGCTCGTAAAGCATCTCGACCAAGTCCCAGTATATGCCCTTACCTTCTTGTCCAAGTTTCATTAAAAGTTTGATGAGTTTAGGGTCATTCCTTGCCCCGTAGTCGTGGCTGAAATAAAATGTTTCTTTAGCCATTAAAATAAAATACCTACGCAGTACAAAGGCTTAGTCCGACAACCCGAAAGGGTTAATAGGCAATGTAAAGCGTAGGATTTATTTAGTGTTTTCATTCGGACTAAGCATTGCAAATATAGTAATATTAATTACTTAAAATAAAGTTATTTGTTTTTTTTGTTCTACTGCTGCGCTTATATTCTTTTTTGCTAATTCAAAGTAGCTTTCTTTTAGCTCAAATCCTACTCCTTTTCGACCCATTTTTACGGCTTGAAAAACTTCACTGCCAATCCCCATAAATGGAGTAAATACAGTATCTCCTTTATTGGAATACAAATGAATTAATCTTTCAATAGTATCCAACTGCAATGGGCATATATGCTTTTCATCTTTTTCATCTCTTGCATTTCTAAATCCTTGCAAAGTGTTTCCATAATCAATATCCATCCAAACTGGAGAAGCATATTTCTGCCATAAATCTACTGGTAGGTTAGTATTAGTTACAGGCTGAGTTCTTTCCCCATCTTTCCTAAAAATCATTACATAGTCAGGAATACCAACTCTGCTCATTGTGCTATCTTTTTTTACTTGTTTATGCAGCAATCCTAATGCTTTTGTTCTTTGCATTTCAATTACAGGGTCTTTCCAAATTGTTACTCTACTAGCATAAATAAATCCTGCATCTTGAAATGCACTAAGAATCATTCCGCTAAAATCTCTTAAACCAATAAATCCTTCTTTTCCTTTTTGAATAGGTAAATCCATGCAATGAACTGCAACATTACGCCCTGAAATCATTACTCTATGTAATTCTTTTATTAAGAATCCGAATTGAGTTAAAAACTCATTATAATCTTTAGAATTACCCATATCTTCAACATGGCTGCTATATGTGTATAATTCAGCAAATGGAGGTGAAAATACAGATAATCCAATTGTTTCATTAGGAATATTATGAATCAATTGTACGCAATCTCCTCTTTGTACATTAAACCATTCATTTGATTCTTCTTGTGTGTCAATAATAGAAGTAATCATACTTTTGTTTAAATTTTCATTAATTGTTGATGCCATTTCGTTCTGCATAATTTCAAATTGTTTTTGTTTGTTGTCTAGTGATTGTTTAACATTTTCCATTGTGTCGGTAGTAATCAAATGTATGTTTACTTCATTTTTTTGCCCAAACCTATATGACCTTCTTATTGCTTGGTAAAGGGCTTCAAAACTAAAATCTAATGAAGCAAATATTTGATTGTGGCAATTTTGGTAGTTCATACCAAATGAAGCAATCTTTGTTTTTGAAATTAAAATAGGAAAGTCGCCATTAGCAAATCCAAGCAAGTATTTTTCTTTGTATTCATTAGAATGACTTCCTGCTACTTCAATAGCATTAGGTATCATTTTACGTAACATTTCACCTTCCTCATTTTGTTTTATCCAAATCAAAAATGTTTCACATGGTTTTGAATTAACAATATCAACAACTTTTTGCATCCTTTGTTCTTTTGTTGCCCTTAACTCTGCGTTGAAATTGGTTGCTGAAATAATCGCATCATTAAATAGTTGGCCATTATCCCTTTTATTGGTTTCAATCTTATGTTCAATAAGATTTAATTTAGGCAAATTATACCCTTCCATGTGGAATCCAATATCATCAGGTTTATTAAGCATTACTGCCCACGTTCCAATAAATTGATAAAATGATTTTATTGCGTGTCTTTTTAATCTCCATTTGGCAGTTTTTCCGCCATCATGAACAAAGTACATAGCCAACATTTGATTACGGCTCATAACGTCTAAAAATTCGCTATGATTACCCATCTCCATTGGGTCGTTTGGGCTTGGAGTAGCTGTACAAGCTAATTTATAAGGCGTTGATTTAAACCTTTCAATTATTAATGATTTAGTTGCGCCTTGAAAGTTTTTCAAAATTCCTGATTCATCCAGAACAACTCCCGAAAATTTAGAGCAGTCGATGTTATCAAGTTGTTCATAGTTACTAAATTCGAGCAAAGAAGTATCAATACCAAACTTAACAGCTTCTTGCTTTGTTTGTCCCACAACAGCTAATGGAGCTAAAATCAATACTGGCTTATTGGTATGCTTCGTTACTTCTTGCGCCCAAGATAATTGCATCAAAGTTTTACCAAGTCCACAATCTGCGAAAATTGCATACTTCCCGGCTTTTAATGCCCTTAATACAATAAACCTCTGAAAATCGAATAAATTAGGGTTTAATGTTTGAGGGACAAATCCACTTTCAACGTGTGTTTTTTGTTTTGTTAGTAAAAATTCATCGTAAGTCATTGTTTTTTATTTTATAAAGTTTAATTAAGTCTTGAATTTCGGGGATGGTAAGCTTATTTATTGTCGATTTTCGGGATTTAAGTTGGTCGAACCTGTAAGCACCTATGCGAAGGGGCAAACGTTCGGCATACTCAAGTAAATTACCATGTAGGTACTGGTTGCAAGGCACGCAAGATAGATGAACGTTATCCTCATCAAACCTAAGGGAAGGATTACTCCCCACCGAGTAAAAGTGGGAGGCATCTCCTTTCCTATTTTTCATATCGCATCCGCAGGATATACATGGCTTATCTTTATCCCTCATTCGGATGTAAGTGTTGAAAACTACCTGCAAAATCTTTAGGTAGTCCTTATGTGTCATTAGCTTTTCCTTCATTTTTTTTGCTTCCTTTTTCCATTGTTTTTGTCGGTGAAATTCAAGGGCGCAGGATGCCGAACAAACTACCTGCAAAGGTTGGGAAGGAATAAAAGAAGCTGTACACATTAGGCACTTCTTAGGCTTTCTTATCTTCTCCATATAGTTCGATTATTGCCATTTTAACTCGATTCCTTAGTGCTTCCTTATCGGATTCGGGTACTTTGAATCGAAAGACATTTAAATCTTTATATTCCGTGCATGTGTCTGGAATAAAGGGAAGCTCCTCATCACTTGCCCAATTAACGAAAGCCACTTTATTCGGGTCGCCTTCGTAGTTGTTCGCAAGTTCCCGAATTTCGACTAAGTCCTTTTGATATGGCGCAAAGTAGATGATTTCGGCAAATTCTTTTTCCAAAATTTCGGCATTGCTCACCAGTTGCCAGTAGTATTCGGGAAGTTCTGCTTTGAATAATTCCAAGTCCCCGAAAAACTCCACCCCTTCGCAAAAGGACTTCATGGTCCAAGGGCACTTAATGTCCATCACGCAATTATCCGTAATTGCATCAGGCATCCCGGACCAGTAATCGATTGTTGGATGTGTGTACCTTGTTTTGGCTTGAAACTTGTAATCAATAGGAAGCTTATCAAACGCAAACTGCTCTACAAGTTGCCCCCATCCTGTTGGCTTGGCGTTATGGTCCGAATTTAAATCCCGACCTAATTTAACCTCCATACGCTTCTCATTAATGTAAGTTAATGCAGGTTTTCCGAAGTCTTCTTTATTTCTGCCGTTGGTCATCAGCTTCCAAATGTTAGATGAAGTAAAATTACCTAGTCTGCTCATAGTTATAGTTTTTTTAATAAATTTTTAACTTTTTTGAATGATTCCTTTTCTTTATTCTTAATTATTCGGTCGATTGCGATTGCATCTTCCTGACTTAAAACCTCCCCTTTCAACTCGAATAGTTCCTGTAATTCCTCCCAATTTTGGTCTTCTGTCGCTCCGTAACTGCTTTGGAATTCTAATGTGTCCTTCCTATTAACATCCCGACCGAATAACGCTCCTAGATGGTCACAAGCATCCTTAATTGCGTATGACTTCGCAGAAGGTAAAGAGAGAGTTACGGCATTACTTTTGATTGAGCCTAAGTCCGAAGCATTAGACCCTTTGTCGACTTGTACCGCTATCGCTCCTAAACCATCATGATAAGACCATTCACCCGTTAATGGGTGCTTATAATGTACCCTTACATGGCATGTCACGCTGTGGAATAGCTGACAGTAGCCGATAACCTCGATTTTGAACTCTTGGAATATCTTTGTTAATAAATACTCAACTTTATCAATCGGTAGGTAACTGCCTCCTCCTTGAAATGCAGGTGCTTTTTTAAGCCACGTTTCGGGGGGCGATTGATTCAGCAAAAGGTTAAACTGGTCGTTCTTGAACGCTTCCACGGGCGAATGATGAAGTTCATCAAGCTTGGGAAGCTGTCGTTTGGTTGTTTGGATAGATTTGCTCATATAATACTAGCTAACATTTTATTGGTTTTATTGTACATTTCGTAGAATTTTGATTCTTGGATGATGTTGTTAATTGAATCCGACCACTGATAATCAGCACCCCATGCACGATAAGATATTTTTGTCGAAATTTGATTGCTTAAGGCTATTTGTATGTAACTTCCGTTTTCGTTTATTTTAACGAAAGTCCCTTTATCCCCGTTTTCGGGGTCGTGATGAATAAAATGTGGAAACTTTGTTAAGATTACTTTTTCGCCTGTTTTTGAATTTATAAATGTGAGCAGAGATAATTAAGTTTTAAAATGTTAACAATGTCATCGTAATAAGGAAAGTTGGCAGAACTTACTTCCTCCCCACTATCGTCATCTACGATGGAATGGATAATTACTTGGTTGTTTGCGATTTCGTACTTGCAATAGTACTCAATTATATTGTAGTATACTATCTGTCGTTCCACGTTTCGGCTTATTTATATTAATAATTTGATTCAGTTCCAAACCCGAAGTATTGACTTCGTAAAATGCTTGTGTAACTTCCTTAAGCCTTTTTTTAAGGCGTTTAATAGTTCTTTCATTTTTTGTCATTTGATTGGTTTTTATTGGTTAATAAAATAAGTAATTATTCCGTAAGCAAAATAAAAAATTACTACTGCAAAGAATAAACTAACCATCACCCGATTGATGATGGTTAGAATTTTTGTTTGATTTGGCGTCATAATTAGTCGTTTTCATTGAAAATTTCGTAAAAATCAGGGGTAAAATTACCTTCTTTGATGTCAAGGGCTTCATAATATTGTATATCGTCAAGGGCTTCATAATAGCTCAACCCATCTTCAATGATGTTGCCTGCTTCTTTATCCCTAACGCCATAGCATTTTGCAAATAGTTGAATGTCGCCTGTTAGCCTGTTACCTTTATCTTGGTAGTGCCTTACATCGTCGGATGTCATTATATCTACGGTTCTGTCGTCTTGGTATTTTTCCTTTAGTTCTTTTTCCATTTTTCTGGCTGCGAGGTCATTGGGCAATAATGTTAGATTCCAAATGCGGTTATGGCCTTCGTGATTTCCGTGATTACTGACTGCTAGGTAGCAATGATTTTTGTTAGTGTACATGATTTCTAGTTTTTATGGTTAATTAATTAGTTAGCCCCCACCGAAGTATCGAGCTTCTTTCCATTTCTTTGGGTGGGGTAGGTTAGCTTAGCATCGCCTTAGCTTTTTATCGTATGTCAATGAACGTTGTACTATTTGTTATTTGATGCTTCAAAGATAGGTACATTTTCAACATCTGCATAAGTTTTTCACATCATTCCTGTAACTTGCTGAATATCAGGCATAAAAAATGTTTAGAAAGTGCAAAAAAGTATAAGTTTTTGAGGTTTTTTCTTTGATTTTTTGAAAGTTTTTAACCTTGAATACACTCCGATAAAATAGTAAATTATTTTACTACCTTTGGTCGACCATGAGAATTGAACGTATGAGAATAATCCAAGTAGTAGCCGTAGTAGAGGTGTTTTTGGATTCGTCGCTGTCGGTCGAAGTGGAACTAATCAACGGGAAATATTCTCGGATTGTTAGGGCTATGGAAGCCCTAAATACAGACCAAATCAAAGAAATTGAATTGTTATTGAAGGATTACTTTGTAATGTGCGAAGGTGTACTGGAATGAACTTGTAAGGAATACTTACACGTTAAATGTACCTTTCCGTTAATTATTATCTTATTGTTAGATATTTCATCATTGCATCCCTTCCTGACTTGTATAAAAGGTCTTTTTTTGGCGCTACTCCTTTAAAATCTGTTGCCGATACTCCTTGTCCATCAATGATAACGGACCGCTTTAAATCGGCTACATTCTTTCCGAGGTTAATGTTTTGAGAGTTTAATGCTGTTTCGGTAAGTGCTTTTACGAACTTTGCAATTTGTCCGAATGATAAATCGCTCCTTATTTCGGGCTGCCCAATGTCATTAAAATGAAAGCCCAACGTTTCGGGATTTACTTCGTCAATGTCGAATGCTTCGATAGGGTAGTTTAAAACTGTTCCGCCATCGACATAAATGTCCGACCCAAGCATGAAAGCCCTAAAAAAGAAAGGTATCGACATCGAAGCCCTAACGGCATCACAAACACAAACCAAAGGCGTATTATTAACATCAAACCTTTCCACGGATTGTGTATTTAAGTTAGTAGCAAAGATTACTAAATTTCGAAATCCTTTCTTATGAAAGTCCAAGAATGTCGCCCTTTCGTTCCCTGTTTGGTGTGCGATGTACTTCTTTATCCAGTTATGGAATACATCTCCTTTATGTATTCCGTAATGGGTAAAATCTTGTGGAATGTCGAAAATACCGCCATCCTCGAAGGTAGCAAAGTCGGTACTATTCAAAATATATTTAACATCTTGGGAATCGTACCTCATGGCAAATAACGTTCCCACGATAGCTCCTGCGCTTGTCCCTGCGACATTCTTTATACCTTCGGTTAATCCTCGCTCTTCGAGTATGGATAATGCCCCTGCATGGGCTATTCCTCTAACCCCTGCACCTACTAATGCTAAGTTCTTAATCATGCTTCGGGCTGTCCGATTTTGTTATTCGAGTTAAACCCGAACTTCATGATTAATAAAGCCGTAGTCGTGTGTACCATTGCTAATCCTAATTGTACCCACTCTTCTTTGGTTGCAGGAATATGAGTATTTAAAGTAGTAAGAATAACGCCTACCAATGCGAAAATTAACGAATGGGCTAAATCTTTAAGATTTACTTGCCCTAAACTTGAGTTTGGATTCATAGGTTTTATGCCTTTGGGATAAATGTTAAAATAGTTTCGATTACAGTCATTAGTTCGGTAGTTGCATTAGGGAACTTCGGAGAAAGTAATTTAACTAATTCCAAAATAGTATCCTCTGTTACGTTTCCTGTCTTGGTAAGTTCTTTTCCTTCCAAAGCATCGGCAATCTCGATTAATAAAGGCTCGATTACGTTTTCTGCATTCTTAACTAATGCTACTACTTGTTTTGATTCGTTTACTACGAATGTTTTAACTTTTTGTTCGAATGTTAATAGGCTCATGGTTATTAGTTTTTATGGTTAATTGTCCCTTATGGGTGTGTTTACTTGTCGAACATCCAAGTACTGAAAGGCACATAATTACAAAAAGCGCAATGCAAAGCACTACGATAGCAATTTCCGCTTTCTCTTCGTCTTCGTTAGTGAATCTCATACTTGGTTAAATTTGTTGTTTTTGTCGATGAATTCCGAAATGATAATCGAAGCTACTACCATACATACTACAATGAATAAAGTCGGCACTAAAATAGTCATAGTTTTAATGTTTCGTAAGTTATTGTCCCTTCTTGATTATTGATTAAAGTCATTAGTTTATCCCATGCTGCTCTCGATGTTATTCCCATCCCTAATGGAGCATTTACCCCTATGCAAGGAGCTGAACAGCCTTTAAGTTCATAAGGGAAGTTGGCAGGATGGACTTCTAAGCATCGGTTAAATGTTCCTAAGCCCGGCTCGTCCTCCATTATCGGCACTCTTAATTTATTCTCTGGAGAGTTGTAAAAGTGGAACTTTCGAGTTCCTTCTGCAATTAGCGTGTCCTTGCGCTCCAAGTTAAAGCAAATAATATTCCCTTTGTCGTCCACCCATTGCCCGAAGACACATTCAAAAGTACCTACTAACCCCTTTTTAGGGTCGGTATTGGTAACTTTCGCTACTGAATAAAGTTTATGCCCTACTGGAAATCTTTGGACTTTAAGGTTCATCTGTCGGCTTTGTTATTAAGTGTTTCTTGAATTTTCTCTAGCTTGTCGAATATCTTGGTAATGACATCGTCGAACCTCGAATGTCTGTCCTCGAATCTTTGTTCTTGAACTCTCAATTGTTCTTTAATAGAGATGAGTTCCGAAATCCTAATGTTTTCGATGTTCGCTTCGTTCTTAGTTACTTGGTCCTTCATATTAACCCATGCCCCTAATCCTGTGCCAATTAAAGTAGTAAAAGCGACTATAATAGTTATGTATTCGTTCTGTGTCATGGGTTGGTTTGTTGAAGGTTAGAAAGATGAGTTATAGTGTCGACTGCATTAACATCTAATTGTATAAGTCCTGCAATAGCCCTTCCCACTGGTGACTGCATCAAAGAATCGAATCGGGCATTTGTTGGGGCGTTGTATCTTGTATATACGCCCTTATCGAATACAGATGCTACTTTGCCATTCGGAGCAATTAACAACACGCTATATTCAACGGCTATTGTCTTATTCGGCTTGTCAATTCCTAGCCTCCAAGTAGCAAGAATTTCTCGTAGTCCTGTTACTGAATCTGTTCCAATATCATGATAGGCAATTGCATCCTCTAACCTTGGAAGGTTTGTCGGAGAAGTAAAAGCGAAGAATAAAATCGCTAAGGGGATAAATAGTTTTAGGTTTTTCATAGTTACAAAGTTAATAAGATTTAAAAATATGCCAGTTAAAAGTATCTCCTGCTGTGCCTGTAACAACAAATGATGTACTTGCAACTACCGAAGTAACCGCAATACCATTCGCCGCTGTTGTTTCGGTTACAAATATGCCTGCTGTTGTTGCTCCTGTGCAGGTTGTAGATATAGTTACTGTTCCGCCGCCACCTATTGTTCCTGTCCCCATGCACCCATTAGCCGCTGTATTTATTCTTAACGTGTTTCCTGCTGTCGCTATTCCTATATCCCCACCTTTAACATCAAGTAGGTAAGTTCCTGTTGATTGCCCAATACATACGTTCGTTACCGAATTATTCCCTAGCACCATCGTGTTACTAGCTCCTACACTAGCGCCATTACCTACCGCTGTGGCGTTGGTTAGGTTGTTGCTTGATACGTCCGCCTTATAGCCTACGCAGGTGTTATAAGTACCTGTTGTGTTTGTTACTCCCGAAGAATCCCCTAAGGCTGTATTCCACGAACGTGTATTATTATACAAAGCGTATTTACCTATGGCTGTATTGGAAGAACCAGTTGCAATAGAATAAAGCCCTGCATAACCCATTGATGTGTTATATAATCCTGTATTCGTATAAAATGAATTAATATATCCTATTCCGACATTATAATTACCATATACAACGCCTTGAGATGCACAATTGCCTCCAACGAAAACATTATTACCTCCACCCTTACTATTATTCATTGCAGCATACCCAATAGACACATTATAACTACCTTGTCCGTGATACACATCCGATGTCATTACTCCTGATCCTATCGCTACGTTACCTATTGGATTATTAGTATGATTCCAAAATACATTATCTCCTATGGCAATATTAGATTGTCCATAATCGCCAGGATTAACATTACCTCCCATTGAGAAGTTATTAGTTGAACCTCCCGAAGCAGTGTTCCATTTGATTTTACCCAATGACAAAGTCCCTGCAAAGAACTGAATCCCTCCCCCTGTTGCTGTTGCTGATGTTGAGTTGATATTAAATAGATTAGTACCTCCACTTCCTCCGTATAATGTGTTGTTACCTGTGCCCCCAAAGTAGTAGCCGGTTAATGAACTATTACCCAATTGTATTGTATTTGAGGCTGGTGCTTGTGCTTGATACCCTATCGAAATACTATTAGTCCAATTACCTGATGGTGTAGAATATGCACCTAATGTAACATTGTTGCTTCCTGTTGTAATATTATTACCTGAATTTATTCCCCCAACAATAGTATTTGTACCACCCAGAGTAATTGCTTCTGCACATCCATAACCTAACGCCAAATTGTACGTACCTGAACCATTCGCAGTAAGTGATTGTAAATTACCATGTCCTATTGCCGTGTTGCCGAATAATCCCGAAACGGTTTGACACGCGTATTGACCAATACCGATATTATAAGTTGTAGTTGTATTGGAATATTCCATTGCACGCCAGCCGAGTGCTATATTATTGCCCTGTGTAGTTGCTGATTTTAAAACATTATAGCCTATTCCAATATCTCCGTCAACATTATTGTTGTCTCCCACATTACCGCCAAAAAATACCGTACCGTTTTTGTATAATTTACCAAAATTTCCATTGTTAACCCCAAAAGTAATATAATCGCCAGAAGCTGCATTGCTCGATGTGCTTTGTAGTCTTAATGTACTTCCTGCCAAGTTTCCGCCTGCAATCTTTGGAGTTAACAAAATAGTATTAGTAGTATCGAACGTAAAAGAAGAATTAAACCTCAACTTACCACTTGTAGCATAGAATGGAATATTTGCCGATGTACCGCCTGATAGGTAAGCATAGTTTAATGCAGGCAAATCTGCAATAACTAAACTTCTAAATGTAGGCGTACCACTTGACCCATTTGGAGAAGCAAAAACTAAATTTTGAGATTGGCTATTTAATGTTGCTGTTAAAGTTCCTGATGTAGTTACTGGACTATTACTTACTGTGAATATAGAAGGCATTGAAAGACCTACTGATGTTACTGTTCCGTTCGTTGGCGAATACCAAGAAAGATTTCCACTTCCATCATTTTTCATAACTTGATTAGCACTTCCTTGTGAAGTAGGTAAATACATCTTGTAACTTGTTGGAGATGATGGAGAGTTGATTTGGATATATCCACTGTTATCAGTATTGTAAAATGTCAACGCTCCATAGCTCGACAATGACTTACCTGCCACTAAATTATACGTTGCTGTTAACGTGCTTCCCGACAAATTATACGACCCTAAATCTGCACTACCGATAGCGTTCTTGTAAGGTATAAACTGCTTTCCTGCCCTTGTTTGGCTTTCCAATACGGTAGTATCTACCGTTGCTGTTGCCCCATCCGTTATCGTACCTCCCGACAATCCATAACCCGCTACCCAAGATGACATTGTACCTGCATTAGCCCACCCCAAAGTACCTGCATTGTCAGTAGTTTGTAAGAACTGACCTGTTGAACCTTGTGAATAAGGCCAAGTGAATGTATGTTGAAGGAATCCGCCCGATGCTGCCCCTTGTATTGTTATTCCCGAAGTATTGCTCCCCGTAGCTAATTTTAATTGCCCTACGATGCTGCCTTGTGTACCTGATGCTAAGGCAGATGTACTTATTAACCCATTAGCATATAGGCTATAAGTTGCTAAGTTTACATTTCCCGTCGCTCCTGTGTACGGAATAAAAGAACCATTTATGTAAGTGCCGATAAAATTACCTACTGTTATTTTCTGCGTCGACCCCGTAGTTCCTGTATAGTAATCCTTAATTAAGTAGTCGCCTGTTGTGCCTGTCGTCGTTGTCGGCAAGTTAGCAACCTTCACCTGTGCAAAAGTAACCGAACTTATTAATAGAAATAATAATATCTTTTTCATTAGTCTACAATTATATTTACTCCATCATCCGTTAGAATTTGTATTCCATCGTCGGTTTCAAGACCTCCCGAAGTTAAATACAAAATAGGTTGGGCCGAATTTATTACTATTTTATTCTTTGAAAGATAATAAGCAAAAGAAGCATCAAATACTAACTGCGGATTGTATACAAAGTTATAATTAGGCGCAGGATATGCCGAAACTCCTGTAAATCCACTATCAAAAATTAACTTATACGTTAAATTTAAATCCCCATAAGTCTGCAAACAAATATCGAAAACCGATTGATTTGGAACGCTTAAAAATACCTGCGAAGTTATTGGAGAAGGATTTAACGTCGAGGTAATCACTGGAGGAGTAGAAGGCGAAGGCACATAACTAAAATTTACTCCCGTTGGGTCTGTTGTTATGTTACCTCCACTTGGAATAATGGAATACAATTTATTTAAGTCGCCAATAGTATTCAAAGCAACATCGAATAAATTCTGTCCACTATTTCCTACGTAATTATCCATTTCGTATCAATCCCTGCGGGAAATTAATATTTAAACCATTTTTGAAATCCGCCGATACTTGGCTCATTTGGTACCCATCACTCTGTAACATCTGCTTAATTAACGCCTCCATAGATAATCCATTTTGAGATTTAAGGTAATTCATTACCCCTACTCCTAATGATGGGAACTGTTTGAAACTTCCTGCGGGAGACATAATAATATCGCTTACATGCTGATTATCCGAAGGACCTACAACAAAATCACCATTAATGATTTGCAAATCATTAGTAACCGAATCTATTATGAAATCCTGATATATCATTTGCCTTGCAATATATTAATATTTTCTAATTCTGCGCGTATTGTTACTACTAAATTCGATTCATGGGAAGTACTTAAACTTGCAGGTAGTCCCGTAGTCGATGGGCTTCCTGGCACATAAGCCGTACAAAAGGCATTCCACTTATTGATAAAATCATTTACCGTATTCTCGATGTTGTTTATTCTCGCTAGTATTCCGCTATTACTATCCGAAGGGTCTACTAATTTAACCATTCCACCAAAACTCCCATCCGCAAACTGAACAGAATCAATATCTGAAAACATTGTAACATAGGCTATATTGCGTGCTGACAGGGCCACTATGACGGAGGAACCAACATTAGGAAAAACTACTAACCCATTTGAGTTTTCCGCACATAGTAGCACTTTCGGCAGGTCCGTTGTTGAATCCGAACCAATAGGCGTACAATCTACAGTCCTATTTACTTTATCTACCGATACCACGTTACACATAAATATTTGAATAATGTCCTTCAAATAAGTACCTGCCATCCGTTGTATCGAAATTTCTATGTCTTTTTCTGCGCTCATAATCCATTTGCTATATCCGTAGCCGTAAATTGATTATCTAACCTTAAATGTAGTTCTATTGTCCTCCTGAATCCACCCATACCGAATTTAACCTTCGTTCCCCGAACTAAATAAATACCTTGCCTTTCCATCACTACGGGTTTATCATTAGCAATAAAGGTACCCGAGTTTACATTGTCATTCAAAGAAACTGCCATTCCATGTTGAACGTAAGGGAGCCCAAAGGATAAAAACGAACCATGCCACCCTTCAAACTTTAACCGGTTTAACCTTTGATTTGCTAATGCCGTAAGATTGGCAAGGTTTAAATCGGGAGATGTGTTAGTAGCCGGAAAAAAGTATTGCGTTCTCATGTCCCCATCCTTGTCCCCGACAATAACCTCCAAACGTGTATTTTTAGTGTTTTTACCTCCTGCTGAATTGGTAGTTGTCAAATCATACTTAGCTACCGAATAAGCTTTTATTCCTAACCTTATATCGTCCTTTCTTAAATATTCAAGGCTTGCCCCATTGTCGATGATGTTCTGCTGAAATCCATAAGCAATAGTCTTGTAAGTCCCCAACTGCAAATCATAGTAATCACCCGGATAGTACACAATACCTGAACAATAAAGATTATTAAACCCATTAGGAGAAAGGTTTGAATCGAGTGAAGTACGAAAGAAACATTCCAACTTATAATCCCTCCGTAACCGCATCAGTACCGAACAAATAGTATCATTCACTGTCCTAAAATCTCCTACACTAGTTTCAACATTTGCCGATGAACCTACTCCGTTAAATACGTTTACTTGTTTTAATGCAGGAATAATAGTATTAACAAGATATAAATAAGTGCTTGATGTCGTGTCGGTAGGTACCGTTGGATTTTTTAACAAATACTGGATAATGCTTTGCACATTGTATGAACTTGCAGGGAATACCATGTTAGGGCATTGGGCTTGTTTTAATATCCACATGTTATCCTCGCAATCAATAACCATCGGCATCTTTGGGTTAACCTTAGTAATCCATCCCGAAAATTCAATGTTTGTTTGGTTTACCCAAACATTCGAAGAATTAAGAAATCGGTACCCTAATTCGATTTGTATTTTATCCCCACGTAATAATATCGGCGGGTTGTTGTTTCCCGATACACTAACATAGGTTGGTTGAGATACCCACGACATAACCTGACCTGATGATAACTGTATATAAATATTTTTAGGTATTGTTACTTTCGCCGTTGTTGTTAAGTTTTTCCAACTAGAAACTATTTCAACATTATTAACCGCATTTATTACAAATACCGCACTCCGCGAAGGATAGTCTGTTGTCGGACATTGGGTAATTGTTATTTTCGATATGAGATTAAGTGACATTGACTTGTTGGGCTAAGATTACAGGCGTGTTCTGTATTGCATTGAACTCAAATAATTGGTAATTATATCCTCCTGCGATTTGAGGTATATTCCGATCTAAAACTACTATTTCGTATATGTCCCAATCTTGCAGGAACGTAGATTGAACCTGAATAGGTTGGTTAGATTGAATTGCCGCCTTAAACCAGTCTACTTGTTGCTTTGGTCTGGCATTTCCCGTGCTAAAAAAACCTCCTTTTACATTTAATCGAAATGAGTTCTTTCCGATGTACTCGACTACCTCTCCATCTTTTCCTTGTATCTGCGTTAATACAACGTTATTAACTTGCGTTAATGTCATTATACATACATCAATCCTGAAAGTAGGGTAAGTTATTGTTACTCCCGAGTTTTGGTCCAAATAACTACCTCCTGTTATTGTAAGGCTCCCCCATATTGGTCGTCCAAGTTGCCCAACTCCATCGGGAGCGTCCGCCGTTACTGGAGTTAAAAACTTTCCATTATATTGGGAAGTTGATGGCGGGTAATTGTTAGCCTGTAATGCGTTTATATTTGCCGCCAATTTGTAATCTTCGATATTAACGTAAGATAAACCAAAGGCGTCGACTATAACATCTTTTATTATATTAGTATCTATCATATATCGGCCGATGCGCTAAATTGGTTTAATGCCGTAATTAAAGCCCTAGACACGTGCCCTGTCATCTCTGTCGCCCCTTCCCTGACTGTATGTGCTTCAATCTTTAATAATTCTACTAACTTATTTATGTTGACATTAATAGTTACTTGTTTCGTTCCTGTTACAGAACGTGAATCTTTGGCCGGGTTGGTAGCGTCGGATGATTCTTTCCCTACATTACCTTGTTCTTTCAACTTTTCGGCCGGGCTTTTAGCCTCTCCATAATCCGCACCCCATGCACTTTTAACATCAGTAATTCCTTTTTTTACATCGCCGACTACATTAAGGAAGTTATCCCCTATGGCCTTCATGTGTCCTTTGGCTCCAGTAAAATCTCCTGTTAGGATTCCAACCAATGCCGCCGCCGCATGGTAGGCAGTTGTTAACGGAAGCGTCAAAGAGTCGGATATAGCATGGCCGAAATCCTTTAACGCTATCCATGTTGTATTTACTATTCTTCGGAAGCCTTCAAAATGTTGATAGCATGCATATAGCGCAGTTCCCAATACTGCTACTCCTGCTATAATTAAACCTATCCGATTGGCATTTAACGCTATATTCCATGCCAATTGTGCCGCTGTTACTATTTTCATCGGTAACTCGATAGCAATTACCGCAGTCTTATATGCAATAAATCCGGTTATTAATATTCCCAACCCTACGGCTAAACCTTTAACTAGTTCTTTGTGTTCTTTTATCCAAGCTACGGAAGCTTTCAAAGCTTCTGCTAAATCAATCAAATAAGGAATAATGACCTTTAAGCCATCATTGATTAATCCACCTACGGCAACTTGAGTTTCTTCCATGTTCTTTTTAAAGTTCCCCCATGTGTCGGCCTTCATTGCAGCTTCTGCCGAACCTCCAAACTCCGTACTTAACTCATTTAAAATCATTGCTTGCGCTTCGGCTGCATGTCCCGTAGCTACCAAATTAGCGATTACTTCCTTCTGTGTGTCATTGAAATTGACCCCAACCCTACGCAATGCAGTTATACCTGATACTGGGTCCTGTAATGCTTTTCCCACTTGAACGGCAGCACTCTGTAAATCCTCGCCCATCTTGCTAGCTAGGTCTGCTATTGCTTGTTGAGCCTGCGGAAAAACATCCTCATGAATAGAAGTAAATGTAGTTAATACCGACTGCATAGATGTTACGGCAGTCGTTGTGTAAAGAGAATTTTTTGAAAGGGATTCGCTCAATTCGTCCAGTTCTCCCTTGGATAATCCTACGGCATTATTGGTACTTGTTAACGTAGCTTCTAATTGTGCGCTCGCAACATTAGCATCAGTGAAAGCTTTGAAAGATTCTTTTCCAAACTCGATAATTTTCTCAATGGCAAAGACCTCAACAAACATTTTTTTTAACTCGCTCATTCCTTCGTGAAGAATATCGGCGTGTTCTTTGATGCCTTTCAGGCCATCCTCTACCTGCTGTATTCCATCGAGGTGAATTTTATAGTTAACATCTTCAGCCATCTGTTTTCATTTGTCCTGTTTTCTCGAGAGCGAAGTATAACTGCTCGCGAGCTATGATGAATTTCATTCCTTCGGCTTCGTCCCTTATATCCCCGAAATCCTCCCCGAAATAATATCTAATTAACGCCTTATCGCGTTCAAATCCACTTCCCCTGACCTTCTTACGTGTGTCAACTATTTTTTTTTATACTCGTCAACTAATGGAGTAACCAACTTCATACATGCAGAAGCAAAAGAAGCTTTAATCTTTGCATCTTTGCGTGATTCACTTAGTATTCTTGGGTCGCTCTCCTCGCGGAGTAAACAATCTTGTAGGGTAGTTTCGGCTGCCTTACTTACTTGCTTATCCATGTACGCGTCGATAACGTACATTAATACGTTGTAAGATGGTTGTTGAAGGTACCCAATTACTTGGGCCCCTTCTTCATCCGTGATAACAATTGGAGTTACTTTGTTGTCGTATTGCTTGGATAAAGCTATAGCTTTATCCTCGATTTGCTTTTCTGTTAGTTTTTTCATTTGTAGTTTTTAAAAGTTGTTTATTGATGGTCGATACCTGCAATCGATAAAGTCAATTTAACGGCGATGATAGTATCATTTTGTTTTACCATTACTGGGTCGTTAGTGAACTTCACCATCCGCAAAATATCCGCTTTACTAGCTACCCGGCTACCTCCATAAACTACTTGAAAATCGCTTCTAGGTATTTGTAATGGGTCGTTATTCGGTGCCGATTGAATAATTCTATTCCACTCATCAAGAAATATTTCAATCTCTCCATGATATTCGTAGTTACCAACTGCTTCCGAAATTGGATAAACTCCTGCACCGTATTGTAATTCAGTTTTTTGTTTTGCTTCGTAGCTAATCGAACGAATCCCGATTAAAGGAACTCCGAAGTTAACCCAAGTAACATTAGACCATGCGTAGTTAACGCCATTTATTAAAGGTGTCATTAGATTGTCGGTATTGATGAAACACTATTTACGTTAATTGTAATCGTCCTAGCAATAGGGTTATTTATTTCGTACAAAGTAACCACTAATCCTCCTTGAGTTGTGATGTTTTGTAGCGGATTGATAACCGTACGTACTGCTGATAACTCACCTTTGCTTACCATGTTTGTCGTCAACGTGTTGTCGCCAACTGATTGAAGCGAGTAAACAAGTGGAATATAAATTGTACCATCGGCATTCAAAGTAATTTGGCTTTTCACTATCGGTAAATAAGCTTGGTACATTAACCTTTCGATTTTTTGTTGCACCCTATTTTGCTCGATATAAGCGTAGTTACTATTGCTGATGATAGCACAATGAGAATCGTTAAAATAAGTTCCAACGTATCCTACGTAGTTTCCAGTATAGATGTATCGGTAGTTATCCAATTGAGTTTGTAATCCTGTGCTAACGGCACTAAATAAGGTATTGTTAGCGAAGGCTACTAAATTATTCTCCGTTCCGTTGCTGATGTTGAACGATGGAATCGGCTGTGCAATATCTTGAGATACTGGAGCCAATGAAACACATCCAAGCAAAGCTCCTAAGTTAGTTATTGACTTTCCGTAAGCTTTGTAAAGTGCCCATCCTTGTGCTGCTCCATCTTGCGAAATGTTAACACTCACATAGTTTGCAGTTTGTAAGCTAAGGTTAGTTAATGTCGATAGGTCGCTTACTGCTGTGATGTCCTCTGCTAAAATCAACTGAACAGGCATTTTATTGCTGTCCAAAGTTGTAGCGATAGCTTGCAATGCCACGATGTCGGAAGTACCATAAGTACCAAAGGCACGCGAAGGAGCATAAATTCCCATTTGTCTAATTTGCCCTTGTGATGCTACTTGCAAAGTTTGAACCTCTATAAATGCAGTCGAAGGAGCCGATGTAATTGATACCCATAACTGTCCGTTTGGATTCATTCGAAAGTATTCCGAAATATGATAATACCAGTTATTAATTGTCGAAGCTACTCCGCTCGCAAATTGAGTAATCGCTGCATCTCCTGATGCCGTTCCTGTAACCGATATTGGAGTTCCTGTATTCAAAGCAACTCCCAATCCTTTACGCGCTGTTATTGCTACCGATGTACTTGTCGCAAGGGCAGTGTATCCACCTGTTGTAGCTTGATTAGCATTGATGGCCGCCGCTACGTTAGTGGCAAAAGTTCCCGCCGTGCTATCCGCAGTTACTGTAGTGTAAGTACATAAAAGAACTTTATTCGGGTTGGTATTCGTATTCAATGGATTCACTGGCTCCTGAACGTAAACATTCAAGGTAAGCCCGGCAGATGCAGCCGAAGACATTACTAAGTCTCCTACTGCTTGAGTTTCGTCGGTTGAGTTTCCAGTTATTCCTACATTGATAGCATCTTGGACGCTAAACATTTGCTTGTAACCCGCAGAAGGAAATGAAGCCGGGGCCGTACCATACAAAACAAGACCACTGATGTAGTCTTGTCCTGCTAATGGTGTGCCATTGGTCGAAATCCCTTTGTTGATTACTATTCCTGTTTGGAAAGTTCCCATTATTTCTTAATTTTTTCGTTTATTTTGTTTAATAAGTCCTGAAAGTCGGATGACTTCGCTATCTCGGCCGCTGCCGTTAATATCTCTAGTTTCTCCTTTTCAGTTTTTCTATCCGATACGGCTTGACTTGCCAAAATTTCATCCCTTGTTAAAGTGATTGCAATAGGATTGTAAGCAATGTTAACAAACGCATCTTTGTAAGTTGGGATACGATTTATGACAGTTTTAATCTTTACCAGTCCTTTTACTGCTCCGGGTAGTGTTTCAACGTGTTGTGAGCCTTTACTCATTCCTGTTTCTTCGTCGATTTCGTGAACTTCGAGTTTGAACTTTTGGAAAAAGAAATCCCCATCTTCGTTAAAATATACTTCTTTAATCTTAGGATTTGCAAGGAGCGTATTTTGCAACGCCCTTGTAATTTGAAAATCTTGTTTCTTTGCCATTGTAGTTTTTTTATTGGTTATTAATTAATTGCTCTTGCGTATTCAACCCAAGTTTGAGATTGTGCATCGAATACACAATTCATTACTACGATTGAATTTGCCGTACCTACGATAGTCGAGGAAGTATACGTAAATCCTGCGCCTAAAGTAATTGTATGCCCTGTCGCATCCATTGGAAACTTCAACAACATTTCATCTCCATCGTATGGAGTAGTTGTATCCGCAGTTACTGTAATTGCTCCAGTAATTTGAGCGAACAATACTGTAATAAATTCGCTCAAAGGATTTGCAGGAGTAATTTTCACCGATGCAGCGTATGCAGGGGTTTGAATCTCCCTATAATACATTTGCGCGTATCCTCCATTCGCAGGTTCTTGAGAGTACCGAGTACCTTTAGTATATGCCATAAATTTATTTATTAAATGTTAATACTATTGAACTGCTTTGGATGTTTCAATCCATTTTACTCCATCAAAAGTAAAAATAACGATAGCCCTTTTTGATGCAGATAAAGCGATAGTGCTATCAGCGGCTAAGAAAGCAAAGCCACCTACAGAAGATGAACCCGAGTTTCTAAATTTAACGTTGTTTTTAGTAGATGTTTTATTCAAAAACTCGAATTTCAAAACATCGCCTAAGAACGCATTAGTGTTAGATTTCAATACGATTGTTACGCTGTCATTGATTGCAGTTGGTTTAACAATAGTAGTGTAGTAGTTAGGTACTACTTTCAAGGTGTCGGCTCCTGCCACCTCTGTATACGATACATATCCGTAAGTCAATATACGACCTGTATTGTCATTTGTAGGAGGTCCTGAACCCCAACGTGGAGTTGTGTTTTGTGCTAATACTGTACCGATTACAAGTACTAAAAATAAAGATAAGATTGTTTTCATTTTTTTTAGGTTTTAAAGGGGGTTATTAGCCCCCCGATTAATTTATGCAGTTAAAGTTGTATACAATACTACTTGGTCGGCCCATCCGACTTGAACATCCACTTTTTGTTCCGCACGTACTGCCCAAAGGTCGGAGAAGTTCAAAATGGGTGCCATCTTCAAGTTTTCTTTATCTCCGAATTCATTCACGCCGATAAATAATACTGAAGATTGAGGATTGGGATTTGCCAAACACATGATGATAGTGTTATCAGGAATACCTGCGCAACGTACTACATCGTAACCATTCCATTTGTCTTGAGATGCTTCGGTAGTATCTTGGTTTTTGAAGGTGTCAGTTCTTAAAGCTGTGTTATATAATAACCATGTGTTATAAGATACCAATACTTTCAATCCCATAGCTCCGTATTTCGCCAAGTTTGCAGGAGGTACTAACCCTATCATTGTGTCCATTGTCGAACGGATGTTAGCCGCAGTCAAAGTAACTGGCGATGGCACTTGGATAGTGTTTGCATCGCTTAACATCTTTTCGATAAGACCATCGAAATAATAGAAATTAGTATTTTTGGTTGCAGTAGTCAACGCTGTTGGTACTGTTTGAGTCCCTGTAGTTGGATTGTAAGCCAACCTTGATTGCCAAATTGCATACTCGTAGTATTGGTTAACACGACGCATCAATTGCAACAACAAAAAGTTATTTGCAGTTGGAGGTAATGCCCTATCCATTAACAATTTTTGCAATTCAGGAGCAAAAAATGAAGTTTCAAAATCATGTGGGTTAAACTCCATATACAAATCGAAACGTTGTGGAATCAATTGTTTATAATCCACTAAGATTGAACCTTGAGATGTCGGCGTAGCCGCTGCATCTTGGATGAAGTTAGATACTTCTAACCTATCTAATGTATGTTGTTTTTTGATGTCGTTGATTAATGAAATACATCCTTTTTCGTATGTATCCATCTCAACAACTGGACGCAATAGGAAAAACTCACTCGCTTCTCCTGCGTATACTTGTTCCGTTACTGATAATGCTTCTGCCATGTTTTTATGTTTTTAGCGGTTTATTTACGTTTGTTTAATTCAAAAGCTTTAATATGATTGTACCAATTTGCAGATCCTACTTTGATACCTGCGCGGCGTGCTGATTGCTCGGCTTCGCTGTCTTGGATGCTGTTAGTTTCTGCGGTTACAAATACTGGAGATGTTTTAGTCGCTGGCATTGCGTCAATGATTGCTTTAGTGCCTTCGTAATCTCTCAAAAATGCGTTTTTAAATGATTCAATTACTTTAGCATCGTTCTTAATCTTTCCGGCCGCTACTGCATTTTTACACTCTTCGTCGGCTTTCTTTTTGTCTTCCTCTGCCTTTTTGTTTTTAGCTTCTTCTTCGGCTTTTGCTTTTTCGTCTGCATCTGCTTTTGCTTTCTTTTCGGCGTCCTCATCTTCGGCTTTCTTTTTAGCCTTCATTTCGTCCATCTCCTTTTTCAAGTCTTCTAATTCGGCTTTCTTTTTGTCGTATTGCTTTTTCAAATCATCCATAGATTTGTTAAGCGCGTCGATAGCCGCGATAGCTGATGCTTCGTTTGCATCTTCTACTAATCCTAATTTATTTAATACGTTTTTCATGTTCTTTTTTGTTGGTTTATTGTTTCGGTTTAAAACTTTATTTGCTTCTTTCCATAGGGCGTTAGTTGATTCGGTTACTATGGCGTTTTTGTTCTTTGAATCCGACCTGATGACCTCATCGCAAAATCCCATCGCCAATGCTTCATCTGCTCCTATCCATGTCCCTTTATCATCAGCTTTGCCTCGATTCATTATCGCCCAAATTTCGTCCTCTGTCTTCCCTGTCCGTGTTGCTATCATCTTACAAATAGCATTATTCAAAGCTTCCAATCCTTTATCTACTTTCCCATCCTCACTATAAGCCGGATGGTACATTAATGTAGCGTAATCGTACATTTTGCGCTTCCTGCCTGCTTGGAATATTACTCCCGATATTGAAGCTGCTATCCCGTAGCATACAGTATCAACTGACGCTACGGAGGATAAAATAGACGCGTATATTGATTGCCCTTCGGTTACTACTCCGCCCGGACTATTAATCCATACCTCTACCTTTGATTTGTGAAGTTCGTCCGAAATAAATAATAGTTCCTTTAAGAACTCATTACCTTGTATATTCGGCTGCCCATCCTCGTCTTTGCCTCCTATTTCTTTGTCAATGAACAATTTAGGAATATCTGCATCCACATTCTCGCAATATGTTAAGTCTTTTCCCATTTGATAGTAAAATTAATTACTAATTAGGTTCATTTGAATAATATAGTATATTTGTATTACAAAAAAAACTCTATGCACCAATACAGAATCCAAGTCGTTTTAAAACCCCGCGCTTATATGATGTTAATGGCAGATAAAGACTGCCGAATGTTGAATGTATCCTCGGCTGCGGCTCGGATTCTAGATAGGTACTTTGAGCAACTTCCCGAATCCGAACAACGCAACTTAGTAGCAATTTTCGAACGCAAACAAAAAGAACAAAATGACAAAGAACAAAAGAAACAAGCCTAAAAAAGCATCGACCCTTCAACGTGTAATGTGTTTCCAAGATTGGATTAAAACAATGGGACTACCACGCCCGAAAGGAAGCGAATTAATTGATAGCCCTAATTACTTTAAGTCTAATGGCAAACACAATCCGATTCACGGCTGTTAATCCACGTCGAAAGTGAAGTTCCCGTAAATAGTTATTGAAGTTCCTGTATCGGTAAAATTAGTAAACGTAAACGTAGGCACTCCGCTAACCATTGATGGCGTCATTACTATACAGGCATTACCTGTAGAGTTACCAAGCATCCAACAAGGAAAAGCAACATATGCAGAAGCTGAAAAGCTTGAGTTTATTGTCCATCCAATGGAAGGAAATCCAATAGCTATTTGAGAAGTCGACACGGCAGTTTTAACAACTTGAATACCAAATTGTATAAAAACTGTTTTACCTGTTTTTTTCCATACTATGTTACCTCCAGTTACAGAAGTAGCCGAACCTCCAGTAATTGAGGTTACGTTACTTAATGTTAACGCCGTGCTTTGCCAATCTGTATTTAAATAGTAGAATGTACTTTGCGCATTGCTTCCTGATGTTGCTATTGAGAAGATCCATTGCCTGATGTTGTGAACGTTAAATGTATTCCCATTGGAAAATGTTGTAGGGTCCGGACTTCCATTAGTAATAGTTAACGCCGAATAAACCGCTTTACCTGTTGCCATAGTGCCCGTAAATGCAGGTACCGTATAAATCTCCCCATTGTAATAGATGGCTCCTGCTGTGATGGTTACTGTTCCGCTCGAAGCACCATCGGCGGCGCCTGTCCTTATTAATCCCCAAAGAACATAAATAGTAGAGGTAGAATAAGAACTTCCGATTTGAGCTTGAACAGAATTACCCAACCCCTCAATGATTCCCGATTGAAGGAAAGCCAAAGAAGTCGCTAATAATGGTTGTTCCTGATTAATCGAATCATTAACGTTGCTTGTTATTATTTGGTTCATGTTAGTAAAGTATTATATTAAATGAATAGTTTGCTTGACAGTATTTACTTGCAAGTGATGTTATTTGTGATTGATACGCTGAATAAGCCGTAGGTACATAAATAGTGAAGTTATTCGCATTTAGTCCCGAGCTTGAATTTCGCATGTAACTACGTTGGAAGCTGCTACCTTGAGCCATAAATGAAGTTAATGCCGTATTTGAATTAGTAAGCCAAAAAGTATTACCGTACGTTCCGTTATTGTTGACAATATAAATTTGTGTCGAATGGCTTGCTCCTGTCCATGGTAAAGTAACTGTCCCTATGCCAAAATAGTAATTAAGGATATATTCCAACATTCCTAGCTGCCCTGTATACATTGCTCGCTCTCCTACCCCTACAAAAGTATCGCATATCCTTTGCCAATTTGTCGGGTCCGAATAAGGAGGAGTAGTAGATGTAACCCCATTTAAGTTGATACACTCATATACTGCATAGTCGGCTCCCTTTACATTATCCCCATAAACATACGTACTGCCCGAAGTCCATAAACTTGCCCCACTACCCGAAAACCATTTGTTAAATACTAAATTATTAAGCCACGTTTGAGGATACAACAATGCAGTAAGGAAGTTTAACCAAATCGACTGTCTTCTGGAAGGTATCGAAAGGTCGGACGCTACCTGCCCCTCATTGTCCGTGTATATTGTTGGTACGGTTATCATTGGTTAGATACAATAAAAGTTAATAAGCTTCCTGTTGAATCGGCATTTGTCAAGTATCCCGAGTACGTTTGGTATGTCCTTGCTAATGTTTGTGAAGAGCTTACCATCGTTACAGGTGAACCTCCCGCAACGACTGGAGTACAAATAACTGTATTTAAAACTACATCCGTAACTCCTGTTACCGATAAAATTGCGTTTTCGATGTCTGAAACGCGAACTAAACCATTAAAAGGAAGCAATGAACAATAATTATTAATAGCATTTAATACATTTGCAAGTATTACGCTATTAGATTGTCCATTGTAATACACTTTGGCCGTAACCGACAACGTATCCCCTGCTACGCTTATAACATTAGTTATCATTCCTGCAGGTAGAATAGTATTTAAATATGCTTTTAGTTCGGTTTGTTGTCCTGATGTTAGCGCGCTTCCACTTGCTGCCACCTTAATGTTAACTACTCCATTCGGTGCCGTTACCACTGCGCACGATGTTATTGGCGTCTGGTAGTAAGGTTGTGGATAACTGAAAGTAAAGTTTGAGTTCAACTGAATTGTATTCCCATCCTGAAATAAAAGTACCTGCGATGTTATCCACGCCGCAGTAGCGGCTACTGAATTAGCCACGATGGATTCGATTTGATTCTGCAATAATACAAACCTTTGCTCCATTAAGTTTTGGCTAACTGCCACAATAAAGGCCCACATATTCCAATATGCTGCCTTTGATTTACTTGTCAACGTAGGAACTAATGTATTAACCTGCGTTACTATTTGAGCCTGAATGGCTTGATATGTCCTTGCTACGTAGCTCATGCCCCTTGTATTACGTTTAATGTTAATGTATCGTTTTTATCACTCAACGTTCCGTTAACTGGAGCGTTCAATGTTGAATCCACAAATGTCGTTCGGTAGGTTTGAATGAAATGGTAAACATCGGGATGGTCATAATCCCACTCCTCCGAAATCCGGATAAACTGCCCGAAGGCTACAGTTCCACTCATCCACCCATTGAAAGCATCATACACTCCCTGCGCAATGTCCAATACTTTAAGGTCTTGGTCTTGTGTACCATCCGACGCATTATAAAATTGATGCAAAATATGAATTTTAATATCGAAAGGATTATACAATTGGTCGCCATTGCCTAACGTTTCAATAGTCGATGGACCTACGAACTCAATAAGAATGGCGGGCGTGTCGCCTGATTCATTCATCAAAGCGAAGTCGCTTATTTCTCCATTCAATAGCCTTTCTAGTTGATTATTCCACATGCGGATATAATTCACCCCTAACGAACTTAACGCCGTAAGTAATTGAGCCTGTAATGCTATAAATGCGTTTTTCATTTTGCGCTGAATACCTTGTTAAACTCTCGCTTTATTAAGCTTATTATCCGTTTGTTTAATTCCTTGCTACCTCCGATGAATTCCCTCGCAGGCATCTTGTCTGTTCCGTAATTCAAATACCCTGCATAGCTCCTTCCATCCTTCTTGCTTAATGGATTTACTCCCCATTCTACACTTTTCCAATCGTATCTTATTATACTATTCTGCAATGACTGCCTTAACGCTCCAGTACCTACCAATATATGCTTTCCTATCGTCTTTTTTGTTTCTTTCTTTCTTGGTGCCCACGGCTTACCATCCCATTGCTGCTTGTCAAAGTTCTTTTGAAAATAAAGCTGCCCACTCTCGGCAATGGCTTTAGGTAAGTCTACCTTTAACCTCTGCAAAGCGGCTATTTTCTGTTGTATTGTAAATCCTTCGGCCATTAGTCAACTTTTGTAGGATAATAATCCCAGTCTATTTCGTCGGTTCCGTTCTTTGCCCTGATAATGTGATTCTCCTCCATCATCTCTATGTTCGCCCCATCAAAGGTAAGCAAATCTACTTTACACTCCGCCTCCTCCTCTGTCGCTCTCCTTCGCACCCAATCAAATACAATAGTATACCAACCCGGAGATAAGTATATAGTTTTTAATGGTTGGTGCCATTGCCTACTATGGAGGACTAACTGATGCACAAACATTAAAGGGCGAGGTAATCCATTCCCTGCCTTGTCAACTGGATTAGTAATATTGTAAATCGGTTTACTAACCTTTTGCCCTGTTTCTCTAATCGTAGTTTCTTTGTTGATGATATTCATGTAGTTTTTCTTTTAGGTATCGGTAAGTTAAAATTCTTTTTCGCTAATTCTCGGTACCTTCTCGATACCTCGAAGTATGGGTGCTTATTCTTCCCTGTGTCCTGAAATATTACTTTCGACTTCGCAGGATTAAAACTAAACAACGGATTCTTTCCTACCTGATTGTTAACCGCTTCATCTATTCTCTCCCTACTCCATGCTCCTCCATCCTGCTTTGCGTCGTAATCATCCAAAGACATCAATACACATTTACAATTGAAATGCTGTGGAACGCATCCATCCCCATTCCATACTGGGTCATCAACTGGTGCTATTATTCCATCCACTGCGCCGCATATTTCGCACATCCTTTCGTCCTCTGTTGCCTTATATTGCACGTATGGCCTGCTTTCTTTGTTCGATTCGATGTTATTCCACTTCTCCGCCGCCCTTGCTGTTTCCAATGCTGTGTTATATTCCGACTTTAACCAATTTACATTATATTCATCGAATATTTGCCCCGCTTCATCCTTAAATTCTGCAAATGTCCTCAACTCCCCATCCTCATTAAATAACTTTTCGCTCATTTCGGCAGTTTGTTGAAATGTCTTGGCTCCCGAAAAAAAGTAAATGTTTTCGTGTACTTCATTCATAAACTCCTCATCCACGGCATCGAAGTTAACGCTAACCTTATATCCTTTTACTACTGCCTTTGTTAATACATCCGCCGTTACTTCGTATAAGTCCTTAGGAAGATGCGAAGGATAAACGGCCACTACATAAATACTATGTAATGTTTTGTTTTTTAAATCTTTAATTTTTTTTATATCGCTTTCCTCCATAAATGCGTTTTAACTTTGCTTTTAATTTTGGATTCATCGGCTCTATTGGCTCGGGTGCTATTATTACATCGCTTGTCTTTATACCTGTCTTCTCCTCGAAATCCTTAGCATCCAACTTTAATCCCGCCTGCGACATTGCCAAAGCAACATTAGCCCACGACTGCGCCTTATTAGCTTCGTTCTCGCTCTCCTTTAACGTTTCGTGGTCGTTTTTAAGTCGGTATTTATAACCGACAGGAATGTTTATGCCCAACTTTATCAACTTCGGCAAAAGAAGGTTATTAACAACGTTCTCCTCAAATCTTGTATCAATACTTTCACATTCCCTCAAAGCCATCGCTACGGGACTATCTTCTTTTCCTTGTTGACTTCCTAACTTGCCCGGAGTACCTGTAATTGAATCCTCATGACCTAAAAGAATTGCTGTAATTGTTTTTTTACATCGTGCCTCGAGGTTATCATAAGACTGCCATCCGCTTCCTGAATCTTTGTTGTTAACTAATTCAAATTGGTCATTAACATCAAGTATCATGTAATTCGATGAACCTAATTGTTGGGCCGCTTGCTCTGCTTTGCCTCTCTCCTCCTCGCTGTTGTCTACTGTCTTTATAACCGTTGTCGGCTGTCCAAATCTTTCGATATAGTCCGTATTCCAACCGATAATAGACCTCATAACAATCTCATACAAAGCCACCTTGTAAAGCAAACCGTAACCGCACCTACTTACTCCATTCTCCGAAGGAGTGCTAACATATAAAGACCAATCGTAATATTCGCCTTCCATGAAGTTAATACCAGTAGGTATATACATGAATGATGCTAAATTTAACCGGTCCGGACTTACATCTGCCCTCCGTGTTATTTGAACATCAGGGAAAGCTCCATCCACCATATCCCCGAAAGTTATCAGCGAATACCCATAATAAATAGCATCATGGATATAGTTACGCATCAATCCAAACCATTCAGTTTCTAGCAGTTTTGTTGCCTCCTCATGCGTGTTTCCCTCTTCGTCGCAAATGTGGAAAGGCTTTAAAAGCGTTAAGTTCTTGCGCTTTTGAATACATGCCGACACATGTCCATTTAAAACGGTGTCGATAAATATTTGCTGCATCAATACCCTATATGGCAAAGATGGCAATGGACGCTCGGCCTCTGCTATCGCTGCCCTCCATAGTGATGTGTCTACCTTAACACGTAGTAATTGGACAGGACCTCTATACTTGTTTAATTCTTTAGGGTCATTAACAATCCCCGCGTATATCTGTCCTGTGTAATCCGTTGGAGGTCCCGAACCTCGAACACCTGGAAAAAACATATTCTTAACTCGGGTTACTATATTCGATTTGCTTTGTAATTTCTTTGCCATGTCAGTATCCATTAATTTGTTTGACATTTCCGCCGAATCTTATCCTACCTCCTTGGTATGGCTGTATTTCGGGTATGTCCAAAGTTATCTTCCCTTCTGCACCCATCTGTAGCCAATTCATAGCGTAATCGTATTTAGCTTGTATCCAATTCGGCACTGCCTTAGGTGAAATCCTGAAAGATAAGTAATAAAGCACTATGGCCACGTAAGTATCAACTATCGACTGATTCCTGTTGTCACCAACTACCCACGTGATGGACTTCCAATTAACAATGTCGGTGCCCGGAATCTTATTCGTATTCGTTTTTATTGCTTGCCAAAGAACGCCATTATAGTTAACTGTATCATTCGGGCTGTAAGTTATCAATCCTGTCCATGTGCCTTTAGTAGCCACGAAATTAGGATATATTCCACTTACGGAATAAGGTGTACCGACCCCCCAATAAGTCGCTCCGTTGACCTTATCGTCGGGGAATACATTGAGAGGCGGTATATTTTGATATTGATAGGCTTGTAACTCGGCAGCATGTGAAGGGATAACAGTAGGAACTAAACAAGAATAGACTTTTCCATTCCAATACACGTTATCGCCAATGTTGTAAACATTTACGCTGTTGAATACTGGATAAGGATAGTTAAGGTAAATTAAACCTAATTGGGCACCTATTAGAATCCAATAAGTTGTATTTGTCGGCACCTGACTTGATGTAGTGTTAAGTATACATCTGTATACATTGCCATCGGTATAACTAACGTACGCCCCTACTATGTAGTTCTGTGAAGTCCACGCCGTATAATTAAGCTGTACTAAGGCATTAGCCTGATAGGTCGCTGAATCGCTTAATATAGTGGTATTGGCAAACTCGGTCGCCAAGTCATATTTCTGCGTTAAATATTCTTTTATCTTCGCCTGTGCCCTTGGCTCGGTTTGGAGCCTTAATAAATCGTTGTTAGCTATAATTTGCTTGAAGGCGAAATCCTGAATAGTTACTGCGTAGTCATTGTATGTTAGATAACCTGCCATAGTGCTACAAAAATATAGTATTTTTTATTTACAAAAGTAAATTGTACTACTAAAATCCATTCCTACTTGTATTCTTTCCTACCCTAACATTTGAAAATGATAGTCCGCCCCTTTGGTACTTGCTATATTCGGCAGCAAATGCGTATGTTAATAAGTACCTTGTTAAGTCCACGAAATGCCCGAAGGGTTGATAGCTTTGTCCTGTTACCTTATCCCTTATTGTCTTCTTGTCGATACCTCCATCCGCGCTTTCCTTTGTCTGCTCGAAGTCCTTTACTGCGTTCTTGCATCTTTCGGACACTAAAAACGAAATACCTTCATACTCGCTCTCCAGTATCATGTTGAAAAAGTTCAATGACATTGATACCGATGGATTTGACTTCGATACTCGGCGTTGAGGTTTGAAAACTGCCAACTCATCAATGATGAGCCGAAAGAAGTCATGCCCTACCTCCAATTTAACATCGTCCTTTTGGCTGGTGGCGTCGCCATAAATAAACATTCCCGAATTATGCCCTTGAAACTTCCTTTTTATTTCGCTGCATACCCATTTAATCTTGTTGTTAGGATGCTCGGCCGCGATTTCGTCCACCATGTAAACCCGACTACCAACCAATTGAAACACTCCAACAGGTAAAAAAGGAACTACGTTCTCATCCCAACTAATGTGAAGGGCTAAATTCGGATTGTATTCGCAGTTACCAACATGGCGAGTAAAGTTCCAACATTTCAATGCCTCACCTCCGACCGATACCCGACCCCATTCACCTAACACGTAGATTTTATAAAAGTTCGGGTTTATCCTTACCCTTTCCATCAAATGCTTTTTGTACGCCTCATCAAGGAAGGCGTTATCCCTAAATGTAGTTTTAAGGATAAAAACATCATTATCCTGAATGTCGAAAAAACGCCTTTTTAACCAATGATTCTCATCTATTGGGTTAAAAGTTAATATGAACTGCTTATAATTGTTCGTTTCTCCTCTTACACGTAGTTCTAACTGATTGAAATCCCCTTCATCTAATTCGGTCGCTTCCTCGCACCATACAGAAGTAATTCCGGCTATTGATTTAATCTTTTCGGGGTCGTCCATCCCACATAGGATAATTTCATTCCCGGATAAATGGGTAAATCGCATTTCGGATTTATTGATAACAAACTCCGTATATACACCTAAGTCAATTATTTGGTCCAAGATATTTTGATAAACTGAATTACGTAGTGTAGCGGCGACCTTCCGAACTATTAATATTCGGTGCCCATCTTCTGTTAATGTCCGGGCCACTACCTTTTGTACGGCTGCAATCGACTTACCCGAACCTGCGCCACCAAGTAATACGGTATACCTTTTTTGGCTCTGTATGAATGGAATATAGCAATCATTCACTATCATTGCTTGGCTGCTCGGGTATTATTATCGTTTGCTCCTGATTTGTGTTAACAGAGGATGCCGTTTGTATGACTAAGGTCTTTATGTTGCTATCCACATTCCCGTTAATGTCGGCTTGGACCCTTGAAAGCTTCGGCAGGATGTATTCGGCTAACTTCATAATGACATCTAACCTCTCCTTCGGCGTAAGCTCTTCTAAGTCCATCTGTATCCTATATAGGTTGTGGTCCAATAGATGGGCAAAAGCTTCTTTTATTCGGGTAGTAACTAGGTTGGGTACGCCTTTTGGGCGCCCTACACCTATTTCAATCGGATAGTTTTTTTTATTTGCCATGTATTACAAAGGTAGTATTTTTTTTGTAACCTTGTTTATTGTGTTTTAAGCACGTGAATAAGGTGTTAGTTTTGTTATTTCCTTCCTTACTTTCTTTTCGGCTTTCTTCCGGGGTTTGTAACTTGCGCCTCTAGTGTCGGGGCATTTTTGGTTAAGTAGTCGCCTTATTCGTCCGATGGTTTCGAAGTTCGATACCTTTCCCTGCTCCATTAACTTAAAGAAGTCGGGGTTTTTCAGTCCAAGGGCTTTTATTTCGTACTTGTATACTTCCTTGTAGAGTAGGATGTCTTTGTCCCTTGTTTTCGGCTTGGAGAGTAATATATCTAGTACTAACGGCCATCTTTTTTTTAGCTTTTGTATCATAGTTCCATGTATTTAAGTATGTGAGCGATTACTTCTATTGTCCACCCATTGCCGAGTGATTTGTATTTTTGTGTGTCGGATATTCCTGCTCTCTGGAGTGCTTGTTGTCCTCCTGAAATACCGTCAAAAAGGCTTAGTATATTCATTTTCATTATTTGTTTATTAAATCAATTTGTTGTTGTGTTATTTCTTTTTCTTTTGAAGTTTTAAAAATAAGGGGGACTTTCACCCCCTTTAGTTTTATTTAATTTGCTTACCTTCCACTCCTCTTTTAAGTCTATCTGCTGTTCTTTTGTTCAACCACATTAAAGATTCCTCTAATTTGGTTATAACAATAGCATTTTCTCTACAAGGGAATTTACTTTGCAAGTAGTTCATTCGGTCAATTAGCATAGCCAATACTTCCTCGTTAGTAGTTCCATCGGCTATTGTTTTCAGTACAGTTGAACCTTCAGTTATTGGTTCTTTTTGAATAAACTGAATAGTTTGTCCTTGTTGTTCTTTGTTTTCAAAATTGCCCAATTCGTAATTGTGGCCTTCTACGTTTACTTTCATTATTTTGGTTTTTATTTGCATCCATTCTCTGCAAGGATACTTGGCAGTTTATTTTTTCTTTTGAAGTTCATTGTACAAATCATCCTCGGGGAAGTCATTCAGCGGAATTTCCCTTAACGCTTGGCATATTTCAAACCACGTATATGTTGGTTCGGTGTATCCTTCCATAGGCTGCCATTTAGGACTTCCTTCCCAAGGGTCGCAATAATGACAAGGATAATTATCTAGGCTAGTTTTGTTGAATTTGCAGTTAGCGCAGTCTCTATCCATTTTTTACCTCCTTTTCTAATTTTACTTCATCAATCATCTTTTGAACATTCCAAAGTTCAATAGGTATGTATTTTCGGACTATATCAGCTGTTTCTTTTTGGTTTTTGATTTTTGCAGCACAAGCACCAAAAGCACCAGCACCAGCAGCAATATAAGCACTATCTGTAGCACCAGAAGAAGCAGCAGAAAAAGCAGCATAAATACTAGGATAATTATCATAATTAGCATTATCAGCAGCATTATCAGCAGCATTAGCAGCAGCAATAGCGCCAGTGACAGAAGCATCTAGTTCTTGCCTTGTAGCCCTACCTTCGCCAAAAGCAATTGCGGTATCAACCGCTTTTAGACTTCTCTCATCTTGCATAAGATGTCTTACAGTGTTTACACAATGCCCTTTAGCCAGAGTTCTTACGCGTAAATCTTCGTTGTTGGTTCGTTGGTGCAGCCATAAAAACCAATCGCCTCGATGACAAGTGTTGTAAATCTCCTCCCACGATTTATCACCCGCCCATTTTATGGCTTCGTTACACGCTTTTAAATTAATTAGTAGTTGTTTCATGGTTTTTAGATTATTTGGTTTTTAAGTTTGTCAATCATTTTTTGTGTATTCCATAACTCAATTGGAATATACTTTCGTACAATATCGGCAGTGTCTTTTTGGTTCTTAATTTTTGCAGCAAGAGCATCATCATTAGCAGCAGCAGCAGAATAAGCAGCACCAGCACAAGCAGCAGCACCAGCACAAGCAGCAGCACCAGCACAAGCAGCAGCAGCAGCAGAATAAGCAGCAGTACAAACAGCATAAATACTAGGATAATTATCATAATTAGCATTATCAGCAGCATAGGCTGCCACCGCAGCATAATAACCCGCAATGTCAGTTGAATAAGCAGCACCAATAGATGCACTATTAGCACCATCGGCAGCAATATCTAATTCCTTGCGTGTAGCCCTACCTTCGCCATATGCAATTGCTGTATCAACCGCTTTTAGACTTCTTTTATCTGTCATAAGATGCCTGACAGTATTGGCACAATGCCCTTTAGCTAATGTTCTTACTTCCAAATCTTCGATGTTGGTTCTATTATGTAACCATAACAACCAATCACCTCTATGACAGGTGTTGTATACCTCTTCCCAAGATTTTTCTCCTGCCCATTCTTTTGCTTCTTGACATGCTTTTAGTTTAATTAGTAATTTTTTCATGTTTTCTTAGATTTGTTTGTTAATTGTTTCAATCATTTTATTGACATTCCATAACTCAATGGGTATGTACTTGCGGACAATATCGGCTGTGTCTTTTTGGTTTTTTATTTTTTCCGCAGCAACACGATAAGCAGCAGCCGCTGCATAAGCAGCACGAGTATCAGCAGTATTATTAGCAGCAGTATTATTAGCAGCAGCAAA